>Ga0209460_1000894_pt1 | contig 21610 bp, 17 predicted proteins | sample EBPBio132013_DNA_FD_185868 | JGI IMG/M metagenome (GOLD analysis project Ga0209460, IMG submission 185868) | Wastewater treatment Type I Accumulibacter community from EBPR Bioreactor in Madison, WI, USA - Reactor 2_5/13/2013_ DNA (SPAdes)... | ecosystem: Engineered > Bioreactor > EBPR >... | reverse complement strand
AACGGCAGGAACAACAGGGTACTGCTAATGTCATCCACCACACCGCTGGCGAAAAAGAAAACACCACCTGCGACGACCAGCAGGAGAACACCCAGTCCAGACCAACCTGCGCGGGTTGTCTGTGGATTGGTTGAGAATAACCCCTCGCTCACCAACGCCTTATATAACTCCCCCTGTAACGAGGAGATCACCGTATAAAAGCTGTTCTTGAGCGAGTCCATCGTACGTTCCATGCTCCGTGCGAACAGCGCATTCAGCATTCGGGCTTCATACGCCTTCAAATCATCCGCCGGTTTATCCGTCCGTTTGAAGGTAAATTTGCTGGTGTTACCGAGGCCAAATAACCCCGGTTCTTGGTTTTCTTCCATCACCATGTAACCGCGATGTGCGAGGTCAATCAAGATCGAGATGACATCTTGCACATCAGCCTTCTCGTCAATCAACGTGCCGACAATCGCGGGTGAAAGTTGGTCAGGCGGATCACTGAGATAAGTCGGTACAGGGCCAACCTTCGGGTCACGCCCCCGCGTGTACCAAATCGCGTAAATACCCAGAGTACCACCGATGGCGATTAATACCGACAGTGCTAGTATACCGAGGTCAATCAGCGGTTTGGTGTTTTCATCATAGTCACGCTGTTGGTCAAAACTATTCTGCCAATCGGGTGGCACCGCTGAAGCATTATGCGGATACTGAACGCGAATTTCAAAGGTGTCGCCGTCAGGAATGCTGGTATTGGCGGTCGCCGTAATCGTCGTGCCGCGTACATCCACTGTGCCGGGTACGCCGTAGGTTTCCACCGGATCAACCCCCTCGCGCGGTGCCGACCCACTCGGCATCTCAACCGTAATGGTGCTTTCACCAACCGAGAAACCGAACCGGTCAGGCGGTACTGCTATCCACCATAACTGGTCGCCGCCTTCGTATACGCGCAGCGCACCATTCACGCGGTAGCTGATGTCAAATTGCTCACTGGCGTTCGTAATCGACTGAAAGAAATAATAGACGATTTCTAACCCATCGCTGGTATTGCGGGCGCAGAAAGTACCTGCCCGTTCGCTGCCGCATCGTGCCTCTAAAGCCTGCCCGTCTTGGCGCACTTCCACGTTCGTGATGCTGTCCAAATTATCGAGAGGGACAACTGCCGTTCCAAACCGAAATGTCCCGTTGAAATCGATGTCATAATGCTCGGTCACATCAAAAGCATTATCCGTCACATCAACATTATCAATCGTGACATCGTATCGGTTCCAATAGATCGTTCGGTCTTGTGCGCTGATCGGGGAGAAAATCGTCAAGGCAAGAAGCAGAAAAAGGAGAGTGACGAAAACACGTTTTTGCATCTTTACGCCTCCACATACATACTGCATGTTCATTATATCATGGCTCGCTCAAATAAGGTTGGCGCGTTAAGTCGTTCAGGTGTATGATGACCCACACGAACGAAGGCTAAACTGTCCCCGTCACGAAGGAGAAATCGCAATGCGACACACCCGTTTCGCCGTTGTGCTAACTGTTGCGTTCTGCATCATTGCGCTTGCAACCACGGCTGCTGCTCAGGAGGTCACGGCTGAACCTGCTTCACCAACACCGACTATCGTAGCCGCAACCGGTCAGGTTTACATCGTCCGTTTGGGGGATACGCTCTTCAAAATCGCTCAACGCTTCAACGTCACCACCAGCCAATTGGCCGAAGCCAACGGCATTACTAATCCAGCACTTATTTACGAAGGTCAATCGCTCACCATTCCCGGCGTTCCCGCCGCCCAACCCACCACTACATCTTCTCAGCCGACATCGGCTCCCACCGCCGAACCACCCACCTCCGGCACATACACCGTGCAAGTGGGTGATACCCTCTTTAAAATCGCGGTGCGCTTTAACACCACCACCGCCGCCCTCATCAATCTAAATGGGCTGTCCAATCCCAATATTATTTACGTGGGTCAAACCCTAAAAGTTCCGGCAGCGGGCGAAACCGGCCTCCCGCCGACACCCGTTCCGACGACTGCGGCTGACCCCGGTGCGCCCGTCGGCTACGGCTTCGACAAAGGCATCGAGGTATTCACCACCGGGCAAGACCTTGCCAGCGTAGCCACCTCGGTTGACCAGCTCGGTATGGGCTGGGTTAAGCAGGTCATTTACTGGCGCGATGTTGAACCCGTGCGTGGTCAAATTGACTACGCCACACTCGATGAAATCGTCAACCGCTTCTCCAGTGCCAACCTCAAAATCCTATTCACCGTCACCACCGCCCCCACGTGGGCACGTTCCTACATTCTCGAAAATGGCCCGTCCGACAGCCTGACCGACTATGGCACATTTGTTGCCACACTCGCCAAGCGCTACACCGGTCGCGTTCAAGCCTACGAAATTTGGAACGAGCCGAACCGCCGTTCCGAATGGTCATGCACCGAGTCGCCGGAAAAGCCCACCTTCTGCAAAGCCCGTTATAGCGACCTCCTCGCCATCTCCTATGCCAACATCAAAGCCGTCGATCCGGGTGCGGTTGTCGTCAGCGCTGGCCTCGCCCCCACCGGCTATAACGATGGAGTCAACGCCATTGACGACCGCATCTTCCTCTCCGGCCTGTATATTGCTGGCCTGAAAGATATGGCGGATGCCGTCGGCGCGCACCCCCTCGGTTGGGCGAACCCGCCGGACTCGGCGTGCTGCTCTGCGCCCGAAGGGGTGGATACCCACTTCGACAATCCCAGTTTCTTCTTCCGTAATACCCTCGATGATTACCGCAAGATCATCGTCGATAGTGGTGACAACAGCACCCCGATTTGGATTACCAAGTTCGGCTGGGGAACCAGCGAGGACACCCCTGCCCCCGGTGCCAACGATGTGTTCGTATCCTACACCAGCCTCGAAGAACAGGCTGCCTACATCACCCGCGCCTACGAACTCGCCACTGAACTCGGCTTCGTCGGCCCCATGTTCCTCTCGAACTTGAACGGCTGTCAGGGCGGCAGCGATGCCGAAAGCTGCTACTACAGCCTCATCAGTCCCACCGGTACGCCGCGTCCCGCCTTTAACGCGCTGGCTGGTGGATTGCTGCCTCCTTCGTTAATGACACCTACTCCGGTAGAATTAGTAGCAACAAACGAAGCACTCCCAACAGTAGAAGAGACTCCCCTACCGATGGATGATGTAACTGTCGAACCCACAGCCGAAGGCTAACCACTTCAAACAAAAGGGCGAACTGAGATGTTCGCCCTTTTCCTTAATATACAATGTTAGATTGGATTGATTAGCGAGCAGCAGCCGCGTACAACCGCGCCACTTGCACCGCGTCCCGCGCCAACTGCTGCCGTAACCCTTGCGGCTCAAGCACTTCCACCTGTGTCCCCCACGACCGCAGCCACGGCATCAACTCCCGCCAGTCTCCTACCTGCACCGTCAGCGTGCAGCGCTTGTCCGGCAGGATTTCGATCTGCTGCGACGTGTGCCACAGTCGCTCACGGATGAGCGAAGTCACATCTTGCGCGAAGGCCAGCACTACCCGCGTCCGTTCCCGCCCCTCGTCGCCGATGACACCCCACACATTTTCGAGGTACGGCCGCCGGTCAAAATTCTCCGGCACATCATATTCGTCATCGAGCAGTTTTGCCCGCTTAATCCATTCTATTTTGAGCATCTTAACCGACTGGGTAAGCGCATCCTGCCCGATGGTATACAACCCGCCCGTTGTCGTGGGTTCAACAAAATAGGTTCGGAAATCGCGCACATATGACTCGCCCTGCTTGCTCACACTGCCCCACAGCCGCACGGTTCGGCCTTCTACCCAACCGCGAATAATCGTCTCTAGGATTTGCACATAATTCCGGTCAACCGGATTGCCGCGTATCCAATCCGCAATGTAATCGACGTGTGAGGACAGCGGCTCAGGCAGCGCCGCGCACAGCTTATTCAATGCCGACACAATATGCGGGTTCTGCTGTTCAGCACTGCGGGTATAAGCCCGTGCCGCCACGAACAACGCCACCACCTCATTAAAGTTCATCCGTACCGAAGCGAGATAATAATCGCGGTTCAGGAAAAAGCGTCCGTCCTCTTGGGTCACCGGAATGCCCAGCTTCTCCAGCGTATCGAGGTCGCGGTATATCGTCCGGCGGTCAACCCCGCACGACTCGGCGATTTCTACCGCGCGCAATCCGCGTCCATTACGGAAAAGTAACCGTTCGATTGCTGTCAGCCGCTCGCCACGATTAATGAGTCTTGCACTCATAGCCTGTCCTTTAACAGTCAACTATAACAGGCAGTATAACAGCAATTTATTTTACGCGCTGACGGTCATTACAAAATATCAACTCATGTTCGAATGACACGCAGAATGTAATAGATTGACCTATTTTCTGCCTCAACCGTATCCAAATAAAAAGCGCGAACCGTTCGATTCGCGCTTCAGAATTACTTACATTTGTACGGATCAATTCACAAATTCGTAAGCCTTCTACCCCCCCGCGAACCGTGCCAGATACACCTGTATCCACAGCGGGATCAAGCACAACACCGCGAAGAAGGCCAGCACCGCGAGCGCAATCGTCACCGCGTCCAAAGCCTGTGGCGGCTCGTTCTCGCGGTCGAAATTGTACAGCGGTTGGCTGTTACTAGGATTACCCCACTGCGCCGGTGTGGGCGCGGGATACTGCGGGTTCCCCGCGCGGTCGTAGGTCGGTGCGCTTTGCTGCTGTGGCTGCTGCCGGTTATACGGCGGCATCTGCGGCGCTTCCGGCGCGAGGCTGTAACGCTGCGTTGGCTCGCCCGTTGGCGGCTGCCCTTGTGTAAACGGCAGTGGCTGCGGCTGTTGGAATGGGGACTGGTTCACCGAAGGTTGCCCTTGTGTGAACGGCAGCGGTGACGACACCGGCGGTTGCCCCGACGAAAACGGCAGCGGGTCAGGCTGCTGGGGTTGTTGCGGTGGGTACTGCTGTTGTTGGGGGTATTGCTGCTGCGGCGCAGCCTGTTGCGAATACTGCTGTTGAGGTTGCGCGGGTTGTGCGGGTGGGCGGTACGCCGGTGCATTCGGCGAAGTCACGTCCCGTCCACGGTCACGGTAACTCTCAAGTACATGCCCCAATTGGTCAGCCGTCCGGTAACGATTTCCCGGCTCTTTGCTCATTACTTTGTATACGATTTGTGCCAGTGCTTCCGGCACGCTGGGGTTAAACTCCGTCACCATCGGGATACGGTCGCGGATGTGCGCCATTGCCAACTGCTGTTGGTCGCCGCCCACGTATGGCAAGCGTCCTGTCAGCATCTCGAACATCACGATACCAATCGCGTACACGTCCGAAGCAGGTGTCGGCTTCTCACCCTTCGCCTGTTCCGGTGCGAAGTAATGCGGGCTGCCCCACACCACCTGCTGCTTTTCCGGCGGCTGAGTATCGCTAAACGCCTGTGCGATACCGAAGTCCGTCACCTTCACCACATCGCCGCGTGTCACAAGGATATTCTGTGGCTTCACATCAGCGTGTACCAACTGCGCCCGATGTGCGAAGCCAATCCCCGCGCAAATCTGGATCGCCAGCTTCAAAGCGCGGTCAACCGTCAAAATGCCTTCGGTCTTGATGATCTTCTTCAGGTCTTGCCCATCGACAAATTCCATGACGATATACTGTGTATCGCCTTCCCGCCCCACATCGTAAATCGTCACGATGTTCGGGTGTTGCAGGTTCGCCACACTCCGCGCTTCGTTGCGGAAGCGTGTCAGGAACGAAGGATCAGCCGTCAGGCTGGGGCGCAAAATTTTGACGGCGACCATTCGGCTCAACTCAAGGTCTTGCGCCTTGTAGATGACCGCCATCCCGCCCGAACCCTGTTGTGCCAACAATCGGTAACGGTGATTCAAAATTGTTTCGTTATTCGCCATGAGTTATCCCATCTGCCTCAGTTGTTGGCTTAATATAACCATATTTAAGGCTTCATCAACGGGTCGAACAAACGTCTATATTCTAACAGAGCGCCCCGGTCTGTCATAGACGCGATGTAATCCGCCACCACGCGCTCGATTGGAACGTCTGCAAGCTGTGCTTGATATTCGTTCGGCAGTTGGCGCGGCTCCTGCACATAGCTCGTAAAAATTTGCTCGATAAATCGCTGCGCCCGTGTCGCCATCCGCATCACACGGAACTGAAAGTACATCTTCTGGTACAGGAACTTTTTCAGTGCGCGGTTCAACACAACAAGTTCATCACTGTGCGCCACAATTTGCTCGCTGTGGTTCTGTATATCCGCCGGTGACTTGGGTTGCAGCGCTTCGAGTCGCTGGTTGGTCGCCCGCAGCACATCATCAACCTCAATCCCGATCAGCTCGCGAATCAGCAAATGCCGTGTAATCTCATCCAGCGCCTTGCCCTTCCAATTCGCTTGCTCCACCACCCGCCGCCAGATGTCGAGTTCCTGTAAATCATCCAGCGAAATCAACCCCGCCTGCAACCCATCATCCAGATCATGCGCGTTATAAGCCAGCTCGTCAGAGACATTTGCGATCTGCGCTTCTAAACTCCCGCGTGTTGTTGCATCATACCCCGCCACATGGCTCAGGTCGTATTCAGTTTCGTGCTTGGCGATACCTTCAAGCGTCTCGTAAGACAAATTAAGCCCCGGCCAATCGGGATACCGGCGCTCAAGCTGCGTCACCACGCGGTAGCTCTGGTGGTTGTGGTTAAATCCGCCGCTGGCCTGTGTCAGCTTATTCAGTACACCCTCGCCCGCGTGACCAAACGGTGTATGTCCCAGATCGTGCGCGAGGCAAATCACCTCAACCAGATCCTCATTCACCGCCAACGCCCGCGCCAGTGTTCGCCCGATTTGTGCCACTTCTAAGGTATGCGTCAGCCGCGTCCGGTAATAATCACCCTCGTCATTCACGAAAACTTGCGTCTTGTACTCTAACCGCCGGAACGCCGCTGAATGCACAATCCGGTCACGATCACGCTGGAAGGCTGTGCGGTACTGCGGCTCAGGGTCGTGATACTGCCGTCCTCGGCTGTCGCGGCTCAACAGCGCGTAAGATGCCAGTGTATCAGCCTCGATTTGTTCCAGTCGTTGACGGTTCACAAACATGCCTCACTCCCCTATCTGCCTACCACGTTATAGGGATTGTCCGTGCGCTCAATCAGTTCGCTTTTGTAGGGGCGCAGCCTGCTGCGTCCGCTTTCACTACCCTAGATTGTACTTACTTTCGGGAATTATGCCGCAGCCGCTTTTCAACCGTGCCGCTTGCGGAGTTCCTCGCTCACATCCTCTAAGGTAATGTTAAGATGTGTCATCAGCACCAATGTATGATAAAACAGGTCGGAAAGCTCCCCGATCTGTGCCTCGCGCCCTTGCCCCAGTGCCGCCACAATCACCTCGGTCGCTTCCTCACCCACTTTTTGCGCCATCCGGTTCACGCCCTCGGCAAATAAGCTGTTCGTGTAACTGCCTTCTTTCGGCTTCGCACGGCGCTCGTGGATAAATTCTTCTAACAGATACAGCATGTCAGCCATAATGTCCTCACCCATTTGGTTTAAATATTCAAACTTGACAAACAGAACACTTGTTCATATACTATTAAATAATCATCACATAGTACATGATATTATGGTGCAAATTTGTATTTGTAGGGGAGGGTCTGTGACACTCCCGTTTTCCAACTGACTGTGCAACCACGATCATTTTATTGATGGATATTCTTTGTGATCTCTGCTTTCCTTTGTGTCTTTGTGGTAAAAATGTCTTTGCATTTTCGGCGGCATCTTCCCTCAACTCCGCTGAAACAGCACCAAAATGGCGTAGCGGCGGATCGCTCCCTCACTTCTGCCGCACTTGCGCCATTTCAGCGCCGCCAGCCGAACCTCCCGCCGCCACAAAATGACAATTCAGCGGATTGCTCCCTCACTCCCGCCTGCCATTTCGGCGGATAAAATGCAAAACGGTGTCGAAAACCTGTAGGGAGGAGGCGTGCCTCCTCCGATCTCTATTGTCCAACCTTCAACAACTCAAAAAAGCATGACACCTCGCCCGTATGGCAGGCTGGCCCTTCCGGCTCAACCAAGATCAGCAGCGTGTCACCATCACAATCCACTCGTATCTCATGAACAGCTTGTGTATGACCGGAAGTCGCCCCTTTGTGCCACAATTCATTCCGGCTGCGGCTCCAAAACACGGTTTCACCTTTTTCAAGCGTCAGCCGGAGCGACTCCGCGTTCATGTACGCCATCATCAAAACCTGCTGCGTATCCACATCCTGAACAATCGCCGGAACCAGCCCACGCTCGTCCCACTTAATCTGCTCAAACATCAAAGCGCCTCCCAACCGTGCATCCGTATCGGTACGCCCTGCTCATTCAGGTAGCCCTTCAGGTCACCAATCCGTATTTCGTTGTAGTGGAACAAAGTCGCTGCCAGCGCTGCGTCCGCCTTCGCCGTGGTCAGTGCCTCACAGAAGTCGCTCATCTTCCCCGCCCCGCCGGATGCGATCACGGGGATACCAACCGCCTCAGAAACCGCTTGTGTCAGTTCCAGATTGTACCCCGCCTTCGTCCCGTCGCGATCCATACTGGTGAGCAAGATTTCCCCCGCCCCGCGATCCTCAACTTCCTTCGCCCAGCTAATCGCTTCTTTGTCAGTCGGGATGCGCCCGCCGTTGATATGAACGACCCACTTTCCGTCCACCCACTTCGGGTCAATCGCCACCACAATACATTGGCTGCCAAACCCCCACGCCCCGTCATTAATCAGTTGTGGGGTCTTAATCGCCGAGCTGTTAATCGAAACCTTGTCCGCTCCGGCCAAAAGTGTCGCCCGTATATCCTCGACCGTTCGGATACCGCCGCCCACACAGAACGGGATGAAGATCGTATCCGCCACCCGCCTCACCATATCCAGCGTGGTGTTCCGCCCCTCGTGCGAGGCTGTGATGTCCAAAAACACCAGTTCGTCAGCCCCTTCGCGGTCATACACCGCCGCCTGTTCCACAGGGTCGCCAGCATCCCGCAGGTTGACAAAGTTCACACCCTTCACCACCCGCCCGTTCAACACATCCAAACAGGGGATAATCCGTTTAGCCAGCATCTTGCCTCCCAGCGATCTCCAACGCCTCGCGCAGTTGGAACTTACCCTCGTACAACGCCATGCCCGTAATCGCTCCCGCGACTTCGCCCGTCGCCTTCAACCGCCGAATGTCCTCAAGCGAACTCACCCCGCCGGATGCGATCACCTGTAACCCTGTGTCACGCGCCAGCGCTGCCGTCCCCTCGACGTTAACACCCTGCAAGTGTCCGTCACGGTTCACATCGGTATATAAAGCGTGTTCCAATCCGTACGCCTTCATCTGCTTCCCCAATTCGGTTGGGGTAATCTCCGCCTTCTGCTGCCAACCGTGCGTGGTCACTTTACCGTCCCGTGCGTCCAACCCCACGCAAATCCGTTCGCTGCCCCAGCGTTGAACCGCCTCGGCAACCAGCGCCGGATTTTCAATCGCTACCGTCCCCAGCACCACGCGGCTTGCCCCTTGCTCGATGGCCTTCTGGATGTCAGCCATTGAACGCAGCCCGCCACCGAACTGCACCTTTACGTTGAACTTAGCCACCGCTTCCAAAATGCGCGGATTATCATTCGTGCTGGCGAACGCGCCGTCCAAATTCACCATATGAATCCATGTTGTTCCCTGCTCAATCCATTCTTCCGCCGTAGCAATCGGGTTCTCACTAAATACCTTCTGCCGGTTCGGGTCGCCCTCTTTCAAACGCACGACTTTTCCACCACGCAGGTCAATCGCTGGATAAATAATCATGCGTCCACCTTCAAGAAGTTCGTGTAAATTTGCAGTCCCATCGTCTGGCTCTTTTCAGGGTGGAATTGAACACCATAAACATTGTCATGTTGAACAATCGCCGTAAACGGAATCCCGTAATCGACCTCGGCGACCACATCTTCCGGTCGCGTAGGTGTACAGTAGTAACTATGGACGAAATACCCGTAGCTGTCCGGTGTCAAGCCATCCAATAGTTCGCACGCGCGGCACTGGCGCACTTGGTTCCATCCCATATGTGGCACTTTCAAGTCAGCCATTTTCGGGAAGCGTGTCACGTAACCCGGAATAATCCCCAACCCGTCAAACTGCCCCATCTCGTCGCTCGTATCAAATAAAAACTGCATCCCCACGCAAATCCCCAGCATCGGGATACCTGCGATAGCTGCGTCCTTGAGTGGCTGCACCAGATTTCGCTTGGCAAGCTCCTCCATCCCCGCACCGAACGCCCCCACCCCCGGCAGAATAATCTTGTCCGCGCCCTTCAAATCGCGCCCATTCTGTACCACCCGCATATTCTCCGCGCCTAAGTAGCTCAACGCATGGAGAACGCTGCGTAAATTCCCTGCGCCATAATCCACCACAGCCAGCATTGTCGCTCACCTCCGAAAAATAAAAATCCCCGCAGGGTGCGGGGATGATACGTAGCAAAACAAATGGGACGGTCTACAATCAGGCCAACACCGGAGGTTTTCTATATGCCTTCAGATGATGATGTAGACGCATGACTACCCAATTTCTCCTAAGATGTGCCAAGTATAACCAGTGACGATGGGGTTGTCAACGAACCTGCAACCGCTACAATACAGAAGATATTCTGCCCGCGTAACCGATTGGATAAGTGGCATGGAACAATTCGTAATCGAAGGTGGACACCCAATTTCCGGCACGATCAAAGCCGGTGGTAACAAAAATGCCGCCATCAAAATGATTCCGGCTTGCCTCCTGACCGAAGAACCTGTCACCCTTCGCAACATGCCCAATATCGGTGATGTTCGTATCACCCTCGACATCATGCGCCAGCTCGGTGCCGAAGTAACTTGGCTGGATAACAACACCGTTCGCATCCATGCCGCCACTATCACCACCTCCGATCTCGACCCTGCACTTGCCACGAAAATCCGCGCCAGTGTCGTCTTCGCGGGTCCGATGCTCGCCCGCTGCGGTCAGGTTCGCCTCCCCATCCCCGGTGGTGACAGCATCGGTGAACGCCGCTTAGATACCCACGCCATTGCTCTGCAAAAACTCGGCGCAGTTGTCACCCTCGAAAGAGACACACTCATCATGCGAACCGATGGTTTACAAGGGGCGGATATCCTCCTCAACGAAGCCAGCGTCACCGCCACCGAAAACGCCATCATGGCTGCCGTTCGCGCCAAGGGCAAAACCACGATCCGCAACACCGCCTGTGAGCCGCATATTCTCGACCTCTGCACCATGCTCATCACACTCGGCGCAAAAATCGAAGGTGCGGGGACTAATCGAATCATAATCGAAGGGGTCGATCAGCTTCATGGGGGAGAAGCCCGTGTCGGCGCGGATTATATGGAAGTCGGCAGCTTCATTGGCGCGGCAGTCCTCACAGGCGGCGAACTGCTTATTACCGATGCCGACCCTCAGCACCTTGAAATGATCGCTCTCACCTTTGCTCGCTTGGGTGTCCAGTGGGAAACACGCGGTCAAGACATCTTCCTACCCGCCGCCCAATCGCTCACCATCGTGCCAGATATGGGTAACCGGATGCCAATTATCAAAGCCCAACCGTGGCCGGCCTTCCCGCCTGACCTGATGAGTATCGCGCTCGTCATCGCCACCCAATGCGCGGGTGCGGTGCTGTTCCACGATTGGATGTACGAAAGCCGCTTCTTCTTCACCGACAAACTCGTTCGGATGGGTGCGCGTATCACCCTGCTCGATCCGCACCGTGTACTCGTGCAAGGCCCGACCAGCCTTCAAGGCCAGCCTTATATCACCAGCCCCGACATTCGCGCGGGTATGGCAATCCTATTGGCGGCTTTAGGTGCAAAAGGTCAAACGCGGATTTTCAACATCCGCCAAATTGATCGGGGTTACGAACGTGTCGAGGAAAAACTGCGTGCGTTGGGGGCGCATATCGAGCGCGTCGAGGATAAACATCCCGGCATCGAAGAACCTCAAGAAATCCCGCTCGCCGAACACTAAGGGCGACTAACAACATCAATCGCCCTCTCATAAGTTAGGTTCCACCGTTGCCGTTCGCCGGAGGATTCCCGTTACCATTCGTCGTACCGTTGCTCGGTACTGCCGACGGCAGCTTCACAGTCGTCGCCTTTGAACCCGTATCGTATTCCAGAAGCAGCGATTGATAACGTTCGCGGTACAACTGCGCCCGTTCGCGTTCAAGGCTCCAAAGTCGTCCTAAACTGTCTTGTATCGGCGGGAACATCGCTTCAAGCTCGGTGATCTTCGACACAAAACGATCAAACTCTTTGTCGTGGCTGCGCCAAACTTCGTCGTTCGAAATCGTGAACTGCTTCCAACGTTTCTGGTCATCAGCCGTCCAGTCATTCCACTCTTGCCGGAAGCGTTCCTCGCTCAAACGTTGCATTTCCGCCACTTCATTGATGCGCCGTTCCAAACGATCACCGATGCGTTCAAAGTCATCAATGATCTTCTTCATGTTACGGTAGGCTTCTTGCCACGTTTCAAAGCGTTCAATATTCCGCTGCATCTGGCTGTCTTGCTCACCGAACCGCTTGACCAATTCGGTAATCTGCTGGTCACGTTGCTGAATCTGAAGCGTTTGCTGGTCAATAAACTGCTGGATTTGTTCGCGCCGTTCACGCTCACTGTTCTGAACATCCTGCACACGGCGTTCAATTCGCAGCGTCAAATCTTCCAACAAGGTCAATTTTGGCCGAACGCTGTCAACCTGCTTTTGGATTTCCGGCACTTCGGACTGCACTTCCGAAACACGGCGGCTGTCTTGGCGGCGTTGTTCTTCCAAAAACGCTAACCGGCGGTCAGGTTCTTCAATCTTCTTGAATAAATCATCGACCCGCTGCTGCAACGACGAAACCGTGTCGGATACCCGTTCACGTTCGACCTCAAAACCGGGGATCGTGCTCGTCTGCCGTTCGAGCTTATCCAGCTTTTCTGTCAACTCACGCACCGGGCGCATCACGTTCTCACGCGCCAGATCCGCGCGGCGTTCAGACTCACGCTCTGCTGTCAGTCGCTTGGACTCGACATTTTCAATCAGTTGCAGGACTTCTTTACGCACCTGCTCAATCAAATCACCCTCACGTCCTGAAGGTGCTATTTGGCTGCGGATGACCGTTTGGTCAGACTCCATGCTGTTAATACGCTTGGAGAGCATCGTAATTGTATCTTGCTGCTGGGCAAGACGTTCTTCAAGCGTCGCGATTGTCGCTTTATCGCGTCGCCTTTCTTCGTCGAGCCACTCAATCATACGGGCGGCTTGGTTTATATCCATACGCGCAACCTCCGCGTTTTCCTCACACTTACCTGTTGAACTGCTGATTATAGCACACCCCTGCCCACTGCTCCCACAAGATCGTAACTTGGCATGTTGCCTGAGGTCTGTTATCCTCGCTGCCCTAATCAAGATCAGGTGCGCGAAGGAGTAGGCTTTTGTCCTCCACCGATGTCTTTGTTGCCGAAACCACCCTGCACGTCCGTTATGCCGAAACAGATGCGATGGGCATTATTCACCACGCCAGCTATATCGTCTACTTTGAGGAAGGCCGCAGCAACTACGCTCGGCAGCGTGGCAGCGACTATGCCAGCTTTGAAGCCAGCGGTCATTACCTCGCCGTATCAGAAATCAATGCCCGTTATGTCAAGTCAGCGCGGTACGGCAGTCAAGTTACCATCTGCTGTTGGATAGCCGAAATGAAAAGCCGAGGATTAACGTTTGCTTATGAAATTTTGGATGCGGCCTCACGCGAACTGCTGGTTCAAGGGAGCAGCAAGCACATTTGCATCACCCACAGCGGTCAAGTCACCCGTTTACCCGACTCGTGGAAGGCGTGGGCAGCATCTTGAACTTTGACATGAATTGCGTGCTGGTTATACTTGACTTTCATTAATGAAGTTATGAATTTTAGTGAAAAAGAATTTGGAGACTCAAAATGGCAACTTATTCAGATCGCTTATGGACAAAAAATTACGATCCGGGTGTCAAAGCCTCCTTAGAACCGTATCCTGATATTTCCGTCCAGAATTTTCTAGAAGACGCGGTTAAGAAAACACCGGACAACGCCGTTCTCATCAGCAGCGCCCACCTCCCCGTATTAGGCCGCGTCAGTAGTTCGATATCCTACCGCGAACTCGACCAGTATTCCGATGCCCTCGCCGCCGGTCTGGTCGACATGGGTCTCAAAAAAGGGGATCGTGTCGCGCTGGTCATGCCGAATATTGCCGCCTTTGTCATCAGCTACTACGGCGTGCTAAAAGCCGGTGGTGTGGTTGCCGCGACCAACCCCACTTACCCGCCGGACAAAATGCAGTTCCAAATCAACGACTGTGATGCCAACATCGTCATCACTATGAGCTTGTTCTACAACACCATTAAACAGGTTCAGCCGAAAACCAAAGTCAAAACCGTCATCGTAACCAATGTCAAAGAGTACCTTCCCGGCGCGGCGAAGTTCTTATTCACCCTCGCTAAAGAGAAAAAAGAAGGCCACCGTATCGAGTCGCTGCCCAGCGGTGATGTCTGGTTTCAGGATGTACTAACCAAATATGCAGGTAAGAAAGCCAACGTCAGCATCAACCCTTCAAAGGATTTAGCACTCTTTCAATACACAGGCGGCACCACCGGCGTATCCAAAGCCGTCATGGCGACCCACAAAGCGCTCGTCGCCAACACCCTCCAGATGAAAGTTTGGCTGTCAGGCGGCGGCGATCACACCACGCAGGATGTGTTCCTAGGCGCTATCCCCCTATTCCACGCCTTTGGTATGGTCGCAGTACTCAACCTCGCCATCGGCCTCGGTGCGAAAATCGTCCTCGTGCCGAACGCCCGCGATATTGCCGACGTGTTGGATAACATCAACCATTTCAAGCCAACGTTGTTTCAGGGTGTGCCAGCGCTCTATAACGCCATCAACAATCATCCGCTGGTTAAATCCGGCAAAGTTGATTTACGCTCTATCCGCGCTTGTGTCAGCGGTTCCGCGCCATTGCCACCTGCCACGAAAATCGAGTTCGAGCGCATTACCGGTGGTGCGCTGCGTGAAGGCTTCGGCATGAGCGAAACCCCGACCGCCAGCCATTGTAACCCCCTTAAGGGCGAAAACCGTACCGGTTCAATCGGTCTTCCGCTACCGGATATGGATGTTCGCATTGTCAGCTTGGACGATGGTGTAACCGAAGTTCCAATTGGCGAAATTGGCGAAATCATCATGTCTGGCCCGCAGGTGATGGTCGGCTATCACGGAATGCCTACCGAAACCTCGAACGTCTTGCGCGAAAAAGATGGCAAGCTGTTCGTCTATTCCGGCGACATCGGGCGCATGGACGAAGACGGCTACTTCTATATTGTTGACCGTAAGAAGGACATGGCGCTGATCGGTGGCTTCAACGTCTACCCCAACGTCATCGAGAAAGTCTTGGCGGATCATCCCGCCGTCATGGAAGTCGGTGTCGCCGCAATCCCTCACCCTGATCGGGATAAATCTGGACAGGAAGCCCTGAAAGCGTGGGTTGTCCTCCGCGCCGACCAAAGCGCCACCGAGAAAGAACTCATCGACCACTGCGCCAAGCACCTCGCCCGTTACGAAGTGCCGACGCGCATCAGCTTTATCAAAGAGCTGCCAAAGACCACCGTCGGGAAGACGCTCCGCCGCGAACTTATCCAAATGGAAATGTCAGACCGCGAAAAAAGCCTCTAACGCTTAAAACATAAACCCGGTTGATGAAGCCGGGTTTTTTATTTTGTGTGCTACGCGCTGTGGCTGAGTTCGCCAACCGCATCCGTCGAACCATCAGGCATCGGTAAGTAATACCCGCGGTAAAACGCGCGTGCTGGCCCGCGGTTCAAGTACCAGATGACATATAATGTCACCAGTATGCCGAGACCAAACTGCCCCAACGCTACCGAAACCAGTACCGAGTCGATAGAGCTTGCCCCAAATTCTTGATTGTATTGTCCCGCCTGTACAATCACAGCGCTAACCACACTGTACAACGTCAACAGTATACAGCTTGCAATTAAGACGTATCGCATCACTGGCGGTCGTCCTCGCCACGCGAAAAATGCAATCACCAGAAAAATGATCGCGATGACCGCTTGAAGAATAATACGCCACTCCGGTACACCCAGAATATCCGCGCCCATAAACATAGGCTGCAACTCAGCTTCTTCAAATTGAACTCTGGAAAAGTGAAGCTGCACCACTGCGAGCATCCCCACCTGAATGAGTGGGAAAATCGAAAACAGGATCACACTCGCCAGTATCGCCAGTGTTACGCCAAAAGGTCGAGGGGGACGTTGCACTTTTTGCCTCCAAATCCACCGATGTAAGTACATTATACGCTTTGATTAGCAAGTTGTATTAATTGATGTTACAATTATTACCATCCATGCTATTGGGGCCTTTCAAAAAGTGAAAATACTATGAACTTAAATGACCTCATAAATGTTACCTATCAGACATTTCAGGAACAAACGGAAGGTTCACGGCTGATTCTGCTGCACCCTCGCAGCCGCTATCGCTCGGTACTCATCGCGAAAATTCTTGGTACCACAAGCCGAAAAGTTCTGTACTATGCCATGGACCCGGATGATTTAGACTTGCGGTCACTCATCGCTGGTCTAACACATGATCTTGCCAACCAGTATCCGACCTTTGGCCGCCACACTAATATCTTACCGCCAAATGATGCAAAGAACTTTGATGCGTTGGCCGAAGCGTTCGCCAAAGACCTCGCAGAAGTCGATGACAAGCCCTTCTACCTCATTTTGGATGAGTACGACCGCAGTGATAGCGCGGACGATATTCAAATGTTTTTCGAGAAATTGGTCTCAAACACGGGGCATAATTGCACGTTCATCATCAATGGTCGCACGTTGCCCCGCCTCCCGTGGGTGTCCCTCATCGCGCAAAAACGGGCGATCTTGCTTGAGGACGACCTGCTCATCAAAGATAACTTCTACCGTTCAGAAACGACCGGCAAGCACAAACTGGAAATTTTTGCCTTCGGGCCGGGGCAGGTTTTACTCGACGGCAACATGATCGACACGTGGGAAGGCCACTTACCGCGTCTCCTTTTCTTCTTCGCCTTGGATCGTCCGATTGTCACCCGTTCCGAAATTTGTCAGGCATTCTGGCCGGAACTTCACATGGATCAAGCCGTCAACGTGTTCCATGTGACCAAACGCCGCTTGCATAAAGCGCTGGATATGGATGTCCTTGTGCATGACGGCGGCTACTATCGTGTCAACCCCGATATGGCAATCCGCTATGATACAATCGATTTTGCGACCGCCCTGATGAATGGCCGTACCGATATTGCATCTGAACGTCTCGCATCATGGCAGCGTGCCATTGATCTCTATCGCGGCCCGTTCCTTCAAGGCCACACCGACAAGTGGATTTTGAGCCGCCGCAACGATTTTAAATCAGGCTATCTCGAAGCACTGTCCGAAGTGGCTTATATCCGATTGGAAGAAGATCGTCCTGAACACGCGCTCGGCTTGTTCCAGCGTGTCCTCGCTGACGACGGTACGCGCGAAAACATCCACCGTGAAGTCATGAAACTCTACGCCAAACTGGGTCGCCGCAGCGAAGCCGCCGCCCACTACCAGCGCTTGAGTGATGATCTCCGGCGTGAAGGGCGCACCCCTGCTGCCGAAACTGCCGAGGTATATCAGAACATTATCGCCTAGTGGTAAACAAAAACACCCGCCATTCAAACGGGTGTTTTTGTTAGTCAGTGCCCCCAGAGAGATTCGAACTCCCGACCAACGGTTTAGAAGACCGCTGCTCTATCCCCTGAGCTACGGGGGCATTGCACAGGATTGTAAAGCGCCTGTCAAACAGTGTCAAGAACGCCGCGCAAGCAGACGTGGTGTGGAAGCCAGATGACCGATTGATCGTCCGTTATCCTAAACCCTTTGACCGCCTTCAAACGAATGGCACATTGACTATTCTACAACCTGATTATTAATCATTTGTTCTACCAAACAGGATTGTTCTTAACCACGTTCTACAGTATAATATATATCAATGAAGAGTCTACGGACATTCCCCGAATAGACAAGCAGAATTCCACACAATTGATTCGAGAATCAAGGAGCTGTTATGGCGGATCAAGATACCGCGCAAATCAGACAACAAAGTGATGAGGACGTACGCGCATTAGAGCCAATTGATCATGTGCGTTTACGTCCCGGCATGTATGTAGGCGGTGTTGATAAAAAAGCACTTCATCATCTCGTTTATGAAGTTGTCGACAATTCTGTTGACGAAGCACTAGCGGGACGATGTGATCGAATTACGGTGACATTAGCAGATGATAATGTCGTATCGGTACAAGATAATGGTGGTGGTATTCCTGTTGGTATGAATAAGGATAAGGGCAAAAGCACCGTAGAAGTCGTCATGACTGTAATTGGCGCAGGTGGCAAATTCGGAAGTGGCGCTTACAAGGTTAGCGGTGGTTTACATGGTGTCGGCGTATCCGCAGTAAACGCACTTTCAGAGCAAATGAGAACGAATGTATTCCGCGACGGTTACTTGTGGGAACAGTCTTTTCGTCGGGGTCGCCCGACAGAAGAATTGAAAAAAATCCGCAAATTAACCCCAGACGAACATACAGGAACACTACAAACTTTCCGTCCTGATTTTACAATCATGGATCAGAATGACTTTGACTTTGAGTGGTTGGCACAGCGTTTTCGCGAAATGACCTTTGTTACACGCAGAGTTGCGATTACTCTGCGCGATGAGCGGGTGCGACCTATTCCACGCGAATTAACATTCTACTTTGAAGGTGGGCTTTATTCTTATGTCCGCTATCTAAACCGCAATCGTAGACCGCTGCATGACCCCGTACATATTGAAAGAGACGTGGAATTTACGCCTGAAGGAAAGCCTGCTTACTCAATTGGCGTAGAAGTCGCATTTCAATACAACGATTCGGCCAATGTGGTTGAAATGGCTTTCGCAAATACAATCAACACACCCGACGGTGGTACACATCTTACTGGTTTGAGATCAGCCATTACCGGTGTGATCAACCGTTATGCGCGTAAAGCTGGGATTTTAAAAGAGAAAGATCCCAATTTTTCAGGCGCAGATACGCTTGAAGGCATCACAACTATTGTAAGTATCAAACATCCCGGCCCTTCATTTGAAAGCCAGACGAAAGTCAAGCTGATTAATCCTGAAGTTCAGGGAGCAGTTTCGCAGGTCGTTACCGAAGCCTTCAACGAGTATCTTGAAGATAACCCGCGTGAAGCACGGCGCATTGTTGACAAGTGCATGACCAGTATGCGCGCTCGTGAAGCGGCTCGTAAAGCGCGTGATTTGGTTCGCAGCGGCCCAAGCCTGCTCGAAAGCACCACCCTCCCCGGTAAGCTGGCGGATTGCTCGCAAAAAGGTGAAGGCGCGGAAATTTACATCGTCGAAGGTGATAGCGCTGGTGGTTCCGCCAAGCAAGGTCGTGACCGTCATTTTCAGGCCATCCTGCCGCTGCGTGGTAAGATTTTGAATACCGAACGCGCCCGCATGGATAAAGTGCTGGACAGTAACGAAATTAAGGCGCTTATCTCGACCCTCGGTACAGGTATCGCCGAAGACTTCTCGGTCGAAAACTTGCGCTATGGTCGCGTCATCATCATGACCGATGCCGATGTCGATGGTAGCCACATTCGTACCCTGCTGCTGACGTTCTTCTTCCGCCACATGCAAGCCATCATTGCGGAAGGGCATCTCTACATCGCGCAGCCGCCCATTTACCTGCTCAAGAGCGGTAAAAAGATGGAATATGTGTACCCCGAAGCCGGTATGTCCGAACCCGATATTCTGGCGCGTGCGCTCAAGAAGTACGATCAGCCGGACAAAGTGGGTGTGCAGCGGTACAAAGGTTTGGGTGAAATGAACCCGGATCAACTATGGGAAACAACGATGGACCCCGCCACGCGCACCCTCCTGCAAGTCACGATTGAAGATGCAGCCGAAGCTGACCGCGTGTTTGACATGCTCATGGGCAGCAGCGTGCCACCGCGCCGCCGCTTCATCCAAACGCACGCCAAGAGCGTTCGCAACCTCGACGTATAACCACGTCCCCCATCTAACATCAAAGGCCGCTCATTTGAGCGGTCTTTTTATTACCCCTCACCCACCAATGGCAAAACCGCGCGATCTGGCACGTAAACCGTCACACCATCGCCCCCCTGTGGAACAGGAGCCGTGCTGGGAATTTTGACAGTCAACAGTATGCCGGAATCATGCCGCAGCGTCAGGCGGTACACATCCCCTTGGAACACCACTTGAACAACCTCAGCCGGAATTTTCACATCGTTATCGCTTGATGAAGTCAACGACAGATAATCGGTATGCAGTAACAGGCTTTGTGCTTGCCCTTTTACCGCAAACGTACCCAGCGGTGTTTGCGCCCGCCCATCAGCTTGGCTTTCAACCGGAATCACATTATCCAGTCCGAGAAACCGTGCGACAAACTCAGATGTTGGATGTTGATAGAGTTCAAGTGGTGGAGCGAACTGCTCAACACGCCCCTTGTTCATTACGGCGATGCGGTCAGCAATCGCGAATGCCTCATGCTGGTCATGCGTCACATAAATCGCCGTCAATCCCACCTGCTTGATAATATGCCGCAGTTCAACCAGCAGTTCCTCGCGCAAAATAGCGTCCAGCGATCCGAGCGGCTCGTCCAGCATCAACAGCTTCGGGTTTGGCGCAAGGCTGCGTGCCAGCGCCACTCGCTGCCGCTCCCCGCCCGAAAGCCGCGCCACATCCCGCTGCTCGAAACCCGCAAGCCCCACCAAATCCAACATTTCCGCCACACGCCGCTTCTGTTCAGCCTTGCCCATATTTTGCATTCGAAGGCCGAATGCGACGTTTTCAGCCACCGTCATGTGTGGGAATAAAGCAAAGTCCTGAAACATCAACCCAAAGCCGCGTCGGTGCGTCGGCATACTGGCGATATTCTGCCCATCCAGCAGCACCGCACCCCGGTCAGGCTGTTCTAGCCCTGCGACAATCCGCAGCAGCGTTGTTTTCCCGCAGCCACTCGGCCCCAGCAAACAAACAATCTCATGGTCAGCAATCGTCAAATCAATACCGCGCAAAACAGGCTGCGTGCCAAACGCGCGATAGACATCTCGTACCTCCAGCATCAGAACTCCCCCACGCCAGCCGCGCCTAATCGCTCGATCAACACAAAACCCAGCGCCGAAACAATCAATAACAAACTGCTCATCGCCAGCGCTTGCCCATAATTCAACGCCCCCGGTTGGCTCAACAACCGGAAGATAACAATCGGTATCGTCGGCGTATCCGGCCTCGCCACAAACAGCGACGCACCAAACTCGCCCATACTCGTCGTAAACGCAAACGTCGCTCCCACCAGCATCGCGCGGCTGATGAGTGGCAGGTCGATCAACCGCCACACCTGCCACCCCGAAGCACCCAGTACCCGCGCCGCCTCTTGGTAACTCGGCGGTATCGTTCGCAGCGCCGGTAGCAAGTTACGCACCACAAACGGCATTGCCACCAGTGTATGAGCAATTGGGATCAGCAGCGCCGAACTTCGCAAATTCAGCGGTGGCTTATC
>Ga0209460_1000888_pt1 | contig 21803 bp, 18 predicted proteins | sample EBPBio132013_DNA_FD_185868 | JGI IMG/M metagenome (GOLD analysis project Ga0209460, IMG submission 185868) | Wastewater treatment Type I Accumulibacter community from EBPR Bioreactor in Madison, WI, USA - Reactor 2_5/13/2013_ DNA (SPAdes)... | ecosystem: Engineered > Bioreactor > EBPR >... | reverse complement strand
TCGCCTCCGGCGGCCATATCGAGGGTCGCGTACCGCTCGCCGACGCGCTCGAACTGTTGCCCGACGGCCGGTTCATGCTCCTCGGGCGCAACACCGACCTGATCAGCATCGCCGGCAAGCGCAGTTCGCTGGCGTATCTCGACCACCAGATCCGGGCGATACCGGGTGTCGTCGACGGCGCGTTCTTTCAGCCGGACGAAACCTCGCCGCAGGCCATCGTGCGCCTCTGCGCCTTCGCCGTCGCACCGGAACTGAGCGAGCGACAACTGCTCGCCCAGCTGCGACAGCGGGTCGACGCGGTCTTCCTGCCGCGACCGCTGTTCCGCGTCGAATCGCTACCGCGCAACAACACCGGCAAGCTGCCGCGCACCGAGTTGCAGGCGCTTTACGAGTCCCTCCGCCAGAAACCCCGCCATGCGCCGCGCTGATTTCGAGTGGCGCGTCCCGGCCGACCACCCGGCCTTCGCCGGCCATTTTCCTGGGCGGCCGATCGTCCCCGGTGTCGTTCTGCTCGACCGGGCGCTGCTCTGCGCCGAAGCCTTGCTGGGCACGCCGGCGATCATTTGGCAGATCGCACACAGCAAGTTCTTCAGTCCGGTCGGCCCTGGCGAGACGCTCGTTTTCCAGTTGCAGGCGGCAGCGGGTGGGAGCATCGCCTTCTCCGTCCGCGGCGGTGGCCGCGAGGTGGCTGCGGGCAGCCTGAAGCCCGGCCGATGAGCAGCGGGGAGCAGGCCACCAGCAGTTGGCGACACCAGCAGGAGCGCAGCAATCTCGCGATCCTGCGGCTGATGGTGTGGATTTCATTGACTCTCGGCCGACGCATCGGCCGTCTCGTCCTCTACGGCATCGCGCTGTACTTCCTGTTCTTTTCGCCGCAGGCGCGACGCGCCAGCCGAGCGTATCTCGGCCGGGCACTCGGGCGCTGGGCGGAGTGGTCAGACGGCTACCGCCACGTCCTGTCCTTCGCCAGCACGATCCACGACCGGGTCTACCTGCTCAATGGCCGCTTCGATCTGTTCGACATCGAAGTGCACGGCGCCGAAGCCCTGCACGCGGCGTTGGCACGCCAGCCGGGCGCGCTGCTCATCGGCGCCCACCTCGGCAGCTTCGAAGTCCTGCGCGCGGTCGGCCGTGGGCGAGCGGGGCTCAAAGTAGCGATGCTCATGTACGAAGACAATGCGCGCAAGATCAACGCGACCCTCGAGGCCATCAACCCGGCCGCCGGCGAGGACATCATCGCGCTCGGCCGCCTCGAGTCGATGCTCGAAGCGCGCGACAAGCTCGACAGCGGCTACCTCGTCGGGCTGCTGGCCGACCGCGGCCTCGCCGACGAGGCGACCAGGGAACATGCCTTCCTCGGGCAGCCGGCGAGCTTCCCGATCGGGCCCTTTCGCATTGCCGCCATGCTTCGCCGACCCGTCTTCTTCATGACCGGCCTCTATCTGGGCGGCAACCGCTACCGCATCCACTTCGAACCGCTGGCCGATTTCTCGCGCGTCGAGCCAGGCGCACGCGACGCCGCCATCGTCCAGGCGCAGGCGCAGTATGTCGCACGCCTCGAACACTATTGCCGTCTCGCGCCCTACAACTGGTTCAACTTCTTCGACTTCTGGCAGAAGGTGCGATGAAGCGACTGCTCGTCGGCCTGCTGCTGAGCGTCCTGGCCATCCCCGTCCTCGCCGCCTGGGATCTGGCACAGTTGATGGACGATCTGGCCCGCACCCGGGGTGGCAAGGCGCGTTTTGTCGAAACCAAGTACATCGCGCTGCTCGACCGGCCGGTCGTTTCGAGCGGTGAAATGAGCTTCACGAGCCCTGACCGGCTCGAAAAGCGAACGCTGACGCCGCGCCCGGAAACCTTGCTCCTCGACCGCGACCGCCTCACCATCGAGCGCGGCCGGCAGAAGCTGAGCATCGACCTGACCAACCAGCCGGAAGCCCTGGCCTTCGTCGACAGCATCCGCGGCGCCCTCACCGGCAACCGGCAGGCGCTCGAGAAAAACTACGCACTCCACCTCGCCGGTAGCCGCGACAACTGGAAGCTGACGCTGCTGCCCAGCGAGCAGGCGATTGCCGCGATCGTCCAGAGGATCACCATCACCGGCCAGCGCAACCGTATCCGCGGTATCGAGTACCTGCAGGCCGACGGCGACCGTGCCGTGATGACCATCGAGGCGCTGAGCGAACAGTGACTGCCGCCGCCCGCCGCACCTTCCTTCTCTGGTTGCTGGCCATGCTCGCCGGAGCGGCGATCGTCTGGAACAGCCGTTTCTCGGCCGACATGTCATTCTTTCTGCCCGCGCACCCGAGCGCCGAGCAGCAGGTGCTGGTCGACCAACTCCGCGAAGGCTCGGTCACCCGGCTGCTCATGCTCGCCATCAGTGGCGGCGATGCGCAGCAGCGCGCAGCGCTGTCGCGCGAACTGCGCGCACGCCTGGCCGACGGGCCGGAGTTGGCAACGCTGCGCAACGGCGACCAGCACAGTCTCGACGCCGATCGCGAGTATCTGTTCCGCCATCGCTACCTGCTCAGCCCGGCGGTCACACCCGAACGCTTCACGGTTGACGGCCTGCGCTCGGCGATTGCCGAGAGTATCGATGTTCTCGCCTCGCCCGCCGGCCTGCTGGTCAAGCGACTCCTGCCGCAGGATCCGACCGGCGAACTGCTCGGCCTGCTCGCCGGACTCGATGCCGGCGCCCAGCCGAACAGCCGCGCAGGCGTCTGGGCTTCGCGCGACGGCGAACGCGCCCTTCTCCTGGCGCAGACCACCGCGCTCGGCTCCGACACCGATGGCCAGGCTGCCGCCATCGACGCCATTCGCGAAGCCTTTGCGGCGGCCCGCGCGGCCGCCGGAGTCAGCGGAGTCAGCGGAGTCAGCGGAGCCAACGCAGTCACCGGATTCGCCGACGCGAGCCTGCAGATCGCTGGTCCCGGCGTCTTTGCCGTACACGCCCGGACGACGATCAAGACGGAGGTGGCGCGGCTGTCGATGATCAGCACGCTGGGCATCGTCGCCGTACTGTTCTTCGCCTATCGCTCGCTCACACTGATCAGCCTCGGCCTGCTGCCGGTGGTCAGCGGCGCGCTCGCCGGCGTCGTCGCCGTCAGCCTGGCATTCGGTACGGTCTTCGGCATCACCGTCGGCTTCGGCTCGGCGCTGATCGGCGAGGCCGTGGACTATTCGATCTACTATTTCGTGCAGTCCGAGCGCGGCGATGCGGCGGCCTGGCGGAGCCGCTTCTGGCCGACCATCCGCCTTGGCGTCATGACCTCGATCTGCGGTTTCGGCGTTCTCCTCGGCTCCGGCTTCCCCGGCCTTGCCCAACTCGGCCTGTATTCCCTGACCGGCCTGCTCACCGCCGCCGCGGTCACCCGCTTCGTCCTGCCGCAACTGGTGCCGGCCAACACGCCGCAACGCGAGCTTGGCGGGCTCGGCGAGGCCTTCCTGCGGCTCACCGGCCGGCTCGAGCGCCTGCGCTGGCCGCTAGTGCTCCTGGCCAGCGCTGCCGCGACGCTTCTCGTCGTCGATCGCGACGAGTTGTGGAACCGGGAACTCTCGGCCTTGAGCACCGCCACCGCCGAGGACCTGGCCACCGACGCGGCGTTGCGCGCCGACGCCGGGGCCCCCGACGCACGCCTGCTGATCGTCGTCACGGCCGCCGACCGCGAGCTGGCGCTGCAAGCCGCCGAACGCGCCGGTGCGCAGCTTGACGGTCTGGTCACCGCCGGCGTCATCGGCGGCTACGATACGCCGGCCCGCTTCCTGCCCAGCGAGGCGACGCAAGAGGCACGCCGCGCCAGCCTGCCGACCGCGGCCGAACTGCGCCAGAGCTTGCCGCTGGCGCTCGCCGACTCGCCGCTCGCCGCCAGCAAGCTCGAACCTTTCCTGCGCGACGTCGAGGCCGCGCGCACGGCGCCCACGCTCGGACCGGAAGCCTTGCGCGGAACCAGTCTCGCGCTGGCCGTCGACACCCTGCTGCTTCCACGACCCGCCGGCTGGAGCGTCCTCCTGCCGGTGCGCCCGCCTCCGGGCGAGGGCCTGCGCACGCTCGACGCCGACACCCTGCGTTCGGCTCTGGCCGGCTCTGGCGCGCTGTTCATCGACATGAAGAGCGAGCTCGACGCCCTCTACGCGCACTACCTCAACGAAGCCAAGCTGCTCGCGCTGGCCGGCCTCGCCGCCATCGTCGGCCTGCTCGCCGTGGCGCTGCGTTCGCCAGGGCGTGTGCTCACCGTCGTCGCGCCACTGCTGCTCGCCGTTCTGGTCGTCACCGCCAGCCTGCATCTCGCCGGCCAGCGCCTGCAGCTGCTGCACCTCATCGGCATGCTGTTGATCGTCGCCATCGGCTCCAACTACGCGCTTTTCTTCGAGCGCCTGGGCAGCCAGCTGCAGCACGAGCCGCGCGCCGTCGCCTCACTGCTGGTCGCCTGCCTGACCACCGCCATCGGCTTTGGTACGCTGGCGACTTCGCAGGTACCGGTCCTGCAGGCGCTCGGCATCACGGTCGGCCCGGGAGCCGTCCTGGCGCTGTTCTTCTCCGCCTGTTTCGCGGCATCCCCGTCGCCCCGACCATGAGCCCACGCCTGCCCACCGTCGGCCGGACCAGCGGCGCTCCGGCCTTGCTGGTGCTGCTGCCCGGCGCCTACATGAGCGCGGCCGACTTCGTCAACGCCGGTTTCTTCACCGCCGTCACGCGCCGCCGCCTGCCGCTCGACCTGCTGGCAGTCGACCTCGACCTGAGCCTGATCTCCAGCGGCGAGGCCTTGCCCGCGCTCCAGGAGAACGTGCTGGCGCCGGCTCGCGCGGCAGGCTGCCGCCACATCTGGCTGGGCGGCATCTCGCTCGGCGGACTGCTGGCGCTCTGCCACTGCGCCGACGCGCCGGGCAGCATCGACGGCCTGTGCCTGCTCGCGCCCTACCCGGGCAGCCGGCTGACGGCGCGTGCGATCGCCCAGGGCGGCGGCCTCGCCAATTGGCAACCGTCTGCCGAGGAACTCGCCGACCCCGAGTTTCGCATGTGGCGCTGGCTACAGAAACCGCCGCCCGACTTCCCGGTTTTCGTCGGCTACGGTGCCGAAGACCGCTTCGCGGCCGGCATGCGGCGAATCGCCGATTGCTTCCCGCCGGCGGCAAGTCAGGTCGTTCCCGGCGGCCACGAATGGCCGGTCTGGCAGATTCTGTGGAACAACTTCCTCGACCGTCGACTCCTGCCTGTGTGAAGCGCATGCCACAACGCTGGAAACCCTCGCCCACCATCCAGATGTCCTTCGCCGTGCACGGCGCGGCGTCGCTCGCCGTCCTGGCAACCCCCGGCCACTGGCCGTGGGCGCTCGGCGCGCTCGCCGCCAACCACCTCGTGCTCACCGCCGCCGGCCTCTTGCCGCGCAGCACCCTGCTCGGCGCCAACCTCAACCGTCTGCCGGCAGCCGCCAGGGCGCGGCGGGAAATTGCCCTGACCATCGACGATGGCCCGGACCCCGAAGTCACGCCGCGGGTACTCGACCTGCTCGACAGCGCCGGTACCAAGGCCAGCTTCTTCTGTATCGGCAGCCGGGCCCGGCGATCGCCGGCGCTCTGCCGGGAAATCGTTGCCCGCGGCCACCGCATCGAGAACCACGGTGACTCGCACTCGCGGGCTTTCGCCACCTTCGGGCCGCGCCGGATAGGCGCCGACATCGCCGCGGCGCAGCACACGCTGGCCGACATCACCGGCCAGGTGCCACGCTTCTTCCGGCCGACGGCCGGTCTGCGCAATCCGCTGCTCGACCCGGTGCTGGCGCGTCTCGACCTGCAGCTCGCGTCGTGGACGCGCCGCCCCTTCGATGGCCGAGAGGGCGATCCGCAGCGCGTCTACCAACGCCTGACTTCTGGTCTCGACGCCGGCGACATCCTGCTCATGCACGACGGTTATGCCGCGCGCGCGCCGACCGGCGAGGCGGTCATCCTCGCCGTCCTGCCGCGGCTGCTGCATACGATCGCCGCCCATCGCCTCAACCCCGTGACGCTGACCACTGCCCTGACATGACCACACCCTTCCTGCCCACCCTGCTCGACGACGCCAGCCGCCCCTTTCGCGCCAGCGGACATTTCGCCTACCACTATGCGCGCGGCAAGCTGTCGAGCGACTGCATCTTCCGCGAACTCCTCAGGCGCGGCATCTTTCCCGCCGAAGCACGCTTTCTCGACCTCGGCTGCGGCCAGGGCAGCCTGTTTTCCTGGCTGCTGGCCGCGCGCGCACTCTACGAGAAGGGTGTCTGGCCTGGCGACTGGGCTGCCGCCCCGAAGCCGCTCAGCCTGCGCGGCTATGAACTGATGGCGAGGGACGTCGAGCGCGCCGCGCTGGCCTTCGGCAGACCACACCCGATCGTCGACATCCGGCAAGGCGACATGCGTGCAGTCGACTTCGGTGCGGCCGACGTCGTCACCATCCTCGACGCGCTGCATTACCTGCCCCACGCCGACCAGGAACAGGTCATCGGCCGTATCCGCAAGGCGCTGCCAGCGGGCGGCCTGTTCCTGACGCGTGTCGGGGATGCCGGCGCCGGTCTGCCCTACCACATCTGCAACTGGGTCGATCACGCGGTCACCTTCGCACGCGGCCATCGCCTATCCAGACTCTTTGGCCGCAAGCTCACCGAATGGGTCGGCCTGCTCGAGAGCCTGGGCTTCGTCGTCCAAAGCGAGCCGATGAGTGATGGTAAGCCCTTCGCCAACACCATGCTGGTCTGCCGAGTACCGGCGACAAGCCCCTGCCATTAGGGCTGCCGACCGCTCACCGGAACATGGCCATCGCATCAGGCTGACACAAGACCGAGTACTCCAGCGCGAAAAGCATCGGAGATGGCGGCGATTAGGCGACGAACGTTGAGACCATCCTTGCGCTTGCTTGGGGGAAAGGGGGATGAGATTCAAGACGAACTGGCCGCACGACTGCGAGGTTGTGAGCGGCGTGATCGGTCTGGGCCCGCACCTGCTCGTCGCAAGAAGCCACGTTCGTTCACCACGGCAGAGTCAGACAACCTGGTCTCGGGGCATGAGGCCTGCACAAGTGGCGTCGACAATCCGCTGTAGTTCAAAAGTCGGACTCGCTTACACCCGCCGGCTTCCCCGCGTCCGTCAAAGGAGGGCTTCCAGCACCGTTAGTGTCTCCACGAAAACCAAGAGACAGGCTTCAGATGTCGGAATATTTTACAGTTTGCTTGAGATATCGATAGTCATTCGCATCGGCAAGTAAATAACATTTTGATTGAAATGGATTTTTATAACCATGGAATGAGGATTGCTTCCTATTTCTTGGAGAGGGCAGCGCTATTGCGCCGACCTGACTAGCAATGAATGTTAGGCCCATGCTGGGGGCATTGGCCTGCGACTACAGGAGAAAACCATGCAATCGCCGAGCAATTTCCCGGTGCTCCGGTGATTTCGGCTCGGCGGAGAAACCCTAGTCGTTGGGTGTAGCAGCAGCACCGTTTCTGCTGCATTTTGTCGTAGGAGGAAGCAATGACCCATTGTTCTCATACCGTTAGAACGCGCATCTTGGCTTTCGCATTCGTCATTGGATCTCTTGTCATCGGGGCCCCAGGGGCAATTGCTGGCTTATCCTGGGACTTGGCAACAGACTACTCCACGTCCAGCAATCCAACAGGCCCTTGGTCACTGGGCAGGAAATTCTCACCGGAAGGTTTGGATTTCACTGTGCTAAACGTCCGTTGGAATGACGGACGGGGAACCACTGGTTGGTATCTCGGAAATTTTGGCCACGGGGGCCCCAGCGTCGCAGACAGCGCCCCCTACCTGTGGGCGAAGAACAACAGCAATGGGCTCCCGGTGGTGCGGTGGACCAGTCCATTTGCAGGCAACTTCGATGTGGGCGCCATTTTCACTGGAGCGGATTCGCGGGGTGTTGATAATCGAGTCTTCGTGGTTGTCGACAATCACACCGTCTTTTCGGACATTGTTTCCGGCGCCCTCGATACGTCAGAATATGTGCCAACTCGACTGCATCTAGACGCGGGTGACACGGTTGATTTCCTGCTCTCATGGAACGGTGGCGTATACTCAGAATATGGATGGACGAAGTTGGCGGCCACAATTGCTGCTGTTCCAGGGGCTGTGCCGGAGCCCGTTACCCACACTTTGATGCTGCTCGGCTTGGGCTTGCTGGGGCTGCGTCGCTGCATCGGAGCTTGAGACCCCTACACTTCGGCCGGGCGTACGTCCAATCGTACCTTGCCCATACCTTCAACGTGCGTCCTTGCGTTTGTCAGTGCGGCGGCGGCGAAGGTAGACGTTTGGTGTAGTCGTTAGCAAACCGGCCGATCTTGCGCGGTCTCGGGAGGAGCCGACCAGTCCCCGACGCGCAGCGCATGAATGAGTGCATCCGCATGTAGTGGCGCGTCGAGGATGGCTTGCATTGGTGCACGGATGTCGTTCGCGACGACGACCAGATGTGCGCTCGTACCGATCATGCCGCCCAGAATTTGGCAGTCCTACGCCAGTTCGTCTGGAACCTCCTGTGCCTTGCTCAGGCAAGGCGTAAGGGCGGCCTCACAGTTCGGCGACTACTCGCCGCGACGTTGGACACCTTCCGCCCCGAACTCCTGGGTCTTCTATAAGATTGATGAAGTCACTCGAGTCTCCGCCATCGCTTGGCGACGGCAGACCATCATCCTCTGCTAATATGCAGCCCAGACGATCTGGAGCCCCAACTTGACGCCGCTGCTTGTTTCCGCCTGCACCCTGACCACCTGCCTCGGCCGCGGGCTGGCCGTCACGCTGGCGAAGCTGCGTGACGGGAGCAGCGGTCTCGTCCCCTGCGCCTTCGAAACCGTCGAGCTCGACACCTGGATCGGCGAGGTCGCCGGGGTTGACGAGCAGCGGCTGCCGCCAACGCTGGCGCACTACGATTGCCGCAACAACCGTCTCGCGCAACTTGCTCTGACGGCCGACGGTTTCGCCGAACGGCTGCTGGCGGCAAGGGATCGTTACGGCCGGGACCGCGTCGCCGTCTTCCTCGGCACCAGCACGGCCGGCATCCTGCAAGCCGAACTCGCCTACCGCCGGCGTGACCCGCACAGCGGCGCGCTGCCTGACGAGTTCAGCTACGCCGGCACGCACAACCCCTTTTCGCTGGCCGCCTTCGCGCGCGAGCTTTTCGCCCTCGCCGGCCCGGCGGTGGCGGTTTCCACCGCCTGCTCGTCAGGCGCCAAGACCTTTGCCGCGGCCGCGCGGCAGATCGCCTGCGGCACTATCGACGCGGCGCTCGTCGGTGGCGTCGATTCACTGTGCCTGACGACCCTCTACGGCTTTGCTTCGCTCGAACTGACCTCGAGCGACCCGTGCCGGCCGTACGACGTGGCCCGCAATGGCATCTCGATCGCCGAAGGGGCCGCCTTCGCGCTTCTCGAGCGAGCCCCGGCCGCAGCGACGCCCGGCGCGATTCTCCTGCTCGGCTGTGGCGAATCGAGCGACGCCTACCACATGTCGTCGCCACACCCGCAAGGCCTCGGTGCGCAGATGGCGATGGCCGCGGCGCTCGACTCGGCCGGCCTGGCCCCGGCCGACATCGACTACATCAACCTGCACGGGACCGCCACGCCAAGCAATGACGCGGCCGAAGGCAAGGCGGTGGCGGCCCTCTTCGGCGAGGGGGTGGCGTGCAGTTCGACCAAGGGAGCGACCGGCCACACGCTCGGCGCCGCCGGCGCCGTCGAAGCCGTCATCTGCGCGCTGGCGCTGACGCACGGCCTGCTTCCCGGCAGCCCGCATACGCTGACGCCGGATCCGGCGATCCCCCTCGACTACCAGTTGCGCGCGCGTGCCGGCCGGCTGCGACGGGTACTCAGCAACTCCTTCGGTTTCGGCGGCAGCAATTGCAGCCTGGTTTTCGGCCTGACGCCATGAGACCGCCCCCGCTCAGCGTGTGCATCGAAGGCGTCGGCTTCCTCGCCCCCGGCCTGCCGGACTGGCCGACGGCGAGCGCCGTACTGCGCGGCGAACAGGCGTACACGGCCGCGCCCTCGCTACTACCGGTGCCGAGTCTCCTGCCGGCGGCCGAGCGTCGGCGCGCCAGCCGCGTCGTCAAGCTGGCGCTGGCGCTTGGACTGGAAGCCGTCGCGCATGGCGAAGCCGATGTCGGCACGCTGGCCACCGTGTTCACGGCCTCCGGCGCCGACGGCCACAACTGTCACGCGCTGTGCGAGCAATTGGCGAGCGACGACCGCCGGATTTCGCCGACCCGCTTTCACAACTCGGTGCATAACGCCGCCGCCGGCTACTGGGGGATCGCCACCGGGGCGATGGCCCCGTGCCAGGTACTCTGCGCCTTCGACGCGAGCTTCGGCGCCGGTCTGCTCGATGCGCTGGCGCAGGTCGTCGTCGACCAGCGGGCGACCTTGCTGATCGCCTACGACAGCGAGTATCCGGAACCCCTGCACGGCAAGCGGCCGATCCCCGATGGCGCCGGCGTAGCGCTGCTCCTGGCGCCGGTCCAGAGCGTCCGCTCGCTGGCACGCATCGGCGTCACACCAAGCAGCGACGTCGCCGCCAGGCTGGCCGATGGCGAACTGGAAAGCCTGCGCGCGACGATTCCGGCGCTGCGCAGCCTGCCACTGCTGCAGATGCTGGCCAGGCGCGAAGGTGGCAGCGTCTGCCTCGACTACCTGCCGCCGATGCAACTGCGTGTGGATGTCGTCCCTTGCTAGACCACCGCTGGATCGCCGAGCACGTCCCCCACCATGGCGACATGTGCCTGCTCGAGGCGGTCGTCGACTGGTCGGCGACGACGATTTCCTGCCGCGCCACCAGCCATACCAACCCGGCCAACCCGCTACGCGCCGAGGATCGCCTGGGCGCGGCGAGCGGCATCGAGTACGCGGCGCAGGCGATGGCCGTGCATGGCGCGCTGCTCGCCGACGCTGGCGGCCGGCCTCGCCAGGGCTACCTGACCAGCCTGCGCGGCGTGACTCTGCATGTCGCCCGCCTCGACGACCTGCCGGGAGATCTGAGCATTCAGGCCGAGTGCCTGTCGGGCGACGGCACCAACGTTCTCTACCACTTCTCGATCAGCCACGCCGGCCATTGCCTCGTCGACGGACGCGCCGCCGTCGTCCTCGACGCCGCAGCGGTCAACGTGCAAGGACGGCAGTGAAGCGCGCGCTGGTCACCGGCGGCAGCGGCGGCATCGGCGCGGCGATCTGCCGCCGCCTGGCCGCCGACGGCTGCCACGTGATCGTGCACGCCAACCGCGGCCGCGACAAGGCCGAGGCGGTCGTCGGCGAAATTCTCGCCGGCGGTGGCAGTGCCGAAGCGATCATCTTCGACGTCACCGAACGCGAGCCTACCGCGACGGCGCTGGCGGAACTCCTCGCCGCCGGCCCGATCCAGATCCTGGTCAACAACGCCGGCATCCATGCCGACGCGGTCTTTCCCGGCATGTCCGGCGAGCAGTGGGACAGCGTCATCGACGTCTCGCTGAACGGTTTCTTCAACGTCACCCGGCCGCTGATCCTGCCGATGATCCGCACGCGCTGGGGGCGGATCGTCACCGTCTCGTCGATCGCGGCCATCACCGGCAACCGCGGCCAGGTCAACTACTCGGCGGCGAAGGGTGCGCTGCATGCCGCGAGCAAGTCGCTGGCCCTGGAAGTGGCCAGCCGCGGCATCACGGTCAACGCCGTGGCGCCGGGAATCATCGCCACCGGAATGGTCGACGGCGCTTTCGACGCGGCAGCGATCAAGGCACTGGTGCCGATGCAGCGCGCCGGCAAGCCCGAGGAAGTCGCCGATCTCGTCGGCTTCCTGGCTTCGGATCAGGCCGTCTACATCTCCGGTCAGGTGATCTCGATCAACGGCGCGCTGATCTAGAAGCGCATCAGACAGTCATGGGATGGTGCAGCGTAAACACCAACTCACGCTGCCCATGAGTAGTTTCGCTCCCCGCTGTCTGTCCATCGACCTGGAGGTCGGGCTGCGCGATGGGCGGATTCACCGCTTTGCCGCCGTTCGTGGTGACCAGCCGGACACCTCGCTGCGTTTCCGACAGGGCAATCTGCTGGCCGCGCTGCAGCAACTCGACGCGCTCGCCGAAGGCGCCAGCTTCCTGCTCGGCCATAACCTGATCGCTTTCGACCTGCCGCATCTGGCCGCCGCCAAGCCCGATCTGCGGCTGCTGCAGTTGCCGGTGGTCGATACGCTGTGGCTCAACCCGCTGGCCTTCCCGCGCAATCCCTACCACCATCTGGTCAAGCATTATCAGGACGGGCAACTGCAGCGCGGACGTTTGAACGATCCGCTGCTCGACGCGCAACTGACGCTCGAGGTCTTCCGCGACCAGCAGACGGCGCTGGCCGAAGCCTCGCCGAGCCGTGTTCTCGCCTGGCACTGGCTGACGACCGTACAGAGCCGGAAGTCGGGGCTGGACCGCTTCTTCATGTCCTTGCGCCACAAGGCACGCCCGAGCGATGACGAGGCGCTCGCCGCCATTCGCCAGCAACTGGCCGGACAAGTCTGCGAGACACAGCTTGGCGAGGTGCTGGCCGATGCCGCCAGCCAGGGCTGGGCCCTGGCTTACGCACTGGCCTGGCTGTCGGTAGCCGGTGGTAACTCGGTGATGCCACCGTGGGTGCGCCATCAGTTTCCGCAGGCCGGCATTCTGATCAAGCGCTTGCGCGACACCGCCTGCGCCGACCCGGCTTGCCAGTGGTGCCGGGAACGACACGATGCGCGAAAGGAGCTCGCACGCTGGTTCGGCTTCGCCGAATTTCGTGCGGAGCCGGCCGATGACGAAGGCCGGCCTTTGCAACAAAGCATCGTCGAAGCAGCAATCCGCGGCGAACATGTTTTGGGGATTCTGCCGACGGGAACCGGAAAATCGCTGTGTTACCAGATCCCCGCGCTCTCGCGCTTCGACAAGACCGGTGCGCTGACCGTCGTCATCTCGCCGCTGGTGGCCTTGATGGCCGATCAGGTGGCCGGACTGGAAGCCCGCAACATCAGGAGTTGTGCCGCGCTCAACGGGCTGCTTTCGATGCCCGAGCGCGCCGACGTACTCGATCGCCTGCGCCTGGGCGATATCGGCATTCTCATCGTTTCCCCCGAGCAACTGCGCAACCACACGCTGCGCAAGGTGCTGGCGCAACGCGAAATCGGCGCCTGGGTACTCGACGAGGCGCACTGCCTTTCGAAATGGGGGCAGGATTTCCGCCCGGATTATCGCTATGTCGGGCGCTTCATCCGCGAAAAGGCCGGCAATCAGCCGATCCCGCCCGTCCTCTGCCTGACGGCCACCGCCAAACCCGCTGTGATGGCCGACATCCTGGATCATTTCAGGGACAAGGTCGGCATCGAATTGCGCTGCTTCAATGGCGGCGCCAGTCGTGCCAATCTCGATTTCTGCGTCGTCCCGACCAGCCCGGCCGAAAAGTTCTCGCACATTCATCAGATCCTGGAGGCCGATCTGCCGCCTGAGCTGCCCGGCGGGGCCATCGTCTATTGCGCGACACGCCGTCAGACCGAGGAAATCTCGCGCTTTCTGCAGCAAAAGGGCTGGGCGGTCGACCACTATCACGCCCGGCTGCCGCCGGAAACGAAAAAGAACACGCAGAAGGCGTTCATCGAAGGCGATCTGCGCGTCATCGTCGCGACCAACGCCTTCGGCATGGGGATCGACAAACCGGATGTGCGTCTGGTCATCCATGCCGACATTCCGGGCTCGCTGGAAAACTACCTGCAGGAAGCCGGTCGTGCCGGGCGCGATAGCCAGTCGGCACGCTGCGTCCTGCTGTACACCGTCGAGGATGTCGAACGGCAGTTCGGCATGTCGGCGCGCTCAAGGCTATCGCGCAAGGAAATCCAGGCCATCCTGCACTCGCTGCGCAATCTTGAGCGGAAGAAGCGTAGGGAGGGTGGCAAGGAGGGAGGAAAAAGCAGCGACCTGATCGCCACCGCCGGCGAGATTCTCGCCGAGGACGAAGACGGGGCTTTCGAGCGCGATTCGGCCACCGACGACACGCGCGTGCGCACCGCCGTGTCGTGGCTGGAAGAAGCCGCGCTGCTCACGCGCGAGGAAAACCGGGTACAGGTTTTCCCGTCCTCGCTGCGCGTCGCCTCGCTCGACGAAGCGCGCAAGAAGATCGAGAGAAGGGTCATCGCGCCGGAGTATCGGAAAGGGCTGCTGGCGATTGTCGGCGCGCTGATCGGCGCGCCGGTCGATGAAGGCATCTCGACCGACGAGCTGATGCTCGTTTCCGGGCTTTCCCCCGAAAAGGTCCGCGCCGCGTTCTACGACCTCGAAGCGCTGGGACTGGCCAGCAACGATACGGCGCTGACCGCCTACCTCCACGTCGGCGTCGAGAGGTCGTCGAAGAAGCGCTTCGCGCAGGCCGCCGCACTCGAATCGGCGTTGATCGGCCTGCTGCGCGAGCAGCACCCGGACCTGAGCCGTGGCGAATCGTCGATACTCCATTTGCGCTACGCCAACCAGCACCTGAAGGATGCCGGCCACGCCGACGCCCTGCCCGAGCGCCTGCGCCAACTGTTGAGCAGCCTCGCCGCCGACGGCCGCGACGAGGAGGGCGGCCAGGGCAGCATGAAGCTGCGGCGTGTCGATGTCGAGTCGCTGGGCATCGAACTGCAACGCGAATGGTCGGCCGTGGAAGCCACCGCCAGACGCCGCCGAGCCGCCGCCGGCTGCCTGCTCGACCACCTGCTCGCCTGTCTGCCTGCCGGCGCCCGCGGCAACGATCAACTGGCCGAAACGACGCTGGGCAAACTGCTGGCCGCGCTGGAAGCCGACCTCCTGCTCAAGGCAGAAAGGACGATCACGCCCAAGCTGCTCGACCGCGCGCTGCTCTGGCTGCACGAGCAGGAGATCATCCGCCTCAACAAGGGACTTGCCGTCTTCCGGCCGGCCATGACGATTCGCCTGGAGCCCGACTGGAAGCGGAAGTTCATGCCCGGGGATTTCGCGCCGCTGCAGCTCCACTACGACGAACAGGTGGTGCAGATTCACGTCATGGCCGAGTACGTGCAACGCGGGCTCGAGGCCATGGCCGAGGCGCTGCACCTGACGATGGACTACTTCAGCCTGCAACGCGACGAGTTCATGCGCCGCTGGCTGCCCGATCGCGACAAGGAACTGGCGCGCCAGACGACGCCGCAATCGTGGCATGACATCGTCGAGGTGCTGAACAACCGGCAACAGCGCGAGATCGTTGCTGACGAGCGGGAGAGCACCAACGTGCTCGTCCTGGCCGGCCCCGGCTCCGGCAAGACGCGCGTGCTGGTGCATCGCATCGCCTACCTGATTCGCGTCCGCCGCGAAAATCCTCACGGCATCCTGGCGCTCGCCTACAACCGCCACGCCGCCGTGCAGATTCGCCAGCGCCTCGGCGAGTTGATCGGCGACGATGCCCGCGGCGTGGCCGTGCTCACCCTGCACGCGCTGGCCATGCGCCTGGCCGGCGCCAGTCTGGCCACGCAGAACGGCGGTACGGATGGCGACCTGTTCAAGGACATCATCGACCAGGCGGTCAACCTCCTCAAGGGCAAGGATCTGCCGCCCGAGGAAGCGGACCAGCAGCGCGAGCGCCTGCTGGTCGGCTTCCGCTGGATTCTGGTGGACGAGTATCAGGACATCGCGCCCGAACAATACGAACTGATTTCGGCGCTGGCCGGCCGCACCCGGCCGGATGAGGATGGCCGCATCAACCTCTTCGCCGTCGGCGACGACGACCAGAACATCTACGCCTTCAAGGGCGCCTCGGTCGAGTTCATTCGTCGCTTCGAGGCCGACTATGCCGCCAAACCGTCCTTCCTGACCGACAACTATCGCTCGACGGCGAACATCATCGAGGCCGCCAACCGGCTGATCGCCCCGGCGGCGAACCGCATGAAGCAGGCGCACCCGATCCACATCGATCCGGCGCGCAAAGCGCAGGCCGCCGGCGGCGAATGGACCAGCATCGACCCGGTTGGACGCGGGCGCGTGCAGATCCTGCCCGCCGGCGACAACGAGCGGACCCAGGCCCTTGCCGTGATCAGGGAATTCGAGCGCATGGCGCAACTGGCACCGGCGTGGGACTGGGCGCGCTGCGCCATCATTGCCCGCAACTGGCGGTCGCTCGACCCGGTGCGCAGCTATTGCGAACTCCAGGGTATCCCGGTGCAGCAGGCCGATGAAGACAGCAGCGGCTTCTGGAGTCTGCGCGAAACGCAGTCGATGATCGACGGATTGCGGGCGCGGGACAGTGCGCTCATCGACGTACCGACGATTCAGCAGTGGCTGGCGATGCAGCCTGAGGGTCGGCCTGACGCCCACTGGTGGAGCTATCTGCGCGAGGCGGTGAGCGAGTATGCACTCGATGCCGGTGACGCCGAATTGCCGCTCGACCATTTTGTCGACTGGTTGGCCGAGTGGGGCCGGGAGGCGCGTCGGCGGCAGACCGGCCTGCTGCTGCTGACCGCGCACCGGGCCAAGGGTCTCGAATTCGATCACGTCGCGGTCCTTGATGGCGACTGGCTGCGGAGCGGCGCCAACGAGGATGCGGACGCCACGCGCCGCCTGTACTACGTGGCCATGACACGCGCCCGCAAGACGCTGGCGCTGGCGCGCTTCGATCGCGGCCAGGCCTGGCTCGACGCGTTGGTGGGAGGGATGGCGGACTCGTCGTCCCACTCGTCTTCCCACTCGTCGTCCGCCTCCTTGTCCGACTCACCGGCCTTCCTGCGTCGCCTCGCGACGCCGCTGCCAGTGCCACCGCCCGAACTGGCGCGTCGCCATCGACGACTGGGCTGGCGGCAGATCGACCTCGACTTTGCCGCGCGCTATCCCCCCGGCCACGCCATTCACCGGGCACTTGCCGCACTGGCGGTGGGCAGCCGGATCGCGCTTCGGCAAACAGCGGCCGGGACCTGGCGACTGTGCGATGCGCAAGGGGTCGACGTCGGTGCCCTGTCGCAGCACTTCGAACCGGAAAACAACATGCACTGCATCGAAGCCCGCGTCGCCGCCATCCACGTGCGCCGGCCCAGGGACGTCGCGGAGGCATACAAGTCCCGGATCAACGCGCAATGTGAATCCTGGGAGATGCTGGTTCCCGAACTGGTGTACGCGCCGGGCAGCTGACGCCGCGTTCAGGAGGCGGATAGTCGGGTCATCGGCAAGATACCGTAACGCTCAACGAGCAACTCCAGTCCTTCAAGCTGCTCGTCGTGAATTACCGTGAAAGAAACTCCCAGCGGGAGAACATGACCGCCCCGCTTGGCGTTAATCGGCAGGCCAGTGTACGCCTTGACGGATGGCTTGATGCCAAGCTGATCGTCAAAATCAGTTTTGGTCGCTCCTGACCGAAAGAACGGACTCTGGGGCGTGGATGCGGTTCTTAGCAAGCGCGTGGGCAGCTATCCGTCGCCAAACCGATTTCGCATAGGGTGTCAGACGTGCTATGCCGAGGTAGGACTTGAGGAAACGCATGCGATCAGTACGGCTCCAACAAAGCGAGTCGAGCGTCAGAGAATAAAGATCGCGTAGCGCACAGGCTGTTTTCGACGGATGCCAGCGCGATTTTTCGAGATCGATGACGCGAGCCTCGACGCTGCCGTCACCGTTGATCCGCGTGAACACGTGCTTCGGGAAGAAGCAGTTGTGCTGCATTCGATGCTCATGCATCGTCCGCAGCAAGGAGGCGACAGCGTCGAGAACAGGCATCCGGACGACTCGTGCAGGCACCCCTCCCCTGAGCCAACGCTGCACTTGCTCCTCCAGCGAAACGAACCCTGTTAGCGCCTCGGTGGCAAGAATTGCGCGGTGTCCCTTGCCGAGGCGGCGCACCGCAAAATAGACCGGTTCCAGCGTAGGGATGCCACAGGCCCGATAGTGCATGATGCGCTGAAATTCACGTTCGAAAGTTGGAATGCCGGCGACTGGGTGAATCCAGGAGAAGGTCTTGTGGTTCTCCTGACGCTTCAGAAAGACCGTTCGCGTACCGCCTTCCGGCAGCGTGAGCTCGCAGCACGAAACGCCACTCCAACCTCCTCGCCGCCGGTTTGGTTCCTCGAACCATCCGGCCTCAAGCTGCCAGAGGGCATCGAAGTCCACCAGCTGGCCTGCGGCGAGCACGGTGCGCCAGCGCTCGGCGACGTAGTCCTTCATCGTCCGGCGATCAGGCTTTCCGTACCCGCAGTACGTAAGCGCGCCACTTGTCCCAGTACTTGATAAAGTCGGTATGGCCAACGATATCCAGTCCTGCCGCGGCGAATTCGCTCTCGACCAGGCTCTGCGACAGGAGAATTCGGTCGCGCGGCGCCTCGCTGATTCCCTGGCGCGCTCTCCTCTCGTGCTTCCGGCGGAGCCGCCAGGCGCGGTAGTTACCGTCGACCCACAGCGAGACAATTACGGTGTCTGCGCTGATCCGTGCAAACTCCTTCAGCATCAGCACGCGGTCCTCGCCTTTCTGGATGTGGTGAAGCAGGCGGATGCTGAACACACAGTCAACGAAATTGTCCGGCAAGCCACTGTCAAAGGCCGAGCACTGAAAAGCTTTCTCGATACGTGCCGTAACCGCTGGCGGACGCAGGTCCATGCCGACGTCAAGCATGTCCCGGCTGTTGTCTGCCGCGTAGATCCGTCGCTCGGGCTCCTCAGCCAGCAACGGCCAGAACCGCCCGGTGCCGCAGGGCAGGTCGAGCACGGAGCGGGGGCGGCCGGCGATCACCAGCGCCTTGCGCGCCATGTCGATCTCGCGCCAGTTCGAGAGCCGCCGCCAGAAACCTGAGTTGTGCTTCTCGAAGTATCTTCGAGCATGTTCGGAATCGTACTTTTCCGAGAATTCGTAATGGGGCCGGGTATCTTCAGTCGTCATCGGGTAGATCTTGTGTGGTTGGTTTGGCGATCACATGACCGACAGCCGCAGCGCAATGTCAGATGTGCCGGTCTTGCACGTGTAACAGGCTGTGTTTACGGATCCTACATCAGTCTGAACCACGACATTGCAGACCAGGCGCCTTAAAGCGGCCTGAGCCACCCAGTAACCTTGGCAACCAAGCCCTGCCGTCGCAATTATCACAGCATGCCGGATGGCTGGCCTCAGTCGCTGGCACTGACTGGCAGTGGCGCCATCTCCTTGTAGAGCAGCGGCAGCGGCGGCTTGCGCGAGACCGTGATGATCCGCGTTCCCGGTGGGTAGATCAGATGGTAGGTCAGGAACATGGGCGCCTCATGCACGCCGAGCAGCAGCTCACGCAAGGCGGCATAACCGGGATGCGCGATAACGGTTACTTCCGCGTAGTCCCCGTTGATTGAGCCGCGGCGAGCGTGCGCAGAACTCCAGTTCGGGTGTCCTCGCGCCAAGCAGCCCGTGCGTCAACAGATGACGAATCTCGGGCAGGACGATCACGCCGACGCAGTCAACGCCCACCAGCCACTCCACCGCCCGAGCTTCGCCGCCGGGTCGGGAACGTGGTCTCCGAGGGCCTGGCACCAGCGCGGGAAGTGCGCCGAATAGCGGTGAACGATCTTTTCCATCCGCGGCTAGCGTTCGTCGGCAGCCCGATGGATGAGACTGCTCACCACATCGGTGTCCGAGACGAAGCCCTGCAGCTCGTTATTGTCGATCACCAGAACACTCTTCACCGAATACTGGATCATCAGGCGCGCCAGATAGCGGGCTTTGAGGCGCTGTGACACCTGCAGCGCCGGCTTCTGGGCGATGTCATAGACATTTAGCAGATCGATGTCTCCGTCCTCGGCGATCACCGCTCTGGCGACGTCCCGATAGGCGATCAGGCCGTAAGCGTCGCCCGAGTGACGCTTTTCGACCACCAGCGATTTGACCCCGCGATCCTTCATCATCATCAGCGCGTCGCGTACGGTAGCCAGCGGGCTGATGGTGGCAACCTTCATTTTCATGATTCCGGCAACCAACATGGCAAAGGATAGGAAGAAATCCAACGGCACCAACGCGAGAATATGAGCCGTCGTCAAACGGCGTCAACCCCGCGTTTGGACCCGGGGGCCCCTGAAAGGTCATCCGAATTCCGCCCCACGCAATGCCTGTGGTCATCCGCTTGGCCGGTCCGGCCGGGCGGATGACCACAGGCACGAGTCCCCCCATGACCGGTAATGACAACTCGTCTTGCTTCAGTCTGGACCCTTGCGCACTGGCACCTACCAGGCAATGCGCTAAAGTGGATGGCACCGGCGTCGGTGATGAAGGCGATGATTCGCATCTCGCCGCCGCAGCGTGGACAGACGAGCGGAAAGACCTCATAGATCCGCGCGAGCAGCAGCGCCCAGGCGTAACGGGCGGCGCGGCGGCGGAATCAGCGCCGCCACACGTTCGATTAGTTCAAGCGGTGTGAGCATCAGACTGATGCTGCCGCCGGGACCCCGCTTGATGCTCTCGTAGACCAAGTGTTCGGCGTCGATTTCACGCAAACGCTCGAGCGCGAAGGCAGGGCGAGCACAATACCGCAGCAGACGTTCCAGACCCGGGCGGGCGGTGCCTTCGATGCGCACGCTGGTGTCGAGTGAGAAGCCATCAACGTGCGCCCAATTCGCCATCGCCTCGGGCTCTTCCGGCTCGAGCACACCGCGGCGGGTCAGCGCGCGCCGCAGACGGCGGCGGACCCTTGGCCTGCACTTCGTCGAGCAACTTCTGCTCGGCAGCACGGCCTGCGTGAAACGTCGCTGCTCCTGCAGCGTCCGCCTCGAAGACGCCCTCGATGACGAGGCAGTGGAAGTGCACCTACGGATTGAGCAGCGCGCCAAAACGGTGGATGAAGGCCACCCCACCGATCCGGGAATCCGGGCCCGCCGCCGGTGCGCAGCTATTGCGAACTGCAGGGCATCCCGGTGCAGCAGGTCGATGAAGACAGCAACGGCTTCTGGACTCTGCGCGAAACGCAGTCGATGATCGACGGCCTGCGGGCGCGGGACAGTGCGCTGATCGACGTACCAACGATCCGCCACTGACAGCTGGCGATGCAGCCTGCGGAGCAGCCTGGGGCCCACTGGTGGAGCTATCTGCGCGAGGCGGTGAGCGAGTATGCACTCGATGCAGGTGACGCCGAATTGCCGCTCGACCATTTTCTCGACTGGTTGGCCGAGTGGGGCCGGGAAGCGCGCCGTCGGCAGACCGGCCTGCTGCTGCTGACCGCGCACCGGGCCAAGGGTCTCGAATTCGATCACGTCGCGGTCCTCGATGGCGACTGGCTGCGGAGCGGCGCCAACGAGGATACGGATGCGACGCGCCGCCTGGACTACGTGGCCATGACACGCGCCGGCAAGACGCTGGCGCTGGCGCTTCGGTCGCGGCCAGGCCTGGCTCGACGCGTTGGTGGGAGGGATGGCGGACTCCTCGTCCGACTCACCGGCCTTCCTGCATCGGCACGCGACGCCGCTGCCAACGCCGCCGCCCAAACTGGCGTGTCGCCATCCATGTGCGCCGACCGCGGGACGTGGCGGAGGCATACCAGTCCCGGATCAACGCGCAATGCGAATCCTGGGAGATGCTGGTTCCCGAGCTGGTGTATGCGCCGGGTAGCCGACGAAGCTTCACTTCAGCGGCAGGCGCGGTAGCCGACCGGCCCGGGCACCCGGCTAGGACGCTTCCTTGACCTCGGGAACCTTCCAGCTGCCATCGAGGATCGACGGCGCCTGTTCCTTCGGCCAGTACAGACGCATCATCAGGATAAAGTCACCCGTGGGTGCCGGCAGCCAGTTCGATTCCTTGCTCTTGCCCGGCGATTCGTTCTGGATGTAAAGATCGACCGATCCGTCCGCGTTCGCCTTGAGCTTGTTGCGC
>Ga0209460_1000887_pt1 | contig 21808 bp, 18 predicted proteins | sample EBPBio132013_DNA_FD_185868 | JGI IMG/M metagenome (GOLD analysis project Ga0209460, IMG submission 185868) | Wastewater treatment Type I Accumulibacter community from EBPR Bioreactor in Madison, WI, USA - Reactor 2_5/13/2013_ DNA (SPAdes)... | ecosystem: Engineered > Bioreactor > EBPR >... | reverse complement strand
CAGGCTCACTCCACCATCAGCCCTCTCCCTCAGGGCGAGGGACTTTAAAGACTTTTATGGTTCATTTTGCGATGAAATAGACACAAAATGAATTTCCACCGCTTCGTGTGGTGCTACCAGTTGGTTTGGATGAGGTTGGAAGATGGGTAAGGCGAAATTGCATTTTGCCCTTTTTTCGTTAGACTTAGCATGTAGCACACTTATTCCAACGGAAGCATAACTTTTGACGCGCGAAACCCAACTCCAAGACTTCATTAAATGGTGGCAGCAGTACGGTAAAGGTGACGAAAAAGGCGAGGCACAAATCTTCCTCGACCATCTGTTTACCGCTTTGGGCTACCCCGATGGTTTGATGGGCGCACAGGGCGACCCTGAAAAGCGCATTAAGTTTAAGGTTGCTGACAAGGTGACGACCAAGTTTGCTGACCTTGTTATAGAAGGCCGCGTACTGATTGAGATGAAGAAGCGCGGCGAGGACTTGAGCAAACACCATCAGCAGGCGTTCGGTTACTGGTCGTACCTGACACCGCACCCGCGCTACATGGTGCTGTGCAACTTTGACGAGTTCCGGGTGTACGACATGGAAAAGCAGGTCAGCGACCCGATGGGCAAAGTGCCTGTCGAGAAGCTGGCGGAAGATTGGGGGCCGCTGGCCTTCCTGTTCCCCGAACCGGAAGCGCCTGTTTTCAACAAAGAATTTGACCTGATCGAGATCACGCAGCAGGCGGCAGAAAGTTTGGCTGCCGTCTTTAAGCTGCTGACACGCGAAAAGCGGGGTGTGAAGCGCGAACATGCCCAACGTTTCATCCTTCAATGTATGGTGGCGCTGTTTGCCGAGGATATTGGCTTGCTGCCGCGCTACACCTTTACGCGGGTGGTGGAGGACTGCCAGAACGGGCAGAGTTCGGCGGATTTGATGACGCTGCTGTTCTTTAAGATGAACTCACCGGGGGTGAAGGTCGGCGGGCGCTTTCATGGGGTCGAGTATTTTAACGGCGGCTTGTTCGAGCAAATCCACGACATCGCCCTCAGCGGCGAGGAACTACGGCTGCTGCGCGAGTCGGCGAACCACAACTGGTCACAAATCCGCCCCGCGATCTTCGGCACGATCTTCGAGGACAGCATGGAGGCGGCAGAACGCCACCAATCCGGCGCGCACTTCACCAGCGACCGCGACATCATGCGGATTGTCGAGCCGGTGATCGTCCGACCATGGCGCGAACGGATTGAGGCGGCGAAAACGGCGAAGGCGCTGCACCAACTGCACGAAGAGCTGTGCCATTACATCGTGCTAGACCCGGCGTGTGGCAGCGGCAACTTCCTGTACATCGCTTACCGCGAAATGAAGAAGCTGGAACAGAGCATCTTCCAACGGCTGCACGAAACCGAGGGCAACGGTCAGGGCATCATGGGGATGGTGAGCGCACGGCAGTTTTACGGCTTCGACATTAACCCGTTCGCGGTGGAACTGGCGAAGGTGACGCTGATGATCGCCAAAAAGCTGGCGGTGGACGAACTGCACTCGCTGGAACACCCGCTGCCGCTGGATAACCTCGACACGAATATCAAAGTGGCCGACGCGCTGCTAACCGACTGGCCGGACTTTGATGCGTGCATCGGCAACCCGCCCTACATGGGGGCGAAGCGGCTGAAGCAGGAACACAAACCGGAGTATATCAACCGTGTGCGGGATGCCTTCCCGGATGTGCCGGGGAACGCCGATTACTGCGTGTACTGGTTCAATAAAGCGCACAAGCTGATGAAGGCGGGGGCGCGGGCGGGTTTGGTCGGCACGAACACCATCCGCCAGAATTACAGCCGCGAGGGTGGGCTGGATGTGATCGTGGCGAACGGCGGGACGATTTACGAGGCGGTGGGGTCAACGCCGTGGTCAGGCGAGGCGAAGGTGCATATCTCGATTGCCTGCTGGGCAAAAGGTGATGCGCCGTATGCCCCCGCGCGGTTGTGGACTGATGGCGAACAGCATGTCGACTTGCCGAGCATCAACAGCAGTTTGTCCGTCAAAACGGATGTGACCACAGCGGCGGTTTTAGCGTGTAATACAGAGCCGAAGCGGGTATTTCAGGGGCAAACGCCGGGACATGATGGATTTGTTCTTTCATCTGATGAAGCATACGCGATTGTAAAAAGTGATAAATCGAGTCAAGAAGTCATTTGCTCATATCTAACGGGTGATGACATTCTAAGTCAATCCCAGTCAAAACCAAGCCGTTACATTATTGACTTTGAAGAACGCGATATTGTCGAAGCACGTAGCTTTAAATCTGCATTTAAGAAAATTGAAAAAACTGTACTTCCAGATCTTGAAGCTAAAGCAAAAGCTGAAATTGAAAAAAATAAGCCTTTGCTAGTGACCAATAAGCAAGCCAATGTAAATCGCGATCATCAAATGGCACTACAAAAATGGTGGTTACATTTTCGCACTCGCACAGATCGAAAAGAAGCAACTAAGGAACTAAAACGATACATCGTATGTTCCCGTGTAACGAAGCGCCCGATATTTGATTTTGTAGATGAACAGATTTGCCCTAGTGATGCGCTGCAAACCTTCGCCTTCCCCGACGATTACAGCTTCGGCATTTTACAATCGAACATACATTGGGAATGGTTTACAGCAAAAGGTTCAACACTGACTGAACGTTTCCGTTATACACCGAACAGTGTGTTCGACACCTTCCCGTGGCCGCAGCAGCCGACGCATGAGCAGGTCAAGGCGGTGGCGGAAGCCGGACGGGCGCTGCACGAGTACCGGCGGGCGGCGATGAAGCGCAACCCCAAGCTGACGCTGCGGGAACTGTACCGTTCGCTGGAACTGCCGGGGAAGAACCCGCTGAAAGATTTACACGCGGCGCTGGATGCGGCAGTGCTGGCGGCGTATGGGTTTAATGCACCCCCACCCCAATCAAGCATCCCCACCCCTAACCCCTCCCCATTACATGGAGAGGGGAATCATACGGATGTGCTGGCGCAGTTGTTGGCGCTGAACGCGATTGTGGCGGCGAAGATCGACGCGGGGGAAAGTGTGACCGCGCCGGGTGTGCCAGCCGATTATCCAAACCCCGCCGAGTTGGTCAGCGAAGGCTGCATCACCCCGCCAGAGTGGGTGTAAGGGGTTGAAATAGTCTGCTGACAGGCTTCATTCCGCCGCTATCAAAACTATTGACGCGGCGGATATCGAAAGTATCAATTCTACAAGTTTAATCAAACAAGTGCGCCTTCAACCTCAGCCTGCGGCTGCGCCTTCGCCAGCGCTTCACCCATGCGGATGACCGCGCCCGCCCACGACAGGCCGCTGCCGAACGCGACCATGCCGGTCACGTCACCGGGTTTCAGGCGGCCCTCCTCAATGGCCTCCACCAGCGCCAGCGGGATCGAAGCCGTCGAGGTGTTGCCGTACTTATGCAGGTTGATGAAGAACTTGCTCATCGGCAGTTGGAGCTTATCCGCTGCGTATTCGATAATCCGCAGGTTCGCCTGATGCGGAATGATCAGGTCAAGGTCAGCCGGAGACATACCCGCGCTGCCGGTGATATTGTGCAGGCAGCTAATCAGCTTGCGGGTCGCGAACTTGAATACTTCCTGCCCGTTCATGCGGATGTACATCTCGCGGTTATCCACCACCTCTTGCGACAACGGCTTGCGCGTCCCGCCGCCGGGAACCATCAAATGTTGGGCATGCTCACCGTCCGAGCCGAGTTCGAAGGTCATCACCCCCGCCTCGGTCTGGCTGGGCTGCAAGATCACCGCTGCCGCCCCGTCCCCGAACAGGACGCAGGTGGAACGGTCGGTATAGTCAATGGCATAGGAAATGAGTTCAACCCCGATCACGATGATGTTCTTGTACGCGCCGGTTTGGATGAACTGGCTCGCCGTCACCAGCGAGTAAACCCAGCCGGAGCAGCCTGCGGCTAAGGTCAGCGCTGGGCATTTCGCTCCCAGTTGGTGCTGGATCAGGTTGGCGGGCGCTGGCAGCAGGTAATCGGGTGACGAGTTCGCGACTACGATCAGGTCAAGGTCGGCAGGGGTTAGCCCTGCGACTGCCAGCGCCTCGTGCGCGGCTGCACACGCCATGCTGGTCGTGGTGTCGGCCTCGGTGCGGATATGGCGTTTCTTGATGCCAGTACGGGCGGTAATCCATTCATCATTCGTATCGACCATTTTGGAAAGGTCGTCGTTGGTGAGGACTTTACCCGGAACGTATTTCCCCCAACCCGTAATTTCGGCACGCGGCATCGTCATTTAATAACTCCTAAGTCAGCATGAAATCTTTACAAACGTCCGTTTTTGGGCAACTGTCTATCCGTACAGCGCGGTATATTGTACCTGTAGACCCGTAAGTCTGCACATGAGTATTTCACGAAAGCATTTGTGGTCAAGAGGCGGTCAAAACATCAGGGAACAGGTAATGCCCGTTCCCTTGAATAGTTAAATGTGGTTACTGCTGGAGGGCGGGGACTTCCTGCGCGTCGCGGTGTGCGTCCTCGATCAAGCGGCGGCGGTTGAGCAGCAGGAAACCGGCAACCAGCGCGATACCGGCGGCGATCTGGACACGCGGCGGCAGGTAGCGAACGCGGTTCACGATGTTCGCACGGTTTGCGCCCATCAAATCGCTGCGTAAGCGGTTGACGAAGCGGCGGGACGGTTTTGCGCCGATGAGCGTGAGGTGCAGCTTGCGAACGATGCCGACAAGCCCTTCAACTTCGCTGCGGGGGACGGCGTAGCGGTTCACGATCTGGTCGATGTTGGCATGGTCATCTGCCAGAAGCGCATCAGTGACTGCGGAGAGCAAATTTTCGAGTTCGTTATGATTCGTCATCGGTTCAGCTGCCTTCTGTTCGGTTCGTTTCCGTAATGGGTGCGCGGCCGGGTGCGCCAACGCGGGTATGCTGCATTTCGATGTCATCCCTGAGGGCGAGCAGGGTGCGGTGATAGAGCGACTTAATCGCCCCTTCAGTCCGATCTAAGATTTCGCCAACCTCGGCGTTCGAGAGGTTGGAGACAAACTTTAGGTACAACAACTGCTGGCGTTCTTCGGGCAGCCGGGCAATCGCCGTGAGCAGCGCCTTCCGTTCTTCCTTGTCTTCGGCCACTGTATCGGGCGAGTCGAAGTGCAAGTCCGGCCCGATAAATTCTTCCAGCGGGATGATCTTGCGGCGACCACGGTCACGGTGCCAGTTCGCCACTAGGTTGTGGGCGATGCGGTACAACCACGCCTGAAACGGGACACCGCGTTCGGTGTAGTTTTCGATGTGCGCCATTGCCCGGTGGAAAACGGCAGCCGTCAGATCTTCAGCGTCTTGATGGTTGCCCGTCCGGTAGTAGATGTACTTGTAAATCTTCTCGACATAACGTTCGTAGAGGATGCCGAACGCCTGTTGGTTATCTTTCGCCAGCAGGACGAGTTCGGGGTCTTCCAACCGCGTCAGGTCGGGTTGTTTGGGTTTGCGTCTAAATATGTTCATCAGCAGTTATAACACTGTTGACTTAAGCGAGTTGCGGAGTTGGCAACAAACTACCCAGTTGGGAGTTATCAGTTGGCAGTTGGCAGTTGGCAGTTATCAGTTATCAGTTGGCAGTTGGCAGTTGATAGTTATCAGTTATCAGTTATCAGTTGGCAGTTGGGAGTTGGGAGTTATCAGTTGGCAGTTGTCAGTAATGGTTTCGGAAGTCACGAGAAAAGATTAACCGCCAAGTCGCCATCCACAGGAGGCTTCGCACAGAACGCCAAGATTTTAGTCAAGAATTTCGATAAACCACTTCGTTGGCAGTAAATAAATTTGCCTATTTTATAGGCAGAACAGGCAAATTTAAGCGCTTTTAGCGCCGTTCATGAAGTTAGGGTTTGAAACCACAAACCGTTTACATACGAAACGGGGGTAACGGAAACAAAAAGAGCATACGGTTGTATGCCCTTAAACAGTGTTCTGGTTGCGTCAGAAGTTAATCTTGACCGTGCAGTGTGGCTTGAATGGCGGCGACATCTTCGCGCAGCATGTCATCGACGGCGAGTTCCTGCGCGACCTTGTTGCACGAATGCAGCACGGTGCTGTGGGTACGGCCACCGAAGGCATCGCCAATCTGGGGCAGCGAGGCCAGCGTCACCTCACGGGCGAGGTACATGGCGACCTGCCGTGCTTGATTCAGGCGGGCGGTGCGGCGCGGCCCGACCAGATCCGCCACCGTGAGGCGGTAATACTCGGCGGTGGTGGAAAGCACACGCGCCATCGTCAACTGGTGGTTGCGCGGTCGGCGGTAGCCAGCGAGCGCGTTCTCCGCCATATCGACCGTCACCGGACGGCGGGCGAGGTGCGTGGTGGCGACCAGTTGGTTGAATACCCCTTCCATCTCGCGGATGTTCATCCGCGCCTTGTCGGCGATCATCTCGGCGGCGTTGACCGGCAGTTCGACGCTGCGTTCCTGCGCCCACATGCGGAGGATGGCGACGCGGGTTTCAAATTCCGGCGGTTGCAAATCCATCACCAGACCGCCGCCGAAGCGCGAACGCAGCCGGTCTTCCAACGTGTTCAGTTCTGACGGTGGGCGATCCGAGGCCAGTACCACCTGCTTGTTGTAGGTATAGAGCGCGTTAAAGGTGTGGAAGAATTCTTCCTGCGTGCTTTCCTTACCGGCGATGAACTGAATATCATCAACCAACAGCACATCCGCCGAGCGATATTTCTCGCGGAACATGGCGGTCGTGCGCTGCCGGATGGCATCCACGAGGTCGTTGGTAAAGACTTCCGACGGAATGTAGATGACGCGCATCCCGCGTGACCGGCAGACGTGGGCAATTGATTGCAGCAGGTGGGTTTTACCCAAGCCTACGCCGCCATAGACAAAGAAGGGGTTGTACTGGGTCGATGGATGTTCGGCCACCGCCATTGCCGCCTCGTAGGTCATGCGGTTCGACTGATTATTGACGAAGCGGTCGAAGGTATAACGCGGGTTGAGTTCGCTTTCCGGCAGGTCAGGCCGCTGCGGACGGCTCACCTGCTGATAAAGCGGTGTGCTGACTTGGGCTGGCGGCAGTTCTGGTTGGCGGTTCAGCAAGCGGAACAGCGGCAGTTCATCGTCAGCGGTTGCGACCGGATCAACCTTGTTGACTTCAAAGCACAATTCGACACGCTCACCGAGGACATCGCCCAACACGCGGCGAATTTCGCGGTAAAGGCGGTGCTGGAGCATATCACGAGCATAGGTGTTGGCAACACCGACGCGGTATATTCCGTCTTCCGTGCAGCCTAAGAAAACGGCTCCCCGCAGCCACGTTTCGAAGCTGGCGCGGTCAAGCTGAATTTCTAGTTGGCTAAAAGCACTATTCCATGCGTCCTGCGGATTCACAAATGCATCCTCTATTATTTGAAGTCAGTTTTCCCAAAGGGCGCATTAACCCGGCACGCGCATCGTATATTATGCGGTGATGGCTGCTGCATCTTCGGAAAAACCCCGTTGTAAGACCGGCAAAAGGGAACACAAAGCCGTTTGGGTCATTAACCCACTCAAAGCCGGTTATTTGCGACAAAACTATAGGGTTATCTATTTAACCACCGGGGCATGTATTCATGCCCCCAACAGATGGGTGTGGGAATGTCTGTTTTTAGTGGTCAATTGTAAAGGTCAGTATACATGATGATTGGGAATCGCTCAACTGAATCGAGACCCAAAATGTTAAAAAGTCCCATTTTTTAAGGTTGGGATAAAATCTACCCAGAAACCTTAACAAACGGTGATGAGTCTCGTCTTGAATCGGATTTGAGTCACAAGTTCAGTAGGTTGTTTTTCGCGGATAAAAAACGTACTTTTAGCCGAGCAAATGCACCAACTTCACAAAATTGATTTTCCTCAACAAGGGTTTCCGACTCTATAAGTTATAAAAAACATTACTTTTTAAAGTTGGGATAATTTCTACCCAACGTGGAAATTTGTCTTTTTGGTTGGGATTTATTTGGGATAATTGGGGATAAAAGTTCATTGAGGTTTGCATAAACCCACATTGAGATGTTGGCACTTGAATTCTTTCCAACAAGGATTCCGGGATCTTTTCGCCTTTTGACACTTTTAGCGGCTGCATAATCTGCTCTTAACGTTTTTAATCACCCGATTTGCGCCCGGTAGGATTACCTTAAGTGGCGGAGGACTATTTTAAGCCCTTATCCTCCGTAGTAACTATTTGACCCCACCCCAACCCCTCCCCGTAGTAACAGGGAGGGGCTTTACAGATACACTTGCGATGAGAAAAGCGGTAAACGTGGATTACATATTGTCCATCAGGCGGCGGAAACGCTTCGCCAGTTCCTTGAGCATGATAATCGAAATATCCGAGTCCTCATGCAGCACCGAAATAAAATCAAGCTGGGTCAGCACCAAACACTGCGTCGGCTCGACGGCGATGACTGAGGCGGTACGCGGCGCGTCATCCAGCAGCGAAAGCTCGCCGAAAAACTCCGTCTTGCCCATAGTGTTCACGGTCGTCTTGCTTCCGTCGGGGTGCTGGCGAATGGCATCAACCTTTCCGCTTTCGATAATGAATAAGCCAATACCGAGCGTTCCCTGTGTGACAATCGCTTCACCCGCGCCGTAGCTGCGTTCGGTAAAACGCTTGGCGAGGCGCTGAAGCTGTTTCTCTTGTAAGCCTTCGAACATCGGGACGGTCTGCAAAAAGCGAGTAATGGTGGCTTGATCTGACATGCGGTTTCCCCTGTGGTTTATAATCATGGTTCGTGCCGATTATAACCGCGCTGCGAAGGTCACACAATTTTTCCTGTGGCGTGGTTGGTTCGTGAAACCCAAACGGAATGAGGGCAGTGAACATGAATGACCCGATGATCGAGGTTGAACTTGAAAGTATGGCCTACGGGGGCAGCAGCTTGGGGCATCTGGAAGATGGGCAGGTGGTCTTGGTGCCGTACACCATCCCCGGCGAACGGGTACAGGCGCGGGTGACGGGTCAAAAAGGACGTTCGCTCTTTGCCGAAGGTGTAACCCTCATCAACTCGTCGGTTGACCGTGTTTTCCCGCGCTGCCCGCACTTCGGCCCGTCAAAATGTGGGCGCTGCCAGTGGCAGCATATCGACTACCCCGCCCAACTGCTGCTCAAGCAGGATGTCCTTGCCGACCAGCTTGAACGTATCGGCGGCTTTGCTGATGCCGACATCCGCCCGACCATCCCCAGCCCCGATGTGTGGGGTTATAACCATCACATGACGCTGTATGCCACCGGCGAAGGTCAGCTTGGCTTCGCGATGGCTGGTCAGCCGAACACCCTCTACCCGATAGACGAGTGCCATATCCTGCACCCTGACCTGCTGGCGCTCAAAGACTCCTTATCACTGGAAACGATGACCGGCTTACAGATCATCACCCTGCAACTGGACAGCGCCAACGACCGGATGGCGCTGCTGCGGATGGCGAACGATGAAGCGCCCGAACTGCACAGCGATATGGCGATGAGCATGAACCTGCTCAACGAAAACGACGAGCCGATTAACCTGATGGGGGACTTGTACGCCAGTGTGACGCTGGGTGGGCGGGCGTTCCGCGTCACGGCGGGGAGCTTCTTCCGGCCTAATTTGTCCCAACTGGACAACCTTACGGCGGAAGTGCTGCAAGGGTTGGCGCTCACTGGTCAACAGGCCGTCCTTGATCTGTACGCGGGTGTCGGGTTCTTCAGCGCCTTCATCGCGGGGCAAGCACGCTTGGTCACGCTGGTAGATGCCGACCCCTACGCCGTGAATGACGCGGAAATCAACCTGCCGGAAGAACATATCGACATTATCGAAGGCTTGGTCGAAGAAGTGCTGGAAGACCTAGACGAGCATTATGACGCAGCCGTGGTTGACCCCGGTGAGGACGGCCTGAGCGCGGCCACGGTGGACGGTTTGGCAGCACGCCGCATCCCGCGTATCGTGTATATCAGCGGCAACCCCTCGACCTTAGCGCGCGACGGCAAGCGGCTGGCGGGTAAGGGCTACCGGCTACTGTATGCACAACCCATCGACCTCGCGCCGCAGACTTTCGCGGTTGATACCGTCGCCGTTTTCGTTTTATAAGACGATAAGAGATACAATAATAGGTGAACCGAAGGTACTAGTCGGAATATTACGCAACCTCTTGTTTTAGCCAGTATTCGTTTGATATACTGTTTAAAACATTTCATTTTTAGGGAGAGTATAACGAAGGAGCAGGGATTTCGTTAAATCTTGCCTTTAAATGGGCGATAGAGAGATTGAGCATGTCGACCTCATTTGACGAAGTTCGAGAAACGTATCGCGTCCTCGCAAACAACCTGCCCAACACGAGCATTGTGATGTTTGACCGTGATATGCGTTATCTCCTCGCCGAAGGTGCGTTTATCCAACGGGTGATACGAGATTATGGCGGGATCGTTGGCAAATCACCCTACGAAATTCTCCCCCAATCTTCGATTGAATTTATCATTCCGATTTACGTCCGTATCCTAAATGGTGAAACCTTCAGCTTCGAGCGGTTCACGTCGGAATTTTCCTACCAATCTTACGCCAGCCCTATTAAGAACGATACCGGTGAAGTCATCGGCGGCGTGATTATGACGCATGATATGACCGATGCGAAGCGTACCGAGGCGGCGCTGCTTGCGAGTGAGGTGCGTTTTCATTCGCTGGTTGATATTGCGCCGGTCGGCATTATTCAAACCGATGCGCGTGGAAAGCGGATCTTTTGTAATACGCATTGGTGCGAAATTACCGGCGTGACACTCGAACAAGCCCTGAACGACGACAGCTATCAAACGATTTTTCCTGATGACCTCGACATCGCGAGTCAGGCGTGGGAGAAAATGGAAGAAACCCATCTTCCATTCGACAATCTCATCTTTCGGTATCAGCGGCCTGATGGTAACGCCATCTGGGTTTCCGGTAACGGGCGACCGATTTTTGACGAACACGGTCAAGTGATGGGTTACATCGGCACGGTAACAAATATTGATGAGCAGGTACGCACTCAAACCGCCCTTCGCAAGAGTGAAGAACACCTGCGGGTCATTACCGATAACATTCAGGACATCGTGACGCAGCACAACGCCGACGGCACCGTCGTCTTTGCCAGCGAGTCCTGCCGCACTGTTCTCGGTTACGAACCCCGGTCCTTGATCGGGCATTCCACCATTCATTATGTTCACCCCCACGAACGCGCGACCATGCTCGAAGCCATGTGGAAAGGTATTGAATCCGGCGTACCCTACATCACTATCGAGTTCCGGCTGCGGAACAGCGCCGGACAGTACATCAAGATGGAAAGCATCGTCAAATTCTTGTTCGATGAGCAGTCGAAGTACAGCGGCGCGGTGTTTATCTCGCGCGATATTACCGAGCGCCAACGGTTACAGGATATGCTGCTGGAACGAGAGAAGCTGCAAACCGCGCTCGACAAAGAGCAGGAGTTGGGTATGCTCAAAACCCTGATGATGCAGCGCATCGGGCATGAGTTCCGCACGCCGCTCACCATCATCCAATCCTCGTCGGAAACGCTGACTAACTTCCTCGACCGCTTAACGATGGAGCAAAAAGCGGCGCGGGTGGATGCCATCAAACGCCAGATTCGCTCGATTACCGATATGCTCGACCAGATCGGCTTGGCGATCTACGGGACGTTCAAACCCAACGAAATCTACCGCGAAACGGTCAACATCAGCGTGTTATGCAAACAAGCCGCCGCCGAACTCGAAATCCAACTGCAACAAGCGGGTAAATTTTCGTTAGACCTGCCGGACATGCTGATAGCATCCGTCGATCAAATTGTTTTGAAGCGTGCCATCTCGAATATTATGCAGAACGCCGCCCGCTACTCGGCCTCAACCGCCCTCGTGACGGTGCAGCTCCGGCAGCTTGAGGGGCATATCGAACTGCGGGTCATTGATAGCGGTATTGGCATCCTGCCGCACGAGCAGTCCCGCATATTTGAACCGTTTTTCCGGGGCAGCAATATCAACGAAGTCGGCGGTTTGGGGGTCGGTTTGACGATTGCCCACGCGGCGCTCGAAGCTCATGGCGGCAGCATCACCCTCGAAAGTGTGCCGAAGCATGGCACGACTGTCACGCTCCGGTTTCCACTGGTCACGCTGTAATTACATTTTGCGGCTGGCAAGCTGGCGCAAATACCCCTGTACACCCAGCACCAGCGAAACGGTCGGCAGCCACGCCAACCCGTAAGCCGTAAACCCCAACCCGATCAGCGTGAAGGGTGTCACCGTTCCCCACCGCGTCGCTGGCAGGTTGTAACCCAATACGCCCACGCCGAGGAAAATCACCGCCGCCAGCAGGAAGTTTGGGAATGACAACGGTTGTAAGTGCAGCGTGCGATCAAGCAAGGTGTCGCCGGTTTTACGCCCCCTGAACCAGATGACCGCCCAGCACAGCGCCAGCAGCAGCGGACACAGCACCAGCCCCGGCGCATCAACCTCGCCCCTTACCAACCGGAGCGCCGTCAACCCCGCCAGCACCGCCACCACAACCGCCCAGCCGCGCGGCGACAACCGCAGCGTATCCAACGAGGCGCTGTTCTCGCTTCGCACACGCGGCAGCAGCCCGTATAACAGCAGGGCGATCACCGCCACACCGGCGACCCCGAACGCCAGCATCGTGGGCAGCGCCACCTCGCCGTAACCTTCCGCCACCGGCCAATGCTTGACCCACACCCCCCACGCTAGCCCGACGATCACACAGCCGATCAGCAGGCGGCGGCTGCGTTCGCCCCGCGTCAGCACGAGAAACAGGCCGAGCATCTCGGCAGCCAGCAGGGCGTGTGCGCCCATCACCCGCGTGAACAGGGTGCGCGGCATATCGGTCAACATTGAGGCCGGGTTGAGTGCCAGCGCCGCGATCAGGCTGTAGACTCCGGCGAGCAGTAGGCCGCCGAAAAAATCGCGTATCCGGTAGCGGGCGATCAAGTCCAGCAGGACGGCGCTGAGGGCAGCATAACCGGGGAGGAGGAGCAGCCATTCCCCCAACGGTCGCATGGCGGGGTTCGTCCACGCCAACACCTCCGAGCCAAACAGGAGCAGCCCTCCTAGCAGGATGACAAGGCCGGTTGATGGACGGCGCAGCACTGGTAGAAGCATCGCTGTTATTCCGCTTCGGCTGGCAGATCGACCGGAAATTGGGTTTGCACAAATTCGAGGTAGCGCGTCAGGTAGCGGATCAAGTCTTGCCGTTCCTCGTCACTGAGCAGGCTGAACAGAAGCTGCATTTGCTGGAGTAAGTCGGTTTGTACCGCCATAAAGCGCTCGGCCCCTTCCGATGTGAGGATGACATCCACCGAGCGGCGGTCACTCTCGCGCTGTTCACGCATCACCAGCGGCGGCTCAAGCGCTTCCAACCGTTTGACGAGGCCGGTCATGGTGGCGTTGGTCAGGTGATGCTGCCGCGCGATCTCGCCAATCGGGCAGCGACCGCCGCGTTCGGTCAGCGTTTTCAGCACATAAAATTGGGGCGGGGTCAGTTGGTGCGCCGCCAAATTCGCGGCTAAACGCTTTTCGCCATCAAGCACGATGGTGAAAAGCAGTGACCATAATTGGCTGGCATCTAAGTCGAGTTGGTTAACCACAGCGGCGTTACCTGTATTTTCTCCATAAGGTTTTGGGTGACAGTCGCACGTTCGTAATTATAGCCTTGATTGCCGAAAACGGCGGCAGGCCCGGCGGACGGTCGAAACAACAACGCGAGTACTATGACTCGCGCTGTTGTAGGAGGAGAAATGCTGGTATCAGCAAGCGCTCTTACGTCGCTTCGAGGATACCCGTGATGTCATTGAGTCGGGGCCAGATGCGATCCGCCGGAACATCCCATTTGTGGCGTGCCACCTTCATCCGGTCAAGCACGACCATACCGGCACGTCCGGCTAGCTCGAACAGGTGGTGAACCTCGCCGCTTTCATCCGCCAGCAGCGGGAAGGGCGGTGGAGTCAGGCTGCTCACATAATACCCGTACAGCACCTGCGGTTGGTCGCGCGTCACCAGCGCCAGCTTATAACCGCTGCGGTGGATGCTGTGCGCGTGCTTTTGCAGCCAGATAATCCGTTGGATATTCACCGGATTCCAAATGTCACCGAGGAAGCCAATCACCAAACCGTTCATCCCCATCATGTTCGACAGCGATTGATGTTTGCCCGCATGGTCGCGCACGCTAAATTCCGGCGTGCTGTTCGCCATCGAGGTCAAACGCGGCATCTCGCGGGTAGCTAGCTTGGGCATCTGGAACATTTTCTGTGTAAACCTCTTACAACGTTGAGTAAATCTAGTGTACTATGGGATTTTCGTTTTGAATCACAATGATTCATTAACGTTACTTGCGTACTACTCCATGTAGCGGAATCATAATGGCCTCTCGCTCATTTGCAGTGGGGCAAGCGGCCATTTTCCAGACTCCAAGCGGTCTATTTTTATCAAGAGTCTCGAAATGCTTGAGCTAAAAATCTTGGCGTTCTTGGCGGTTAAACTCTTCTTCCTGACTTTCGATGTGCTACCCCCCGACCCGTAGGTAATGCGCCCAGTATCCCGCGTACTCGCCATAGTGCTGGCTCATCCGCTGCACGTCTGCGTGGGTCAGGTCATCACGCCCATAAACCCGCCGCGCCGCTGCCAAGATCGCCTTCTCATCCAGCGGCACGCGCTCGGTGCGCCCCAATCCCCGCAGCATAATGAAGGTGGCTGACCATGCGCCAATACCCTTGATCTCCAGCAGCCACGACTCGACCTGTTCATACGGTGCGCTGCGTAACCACGACTCGTCAATGGTGGCGAAGGCTTGCGCCGCCGACTGCACACACCCGGATTTGCGCGTGTTGCGGATCGTTTCGTTCAGTTGATACAGGTCGAGCGCTGCCAACGGTGCGGGCTGCGGGAACACACGGTATTCCTCGCCCTCGACCGTCAGCCGCTCGCCGTAATCCTCCGCCAGCCGCGCCTTCATCGCCAGCGAAATGCTCATCTGGTTCCGCTGCGAGAGAATTGCCCAGCAGGCATTCTCGAACGCCGTTAAGCTAAACTTCACCTGATGATACCCGTAGAGTTTTTCGACAATCGGCATGAACTGCGGGTCGGCTTGCGCCAGTTGGTAAAATGGGCGCAGGTCATTATCGAGGCTCAAGAAGAAGGCGATGTCGGCCTCGGCCTGTTCCTGCTCACCGGCTGTCAACTTGGCTTCTGACCATACCGTGTAGCGCAGTTGTGGCTGGTCGGGTGTGCCTGCCGCTTCCACCGCGAACACCGCCACGTTCTCACCCACGTAAAACGCTTTGGTCAAGCGTGCGGGCGCGACATTTTGCTGCCCCATCATCGGCCTAAATTGTCCGAGGAAGCGCAGGGCGTGGTTGAAATCGAAAGGTGCGACCGCTTGAAGGCTGCCGCTGACCGTGTGTAAAGGCATCATAAACCTCGTTTCGTTATTGTGTGATGCTGTAGTTTACCGCCTTGATGTGACAGCTTTATGTCAGCAGCTTATAACCCCGCCTTCCTTAATTCATCATGCAGCGCAGTCAGTTTCGGAAAATCGCGGCGTATCCCTGCAATAAGGGTCTCCCATCGCTCGTACTCATCTATTGAGTCTAGGCATCCCGCACCTGTCGTCAATAGGTTGCCGCCTCTGCCACGCCCTCCGCATCCGTCATTTCAAAATTTCACATCACGCTATTATGCGTTGGCATAAACATCTTACGTCTGTCCCTCCATGCTTGCCATCCACGCCGCGACTTCGGCACGCATGTCGAGCGCGTTGGCGAAGTCCGGTGACCGTTTACCCAGTGCCTCAATAACCGCCTTCGGGGTGGTTTCTTCGAGCGCCATGACCTTCAAGGGGCGCGGCACCTCGATTTCGATGTGGTTGTGGTAGAAGGCAGTGGCAATCGTACCGAGGGCGCTGCCGTCCGCGTCCGTCATTTTGCTCCACATCCAGCGCTGGCGGTCGCTCTCGTCGTCGCCCCACTCGCGCGAGATCATCAGGTTACCGGGAATGCGCGGCGTGGCCTTCAACCCCAACTGCTTCATCTGCGCGTGGAGATCATCCAGCAGGCGCTTGGCATACATCCCGTAAACGCTGTCGCCCACAATCGGGTATTTCTCGATCATCTCGGCCTTGTTCGCTTGGAACGCCGTTTGCCAGTGTTCATTGACGTACTGCTGCACATATGCGCCGAGGGCGTGAATATCACGCTTGGGCTGCTTGTCGAGAAAGGCTTTTAAGGTTTCCATAGGGTTAACTCCTTCATCATGCAGCGGTCGATACTTTGAGCATAAGGGGATGGTGCATAATAGTAGGGTTTAACCGGTGTAGGTCAGTTCGATCATATAGGTGATCTGGCGAATGGTCGCCTGCGCCCGTTCCTCCAGCGCCACCAAGCTCGTCAGCCAGCGGTCAGCCACCACCTCGATATATTCATTGGCGCTGTTTTCGAGTGGGACGTTCAGGGCTTCGCGCAGGTTATCGGTTTTGCCCGCGTCAAACTGGCGCATCATTTGCAGGACAGCCATCATGCTGTATCCGGCATGGACGAGGGTGCGGATGACACGCAGCCGCCCGAACTCCGCGCTGCCGTACAAGCGGTAGCCGTTGGCGGGGTCACGCGGCACGTCGATCAAGCCGTTGCGTTCCCAATTCCGCAGCATATCGACGGTGACATTCAGGTGTGCCGCCGCCTGCCGGATGTGCATCTTCTGTCGCGCGGTGTCCATCAAGTGACCCGCCGCCCAGCGTTCGAGGAACTCCACCGCCGCCTCTGCCAGCGTGCGTTCAACCCGCACATGCGCGAGGTACAAGTATGCCAGCTCCATCGCCATGCCGAGGTCGCCGTTCGCCGCGCTCCGCACCAAGTCACCGAGCAGCTTCTTATCCGCCACGATATAAGGCCAACGTGCGGCCAACTGTGTCAATTTCGCCTGTTCAACGTGCATCCGGGTATAAAGCCGATAGCCATTCGTGCCGCGTGGGATGGGCGGCAGGAAGCCCCACGCCTCGTACAGGCGAATGGTGTTGACGTGTACGCCGAGCAAACGGGCGATGTCGGTGGTGCGGATATGCTTGGGAGCCATAAGCCTGTTCCTAACCATAAAGTCTACGATTATAGACGAGGGTTAGGCATTCACGCTCCAAGAATAAAAATATGAAACAAAAAGGGAATGATCGATGACCATTCCCTATCGAAAATATTTATCGAGCAAATGAGCAGCTTAATGCTTGCCGTCGGTGTAGTAACCCTCGATGGTGGTTTGGTCTGCCGGATCGCCGTTGTAGTTGACGAACAATTCCTCGCCCTCTTTGATGGGACGTAAGGCGCGGAAAAAGATTTCTTTGGTGGTATAGACGAAATGGTAGCGCACGTTCGGCGTGTACGAGTGGTTGTACAGACTGCCGTAGCCGAGCAGCAGGGCGCTGTGGCTTTTCGTCCACTCGAAGCAGTAGCGTTTAAGCACGGTGTTGTCGAACGCCGTATCGACGCGGTGGTCGATCAGGATAATCGGGCAGCGTTCAAGGACTTCGTTCTTTTTAATGTCACGGGATGCAATCAAACCGCGAATGTTGAGCGTGGGTGAAATGCCAACGCGGATAGGGATGTCCATATTCAGTCTTTACCGTAATGAATAGATGCCGATATTTCCCTCAACTGTAGCGTGAGGCCATTAAGGCCGCAAGGGGTACCGAAGGCTACTCATCATCCAGTGTGCTTTTGACGACCTCTTGCTTCGCGGCATCGCTCATGAATGGGTCGCGCAGGATCGCGTTCTTGTAGTCGATGCTGATGCTCAGGATATACACCGTCATCGCCAGCGCCGCGATTGTGAACCCCCAACGCAGCAAACGCTGTCCGCTGGCGGGGATGCGCTGCCACAGCAGGAGGCTGTTCCCGGCGGCCAACACCACCAGCAGCGGCAGGAAGTACAGCAGGAAGCGGCGGTCGTAGCTCGCCAGCACCCACCAGAAGCCGAAAAACGGCAGCGTGAACACCAGTATCAGGATCGACGGTGTATTGAGTCGCGGCTCACGAGCAAAGTTGACCAACGCAAGCGCCCCCGCTGTAACGATCAACCAGCCGGTGAAAGCGAAGTTTTCGGGATGGGTGATGAATACCAGCAGGTTTTCCAGCGTCCACCCGGCTTGCTCGCTCCATACCGTCGCTGGCATGAGCAGTCCCGCCTCGACCACGTTGCGGATGTACCACGGTGCGGCGACGACCAAAGCCGCCGCACTGGCAGCCAACAGCGACCGCCACGTCAGGCGTTTCATCAGCAGGCCGAGGAGCAAATAGACGAACCACAGCGCCATCCCCGGCAGAATGGCGTTCTTCGTCCACGCGCCGAGGCCGATAGCGATGCCCGAAAACAGCGCGTCCACCCAACCGTCGGCCTGCCAAGCCCGCCATGCGAACAAGGCCGCCAGCACATAGTAAAACGCCATCGGTAAGTCAGCATAGCCGGAGGAAGCCCAGCGCCCGAATAAGGGTGTCAGCGCCAGTAAAATCACGGCCAGCCATCCCGCCGTCGGGTTATAGAGGGCTTTACCCAGCATATAAACGACACCCAAACATCCCAAACCCAGCAGCGTGGGGATCAGTTTGGCGAGGTACACATTTTCGGACGCGGCGGCGAAATAGGTGAAGGTGTACGACAACTGCACCAGCATCGGGTAGGCTTGGTAGTAGCTGTAATTGGGCAGCGACAACGGGATTAAGCCCCCCGTGAAGTACATAAAATGGGCCTGGTCGGCATAAATGCCCACCGCATCCGCCTTATAGAACGGCCAGTACAGCGCGTTAAACAGCACCGCCGCACCGACGAGGGTGATGACCGCCCATCCGAGGCGCGAAAGCAGCGGCGATATGGCGGGTTCTGGTGGTGAGGTCATAGTTCGTGTTCTGCCGCCCCGCCACCAGACGAACGTACCGAGCGCGAAGATCAGCACAAACGGGATGAGGATGGCAGGCAGCGTATACGGGATACCGAGCATTCCCTCAACCATCATCAACCATGTCAACACCCCCACGCCGACCCCCGCCGCCAGCAGCACCGCTAACCCACGACTGGCCGCAAGCGGGCTGCGACCGAGCAGCCAAACGACCACCGGATAAGGGGCGATGAAAACCAGCGCGATGAGAAATAGAGCGAGAAGGATCTGCATGAACACTTCCGTACTGCCGCCGAACATAAACGACATGCGGCTGACCGATTATAAAGGCCAACCGCTGTTCATCAATGCTAGCAGCAAGAACGGAGGGAATCCATTGGCTGCGGGAATTGTTAGTTCAACAGCAGCTTGGGCTTGTTGTCCATGTGATGATTGGTGTGCCGGGCGTTCAAGGCGCTGCGGATGAAGCGTTCCAACTGGTCAACCGTGTGCGCGACCCACAACAGCAGGACGAAAAAGCTCGCGATCACACCGCCGATAGTGAGGAACACGGCAACGCTTACATCCAGCGGGATATAGACCATTGAGCCGACGTGGGAGACGAACAACCACAGCATAATCGTCAGAGCGACCGCCGTAAAGAAGATCACGTAGAATTTGAGGATGTTGACCCACGTATGCTCTTTTGAAAGTGAAGGCTGCGTGGTGAGAAAACTAAACACGGTGAGTACGGAGAATTCGCTAAGGCCGTCCATCATAAAACCTCTGCATCTAAATAAGCCTGATATAACCACTTAGGCTTATAGCCTCATCATAACGGGCGGTTGGCCCCGACAAGCAGTGCTGAATGACATGCTTTTCGCGGATAACATTCCTAACGATTGGGCGATTTTGGGGTCAGCCCTCATCTGTTCCACTGGGACAAGTGGACAGCAACGCAACCGCTTCTATAACGTATACTGGTTTGAATGTATACTGGACGGCGGCATCAGCATTGTAGAGAGGACATTTACGTGCGGCGTTTAGGACTTATCGTCGTTATTGTAGTGATCGTCATTTTGGGCATTAGCGGCTGCACCGGCACACCGGCCACCACCGAACCCCCACCGGACGCGGCAGCTTTGCTTATACAGGCAACTGATAATATTCTCGCGGTCAATGCGCTCAAGATCATTGTGGATCGCACCGGCGCGGATTACATTCTGGCAACCGATATTGGCTCGGCAATCTTTAACCGGATGGAAGCCCAGTACGTCTCCCCGAACCTGATGCAGGCGAAGGCCAAAGTCACCCTGTCGATGCTTCCGGTCGAGATTGAAATTTTCGCGCGGGACGACGACCAGTGGTGGCGCTTAGTTGGCACCAAATGGGCGAAGCAAACCTTCCTCCCCGGCTTCAACCCACGCGCCTTACTCACGCAGGAAGATCGCGGCTTGCGAGCCGCTTTCGCCTCGCTGGAAAATGTCGTGCTGGTGGAGGACACCACCCTCGACGACGGCACACCCGTTTACCACCTGACGGCGACCGCCGATGGTGACAAAATCTCGTGGATGATGCTCTACTTGGTGCAGATTAGCGGCAGCACCAACATCGACGTGTACATCGACAAAGAGAAGAAGCTGCCCCAAAAGCTGGTGGTGGTACAGCCAGAAACCGGCACTGAAACCGTGAAGCCGACGACGTGGGACATGGAGTTCTACGACTTTGATGTCGAGGCCAACCTGCAAGAGCCAGCCGACAGCGAGGTTGAAAGCACGCCGGAGGCCACGGCTGATGTGACCGCCGAAGCAGCGGTTGAAACCACAACCGAACCGGCGACGGAAGCGACCACTGAGGCGACTGCGGAAGCAACCGTCCCTTCATAACTGACTGATCCAAAGGCGTAAAGACACCTGTTATGACCGAAAAAGTAACCCGTACTGTAAACCCGTGGCTGGTGCTGGGCTTGATCTGCCTGCCCGTGTTCATCGGGTCGTTGGATCTCACCATCGTTTCCGCCTTTCTGCCGGAAATCTTAGTCAAACTGGGGCTGCCCCTGCAAAGTTCACTGGACGAAGCCTCGTGGGTGGTCAGCGGCTACCTGCTGGCCTATGCCATCAGCATGATGTTCATGGGGCGCGTCAGTGACCTCATCGGGCGGCGCAAAGTGTATGTGGCCTGCCTCTTGATCTTCGTTGTCGGCTCGGTGCTGGTGGCGACGGCGCACACTTGGCCGACCGATGGCCTGTACGTCATCGCGCGGCGCATGGGCCACCGACCGGACAGAGCCGAGATCACGCTGCTGGCGATCATCATCGGGCGCGTAGTGCAGGCGTTGGGCGCGGGGGCGCTCGTCCCCGTCAGCCTCGCGCTGGTGGGCGACTTGTTCCCACCGGAACGCCGCGCACAGCCGTTGGGCGTGGTCGGCGCGGTCGATACACTGGGCTGGGTGCTGGGGCATCTGTACGGCGGTATCCTCGTCAACTTCTTCGCCACCCACCAAGAAACCTTTACCAACCTGCTCGGCGGCCTGGGCTGGCCGCCACCCGACTGGCGCACCCTGTTCTGGATTAACGTCCCGCTGACCTTGATCGGGCTGGCGTTCACGCTTTACGCCCTGCGGAATGTACCGGAACATCGGGCGAAAGGCCGCTTCGATATAGTCGGAACAATCTTGATTGCCGCCTCTTTGATTGCGCTGGTGGTTGGTTTGGGCGGCAACGTTGATGTCTCGCTTTCCCCGACCAACTTGCAAGAAGTGAGCAACCTGCCTCCGCTGAACGGTACGGCGCTCATCATCTCGCTGGTGGCGCTGCTAGGCTTCATATTGGTCGAGTCACGTTTGGGTGATCCACTGATACGCCTTAATATGTTCCGGCGGCGCAACCTCGCGGCTGGTTCGATCATCAACCTGTTCATTGGCTTCTGCTTGATGATCGGCC
>Ga0209460_1000885_pt1 | contig 21906 bp, 19 predicted proteins | sample EBPBio132013_DNA_FD_185868 | JGI IMG/M metagenome (GOLD analysis project Ga0209460, IMG submission 185868) | Wastewater treatment Type I Accumulibacter community from EBPR Bioreactor in Madison, WI, USA - Reactor 2_5/13/2013_ DNA (SPAdes)... | ecosystem: Engineered > Bioreactor > EBPR >... | reverse complement strand
AAGATACGGAATGGACAGAAAGGGAAATGAATTCGGATTTAAAGATTTGAATTTAATTTTCCGTTATTTCTGTTATTTCTGCGGTTAAACTGGTTTTTTTGGCCAACTTTTGAATGGCTTGGTTGAAGACAAAATGCCAAATGCTTTTACACCACAGAAGATACAGAATGGACAGAAATGGAAATAAAATCAGGTTTAAAAGGTTGAATTTATTTTTCTGTTATTTCTGTTCTTTCTGCGGTTAACAATGGTTTTTATCCGGCGGGTCTTCTGACTCGCTTGGGAGCGGGAGAAAAGTATTGTATTTGAAAACCCGGGATAAAAACAAAACTGCAGGCTTTAAAAACCTGCAGTTTTTAAATTCAATTCTTAAACATTAAACCTGAAGTGCATGACATCGCCATCCTGGACAACGTAATCTTTTCCTTCAACTTTCAGCAAGCCGGCTTCTTTAACTGCAGCTTCAGATTTCAGACGAACGATATCGTCATATTTCTGAACTTCAGCGCGGATAAATCCTTTTTCGAAGTCAGTATGAATGACACCGGCTGCCTGAGGGGCTTTGTCGCCTTTGTGAATCGTCCAGGCTCTCACTTCAATTTTACCGGCAGTGAAGTAGGTCATCAAACCGAGCATATCAAATCCGATCGTGATGATCTGATCTAGTCCGGATTTATCAAGTCCTAATCCGGCAAGAAAATCTTTTCTTTCTTCCATTGGAAGTTCGGCAATTTCTGCTTCAATGGCTGCAGAAATGGTGACGATTCTTGCTCCTTCGGCGTCTGCGATTTCCTTTACCTGTTTCACGTAATTATTTCCGGTGAGGATATCCTTTTCAGCCACGTTGGCAACATAAAGAACCGGCTTATCAGTCAGGAAAAAACAATCGGCAAAGACTTCCTTCTGTTCAGGTGTTGCCGGAAATGTTCTGACGGGTTTTCCCTGACCGAAGTGATCATTCAATGCCATCAACAAATCAGTGTCTTCTTTTGCTTTTTTATCGCCGGATTTGAGTCCGCGAGCTGTTCGCTGAAGCTTTTTCTCAAGGGTATCGAGATCTTTGAAAATGAGTTCGGTTTCAATGACTTCAATATCTCTTTTCGGATTGACCGATCCATCGACGTGAATGACGTTATCATCATCAAAACAACGAACGACGTGCAGAATGGCATCGCATTCCCGGATGTTGGAAAGGAACTGATTTCCCAAACCTTCACCTTTTGACGCACCTTTGACGAGGCCGGCGATGTCAACAAATTCAACGGCAGCCGGAATAACTTTATCGGTTCCAACGATTTCTTTCAGAACCCAAAGGCGTTCATCCGGAACGTCAACAACGCCGACGTTAGGTTCGATGGTACAAAAAGGGAAGTTCGCAGCCTGTGCTCCGGCTGATGTAATTGCGTTAAAAAGCGTGGACTTTCCCACGTTTGGAAGTCCGACAATACCAATTCTAAGACCCATGATTTTCCTTATATGTTATAAATTTCAAGTAAACCGCAGAGACACAGAGGACGCTGAGTTTTAAATACAATTCATTTTGTTTTTAAATCAATAACAACATCCGTTTAAGTGCTTTACTGAGTTAGCAAGGCAAATGATGTTTTATTTAAAAAGGCTACCGGATTATTATTTCCCGACTCTCAGTTCGTTTCCGATTTCGTTTGTGTCGTCAGATTTGATGGCAACACCGGCTGTTTCGAGTATTTCACCACATTTTTCAATGGCCGAAATAATTCCGTCAGTGGCTTTTCCTGTTTTAATTCCGGTTACAACCAAACCGGCAACTTCTGCCCAGACTTCCGGTTTCACTTTGGCATTGATGCCTGAATCACCAATGACCAGAACACGGTGCTCCAAAGCGGAGATAAAGATTAAAATCCCGGTCCGGTCACGGGTTGCAAAAACTTCTTCTGACACAAAGGCTTCTGCAGCACGGGAAGTAATGCGGTCCTGAATGGATTTTCTTCCGGCAGCGAAACGTAAAACCGGATCAATTTTTACGAGCAGGAAACAAAGAAGAATGGCTCCACCTGTAATTGCAGTTAAAATCTCAAAAATTCCAAAAGTGAACCACCAACCGGAATACTCAAAAATAAATGCTGTCAGCAGCAAGGAAAAAATCAGGGTAAAACCCAAAAGCTTCCAAAAGGCATCGACATACGAATCACTTGCTTCAACGAAATAGGGAACAATTTCTCCGGATGTTTTCTTTTCAGCGGCCGTGACGGCAGTTTCAATCCGCTTTAAATCTGATTCTGAAAATAGTGACTTTGACATAAATGCTCCTTTTAAAAGGGTGAACTATCAGAAGGTGTAACCTAATCCGATTTTAAATCTTGGGCCAGAAGTATTCATTTGAATTTCCTTCCCATTTGAATTAAATAAACCATTTCCAGAATCATTTTTTAATTGAGAGGAAATATTTAAATTGACTGACCCGGTTCCAGCTATAAACAAACCGTAAAACAACCTTACCTGGACTTCAAGTGCAGGTTCTGAAAACCAGGATTGACTTTCGAATGTCGTATTTTCTTCAGCAGATTGGTCGTAAAGAGTCAACGATGAATTGAGCTTTACAGTTGAAAAGTTTACTCCTGCAGAAATAGTTCCGATAACTGAAATACGATTCCCACTGGAATATATGGGTTGCCCCAGAAAGATTTCAAAAGATTTTCTTTCGAAGACAAGAATTTCATTGATCTCCCCCGAGTAATCTGCGTAAGTTATTTTTGAGCCGGTTGAAAAGTAATTAAAACTGCCTCCCAATTTTAAATTTTCACCAAAAATATTTCCGAACGAAACCCGTACTTCATAATTTGGCCTGGCCGGGAACCGATCAGTTACCTTCATTTCAATTTCTTCTTTTTGATATAATTCAACAATTGCATTTGGAATATCATCCAAATCTGATGTTTCTCCAAAAGCAAATATTCTATTACCAGAAATCGTTACCTGTGCCTGGACATTGAGACTTAAGGCAATAATAAAGAAACCAATAAGAAAATAGAATTTATTTTTCATCTCCATTTTACCTGATATCCTAAAGAGGTGATGAGGTAGTCACCATATAAATAGCAACTTCCATCATAGCTGTAAGTTGAAATAATTGTGTTTGATAACGTGTTGTACAAAAGTATTCTTGTATCTATTTCAATACCGGCAACATCCAGGTTTTGTGAGAGACCAAAAAAATTAATCGTGTTTGGAAATTTAAAATCAAATTCACTTTTAACAATTACGGATGGTGCCAAATCAAATAAAGTGACCTTTCCATCATAGTAAATTCCAATAAAAGAATTGTCCAAAGGATTTGGGATAATATTATAGGGCAGGTACCCGCCGTTAACTGGCACATCTGAAATTGCAACCGAACTGATTCCTGAAATGTCATAAACCGCACCCGAGGAAGTAATTGCCCGTTTTGCATCTGCAGTTATAAGTTTAATATTTTCTATGTAAAACAAATCTTTAACTTTTTTCCCTTTTGAAATGGAAAAAAAACCAAGAAATTTTAATGGTTTATCATTATTATTTGGATTCTTGTCATCTTCATAAACATTAAAGACCAGGTGATCTCCATTCATCATAACTGATTCGACATAACCATAAATTGTGGGGTAAAAATCATCAAGGTTTATAGATTGAATTTTTATGAAATCACTGGTTCTATATATATCAATTTGTTTCCAGTATTTACCATTTATAGATTTGCCTGAAAGCCCTGCAAAATAGGTCAAGTCCTGAGAAACAACCGGCTTGTTGATCTGAGGCACTGATATTTTGGTTGCAACGTCAACTCCACTTATACTAAACATAGTTGAAAGCGTAGAATTATAGTGTAAAAACCGGTTGTTTTTCTCGTCTGGCCAGGCCACTGAAAAATTATTAAAAATCCGTGTTCCCAGATTTAACTTAACTGAGTTGGAGGAAAATGGAGTTGCAATAATCTTATACTCAACGCCCTGACCAATTCTACTGGGAATACAGGTAAGCGATGAATCTGACGTATTACCATAAGATCTTCCATATTGATCAACAACAGAATATTGAGAAATCGGTCCGTATAAGATTGGCCGGCTCCATGTGAATTTATATTCCTGTTCATTTATTCTTTCGGGCGATAAAAGATTAATTTGGGTAGGAATTGCAACATTTAATACAGGGGATGAAACTTTTTTTCCTTTTGCTGCGAGTTCCACAACAACTGTGCTTGGATTTAATGGTATTGTCAGAATTTTAAAACTGGTTGTATTGATGTCGGTAATCCGGTTCGAAATTTCGTTACGGTATACGTCAATATATTTCAGGTTATAATACTCAAACCCAATACCTGAATATTTTTGCCAATTGATAACTAAAAATCCATCTTCTATCGTGTAGGTTAATGGATTGGAAAAACCAGTTAATTGCTTATCTACCATTAAATTCCACGTTGGGGAATAGGTTATATATTCTGTTTTTAATTTATCGGCGAGACTGCCAGAGCTGGTACTGGTAATCAATTTAATTTTTATTGTGTGAGTGCCATCTGATAATTTACTGCCATCTATCGAAAAGGAGTCTTTAAAGGTAAAATCACCAACCAGCTTTTCGTCAACAAAAACGGTCAATTCCCTTTCCCTTTTATTTCCCAGATTTCTTGAGATAGTAAAATTATTTTGACCATATATCGAAAATGTTACACCCGGATTTTTATTGTTCAACTGAAGCCCAACATTAAGTTCCGGCTTTGCAACTTCCACAAAATTCTCACCCTGAGGCTCATAGGGTTCACAAGAACTCAGTGAGAAAGAGAAAAATAGCATGAAAATGGGTCTGAAATTTAATTTCATGGGGATTTATTCCGGTTCCTGCTGACTTAAACAATGAAAACTTCCCAAGCCCCAGATAATGTCAACGGAATCGAGTCCGATAACCTTCCGGTCTTTAAAAACTGAGGACAAAATATCCAATGCCTGATCGTCCTGTTTACACCGGTAAGTCGGAACGATGACAGATGAATTGGCGATGTAAAAATTGGCGTAGGATGCGGGCAATCTCTGATCTTCAAAAATAATCGAATCCGGCATGGGGAGTTCAACCACATTCATCTGTTTTCCGGATTCCAGTCTCATTTTCTTAAGTTCTTTCAGGTTGTCCTGAAGAATGTCATAATTCTCATCTTTTTTGCTGGATTCAATAACGGTAACGACGGTATCGTGATTCACAAACCGGGTCAGGTCGTCGATGTGTCCGTCTGTGTCATCGCCCACAATTCCGTCACCCAACCAAAGAATGTGATCGACAGCGTAATAATCCCGCAGAAATCCTTCAATTTCATCCTGATTCAGATGCGGATTCCGGTTCGGATTCAGCAGACAGGCGGAAGTCGTCAGCAGGGTTCCTTTCCCGTTAAACTCGACGGAACCGCCTTCCATGACGATGCCGGGTTTGAAAACCGGATATCCGAATTTTCGTCCGATTAAAGTAGGAATGACATCATCCAGATCGTAAGGCGGATATTTATCACCCCAGGCGTTGTAATCCCAATCAATGACGATTTTGGGTTCAGGTGCAGATGGATTCACAAGAAAGGCCGGACCATGATCACGGCACCAGGCATCATTAGTTGGGAAGGGGTAAAATTCCACTTTTGAAAGATCTGGTCCGTTGGCAGAAAGATACTTCATTGCATGGTTTTTCATGGCGTCATCAGCCACGTTGATGCAAACCCGTTCACCGGTTGCAAGAATTTTGATAAAATCAGCATAAACCGGATAAATCGTATCGATTTTTCCAGGCCAGGATGCTTCTTTGTGCGGCCAGGACAGCCAGGTTGCCGTGTGACGTTCCCATTCAGCCGGGAACCGGTAGCCAAGAGATTTCGGAGATGTATTCATTGGAAAGGAGACCCCAAAGGCGCTAAGACGCTAAGTTTTTTAAAGTTAAAGACAAAGGATAATTCAAAGAGACCCCAAAGGCGCTAAGACTCTAATTATTTTATAGTTAAGAGCAAAAAAATGATTATTTTTCCAAACCATTTACGAAACGGCGAATTCCATATTTAATTAAAGGAACATTGAAGTTCACCAGAAAACCGAGCCGTTTATCTGCCAGTTTTAAATAAGAAAGAAGTTGAGCTTCAAAAACAGGAATCATGGTTTCAACTGCTTTTATTTCAATTACAATTTTATCTTCAACCAACAGGTCAATATAAAATTCCTTTTCAAGATCCACATTTTTATATTTCAAAGGAACCGGGACTTGCCGGTCAGTTTTAATTCCACGGTGTTTTAATTCAATCTCAAGACAATTTTCATATACAGATTCGAGCAAGCCGGGACCAATATTCCGATGAACTTCATAACAAGAATCAACAATTATTTTCGCAAGATTATTTAATTCTTCACTCTGAATTTCATTCCTAAACCCAGATTTAATCATAGAAATTAATTTTTAATTCTTTGTATTTTCTAAAAGATTGAATTTCTTAGCGACTTTGGGCCTTTGCGGTCTGCCCTACCTAATCTATAAACCTTTTAAGTATTGGGTCGTAGGAATCGATCCTTCGGTCTCTTAAAAATGGCCAGTGAATCCGGTACGAATTGGTTTTGCTTAAATCCAGGGTTTCGACATGGATTTCTTCTTTATCGTGACTGGCTTTGTACAACAATCTTCCGAACGGATTTGAGATAAACGATCCGCCCCAGAAATTCAGTTCGCCTTCAAGTCCGACACGGTTTACCGAAACCACATGAACGCCGTTTGCGACGGCATGTCCGCGCTGAATGGTTTGCCAGGCGTTGTACTGTTCATCGTTGGTTGCTTCATCCTGTGAGGTGGCCCAGCCGATTGCAGTCGGATAAACAAGGAGATCAGCACCCATTAACGCTGTGATTCTTGCTGCTTCAGGGTACCACTGATCCCAGCAGATCAGGACGCCGATTTTCGCAAACTTCGTATCAAAAACTTTGTAGCCCAGATCTCCCGGTGTAAAATAAAATTTCTCGTAAAAGGAAGGATCATCCGGAATGTGCATTTTCCGGTATTTCCCGAGGTATGTTCCGTCAGCATCCAGGACGGCGGTTGTGTTGTGATACAATCCTTCCGTCCGTTTTTCGAAAAGGGAAGCCACGATGACCACGCCAAGTTCTTTTGCAACTATTCCCAGTTCATCGGTAGAAGGACCAGGGATTGGCTCTGCCAGATTGAAATTGTCGTAATCTTCAACATCACAGAAATAAAGTGACTTGAATAATTCCTGAAGAACGATGATCTGAGCACCGGCTTTTGCAGTATCCCGGATTTTCAGAATGGTTTTTTTCATGTTTTCAGCAGGATCCTTTGAACAGGAAACCTGAATCATGCCCACATTGACGAGTTTTTCCTTCGCCACAACAGTCCTCTTTTCAATTTCAGTTAAAACCTGCAAAGGTAGGAAATTGACAGATTAAAGGGAAATGAATGGTAAATACAGACTCTTTAGTTGTCATCCCGGCCTACGAGCCGGGATCCATGTTTTTTTTTCAAATGGTTGATAAATTTTCAGTCACTGATGGTTAACGAAGTTCTGTAAAACTCCTTCATCCAAATAGGTGGTTTTTCCTTCGGAGAGGTACTTTTGACGGGACAAAAGTACCCAAAATCCCTTTTCGCCCATCCGCTCTTTGACTTGCGGCTGGCACTTCGGCCCTGAAAAATGTCAGAACATAGACGATTAAGCACAAAGCAAATTTTAAAAAGCAGACACTGACATTTTTTGTCAGGGCACTTCATTGGCCGCGGCGTCGACCGGATGACGGCGAAGAAGCAAATCGATTTCAAGACTTTTCTAAATCCCTGTATTTCCCGTTACCCGTAATCCGTGACCTGTAACCATTCCGTCCCCGGTATTTTAAAATTTCGTATCTTTACAATTTACTTTCTGCAAAAACTATGACGTTCCATTGCGACAATTCTGAATTCCTCGTTAAACGAAAACAATTCCCCGTTTTTGATGTCCGTACCGAAGCAGAATTCCGTCAGGGACACATTCCAGGTGCCCTGAATCTCCCTCTTTTTTCTGTTGAAGAACGGCATATCATCGGATTGACTTACAAAACTGAAGGCAAGCAGGCGGCAATTCTCAAAGGGTTGGATTTTGTCGGACCCAAAATGCGGCCAATCATCGAACAGGTTAAATCGGTTACCGATTCCCGGGTTGTTTTGGTTCATTGCTGGCGTGGCGGAATGAGAAGCGGTGCGGTGGGTTGGCTTCTCGGTTTTTATGGATATACTGTTTACATCGTCAATGGCGGATATAAGGCTTACCGCCGCCATATTCTTGAGGAATTTAAAACCTCAAAGCCACTGGTGATTCTTGGCGGAAGAACCGGTTCAGGGAAAACAGATGTGCTTCACCTCCTTCCGGAAAGAAATCAGCAGATCATCGATTTGGAACTGCTTGCAAATCACAAAGGTTCTGCATTTGGTGACATCGATCAACCTGCTCAACCGACTCAGGAACAGTTTGACAACGATCTTGGGTTGGATTGGGTTTCGGTAAATCCTGAAAAAGTGGTTTGGCTGGAAGATGAAAGTCACAAGACCGGATCCATTCAGATCAATGAATTTTTCTGGCCGAAAATGAGAACGGCGCCGGTAATCTATCTGGATATTCCGGTTCAGGAACGGGCGAAAAAGCTGGTTGAAGAATACGGCAAAACCGAACCGGTCAATCTGGAAAAATCAATTCTGAAAATCCGGGAAAAACTGGGCGGAACCGATACGAAACAATGTCTTCTCTGGCTTGAAACCGGTGACTGGCTGACCTTGTCCGAATTTCTGCTGACCCGTTATTACGATCCGGGCTATGATTTCGGGACGTCGAAACGGGATCCGGAATCGATCATCCGTGTTCCATGCGAAAAGATTGATCCGGCGGGAAATGCTGACCGGGTGGTGGAGGCTTTAGGTAGGCTTAAGGCTCAATGGTAAATGGTTAATGTTTAATGGTATAAACTGATGTCATTCCCGCGAAGGCGGGAATCCATAATTGAATTTTGTATTAGTTTGTTTGAATAAATACTGGACTTGCTTCGCACATTTCATGACCCGCCTTCGCGGGAATGACAATTAAATCAAAGATTTTTTTCATTCTTCAATTTTTAAAATTCAAAATTTAAAATTTGCTTCGCAGAACTTCGTTTCGTCATTCGTAATTCGGAATTATCCCCATGAACTCAGACATCAAACTAACTCAATACAGCCACGGTGCCGGATGCGGATGCAAAATTTCTCCGGCCGTTCTTGATAAAATTCTTCAAACCCGGGAAGTGAAACCCGATTTTAAAAATCTGCTCGTCGGAAATCACAGCCGGGATGATGCTGCGGTTCTCGATATGGGAAACGGAATTGCACTCATTTCAACGACCGATTTTTTTATGCCGATTGTGGATAATCCGTTTGAATTCGGACGGATTGCTGCTGCCAATGCGATCAGTGATGTGTACGCCATGGGCGGAACGCCGTCACTTGCCATTGCGATTTTAGGCTGGCCGATTGATAAACTCGCACCCGAAATTGCAGGTCAGGTTGTCGACGGCGGACGGTTTGCCTGTCAGGAAGCAGGAATTGCACTTGCCGGCGGACATTCTATTGACTGTCCGGAGCCGATTTTCGGGCTGGCTGTGAACGGATTTGTCCCGGTGAAAAACCTCAAACAAAACAATACTGCCAAAGCCGGAAATCTCTTATATTTAACAAAACCCCTCGGTGTCGGAATATTGACAACTGCTGAAAAAAAAGGGATTTTGAGGGAGCCGGAAGTCGGACTTGCAGCCCGGCAGATGATGGAACTGAATAAAATCGGTGCTGAACTCGGAAAAATGGAAAAAGTAACGGCTTTGACCGACGTTACCGGATTCGGACTTCTGGGTCACCTCGTTGAAATGGCTGCAGGAAGCGGGCTTTCTGCAGAAGTGGACATGAAATCCATTCCGCTGATTATTGATGATTTAGTGTATTATATCCAGCTGAAATCCATTCCCGGAGGGACCAACCGGAACTGGGCCAGCTACGGATCGAAAATCGGACCGGTAACCGATGAGCAAAAAGCCATCCTTGCTGATCCGCAGACCAGCGGCGGACTTCTGATCGCCATTGATCCTTCAGGACGGGAAGAACTTGAAACTCTTCTGAAGGAAAATGGACTCGTAAAATTTTCCAGACCCATCGGCAGGTTAATGCCGGAAAACCATGACCAACCCAGAATACAGATACGGAGCTGACCCATGAAACCACTCGCCAAAGCCTACGATAAACCCGATTTTACCATAAGTGATCTTGAAGACCGGGGGCCGCAGCAGAACGTCCTGCTCACCATTCCCGATTATTTTGATGTGATCGACGTTAAAAACGTGTACATGGAAGGCAGTATCATCGACCGGCGGCTGGCAAAAAAGCAGTGGCAGCAACTTCGTGATACCTATGAAGCTTTATACAAACGTGGACTTATCCGTGGCTTGTTTGTTGAACCGGGTGCAGAAGGTTTGGAAGATATGGTGTTCTGCTGCAATCCGATTTATTCCTGGGTAGTGGATGATACCCGCTGTGTCGTCCTTTCGCACATGCGTTACCCAAGCCGTCAGCGGGAAGTGGAACATCATCGGCTTTTCTGTGAACGTCAGGGATTTAAAATCATTGAACTGGAAGGAAAAGGACTTTTTGAAGGTGGTGGTGATGCCATTCCGCATCCGTACAAAAGATTGATCTGGGGTGGTTACGGTCACCGGTCTGACCGGTTTATGTACGATGAAATTTCTGCAAAACTGAAAACACCGATTATCTGCCTTGAGCTCGTTTCGCCGTATTTCTATCATCTCGACACCTGTTTCTCTCCTCTTGATGATGATACCGTTCTCATCTGCCCCGATGCCTTCAGCAAAGAAGGACTTGCCGTCATCCATCAGATGTACAAAAAAGTGTATGACATTCCGATGGCGGATGTGAAGGAAACTTTTTCTCTGAATTTCGATGCCGTTTTTGATGAATCCGGTGAGAAAAAAGTTGCCGTTATCCAAAAATCCAATTCAATCGTTATTGATATTCTTCAGAAAGAAGGATATGAAGTCATCCAGATTGAAACCGGCGAATATATGAAATCCGGCGGATCAGTTTTCTGCATGAAAACAGTAATGGATTAAGGATGGTTACGGGTCACTTATTACGGGTCACGGGAAAACGCAAAACGTATTACGGGGGACGTTGTACGCTATAAGGTTTTTGAAATGTAATAAGGATGAAAAATTCCCCTCCTTTTTAAGGAGGGGTGTCCCGAAAGCGTTCGGGGCAGGCTCTCCTTTAAAAAAGGAGGGGAACCTGGAAATTAACACGTGATCTGTAACCCGTAATATGTAACCAAAATGCCCCTTCTCCAATTTACACCCAACGGAATTTACTGCGAAGCCGGAGATTTTTACATCGACCCGCTTCGTTCTGTTCAGCGGGCTGTGATTACGCACGGACATTCAGATCATGCCCGGTCCGGGCACGCTTCTTATTTCGCTCACCGTGACTCTGAACCGGTTCTCAAAACCCGTCTCGGGAAAAATATTCGCCTCAGAACTGAAGAGTATGGTGTCCCGGTAACCATCAACGGCGTTACGATCAGTTTGCACCCGGCAGGACATATCATCGGTTCGGCTCAGGTCCGTGTGGAGTATCAGGGTGAAGTCTGGGTGGCGTCGGGAGATTACAAACTTGAAAATGACCGGGTTTGCCAGCCTTTTGAAACTGTGACATGCAACACCTTCATCACTGAAGCAACTTTTGCACTTCCCATTTATCGCTGGCCCGATCAGGATCAGGTTTTTGCTGAAATCAACCGCTGGTGGAAACAAAACCAGGCTGAAGGAAAAACTTCCGTATTGAACGCCTACTCTTTGGGAAAAGCCCAACGGATTCTTCATCATCTCGATTATTCAACCGGACCTGTTTTCTGTCATCCTTCCGTGGAGACCATGAATCAGTCACTCCGGGAATTTGGAATTCCCGTTCCAAAAGTCAATTTACTGGTTGACTCAGTGAAGCCGGAGGAACTCAGACGGGGATTGGTGATCACACCGGTTTCGGGGAAAGGATCACCGTTCATGACTCAGTTTGAACCGTATTCGGTTGCTTTTGCTTCGGGGTGGATGGCGGTGAGTAAGAGAAGAAACTGGCAGGCGTTTGACCGTGGATTTATTTTGTCAGATCATGCTGATTGGCCGGCATTAAATAAGGCGATAACTGAATCCGGAGCTGACAAAATCATCGTAACTCATGGAACAGAAGGAATTTTCAGCCGGTGGCTCAGAGAACAAGGCTTTGATGCGGAAGACGCAGGGGAATAATGGTTAATGGTAAATGATTAATGGTTAATGAATCTTGAATCCGGGTTTTTATTGGGAAATTACTTTCTGCTCCTTCTGTAATTTCTGTGGTTAAACCCATTTTTCTTCAGATGAAATCACAAAGTCAGGACAGGACTCCAATACCTTTTCACCACAGAAGACACAGAATATGCAGAAAAGGAATTGAATTCAGGTTTTTAATAGGGAATTTCCTTCTGTGCCTTCTGTAATTTCTGTGGTTAAACTCTTTTTTTCTTCAGATGAAATCACAAAGTCAGGACAGGACTCCAATACCTTTTCACCACAGAAGACACAGAATATGCAGAAAAGGAATTGAATTCGGGTTTTTATTGGGAAATTTCTTTCTGCTCCTTCAGTAATTTCTGTGGTTAAACCCATTTTTCTTAAGTGAAAGTTACAGTGATATTTTAATCCTGCCTTTGATGGATTCGGAGGACAAATTACATAGTAAAAGTGAAGGGAAAAAGGCTATAATGGTTAAGGGGCAATGATTAATGGTAAATCAAACTCAGCATCAATTTTTCTGATAACCGGCTATTTCTTTTTTGGTATTTTGTAAACGATTTTAAGTCCTTCATGAAATGTTTTGAATAAAAATTCAGTCATTTCTGTTACTTCTTCCGCATCGTCAAGTGTCCATTTTGAGCCGTCAACGCCCGTTTGATGATTATGCAACAGAATTTTGCCTTTTTTATCAGCTAACCCAAAAGAGATTAAATAGGGGTTATGGTAAACCGTACCTGATCCAACCAATACAGCAGAAACAACGCCCGCCGTCGCTGCAAAATTTCTCCCGGCAGAATTCCGGGTTTCATATCCCTGAATAAAAAGAAATCCATCAACCTGATACTGTGTGGCAAGAGAATCTATTGAACCGATGTCAAATTCAAATTTCCATTTGGTTTCATCAGTACTTTTTGTAAGAATAACCTCATTTACCGTTTTGAACATGGCACGTGTTTCATCAAGACGGGTGGAATCGGGACCCTTTAAATCGATTAGTTTTACTTCAATTCCAGATTTTTTTAACTCGGATGTAAAAGCGTTTAGAATAAGCACTTTGGATTTTTCAGATTCTGCTCCAAGTTTTTCAGAACTTCCGCCGGCACTTAACTCGAAAATTCCCAAATCAGGTGAAATAATTCCAATGGTTTTTATACTTTGAACCAGATAAGGGCCTTTTGAAGAATACCTTGTATAATCAGGAGTACAACCGTTGAATATCACCCAGTTTAATAGAAGAACTGAAAAAAGGATACTGTTTTTTTTCATTGGAGAACTTTTTATAAGTAAAATATTCAGTTTTGAAAAAGTAAGGTCAACTTATTTTTTTAGATCTGGTGACAGTTGGAATTTGCTTAAAATGGCTTCGATTTCAGGTTTATACTTATCAAAATAGACTCTTTTCGGAGCTGTAAATTCAAGAATGACTGCATTATCCTGCAGACTTATCCCAACCGTTAGCATTTTCATCGGGTTACCATCACCCGATTTATATTCCGAAATAAGACGAAATCCTTCAATTCCAGCCAATACTTCCGGATTGTTTTCTAAAACTTTAAATTGAGATAAACCCTGATTTAATTGGTAATTATCAGTAATCAGTGCAGCCAAATCTTCAGGCAGCATATTTTTTTGTACAATTTGTTTGGTAAACCGCATGGGGTTTGAAACAGAGAGAACCTGATAAACCAAAAGTCCTAAATCCGGGCTGTCAGGAGTGAGCATAATTTTATTCTGCAGCTCCATGTATTTCCAGCCGGTTGGCGCAGCTAAAACGGCACCGGTTTTTTTATCAGAAACTGATTTTGTAACGGTGTTCCATTGTGGTCCACAAGAAACCAGAAAGATAGAAAGAAGTAATAGTGAGTACGTTATTTTTTTCATTTTGAATCCATTGAGGTTTTAATTTTTCTGAGGTAACCTTCGATATAGCCTTTATCTTTTGCATCAGGTGACAGTTTCAAATAGGCTTCAAGATAGGGCAATGCAGCCGTATAATCACCCTTTTTAAAATGCCATTTTCCAAGATTTTTTTGTGCTTCTGCCTGGGTAGAATCCAGATCAACAACTTTTTTATATAATTCCATTACCTCAGTTTGTTTATTTGAATCATCAGGGAATCGTTTGTTCATAATTTCAGCCTGAAGCAGATAGATGCGGTAATCTGAGGGGAATCTGGTTGCATAAACAATTGAAGAGAAATGAGCAGAATTATAACGTCCTGACTGAATATCAATTCCGATATTATCAAAGAGGAGTTTTCTGGTTTTCTTTATAAAAACAGAATCAACACCTGCCGAATCTGGTTTTACCGTTAAATTATTTAAAAGCTGGTTGTAATTTTTTATCCGGTCATCCAGTTTTGGATGTGAACTGAAAAAGAAAGATTGTTTTTCTGCAGGTGGTTCCTGATCAAGATCCCGTTTGAGTATTCCAAACAGCTTGGGGGCTTCAGTCACGTTGTATCCAGATCTTTTCATTCGCTGAAACCCAACCCCATCAGCTTCCTTTTCCAATTCCTGAGAATACCCGGAAACCGATGCCATATAACCCACCTCACCAATCAAACGTGCGACTGCCCCAATCAACCCAAATCCACCTGAAAGAATGCTAAAAAATGCAAGTGCGTCACTGTTGCTCTTTTGTGAGCGAAAGGCCAGTACAGCATGACGGTTGGTAGAATGGGTAATTTCATGTCCGAGTAAGGTTGCAAGCTGGGATTCATTTTCCATTTTGGCAAGCAAGCCTGAATGGATATACATGACTCCGTTTGGATAGGCGAAGGCATTTAACACGGGACTTTTTAAAACTTTTATTTTTGGCTGAATCGGTTCAGGATAAATTCCTGTAACCTTAATCAGAACATTGTTAAGATAGGCTTCGAGTGAATCATCCTGGTAAATGAGTCCGCTTTCATTTATTTTTCTTTGTTCGATCTGGCTTTCTTTCCAGATTTCTGTTTCATCGTTTTCGAAGATTCTCGCTTTTTTTTCCTGTGCTTTAAGCGAAAATGCAAAACAGAGAATGGAAATGGTTAAAAAATTATACAAAAACGGAAACCGGGTCATAGTTCATTTCCTGAATCATAGTTACTTTTTCTTTGAGAATTCTTTGAAAAGCTTTTCAGTCAGCTTTTTTACATCTTTTTCCTTAGTGTAATTCCAGGTATCCATTTCATTGTTGAAGTTATAAAACAAAATTTTACCGTCACGGTCTGCAAGTCCGACAGAAAGAAAGCTGGGTTCATGTAAAATGACGCCCACGCCAAAAAGAACGCCTGTCACCACCCCTGCAACTGCTGCTGCGCTGCGGTTCGATGAGGGTTCAGTATCATAACCTCTCAGGAAAAGAAAGGCATCGACATCATAATATAATGCAAGGGAGTCTAATGAACCCAGATCATATTCAAATTTTTTCTTGGTATCGCTTGTCTTTTTACCCAGAATGGCATCATCAACTGTGCGGTACATGGCCAACGTTTCCTGAAAAAGAAGGGAATCTCCTCCCTGCAAATCAATCTTTCTGACCTTCATTCCCAGATTCTGCAATGATACTTTTGTATTCTCAAAAAGAAAATTCCGGGCAATTTCTGTTTGTTTTCCAAGAGGAGTATTTGCTCCGCCTGCTCCAAGTTCATAAACTTTAACATCTGGGGTAATAATTCCAACTTTTTTTATTTGCTTGATTTGCTGATGGCCATTCGAAGAAAAACGGGTATAGTCAGACGTACAGCCGGAAATTGTCATTCCTGCAAAAACCAAAAAAGTGAAAAACGACATTTTTGAAAAGTTCATGTTGGGATCCAATCAAAGTTTTGGTAACATCTGGGTAGGGTTTAAAGTTAAGAGTTCGGCTTGGTCAAATCAATAAGAGTATCATAAGACGGTAATCTAAACTTAATTTATAATCACAGGTTAATTTTTGATCGGGAAGGAAGCGGAAATAGATTCAATACAACATGTGCTGGTTATCAGGAAAAACCATTTTGTTTGATTAACAGATCAATTTGTGAAAATTTAGGGTAATCATTGGATTACGATTACCCTAAATTGAAAAAAACTTAAAGCTTTCTTGTGTAATCTCTTGTCACCTTAATCATCAGGTCTTTAACACTTTGTTCCCGGGTAAAAATCCAGATATCCGGTTCATTGTTATAACTGTGAAAAAGTAATTTTCCGCTTTTATCTGCTATTCCAAGACAGAGTAAACTTCTCTTTTCGGATGCCCCTAATCCCCCAACTGCGACTAATGCAGTTTCAGCAAAGACTCTGCTTGTTGATGATTTTAAATCATATCCGGAAAGAAATAAAAACCCATCAACCTCGTAGAGTGCTGAAAGAGAGTCAAGAGAGCCAATTTCAAATTGAAAATTATTCCTCGTTTCAGACGGATCTTTTTGTAAGATGGCATTATTTATTGTTCGGTACATGGCCAATGGTTCAATAAAACGAAGCGAATCCTGACCAGACAGATCGATAAATTTGACTTCAATGCCCTTTTTTTCAAATATCTTTTTTGTGTTTTCAATAAAATATTTCCTTGAAGTTGCAGTATGTTCACCTAAAACGATACTGGAGCCGCCAGCGCTGATTTCACGGATATTGATTTCAGGGGTTAATAATCCGATCCTTTTTATTTTCTTTATCTGTTCGGGGCTCTCAGGCGAAAACCGGGAATAATTGGCCGTACAGCCTGAAAAAATTGTGATAACAAAAACAATGGCTAAGAAATAAGTCGGGTATGTAAATTTGTTCATCATATTTTTTTATCCGGTTTTTTTAAACTCGATGGGTTTAGAATAAATGAAGTTAAAGTATTTAAATTGTTTAATCAAACAAGAAACATTTTGAATATTTACTTGTAAGTATTCAAATTGGAAATCCCAAATTCAGGACACGCCTCCAATACCTTTTCACCACAGAAGGTACAGAATATGCAGAAAAGGAATTGAATTCGGGTTTTAAAAAGAAGTTTTTTCTGTGACTTCTGATATTTCTGTGGTTGAATTCTTTTTTCTTCAGCGGAAATCACAAAGTGAAGTCAGGACTTCAATACCTTTCCACCACAGAAGGTACAGAATATGCAGAAAAGGAATTGAATTCGGGTTCTTAAAAGGAAATTACCTTCTGCTTCTTCTGTTATTTCTGTGGTTAAACTCTTTTTTCTTCAGCGGAAGTCACAAAGTGAAGTCAGGACTTCAATACCTTTCCACCACAGAAGAAACAGAATATTCAGAAGAGGAATTGAGTTTATGTTTTAAACAGGAAGTTTTTTCTGCTACTTCTGTAGTTTCTGTGGTTGAACTCTTTTTTCTTCAGCGGAAGTCACAAAGTGAAGTCAGGGCTCCAATACCTTTTCACCACAGAAGGTACAGAATATGCATAAAAGGAATTGAATTCGGGTTTTAAAAAGAAGTTTTTTCTGTGACTTCTGATATTTCTGTGGTTGAACTCTTTTTTCTTCAGCAGAAATCCGTTAGATCTGCGGGAAAATTTGCATTTCCCATTTAACCTTTACAATTAAACCTTTAACCTTTGTTTTAGTAGTGCTCTGCCTGCCATTTTGCAATTTTCGGGAGACGGAGCCGGGTTGCAGTAATTCCCAAAGCAAGAATCAGAAGCAGATGAAAAAGTTCGGGGAGAACGTGTTCCAGATCTGCACCCAGGAAAACAATTCTGGAGAATCCCTGAAAATACGGTGTTCCCGGAAACAGATTTGCCAGCCACTGAAGCCAGACCGGCATGGAGCCTTCCGGCCAGCTGTAACCTGATGCCAGAAATATCGGGTAAGTGGTGAACGCCAGAATCTGCAGAGCCACAATCTTCCTCGTGAAAAAAGACGCCAGGAAAATCCCGGCATAAATCACCGACAAAATCATTAAAACGGTTAAAACTGCCAGAGCCAGATAACTTCCAGCAACCTGAAGATTGAAAAACGTAAGTCCGATCGTGAGGAAGAAGACGGCATACGCACAATATAGCACCAGGTAAAACGATCCCTTTCCCATGACCAGCGCCCAGGTTGATCCTTCTGCCGTCCGGTACAGTTCACCCAGAGAACGGGTTGCCCGTTCATCCGCCATACTTTCTGAAAGTCCGATCAGCAAAGTCTGGTGAAGGACCAGAATGAACAGGGCAGGAATCATAAAATTCCCGTAGCTTTCAGACGGATTGGAAAGCGCATGACTGCGGACAGAAATGGGATCGATGTGAGCAAGTGCCTGTTCCCGGTTTTCGCCTTTCGATTCCAGGATTTTCAGTTTGATGCCGGCGCCAAACGTTGCCGTCACTTCATTGACAGCTTTGTTGATATCGTTGGATACCAGAAAATAGGCGTTGTTCAGATATAAACTCACCGTCACCCGTTTGCCCGACTGGCGGTCAGATTGAAATCCGGCTGGAATCCGGATAATTGCCATTCCGTCCAGATCTTCCATGGCTTTTTGGGCCGATCCGGGGCCCGGGTACACATAAACATCAAGATACTGACTGGTTTCATACGCACGGAGGAGCTGGCGGCTGAGGGAAGAATGATCTTCATCAACCAGAATAACAGCCGGTTTCAGTTCAACTTTGTGATAGTAAATGGCCGTGTAAAAAAAGGCGTAGAACAGAGGCGCCAGAATGATAATCAACAGAATATTTTTATCGGCTTTGATCATCCGGGCTTCCCGTTTTGCCGTGGCAATCATGCCTCTTAGCCGGAATTGAATCATACAACCACCTCCGGATGGGCTTCTTCAATCACAAATCCGGGACGGGTTGATTGGTACAAAAAAAGGAGAGAAAGCACGATTCCGAGAAGAGAAAATCCGCCTAAAATCAGGACATCACCCAGCCAGGAATCGGCAGGCGTGTTCATCACCGCCAGTTTCACCCATGCCCGAAGAAAATGGGTGAAAGGCAGAATGCCTGCAAATCCCTGGTGAAGGCCTGGCATCGCCCAGAGGGGGAAGGTTAACCCGCTGAAGATGAAGGCCGGGGTATTGAAAAAAATGGCCACTTCGGTAGAAAGAAATTCGTCATGAATCCAGCAGGAAACTGCCATCCCGAGAAAAAATCCAGCAGAAATCAGAAGAAATAAAAGGAAAACTGCACCGGCGGCCGATCCGGAAAGATGAATTCCGAATACATGGAACCAGAAGAAAACCAGAACGACCGACTGAAGTCCGTGAATAAAAAGATGGGGAAGCGATTTCCCGGAAAAAATGACCAGCCAGTCAGATCCTGACAGATCCAAAACTTCCTGCCAGGTTCCTTCCCGGAATTCATCTGCAATAACCAGAACGGAAACCACCATGACGCCCAAGAGCAAAACCATGGCAAGGAGAGACGGAATCAGGAACTGTTCGTAATTGTAGGTTGGATTGTAAAGACCGTGAGTGTCCACTTTGATTGGATCAGCGGATGCCAGCGCCTGATCGGGTTGCTGGCCTTTGGCTTCAAACCGGCGGACTAAAATTCCTGCCGAAACTGTTCGGACAATCGTTGAAATTTCTTTGGTAACAGAGTTGGAATAAAGAAGATTGGAGGCATTTTTAAGCACTGTCACCGAGCCGGGCCGACCGGATTTCGCATCGGAGGTTAATCCGTCCGGTATTACCACAATAGTTTGCAATCGACCAAACAACAAGGCTTGCCTGGCTTCAGTGACAGAAAGGTAGTGACCTTCCACGGAAAGTGCTTGCGAGTCGTCAATGGCTCTGATCAGCATCCGGGAAAGAGGCGTCTGGTCGAGATCCACAATCCCGACCGGAATATCAGTGACGGATCCTTTCAGATAAATGGATCCGATGAAAACCGTCAGAACCGGCGGAAGAATCACCATCAGCAGCCAGTAGGTTTTCCGTTCAAGAATACGGTTCCATTCCCGGATGGCAATCTGCACCCAGGGGGAACGTGGTTTTTTTGTCATTCCGGCCATTCCAATTGAACGGTCATTCCCGGACGGAAATCAATTCCTTTCGAAACGGGTTTCAGGCGGACTTCAAAAGTTTTCAAATCGAAATCTGCTTTTTCCTGAGTGGATCGCCAAGTGGCATAATCGGCGGCAGCAGCAATAGAATACACTTCAAAGGTGACCGTTTCGCCGCCAAGTCCGGGTAACCTTCCCGGCATTTGTGTTCCTGTTTTAATAAGAGCAAGATCGGTTTCTCTGACGTTGATGACGACGTAGGATTTACTTCTGTCTATGACCGTAAAAACCGGATATCCGGCGGCAACCATTTCACCCGCATCTGCTACAATTTTGGTGACTTCCCCGGCAACCGGTGACTGAATCTGAGTTTCGTCCAGATAACTTTTTACTTCGTTATATTGCTCTCCGGCAGCAGCAGCCATGGCTTCTGCAGCCTGAACTTCTTCGGGCCGGAGTCCGGATTTCACCATGTCGGATTTGGCTTTTGCTGCTTCCATCTGATCACGGGCAGCGTTGAATTGAAATTCTGCCTGATCCCGTTCCTGGGTTGACATGACGCCTTCCGAATAAACCGACTGAACCCGTTTCCAGGTTTTTGATGCCAGTTCAAACTGATGACTGGCCTGTTCATACAGTTTTTCCACTGCCTTAATTTCTTCTGGTCTCGCACCTTTCCCGGCAATCTGGGCTTTCAGTTTGGCTGCTTTCCAGGCGTCTTCGGCAGCATTTGCTTTTGCCTGCAGTTCCGGACTTTTCATGGTTCCGAGCCGGGTTCCTGCAGAAACCACATCACCTTCCGAAACGAAAATACTGTCGAGTCTTCCGGGGATTTTCACAGCAATATCAGTCTCCGGCGCCTCAATCATTCCCACCCGGATGTTGGCAGGTTCCGGTTTAAACAGCAGATAAACGACCGTTACCGAAATCAGAATCACGGGAACCAGCAGAATGAGTAACGTTTTATTCAATTTCATTTCAAATTTCCTTTTAAAATTCTTTCCGTACTTATTTAACCCACCAGGTCAGAATTTGGTCTGAAAGTCCGGCTGCAGCATAACAATCTGCCACGGACGTCTGATAGGTAAACAACGCCTGATGACGGTCAATCTGGTTTTTTTCAAGAACAAGCCGGGCATCAATGACATCGAGAGACGTTGCCATTCCGGCTTTAAAACGGGTTTCTGCAACACGCAGATTTTCCTGGGCCAGTTTCACATTAACGGCCAGATTCTGATACCGGCTGGCAGCACTTTTCTGGGTTTGCCACGATTTGCTCATCCATAAACTGATCTGCCGTTCTGCTTCCTTCCGGGCAAATTTCACTTCATCAACCTGACTTTTTGCGGCTTGCCAGTCGTAATAAGATGATCCGCCACGGAACAAATTCATGCTGAGGCTAACCCCAACAATCCATTTCGGTTCCAGCACAGAAAGATCATCAGGAAATAATTCATACCGGCCGAAAAGGGCAACGGTTGGCATAAATTCAGACAATTTAACCCGGCTTCCCATAACGGCTGATTGTTCTTTGGCAGAAAGCAGGGACAGAACCGGCTGATGGGAAAATCCGGAACCGGCGAGTTGAACAGAATCGGACAGTTCCCGGAAAAAG
>Ga0209460_1000884_pt1 | contig 22009 bp, 20 predicted proteins | sample EBPBio132013_DNA_FD_185868 | JGI IMG/M metagenome (GOLD analysis project Ga0209460, IMG submission 185868) | Wastewater treatment Type I Accumulibacter community from EBPR Bioreactor in Madison, WI, USA - Reactor 2_5/13/2013_ DNA (SPAdes)... | ecosystem: Engineered > Bioreactor > EBPR >... | reverse complement strand
AACCAAGCCGGAAGACATTGTGTTCGCCGGTGTGGGCAAAACCCGCAACGAAATCCGTTACGCGCTGGAGCAAAACGTCGGCTGGTTCAACGTTGAGAATGCGCTCGAACTCCAGCATATCAACGACCTCACTGCCGAACTCAAGCGTGAACCCGCGCGGGTCGCCCTGCGCCTCAACCCGGACATCACCGCCGCCACCCACCGCTACATCGCCACCGGACACAAAGCCGCCAAGTTCGGCCTCTCTATCCAAACCGTGAAAGACCTGCTCAAAAAACGCAGTCAATTTCCACACGTCAAGCTCGAAGGCATCCACATCCACATCGGCAGCCAACTGCACAACACCGCCGCCACCCGCCGCGCCGTGGAGGTCGCGCTCGAATGCCTCGCCCCCTACCCCGAAATCCGCACCGTCAATATCGGCGGTGGTATGGCCGTCCGCTATTCGACCGATGAGGATATTCCCAAGTGGGAGGATTTTGGTGCGGCGATTAGCCCGCTGCTCAAGAATTATCACGTCATCCTCGAACCGGGGCGTTCACTCGTGGCGGATGCGGGTATCCTCGCTATCTCGGTGCTGTACTTCAAGGAGCAAGGCGGCGAACCGATTCTCATCACCGATGGCAGCATGGCGGAACTCATTCGCCCTGCACTTTACGAAGCGCACCACGAAATCGTACCGGTCACCAAGTCACCCTCGCCGGATACCGATCTCAACTTCCACGTCGTCGGCCCCGTCTGCGAAAGTGCCGACGCGCTCGGTCACAACATCAGCCTCGCGCGGATGGAACCGGGGTCACTGCTGGCGGTCTTAACAGCAGGCGCTTACGGCATGGTGATGTCCAGCAATTACAACCAGCGCTTACGTCCGCCGGAAGTCGTGGTCGAAACGGATGGCAAATCATGGCGGCTGGCACGGCGGCGCGAAACATGGGAAGACCTGACTGCAACCGAAATCTTTTAAGTAGGCTGGGCAGGCCAAGCACAAATGCCGTAATCAGCTATACTGTCTATATATTTTCTCATTACACCTAGGTGAGTAAAATGCGAATATTTTTCAATTATGCTCATGTTGACCTGAGTACCGTTGAAGGCATCGCCGCGTTCTTGACCGACGAAAAGCACGAAATTGTGTCGCAAGCACAGCTCTTACCCACACAAGATTGGGCAGCCAAGCTGACTGAACAAATCGCCGCCTCCGACGTGATGATCTACGCCCTCACGCCCGATTCGCTGGCTGCCGAATGGTGCCAGTGGAACTTGGCGCAAGCCATTCAGCAGGGCAAACCGGTCATCCCTGCCCTCATTCGCGAAAGTTCATCGGTGCCCGATGCCCTCGCATCCCTGAGCTTCGTCGATTTTGCGGGCGGCCTCAGCGTTCAGGATAAGGAAGCTCTCCGGCAGGCGCTGAACAATTTACCGGCTTATGTGGTCAACTCGGCGCAGGCCGTACCCGCGCCCGCCGCCCCCGGTGGCATCCCCGCGCAGGCGATGGGCAGCGTCGACATCAGCCGCGCCAACTCGCCGCGCCGCACCTTACTGCCGGATATCCTCGCGCTGCTACCACCGCCGTTCGAGTGGCTCGATATTCCGGCGGGCGAAGTTACGCTCAAAGATGCGAGTCAGGATGGCGGTTCGCAGGGTGGCACGTTCCGGTTATCCCGCTTTGCGATAGGCCGGTATGCCGTTACCAACGCGCAGTACCGTGTCTTTATGGAAGACACCAAAGGCTACAGCGCCGACCGCTGGTGGGATTTCTCCGAAGCCGCGAAGACATGGCGTGCCGATAACCCCACACCGCCCTCGGTTTCGCCGGACGAATCCAAGCCTGTTGTCGGTATCTCATGGTTCGAGGCCGTCGCCTTCTGCCGCTGGCTCAATGTGCGTGTCCGCCCCGGTTTAGCGATGGCAAACCGCGATATGCCCAGCCGCCGCCAGCCGATTGAAACCATTCCCACCATCGCCTTGCCCACCGAGCAGCAGTGGCAGCACGCCATCGAGAACGACAAAGAACGGATGGACTTAAGCGGAAACGTGCTCGAATGGTGCATGACGGGTTGGGGTTCGGATAACGTCGTCTTGGGCGGCAATGTCGAGCGGGTGGTGCGCGTCGGCTCGCTGGAAGAAGACGAAATCACTCGCCTCAGCCACCGTGACCTCGCCAAGCCCAACGAGCGTAACCACGAGTTCGGCTTCCGTCTCGTCTGCTACCTCCCCACCGCCTAAAATCAAAAAGCGCGAACCCTTCGATTCGCGCTCTTTTCCCACCTTGTAGGGGCGCATGGTTATGCGCCCTTTTTCTCTGCGTTCTCCGCGTCTCTGCGGTTAAATCTTCTGCGCCTTTGTGTTCAATGGCTTTGCGGCCTTTGCATCTTAGCGCCTTTGCGTTAAATCCTTCCTAATTCAACAGCAAACTGCCCTCGACCTGCTTATCCATCTCGATTCCACGCAGCTCGGTAATCTGGTCACGCAGCGCAGCCGCCTTCTCAAACTCCAGCGCCTGTGCCGCCGACTTCATTTCCTTCTCCAGTTCCTTAATCATCTTGTGGATGTCTTCCTTCGGCAGCAGCGACAGATCAACCGCACCATCAACCTGCGTTTCAGCCTCCACCATCGACTTCACACGGTCAGTCAGGTCGCGCACTGCCTTGACGATTGCCATCGGCACTACGCCCCGGTCGTCGTTGTATTTCTGCTGAATACTGCGGCGGCGGTTCGTTTCGTCAATCGCCCGCTTCATCGAGTCGGTCATGTGGTTGGCGTACATAATCACGCTGCCCTCAACATGCCGCGCCGCCCGACCAATATTCTGGATAAGTGCCTGCTCCGAGCGCAGAAAGCCCTCCTTATCCGCGTCCAAAATTGCCACCAGCGACACTTCCGGCAGGTCGATACCTTCGCGCAGCAGGTTAATACCCACCAGCACATCATACACGCCGAGGCGCAAATCGCGCAGGATTTCGATACGCTCAATAGTCTGGATTTCCGCGTGCAGGTATTGTGCGCGGATACCCATTTCGTTGATATACCCTGCCAGTTCTTCCGCCATGCGCTGTGTCAATGTCGTCACCAGCGCACGCTGACCCTTTTGTACGCGCAGCGCGATCTCTTGCAGCAGGTCATCAATCTGACCTTCAATCGGGCGTACACTCACTTCGGGATCAAGAATACCCGTCGGGCGGATAATCTGCTGGACGACACCTTCGCTGATCTCACGCTCATACGGGCCGGGGGTCGCCGAGGTATAAATCGTCTGCCCCATCCGCGCCTCGAACTCCTCAAAGCTCAACGGGCGGTTGTCCAACGCGCTCGGCAAACGAAAGCCGTAATCCACCAGTGTCGTCTTCCGCGCCCGGTCACCGTTATACATACCACGTAGCTGCGGCACGCTCATATGGCTTTCGTCGATCACCATCAGGTAATCACTTGGGAAGTAATCGATCAAGGTGGATGGTGGGCTGCCCGCCGGACGCTGGTCAAGATGCCGTGAGTAATTTTCGATACCAGCCGAGTAACCCACTTCACGAATCATTTCGAGGTCATAGCGGGTGCGCTGTTCGATACGCTGGGCTTCCAACAGCTTGCCTTCGCGCTTAAAGTTCAAGATCGTCTCTTGCAGTTCCACCTCAATATCATGAAGTGCCTGCCTCGTTTTCTCTTCATCCGTCACAAACTGCTTCGCCGGAAAGATTTTGATCGACGTATGTTCTTCGAGGATTTCACCGGTCAACGAGTCAAACTCGACAATCCGCTCGATCTCGTCACCAAATAGCTGGATACGATACGCCGTCTCCGCATACGCTGGAACAATTTCCAGCGTATCCCCGCGCACACGGAACGTCCCACGATGCAGGTCAAGGTCGTTGCGTGAGTACTGGATTTGCACCAGCTTCCGCAAAATCGTGTCACGCCGGATCGTCTCGCCAACTTGCAGTTCAACAATCGACCGTCCCCACGCTTGCGGGCTGCCGATACCGTAAATGCACGATACCGACGCGACAATCAGCACATCACGCCGCGAAAACAGCGCTGCCGTAGCCGCCAACCGCAACCGGTCAATCTGCTCGTTGATCTGCGATTCCTTCTCAATGTGCAAATCCATACGCGGCACATAGGCTTCAGGTTGGTAGTAATCATAGTAGCTGACGAAGTATTCGACCGCGTTCTTGGGAAAGAACTCTTTGAACTCGGCGTAGAGCTGCGCTGCCAGCGTCTTATTGTGTGCCAGCACGAGTGTTGGCTTCTGCACCCGTTGGACAACTTGCGCTATCGAAAATGTCTTACCGGTACCCGTTGCACCGAGTAATGTCTGGTGTTGAAGTCCCTTGTCGAGACCCTCGACAAGACCTTCAATCGCGGTGGGTTGGTCACCTGTAGGTTGGAACTCCGACACAATTTGGAAGGGCGGCATGTCACGCTCCATTTCAGAACGTCAGTTCGGACAGGACGAGATATTATAGCGGAAAACGCAACCACAACAAAGGGTAATTCAGCCGAGAATGCGGCGGGTTTAAAGGGCATTTAACAGTGACAAAATGTGCAATCTAAGACATTTCTAACGGGTTGACCATTGACGAGGGGGCATCCGGCTGATATGATGCCTGTCATACGATGCGGGGTAGAGCAGTGGAAGCTCGTCGGGCTCATAACCCGGAGGTCGCAGGTTCGAGTCCTGTCCCCGCTACTCATGGTGATATAGCTCAGCCGGTTAGAGCGATGCACTCATAATGCATAGGTCCCTGGTTCGAGTCCAGGTATCACCACCATATCATTAATGGACATCCAAACCCTCTCATACGAGGGTTTTTTGTTCCCATACTAACACGAGTTACGCGCTGCCACTTCAATAAAATTTTTCTTGTATTGAACTTAAAACTTGCCACTTGAAACTATTTACTACGTTTACTTTTGGTTTGTCGGCAAACCGTTTTCAAACCATCTACCAACCCTGCCCCATCAACTTTCCCTCACAAAGTTAGCGCCAACGCACCTTAAAAGTGACCAAATGTTCTGACAAATGTTCACCCTTTGCGTTCCTAACTCTGCTATCCTATGTTTACCGTTGGGTCATTATGCCTTGAGGTGTCCATCTTGAACCCCTCGCTTCTTTCTCTGTATTTCTTGGCGCTCTTGGCGATTTGTATTCTGCCTTTCTCTCTATGTTCTTTGTGCCTTTGTGGTAAATCGTATTTCTTTTGCATTTTCGGCGGCTGGCTCCCTCACTTCCGCCATGCAGTTGCGACATTTGCGACGCGGCGGTATCACGGGAGCCATCCGCTGCACTTGTGTCATTTCAGCGGAAACAGCCGAACATCCCGCCGCCACAAAATGACAACTCAGCGGATACACGGGAGACTCCCGCCAGTCATTTCGGCGGGAAAATGTGCAAAAACGGCGAAATTTGCGAATATTTTGACGCTTACCAAATAAAAAGGCGCAGCCCAATAACCGCGCCTTTTTATAACTAATTATAGGGAATGGATAAAGCGAGTTTGAAACTCCTTCAAATTTCTAACTCAAGTTCCGCCATTTTTACTGCTGCCTAGTTCGGCGAGTATGACTCCCTTCTCCCTTGCTTGCGGGGGAGAAGGGTTGGGGATGAGGGGGTTAACTAAACAACAAACTGCCCGTTCTTATAGAACAACTCGCCTTCCACGTGGATCGTGCTGTCGTTCCGCATATCACAAATCATGTCCCAGTGAACCGCGCTGCGGTTGTGGCTGCCGGTTTCGGGGTAACCCATCCCGATAGCCATATGCACCGTCCCGCCGATCTTCTCGTCGAACAGGATGTTACCGGTAAACTTGTTGATGCCAAAGTTCGTACCAATCGCGAACTCGCCCAGATAACGAGCGCCCGCGTCTGTGTTCAACTGGGCTTGCAGGAGGTCATCGTTGGTCTCTGCCTTCGCCTCCACAACTTTCCCGTCCTCGAACTTCAGCTCGATGCCAGAGACTGCCCGACCCGCCACGATGCTCGGATAATCGAAGCGTATCCACCCCTGCACCGAGTCCTCGACCGGCCCCGTAAAAATCTCACCGCTGGGCATGTTCTTATGCCCGTCACTGTTAATGAACGTCCGCCCTTCAATCGAAAGCTCGATGTCAGCATTTGGCCCTTGCAGCTTCACATGCTTCTTGCCCTTCAACCAATCGACCTTCAACTGCTGCACAGCCGAGAGTTTGCGCCACTCCCCTGCCGGATCCTCATGGTCAAGGAACATCGACCCGTAAATGAAGTTCTCGTACTCCTCAAAGCTCAGGTTCGCTTCTTGGGCGCTGGCCTCTGTCGGGAACCATGTCCCCACCCACTCGAAGTCCAGATTAGCGCTGCGGGTCAACCGCGTATCCAACCACGACTTCCGCGCCGCCGCGATCTTCTGTACTCGCTTCGGGTCAACATTGGTCATCGCGCGGGTATTGTTGCTCGACCCGATCCGAATATAGATGTCCGCCTTTTCATAATAGAGCGACATGCTGGGGTCAAGCCACGCGATCTGGTCATCACTCGCCTCACGCGCAAAGTGCCGCGTCATCGCCTCATCGCTGATGAACAGCGACGGATTACCGCCGTACTTCAAAACCTCGGCATACACCGCCCGCAGTGCAGGCAGCGTGACCACATCACCGAGGATACCAACCCACATGCCCGGCTTCACATCGCACGCATAATCCACCAAGACGTTCGCCAACCGCTGCAACCGAATATCTGTCATCTTTTACCACCCTTCATGACAATCAGTGAGGCTTATCACTATGCCCATGATTGCGATACAAAATCAGAACGTACGAAACCACTGCAATCGCCGCCCCATAAAAGAAGGTCGAAGTCGGGTCGTTGCGTTCCAGAAAGTACTTCAAGAACGAGATGCCACCGATCAACACCACCAAGTTACTGAGCAGCGTCTTGAGTTCATCGAAGCTGTGGATCTGTAACCATTCTGGCATATCCAGTTCGCCGATGAACAACTCGTAAATGGAAACGGTGAAAATATACAACACCGCCACCAGCAAGAAAATATCCATCAACTGCGCCAGCGATGTGATGGTATTGGACGCACCCTTATACTCGATAAACAGGTTGTAAACCACGTAAACCGTCTCGTAGATGCTCCAAACCAGCGAGGCGATGGTCGCCACGAAGCTCGCGAACACCAGTATCAGCATCAAATACTTCGAACTTTCGAGTAACTTCTTCATCTTCCCCCTCAAAAATTAAACTAAACTTTTGACTTTCGCCAAAACCGCATCAAAATTGATCTCATCACCAATATTAGGCACGTATTCCGCGTACTGAACCACGTTATGCTGGTCGACGACAAACGCCGCCCGCTGGCATATCCGCAAGTCCGAAACATGCACCCCATAGCCGCTCGAAAAGTTCATATCCTTGTGGTCAGAAAGTGTAACCACGCGGTCAACCCCTTCCACCCCGCACCACCGGCTCTGAGCATAGGGCAAGTCCGCGCTCACCGTCAGCACAACGATATGCTCGCTCAACGCCGAAGCCTCGCGGTTAAAACGATGCGTTTGCGCCGAACAAACACGGGTGTCCAGCGACGGAACGATACTCAAAATCTTGACTTTGCCCGTATAATCAGCGAGGGTTTTGGGAGTCCAATTATTCGCGGTCAGCTTAAAATCCGGCGCGGCATCACCAACCTTCAGCTTGTCATTAACAACCGCAAACTCGTGTGTTCCTATCGCCATACCGTCTCGCGTTTCCATCGCAGGCTCCTTAAAGCGTTACAATATGTCTCAGATTTTCCTGTAAGTAGATTGGCGGAATTATAGCAAGTCGTGGCATCAAGTCGAAACGATTGCGCCTATTCACTCAGGGCAAATTAATGTGTGTTGTCAGGAGATTATTGATATGAATATCAGGCTTCGTGCGTTTATCATCTTCATCGGAACCCTTCTAGTCGCCGTTGTATTCACCTTCCCGTTATGGCGACCCTTCTTTGTGCGTACCGTCGTTACTGATGTGTTCCCCGGCCTCAGCGCGGCACAGCAAAACGCCTTCTTGCTGCTTTCCGATGACCAACGGGAAATCTACGACGATATGCTTGATGTGGATGTCACGATGGCTGTCGCCATGGCTCAGGCTGGCACCAGTCCAGACATTATCATCCCCACCGAGCAGCAGGGAATGCCAGCCATGACCAACCCAACAGTCGTCGCCGGTGGCACATTCACCGAAATTGATGTTGTCCATACCGCAGCCGGAACCGCCACTATTTATCAACTGCCGGATAACACCCGTATCTTGCGCTTGGAAAACTTCAAAGTGACCAACGCCCCGAACTTGCATCTCTACATGACGCGCAATCCGAAGCCAGAGGAAAGCAAAGACATCGGCACGGATTACATCGACCTTGGGCCAATACAAGCCAACGTCGGGAATCAAAACTATCCCGTGCCAACCGAGGTCGATTTAAGTGCTTATCGCGGTCTAGTGCTTTACTCTCAACCCTATAACGTAATTTTCAGCACGGCAGAACTCCGCTTGAGCTAAAGGCCGCCATGCCGCCAAACACCATCCACCATCGTACCGTGTACTTTGGTTTTCAAGATCTCGGCTGGCAAGATGTTATAGAGATCATGGTTGATGACCACGAGGTCAGCAAGGAAACCCGGTGCCAATTTACCCAAGCGGTCTTCCATACCCGCCGCGTACGCCGCCCCTGTGGTATAGCCGTGCAGCGTCTCTTCGACGGTCAGGCGTGCTTCAGGGTACCAACCGTCCGGCCCCGGCGAACCGTCAGGCCGCTGGCGGGTTACGGCTGCGTGTATACCGGTAAACGGGTCAAATGGCTCGACAGGCGAGTCCGATCCAAAGGCGCAGATAACCCCTTGATCGAGCTGAACACGCGGGTTATAAGCCAACCGCGACCGATCACCCCATACCTTATCCGAGGTTAGCATATCGGATGTGGCGTGCAGAGGTTGCATCGACGCGATCACTTTCAACTCGGCTAAACGGTGAACGTCCTTCGGGTGAATAACCTGCACATGCTCGATACGATGACGACGGGTCGATGGTGCTTCACCACGTTTCGCCTCTTGTCCACGAACAATTTCTATCGCGTCCAGTACGTCATGGATCGCGCGGTCACCAATGGCGTGAACAGTCGATGGCAATCCGGCGGCGCTGGCACGGCTCATCAATTCAGTCATTTCTTCCGGCTCAATCGTTCGGATGCCGTAGTTCTCCGGCTCACCGATATACGGGTCGATCATCAGTGCCGTATGCGGGCCAAGTGCGCCATCCGCGAACATCTTCAACGCGCCGATACGTATCCAATCATCACCAAACCCAACCCGTAAACCGGAGTCGAGCGCAGCCGAAAGCCAATCCTTGTTAATGTTTTTCAGTGTCCGTAGGCCGAGTTCACCGCGCTCGCGCAAGATTTGTATCCCGACCAATGCAGAAGGTTCATCAAAGTCATGAATACCTGTCAGCCCGTATGACAGCGCCAATTCCTGCGCGTATTTCATCTGGTCAGCCACTTGGCTCGGTGTGAACTTCGGAATATAGGCGCGTACCAAGTCCATTGCGGAAAGCTCAAGCAGTAAGCCAGTCGGGTTCCCATCAGCATCTTTGACAATATGCCCACCATCAGGGTCGGGCGTGGAAGCAGTAATACCCGCCAACCGCAACGCATAGCTGTTTACCCAACCGGCATGGAAACTTTTCGCGGTCATGAATACCGGATGATTTGGCGTTATCGCATCCAAATCCGCTGCTGAGGGGAATGCCGCGCCGTCCCAAATATCTTGGAACCAGCCATATCCCGTTACCCACTCGCCGGCTGGCGTTGTGGCCGCGCGTGCCGCCACCCGCTCAACCGCGATTGACTTCTGCGGCACTTCAAACAGGTTGACCTGCTGCAACCCCCGTGCGGTCTGCTCCCAATGAATATGGGCATCCGTCAAGCCGGGAATAATGGTCGCCCCGCCAGCGTTTTCCCGTGTCGTCTCCGCACTGGCGAGTAACAGCATATCGTCATCCGAACCAACCGCGAAAATACGATTGTCGCGGATAGCAATCGCCGAAGCGCGTGGCTGACGCGAATCTAAGGTAATGATGTTCGCATTGTAAATAACACGATCAATGAGCCGCATTTTTACCGACCTCAATGAGAGCCGCCTTGACTTCCTCAGCCCCGGGGGCGCTGTCTAAGCCAACACGGGTAACAGAATAAGCAGCTAAACGTGCCGCTACCTGTGTAGCAGCCTTAAAATCATAATTAGTCGCGTGCAGCGCCGAGAGTAAACTTGCCGCGAAAACATCCCCTGCTCCGGTCGGATGCACCAGTTCAACCTGCGGCGTACTAAAGCGCGTCGGCTGGCCGGTGTGGTAATAAGTGCCGCCCTTTTCTGCACGGGTCACGAACAAATGCCGGACGACACCCGCAAACTCCTGTTCGAGTTCCGGCGCTTCGGCGATGTCTTCTTCGCTAAATACCACGATGTCGATGTCATTCAACACATCGGCATCAAACCAGCGCTTAAACCGAACACGACCGTCTGTGTCCCACTTCCGCAGCCAACCTTGCAGCGTCAGCATCACTGTCGCGTCTTTAAATTGGTGGGCAATCTGCGGATCAACCTCATCGGTCAGCGGCGCAAGGTGAACCAGAGGAGCGGCGAGCCAATGCGCTGGAATATCAGCCGGTGTGATCTTAGAAGCAACCGCCCGCAAATACTGAATGCGACCGGTCGGCTCATAGATATTCTCAAATGTGCTGGTATCGGAAGCCGGTAATACAACCAGATCATTCACAAAAGGGGTAAGCTGGGCGAGTAGAGGTTCGTCCGGCGCGGCACTCGTCAGTACTCCGACTGACAAGCCAAACGAGTGAATAACACGGGCGGCGTAAGAAACAGTCCCGCCGAGCAAGCGCCCGGCGGGGGTCAAATCAGCCGTTGCATGACCAATGAGCAAGTAGTCCGGCGCGGCATTCATGGCAGCAGCTACCGGGGGACAATCGTAACTTTGCGGGAATTACCCTCGCCCACACTCTTGGTCTGCACATCATTACGGCTCCGCAGCGCCATATGCACAATCCGACGTTCGTAGGGCGGCATCGGCTCAAGAGCAACGGTACGCTTGGTACGCGATGCTTGGTCAGCCATCCGCAGCGCAAGGTCATGCAGCATACGGGAACGCTTGGCCTTGTATCCGGCAGCATCCACGACGATATTGGCGCGATGCTGTAATTCGCGACTGGAAATCAATCGCGTGATGTATTGGAGCGCGTTCAAGGTTTCACCGCGCCGACCGATCAACGAATTCAGGTTCGGGCCGGTAATATCGAGTAGCCACGGGTCGCCTTCACCTTCACGGGAGTTGACCGCACGGCGCACGATAATTTCAGGGCGGAGGATTTGCATCCGTTCGAGGAGTTCCCCCAGCACAACCTTCGCCACGCGAACATCTTCATCCATTAAGGACTCGTCCGTGATTTCCTGCATTTCCTCAAGCAGCGAAACCCCTTCGTCCTCATCAACCTCGGCTGAAAACGATTCATCCGACGGTTGGGATGCTTTCGCACTAGGTTCTGCATCCACCTCTTCAACTTCCGCAGTGGGGGTTGGCACGGGCGTAGAGGCTGCCGCCGTGCGGAACAACTGCAACCGCACACGGGCCGGTCGTGCGCCCAAACCAAACATACCGCGACTGGGTTCTTCCAGCACTTCGACAATTACGTCCGTGGGCGACACGCCACCAAGTTCAGCCAATCCTTTGCTGATGGCTTCCTCGACACTTTCGCCCGTCGTTTCGATGGAGCGTTCAGAACTCATGAATTAAATCCTTGTTGCAAACAAGATCACGGCTGCCATGCAACCGTATAACAATTTATTTAGCGGGCTTCGCTTTAGGTGACTTTACCTTTGAATCGCCCTGTTTGCCATTCGTTTTGGCATCTGCTTTGGTTTCTGACGCTGTTTCGTCAGTAATCGTCGTGCCGGAATTTAGGCCGACGGCACGTTCAGCCTCCAGCTTGGCCTTCAACGTGGACTTTCCACCGGGGCCGACGGGTACAACCACGGGCTTTGCGGCACCACGGGGCGACGGTGAGAACGGCAGCAGCGTACGCCAGTCAAACTTCTTATCCTTGTTGCCCATCGCGTACTGCACGATACCCATAATGTTGGATACGATGAAGTACACCGACAAACCGACCGAAAATGACAGCGAGAACATACCCATCATCAGGGGCATAATCGTCGTCATTGATTGGGTCATCGCAGCCGCTTGGTTCGGGCGGCCATCAGGGTCAGCCGGAGCAGCGGGAGGGGTCATCATCTTCGACTGTACATATGAGGTAATCAACACCAGCACCGGGAAAACCAGCGCATAAGTCGGATTTGCGGATGGTGACTGTGTTAAGTCCATGCCCAAGAAAACGTTATTCAGCGGAACCAACCGGTCAAGTCCCGTAATCAAGAACCGCCCCGACAAATCCAGCAGTTGAAGTGGGGTCGCTGCCAAAGCGTGGTTAATCGCTTGGTACAGACCAATCCAGATCGGGAGCTGAATAATGAGAGGCAAGCAACCACCCAACGGGTTAATACCGTTTTCGCGGTACAAACGCATCTGCTCTTGCGAGAGCTTTTCGCGGTCGTTCTTGTACTTATCCTGAATCTTCTTCAACTCCGGTTGAAGCTCGGCCATCGCCTTTGAGGCACGGGTTTGCTGTGCCGTCAGCGGGAAGGTAATCAAGCGGATCAAAACCGTGAACAGAATGATCGCAATCACCGAGCTGTTGAACAACTGGTAAAGCAGGGTCAAAACCGTGATAAACGGGTTAAGGATAATATCCCACATGGGTAAAGCGCTCCCTCAGTCCTTACTGGAAACTGTATGACCACTTCGACTCGCCATTATCCAGTGCATAAGCCACTAGAATTTGGCTGGTCGAGGTCGTACCGACAACAACATACGGCTTGGGAATATCCACACCCTCTCCCGGCTCGATGAGCAAGATGTCGGAAAGGATTTCGCCCTGCAACTCGCGCACCAACGGCTTCCCATCGGCTTCAATAATCGACGTACCATCGGCACGGTTGAGCCAATACAGCTTTTGATCGCGCGAGGCGACCAAAATCACATCGCCGACAACCAACGGCGTGGCACGGATGGCACGAGTAGCGACCTTTTGCTGCCACACCGGTTGCAAGTTTTCGGCAGTATCAAAAGCATATACACTGCCACCCAAATCAGCAACATAGAGAATGCCGTCTGCAACAACTGGCGTACTCCAAACCCAATCAACCGTCGATTGCTGGTTGAGGATTTGACCATCGGTCGAAATCTCAAACACGGCACGGGCAAAGCTGCCAATATACAACTCACCTTCGTAGAACAAAGGCGAAGAAGTCGCCGCGCCGCCAATATCCAGCTTCCACTTTTCGCTTCCGCTATCAGCATCTACCGCGTATAGATGATGGTCAAGCGAGGAGAAGTAAAGTGTGCCGTCTTGCAGCAGCGGTTTGCCCCACACGCCATGTTCGGTGGTGAATTTCCACTTCACATCGAGCGTATCGCGGTCAAGCGCAACCACATCTTTTGCACTCAGCGCGACGTAGATGAGGTCATCCGACGCAACCAAGTCCGTAACGGAGTGTCCGGTGATACCATCAATCGCTGTGGGTTCACCGTTCGCTTGGGCTAAGGTATTGTCGATCTTGTAAATATGTTGATCGTAGGCAATAGCCAGCATGGTCGTATCGTCATAGGGCACCGGGGCGGAGTAAAACTGCTTGCCGGATGGACGGAAATCCCACGCGCGCAGTTTGCCTTCCGAATCGGGCGGACGGTTTTCGCAATCCGCATTCTTGAGCACAACTGCTTTACCGTCAACAGGGTTCACCTGTACGATACGGTCCGTATAGGCAACGAGGATACTTTCAGAGGTCGTACCGTTACAGACGCTGTTAAACAGGCTAACCGACGGCCAACCTGTACCGAGTGGCGCAGGACCGCAGGCTGCTACTGCCAGCGCAAACAACACAAGAGCGCCCCATAGTGTACGGCGCGCGAGAAACTGGCGCATATTCAACACATTACTCCTCAAGCTCAGGTACAGGGTCATAACCGCCTGTATGAAATGGGTGACAGCGACCAATGCGTTTGAGACCCATCCAACCGCCACGCACGACACCGAAACGGTTTATTGCTTCGTACATATACATGGAACAGGTCGGTTCATAAATGCAGGACGGCGGCAAAAGCGGGGAGATGAAGCGCTTGTAAAAACGAATCAACGCTAATGCTACGAATTTCACCCTTCACTGCTTTCCACTATCATTTATCATTAACTCTGCTTGACGAAACAAATCAGTCACTATACGACCTATGCCGTCAAAAGGTTGCTGGGTGAGCGGCGTACGCACCACCAGAACAACATCATGCCCCTCGCGCATCTGCGGTTGCAACGCGCGGATGACTTCACGCAGCAAACGGCGCATTCGGTTTCGCACCACAGCCCCACCGACCCGCCCTGAAGTGACTAATCCATAACGATTGTGTGCCAGTCCATTTGAAGAATGACTCAACAATATATAACGGTTTTGGATAGTCTTTCCAGATTGACGGAGACGAGCGAAGTCCTCTGCGCGGCGAAGTCGAAAGCGCCGTTCCATAGTTCAGTCAGTTAGGCTTTCCAGTTGACCTTCTTCACATGGTTGGGCGTAACGCTCAACGAGTGACGGCCCACACGACGGCGACGGGAAAGAACCTGTCGTCCCTTGCCGGTTTGCATCCGTTGGCGGAAGCCATGTACACGCTTACGACGACGGATTTTGGGTTGCCATGTCCGCTTGGTTGACATGCGGTTTATACCTCATCATTATGCTATCAAAATCAATTTGAGGGGTAAGTATATACTACGGGTATGCGGCGGTCAACCCAACGCTTGCAAGGGGTTAGCCAAGTAAAGTATAATAAAATTTCAATCTGAAAATAGCTTTTCTAACCTTCCCCCGCGTAACCATCTGGAGAGCCTAAACCTTGATGATGCCAAGCCATCACTGGGCGCGTAATTTCGCTGTTGATAAAGACGACATTGAGTATCTGACGAATCTACTACTCGAACGGGAAACCCCCCTCGACACCGAGACACTTGCTCGTGAACTCGTTGAATCACGCATTAGCGACGAAGTAGCTACCTTACGTCAACGATACCAAGATGCCCGAATCTACGATCCCGCACGCGCTTATGAAGTCGGACAAAAACTAATCTTTACCGAATTTGACTACGAAACCGGTGTTGTGGTCGGCATCCGTCCCGGCAATAACCCCGACTACGGATCATTCAACGTCATCGCTGTTAAATTCGATGATGACGATTTGAATGCCGACGACGAAAACCGTGAATTTGCCACTGAATTAACCCTTGAACACGACCTCAATAACGCGGAAGCCGAAGACGGTGTGGGTTCCGCGAATGACCTGAACGCCGATGAAATCATTTCGTCCTCCGGCAAAGAGATCACCAAAAAGCTGGAAGACAAGCTGCGGGCCTCCCAAGACTTGATTTATATGGCACGTAAATGGTTCCCGCGCGATCTTCTCATGGAAGTCAATGTCGGTCATTTGAACCTCGCAGAAGCCGTCTTGGATATTTCTGGCGGCGGACCAATGACAACCGAAGCCATCTTGAATGAAATCGGCGGTCTGGGTAAAGCACCAATGGCACTGCAAGTATTCTCGATGAATTACGGCCTCAATCAAGATGATCGCTTCGACGAGGTAGGGCCAACGGGCGAAGTCTTGTGGCATCTGACACGTTTAGAGCCAGAAGAAGTTCAGCACACGCCCAATATGCTGCGCTACTCGCCGATTGAATATGATCGTAATCTCCTCTCAAAAGAACTGATGACGATTGAAGCCGAACTTGACGACGAGTTCTCGAATGAAAGTGACATCGACATTCCCGATGATCTCCAAGAAACACAGATCACCCTCACCTACCCGCACCGTCGCCTCGGCACCCTGCCCTTAAGCGACCGCACGGCGCTCATTTTCCCAACTGCCCGTCAAACACCCCGCGTTGCATTCACGTTGGTCGATGGACAAGACGGTGAAGAGTATCCGGCCTGGGTTGTCCGCAAAGACCGCTACGTTTACGGATTAGCCAAGTTCTACCGCAAACACAAGCTGCCGATTGGGGCTTATGTCAGCGTCCGCAAGGGCGAAGACAGCGGCAAGGTCATTGTCGATTTCAAGTCACATAAGCCGCGTACCGAATGGATTCGCTTGATCGTCCCCAAAGGTGATCAGATCAACTTCGAAAACCACAAACGAGCCATCGGTGCAGAATACGACGATTTGATGATTTTGGGCGCAGAAGATTTGGCCGGCGTTGATGCGCTGTTCACCAACGCACAGCAGCAAAAGAAGAGTCTGGTCGCCATCCTGCGGAGTATCATCCCGCCGCTTGGCAGCCTGACACCGCAAGGCACCGTACACGCGAAAACCATTTACAGCGCTGTAAATGTGCTGCGCCGCTGCCCGCCGGGGCCGATTTTTGCGGTTTTGGTAGCAAACCCCGACTTTCAAAATGTAGGCGGGGATTATTGGAAACTCAGCCATGAATAAGGGAGCAGGTCATGACCACCCCAAGCGGTAAACCTAGCTTTCTCATAAAGCCGACGCTGGAAACGAAATTCCGTGTTGATTATAGCTGGTGGGAAAAAAGCTCAGAAGATTTACGAACCTATTTACTTAGCCATCTCATGCCCGAACAACGGGAGCGTTTGAGCCAAACCGATGAAGTGCGGACAGTTGACTATATCGACCCTGATACGGGCGAAGTGATGGAGTTGGATGAACTCGGCCTCGCCATTCAAATGGCTGCCGAAGACACCAATTTCATTAATCAGCAAACCTCGCTGGTCGATAGTATCTTCCGTGTGTTTCTGGCGAACGGTAACGTACCCCTAACGCCCGTTGAACTAGCCGAACGTACGGGTCGCTCGGCGAACACAATCTTGAAAACCCTGAGTGGGGGTCAAGTCTATAAAGGTATTCGAGCGCTTCTATAGTCAAAACAGCCAAAGGGAAAGATACCGATGGGTAGTGTGATTAATACGGACAGCACCGGCAAGCAGCGCAGTCAAATTATGCGTACCGTGGCGGAAATTCTTCGCCGTTTGAGCCAGAAACAAGTTGTGGATGATGAAGTACGCAATATGACCGCTATGCTGGTCTATCTGTTCCGCGAAATCGAAGCAGGTATCGAACAATCAGCGACCGCGTGGGAAAAGCGGGATTACTGGGTGAAGTCCGAAGAACTGCGTCAGCGTTGGATGTGGGTTGGCGATATGGCTGACCAACTGCGCGTGATGATCTATTCTGAAAAGTGGACACTGCTGCCCCCGATTATGCTCAAACTCTTGCCCAAAGTCGCCGACATCAAAATCACCAAAATGACACGCAGTGAATCGATGTGGGAAGGTGCCTACGACAGGCTGATGAGCGAGAAACCTAACTCGGCTAACTAAGTATGAAAGTTAAAAGCCCTACCAATAACAGTAGGGCTTTTATTTTGCCTCAGCGGAGATGCTCTTGAATCCACGGGTTCAGAAGGTCGTAGTTCGGAACCGCGTTACCCCCCGGTGAACCCAAGATGTAATCTCGATTAACCACGAGCTGCTCATACCGCCCACGGTTAAGCGCCGCTGGCACAACGATGGTAAACATATCCCACGGGGTTAGGTTCGTATCTACCGATGACTGAATAACCCCCAAAGCTGCCGGCCAACGCAGTGGATTTATCAATTTGCCGAATAAGGCTGAAATCACCTGCTGCTGCCGCGCCGCCCGTTGGTAGTCATCATCACCGTGGCGAGTACGTGCATAAATGAGCGCACGCTCACCATCCATCTGCTGAACACCTGCGTCAAACTGAATGTACTGGTAGCCACCGTCCTCGGTCGGGTACGAGTCATCAATAATCGTCCGCTCCACATCAATCGTCAACCCGCCGGCCGCATCAACCAGTTTGACAAAACCGTTGAAGTCGAGGCGAATGTAACGCTCCAGCCGAATACCAAAGTCTTGGCTAATAGCACTCATGACAAGCTGTGGGCCGCTGCCCGCCTGTGCTTGTTCGCCTAGCACATTAACTGTGTTGATACGCTGCGAACCATAGCCCGGAACCTCGATAAAAATATCGCGCGGAATAGATAGCAGCGATAGGCGTAACTGAGAAGGCTTTACCCCGACGACCATCATACTATCCGTGCGCGAGAAGAACCCCTCACCTGCCCGCCCATCGGTACCCAGTACCAGAATATTGACCGGCGCAGGTGGGATAATCAGATAAATCAGCAGTGAGGTACCGCAGCAAAACAACGGCACAAAAAATAACGCGAGAAGGATGACCAGCCATCTACGTCGGCGTGATTTTTGCGCCAATATCACGCGGGTGGTTGGGGAAGGCGGCGTAGGAGCAGAATAATTCATCCGAAAACGATTCCTAAATCTCGTGCCATCATCACGGTTTCACCCGTTGGATCTACAAACTTCATCCTGATGGCATCTTCCATTTTGACAGGAACAATCGTATTCCCCTGAAGGGCAACCATATATCCCCACTTCTCTTGGGCGACAAGATGAACAGCAGCCGAACCGAATCGGGTCGCGAGCCAGCGGTCGTACGGCGTAGGCTGCCCACCCCGCTGCACATGCCCTAACACCGTCACCCGAACTTCAGCCGCGACACACTCGGCCAGCAAATTACCAACGGTATGCCCTACCCCGCCTAACCGGAGATCAGCACGTCCAGAACCCTTCGATTTATACTGCTGTTGACCGTTTACTGGTGCAGCGCCCTCGGCAACCACGATCAAGCTGTGGTTGCGCCCTGAAAGCTGCGCCTGCCGGATTTTCTGGCAGACCACCTCGATATTAAACGGGATTTCAGGGATCAGGATGGCATCTGCGCCGCCCGCGACACCAGCGTGTAAAGCAATCCATCCGGCATCGCGCCCCATCACCTCCAACACCATCACCCGATGATGACTTTCCGCAGTCGTTTGGAGCTTGTCGAGCGCTTCAGTCGCGGTGTTGATGGCAGTGTCAAAACCGAAAGTCGTATCCGTGCTGCCGAGATCATTATCAATCGTCTTTGGAACACCCACGACGGCTGCACCCATTTTCACGAGACGATGTGCGATTGCCATCGTACCATCGCCGCCGGCGACGATCAGCGCATCCAAGCCCTGCTCTGCCATGCGCGAAAGGGCGATATGCGAGGCATCTTCATACTCGATTTTCCTATTGGGTCGCTGAACAGGTTGGGCAAATGGACTGCCACGATTTGCAGCGCCCAAAATCGTACCGCCACGAGCCAGCAGTTCGCGGACATCTTTTTCCGTTAGGGGTATAGGTGGAACACCTGCACTTAATCCATCAAACCCTTTGAGGATACCTGCAACTTCCCATCCGTAGTGATTTTGGGCAGTTAGCACAGCGGCGCGTATAACAGCGTTCAGGCCGGGAGCATCACCCCCGCCCGTGAGGATTCCAATACGTTTGGACACCTTCACCTCATTCTTGGCAAATTCACTAAGAATAGCGTTTCCAATCGCTGCTATCCGGTGTCAGGCTGTAAACGCCGCCGCGCATATCGCTGATAAAAATCATCCCATCCGAGCCAAGCTGCACTTGTGGGGTAAACGGAATCTCGGCTTCCGTCACCGCCCAACCCAGCCGGTCGCGCAAGCCTGTTTCATTACGCCAGAGTAAACCGAAGCCTCGGCGCGGCTGCCACGTAAACGGCGGCGGGTTATTGAAGGCCGGGTCAATATCGGCCATCCCTTCAACGAACTTATCATTAAAAACCTGCCACCGTGGCGAGTTTACGCTGTCGTAGAATACGTAAATCGCGTCCTGCTTTTCGATCCACAGCATCGCGCCATTCTGGAATTGCAGGAATGAACCTGCGCTGGCGAGTGGCGGGTTCATCGCGCAGCTAACCGGCTGCAACATCGTAAAAAACCACGGTGTACTGCATACTTGAGCGGGTGGCAATCCTAACGCGGTCGGGATGGGAACCACACCTGCGGGCTGACCCCCTATAGGCGCAGCGGTGATATAAACGACCCCGTTATTAGTGACGGCTTGTGTCGGTCGTGAAGTCGGTGTAAGGGTCGCTGTTGGCGTAATCGTAGGCGTGTGCGTCGGTGTTTTGCTCGGCGGCAGCGTTGGTGTAACCAGCACAAAGTTCGCGCGCACGGTTGATGTCGTAATCGGCGTACCCAATTCCACGGTTGAGACTTCCAAGACGATGGGAGAAGGGGTCGCGCTTAATACGCGGGTCGGCGCAGGAGTCGTCGGCGCGAGCGTGACTTCCTGAACCAACAACGGGCCATTATTCAATGCGCTGCGTTCAGGGCTGCACGCGGCAATAACTAACAGTATGATTGCGATGGCAACTAGCGGGCGTTTGCCCATGCTGACTTCCTCATCAAGCACCTTCATTTCTGTCTCGATTGTATGCGTCAACGGCTCATAACGCAATTGGCTTAAACAGGGTCGTGGGTGTATCCTTATAGGCATTATGTTGTTCAAGTAATGAGGTCTCAATGGCAAGACGCAAGTCAAGTTATTCACGCCGAAGCAGTTCGCGCAGCAGTGATGGTTACAGCCGTAACAAAAGCTATGCTGAGGAGCGGATCGAACGACTCACATGGTTTTTCCTTGTATTGGCAATTGCAGGTGTGCAAATTGTCCAACAGGGTGGTATGGCCGTGCCGAATTGGACAGTGCCATTTGTAGGCAGTGTCGTTTTATTAGGCTCTGGCATGTATCAATATTCACGGCGCTGGCGTGTCAGCCCGACGACGTGGTTAGCGGGTGCGCTGCTGGTCGGTTTGGCACTTGTTAATCTCTATATCAGTCCCGGCAGCAGTTTCTTGGGGATTTCGTTGGTCGTATTTGCGGCGGTGATTTTGGTCGGGTTACTCACGGGCGAAACCTAAAACGAATCATCTCAACGAAAAGGTTTTGTTCTTCAAAATAATGACGGATTAAAGATGGCAGATAGTACTCACACGACAACAGTTGAAGATGTTCGCAAGTTAGGCTTACCGTTAGGCACAAAAGTGGTCGCGGGGGACGGCTTGTTGAACAGACCTGTCGCTTGGGCAACTGTCTTTTACCCTGAAACACCGATTGGTTCAAAAACGCTGCAAAAAGGTGAGATCGTACTGGTTTCTGCGCCGGAAATGGAAAGCCAAAGTACCGTCAGCGAAACCGAAATCTTACGATGGGCAGCGGACTTACAAGCGGCTGCAATCGTACTCAGTGACAATGCCGCGCCAGCACTCATCGCCGAAGCAAACGCCATCGGAATGCCGATCATGGTACTGCCGCCGGGAAGCCGCATCCGCATGGTTGAAAAAGCGGTCATCAGTTTACTGGTTGACCGGAAAGGCCAAATTGAGCGCCGAGCAACCCAAATCTATCGCCAACTCACCCAGATTTCATCGCGTAATGAGGGCATGACAGAACTCGTGAGCGCGATGGCGCGGCTGACGAATAAAGCCATTGTTGTGCAAGATAAACGACTCCGTATTATTGAAAGCACGGTACAGCCACAGTTTATCGGTAACTGGGACGACATCGAGCAGTTCTTGAAAAATGTCTACAACCTGCCCGTCGAGATGCAAGATCGCCAGCGTGTCGCCGAGATTGACAATCCAGTACTGCTCCAATCGGTGCCAACTCCCGGCCTAGCACGCTTGGTTTCGCCGATTATCACCAAAAATATCGGGCGCGGTTATCTTTCCATCGTCGGGCGTGATACGGAACTGGACGACATCGATTTGTTGGTCGCCGAGCATGGTGCGGCCGCTTGTGCGCTGGAAATGGCGAAAGCCAAAGCCATCAGCGACACCGAAAAGAGACTGCGCGGCACGTTCCTAGATCGCTTGCTTATCGGGGATGTGAGTTTGCAGGAAGCGATACGCCAAGGGGAGCGTTTCGAACATGA
>Ga0209460_1000878_pt1 | contig 22223 bp, 20 predicted proteins | sample EBPBio132013_DNA_FD_185868 | JGI IMG/M metagenome (GOLD analysis project Ga0209460, IMG submission 185868) | Wastewater treatment Type I Accumulibacter community from EBPR Bioreactor in Madison, WI, USA - Reactor 2_5/13/2013_ DNA (SPAdes)... | ecosystem: Engineered > Bioreactor > EBPR >... | reverse complement strand
CGGCCTTGTGACCGTCCCCATTCTGGTGAACGTCCGCGTGCCGGACAGCAGCCAACTGAGCGACGCGGCCTTGCAAACGGGCATCCTGCTTTCGGCGCTGACCGTACCGATGGCGCTGGCGGCTGTCCCCGGCGGCTGGCTGAGTGACCGGATCGGCGTGCGCTATACCACGCTCATCGGGCTGGTGCTGGCGATCATCGGCTTCGGCGCGGTGTGGCAGACGTGGACGCTGGATATGCCCGATTGGCTCGTCGCGACCGAAATGGTGTTCATTGGCGTGGGCATCGGCCTGACGTTTTCGCCCATCAGCGCGGCGGTCATTAACTCGGCGGATGAGGACAACCGCGGCGTGGCTTCGGCGCTGGTCATTATCCTGCGGCTGATCGGGATGACGGTCGCGGTCGCCTCACTGACGAACTTCGCCCTTCACCGCATCAATCAACTGGCTTCGGTCGAACTTGGTGGGACGTTGGACAGCGCGGCGCAGACGATGGACTTCATCAACGCCTACGCGGGTATTGCCGTGCGGGTGCTGGGTGAACTCGGTTTGATCGGCGCGGTGCTGTGCGTACTGGCGCTCATTCCGGCGTGGATCGGCTTTAGCAAGGAAAAGGCTGCCTAGAGATCTTCGCTGAGTATTTCGTGTTCCCGGTTAGACGGACGCGACAATGCGCTTTCATAATTAAACGCGGAATACACATCTGCTGTTTTCTCGTAGGGAGAGGTCTGTGACCCTCCCATACATTTTCTGCTCCCTCGCTTGTGACCGAAGGAAATCCTTTAGGGCGGTGTCGCGTCAGCGACGGAGGGGATTTTCCCGCCCTAATTTGTAAAACATCATTAGAACCTGTCTGAGTATTGTGTATTGGGTCATAACGGACGCGATAGATCGCGTCCCTACATCAAAAATTCAGAACAGAGCCTTTGAATTTCGGATTTTTGTAGGGACGGCGCGTTACGCAGATGCCGTCCGAGACTAAAATAATTTTCAGATAGCGGCTTAAAATTGCCCGCCCAAAAATCACATCAAGAACCGGATTGCCGGAATCAAGCCGCTGGAAGTCGCCGCGAAGTAACCCAGCAGCACAAAAAACATCGTTAGGCCGAAGCACACCGTTTGGTGCTTCATACGCGCGTCCCAGACACCACTAAACCCGATCATGTTTATCACTCCTCTAGGCAGTCCACACTGGATTGCGCTTCAGTGTTACCCACATCCTACACCTGATTTAGTGCATAGTGACATCAAAAACAGGTCAAAGATTAGTGACTATTCACCATGCACCCCGGACAAACATCACATTTATCTTTACGATAACACGGGAGTGGTGAGGGAAAAATTAAGTTTCTGGACGCTTCGTCCTTGCCAAAACGGGTTTTCAGCCGTGTATCAAAAACTAATCATCACTTGCTCATTTGAATCTCACGCGGTTGCTTCGTACAATAAACCTCTTTGCTGGCTTACTCGCGTATGGTGGCGCACAAGCGTGTTGAACCACCGTGCTGATTCGGTTAACCCATGATCCTTGACTCCCCTACAACCCGAACCACCGCAGCCCGCCTGACAGGCGATTGGCAGGTCTGCCCGATCCCGCTAACCGCCGACCCGCTGTCCACCGAAGGCGAGTGGCGCGGCGTGCCGGAATGCGCCCACCTGCAAACCGTCCTGTATCCCGACCGTCCCTACTGGGGTTCACACCTGCGCGAGATCAACCGCAGCGCGTGGGTCTACAAGCGCGTGTTCACTGTGCCGCACACGGCCTACCGCCGCGCCCGCTTGCGCTTTGAGGCGGTCGATTACTCTGCCGAGGTGTGGGTGAACGGGCAGTGGGTGGGCGAACACGAGGGCAACTTCGCCCCCTTCATGCTGGATGTCACGCCGTTTATTCATCCCCTCGCGGAAAACACGCTGATCGTGAAAGTCACCTCACCGTGGGACGAACCCACCCCGCACGGCAGCTATCCGGTTGACCATGTGGTGCGCGGCCTTGTCAAAGGGTTGTATGAACACGGCGAAGGGGTTATCCCGCCGGATGTAAACCCGCTCGGCATCTGGCGACCAGTTGCCCTGCTGCTGGATGACGGCATCAGCATCGACCGCGCCACCATCCGCACCAGCCTCAACGGCGACGTGGATGTCGAACTCACCGTCACCAACGCCACCGAAATCCCCTTTGAAGGCAGGCTCGACTGGCAGATCAGCGCCGAAAATCACAGCGGCGCGGGGGTCAGCCTATCGCTTCCGGTAAGAGCAGGCATTGGCACGCACGTCCTCACCCAGCGCCTAACCGTCCCCGACCCGCAGTTATGGTGGTCGTGGGATCAAGGTAGCCCCAACCTCTACCAACTGGCCGCGACCCTGTACGACATCGACGGCGCGGTTCTCGCCAGCCACCACGAGACGTTTGGCATCCGCACCCTGCGGCTGGAACGCTCGCCCGACCGCTTCACCTACACCCTCAATGACCGCCCGATTTTCCTGCGCGGCTCGTCGTATATTCCGGCGCTGTATCTATCGACGCTTACCCGCGAAAAGCTGGAACGGGATGTGCGGCTGGCAAAGGGGGCTAACCTCAACCTCTTGCGCGTTCATGTCCACGTCTCGCCCGCCGAGTTGTACGACATTTGCAACCGGAACGGCGTACTCATCTGGCAGGACTTCGAACTCAACTGGATACAGGAACACACGGCGGCCTTTGAAGCCCGCGCACGGGTCTTACAGCGCGAGATGATCGACCTGCTCGGCAACCACCCTTCGGTGATCGCGTGGGTGTGCCACAACGAGCCGACGATGGTATTCACCCGCCGTCAAAATTTGGAACAGCACCCTGATCCGGCGTTGTATGCCGATGCCTGCCAGCAAGACCCCACCCGTCCGGTGTTCATCTGCTCCGGCCAGATCGAGGACGACTGGCAGCGCGGCGGCGATGTGCATTCCTACTACGGCTCGATCTGGACAGCGGACTACACCGACATCGCACAGCACAGCTTCCGTCTGAATACCGAGTTCGGCTTCGAAGCACCGGCGGCCCTCAGCACCCTGAGAGAATATCCCGATACGTGGGAACGGCTCTCGCACCTTGAGGGCGAAATTGATGCGCTGTGGGCGTATCAGGCCGAACTGATTCATTATCAAGTGGAATATTTCCGGCGGCTGCGGGCGACCACCTGCACCGGCTACATTCACTTCTGGCTGGCGGATATGGTGCCGCAGGTCGGCTGTGGGGTGCTGGACTCGAACCGCAACCCCAAGGGCGGTTATGATGCCCTGCGCCGCGCCTCCCAACCGCTGCTCGTCTCGCTCGAACACGATGGGCATAAACCCTCGGCGCTGTGGGTGCTGAACGATACCCAACTGGTTTACCCGAAGGCGGTTATCAAGTGGCGCGTGTTGGACGCGGCGGGTAAGCCGCTGCTCGAAGGCCAGCAGCCGTTTGATGTCGCGCCGAACGCCGCCCAAAAAGTAGCTGATGCTGCGTGGGATATTGCCCCTGCTAGCTGCGCCCGTATCGAGCTGGCGTTGTACAGCGCCGATGGGACGCTGCTGGTCGAGAACCACTATAAGCATCCTTTCCAACCGACCCTGCGACCGGAAGGCTACCCGTGGAAGTTCGACCCGTATTTGGGGACGAAGGTGTTCAACAAGCCGGACGCGCCCAGCCTCGCCGACTACAACGTCAACCGCGTGTTGAAGCTCATTCCGCTGCCCGTGCGCGAAGGGTTAGCCGAGTGGGGGATGCGCCAGAAGCTGCCGTTGTGGTTGGTGTCGCGGTTGGCTCAAGTGGGCGACCGGCTGCTACGGACGTAAGGGCTTCTCGCCATCTATCATCGGCTCCATTGCTATTTGGCGGCGGCGGCGGCAGTGTACCGCCATTTGAGTGCCTAAAAGTTGAAAATGTTCAATATATTAGAAATGTTGCTGTTGTTGCTGTTGTTACAGCATGGTTTTGACGGCGGCTGTGAGCGAGCAATTTGCTGAAGATTCACAAAATTCTGCAAATTCGTCAAATTCACAGTGTATTTTATGTCGGCGTTGGCGGCGAAGTCGGCGACGACATAAGCGGCTTTTGTGTCGGAAATGTCGTCAGAGTCGTCAGTGTCCGAAATGTCAGTTATGCCCTCACCCCCTACGACGGTACGCTCGCAGGCTCACTCCACCGTCAGCCTCTCCCGACCGCTGAGTACAGCTAGGAGAGGGGAGCCGGTACAGGGATAAAGACAGCCCTTTGAACAGCATAGCAGATATGGAAGGGTTTAGGGTGAACATTTGTCAGAACATTTGGTCACTTTTAGCGGGTGGTGGCGCTAACTTTGCGAGGGAGCAAGATTGTTAAGACGGTTGGTGAATGGTTAGAAAAAGGTTTGTCGGGTTAACCGAAAATAAACCTAGAAAATAGTTTTCAGTTACCAGTTACCAGTTTTCAGTTGCCAGTTTTCAGTTGCCAGTTTTCAGTTGCCAGTTTTCAGTTTGATACACGTTTTGATGGTGATTGCAAAGTAAGTGGTCAGCGCGATGTGGGTGGGGCGGACGCGCTGTCTCGCGTCCCTACAATCGGGGTGATGTGTTTGGGGTGGGTGGCGCGTCCGCGCTGTCTCGCGTCCCTACAATCGGGGTGATGTGTTTGGGGTGGGTGGCGCGGACGTGCCGTCTCGCGTCCCTACAATCGGGGTGATGTGTTTGGGGTGGGTGGGGCGGACGTGCCGTCTCGCGTCCCTACCATTGGGGTGATGTGTTTGGGGTGGGTGGGGCGGACGCGCTGTCTCGCGTCCCTACAATCGGGGTGATGTGTTTGGGGTGGGTGGGGCGGACGCGCTGTCTCGCGTCCCTACCATTGGGGTGATGTGTTTGGGGTGGGTGACGCGGACGTGCTGTCTCGCGTCCCGATGACAGCACGTTAAGGATTTTAGGGTTGGCATTTGCCAGCGGATAACCCCACAAGGGGATTATAGACCCGCTGGCGTGCGGGATGGGGGTGATGGGGGTGCGGAGGCTGTCCCTTAAACCATTACCTTCATGGTGCGCGCTCACGAACACCTTGTTTCCCGAAAGGTCTACTAACCCCTATTCATCCGCCAGCTTAATGGCGACTTCGGTTTGCCACTTGGCGGGGTCGGGGTCATCACCGGGGTCGAGGATATAATTCTCGTAGCGCGAGGCGAACGCATCGCCTTCCGGCACCTGCCAATGATCCCACTTGATGCCCTCTTTTTCCGCCCACTCGATCAATATACGGTTGGCATCCATCAGGCCATCGTAGTGACCGGTGTACAGGAGGCTCGCGTAGCGCCCTGCGGGCAGCACCTCACTGGTGATGCGTTCGTTACCTGTCAGCCGCTTGGCGACCGGCCAAGCCATCTCGACATCCAGCTTGTTCGGCATGTCGATGACGCGGTAGCGGATAATGGACGGGCCAGAGTTTTTCTCGCCCTGCTGTTTCAGCCATGCCATCACCTCGTCATGAAGCTGCGGAATGATGCCGGAGCCGAACTCCTGCGGTGTGACCTGTACGCGGATCGAAACGTAGGGTTGTTCTTTGTAAGTGATGATTTTGGGATCAGTAACCATTTGCAGTGTCTCCTTCATGGGATTAATCGGCAAGCCTGCACAATACAGGTCTATTAAGCCAGTTTTTCAACCGGATACTGCACTTCGGCGGTGGCATCATTCGGGTTTTGCTCCTGATTCTTCAGGTAAATTTCGCGGTACGGCCCAACCACTGCATAGCCGTTGGCCTCAATCCAACTGAGCAGAACGGCGTGCGTATTGGTGAAACTATCGTACGATCCCTCATGCATGACCGAGGCAACCTGTGTCTGCGGGAGTTCGTACACCTGCACATTCTCGCTGCCGGGAAATAACTTCTCGACCGGTACAGCCGCTTCGGCGACCTCGTTGGCGAGGATGGCGGCTGGTTGGTGCCAGAGTGCAAAGCACACGCCTGTATCTTTGATCCCATTGGCTTGAATATGACTGTAAACGGCATGGTAGGCTTTATCCAGATACTGCGGCACTTGGTCATTGGTCGGGATGGTGACTCTGTTGGATGCAATCAGCATCGGTGCGACTGTTTTAAGCGTAACCTCATAATTCGGCATGGTATCCTCCAGTTCAATTTGTCGAAGTCGTGTGGCGATTCGCCGTAAGCGTTCCTGCTCGGCCACAAGCTGCCGTTCCACCTCGGCGTGTTTCGTCTTCAGCATCTCGCGGAGCTGGTCAATCGTTAAGTCGGCATTGAGCATCTGCTCGATTTGTTCCAGCGAGAAGCCGAGATCTTTCAGCGCGAGGATGCGGTTCAGCCGCGCGAGCTGGTACACCTCGTAGTACCGGTAGCCGGACGTGCGATCCACTTTGACCGGTTTGATCAGACCGATTTCGTCATAGTGGCGCAGGGTGACTACCGATACTTGTCCGAGTCGGGCAAAATCGCCTATCTTAATCATCAAAAATCCTCTCTGGTGGTGGTTGCGAAGTCAGTGATGAGTGTGTTTGGGTATCACGGACGAGATATATCTCGTCCCTACAATGTGAATCAATTATGTATTTGAAAGTACAAGCATCACTTACCATATGACCACTACCTCCCCTCTGTACGCACAGACGTTCTTACTTTACACTCTGAGGTAAGGTAAGAGTCAAGCAGGCAATTTCATCATAGTGAAGCCAGCCCCGATGCCGATGCTTTGACTGACGACCCTCTTGAAACGTGTTAAACTAGTCCTATCGCCCGACCGTTCGCTGGCTGAGGTGCAGGGATGCTCAACCGGGAACAACTCGAACAAGCTATCGCCGCACAGGAAAGCCTGCGTGTTGCCCTCGGTGATACGGTGGTGGATGCGACTGTCGCCATCCTGCGCGAAAAGCTAACCGCGCTTGACCACCAGAACGCGCTCGAACAGCGCAAACTGGTCACGATCCTCTTTTGCGACATCGTGGGTTCAACCGCCCTTTCCGAAAAGCTCGACCCCGAAGATGTGCTGGAAATTATGGATGGGGCGCTCAAGGCGTTTTCCGATGCGGTCAATGAGTTTGGCGGCACAGTGGCGCGGCTGATGGGTGATGGCCTGTTGGCGTTCTTCGGCGCACCCGTCGGGCGAGAGGACGACGCGGTACGGGCAGTACGCTGCGGTCTCGCGATTATCCGCGCTACCCGTTTATACGCTGCCACCGTCGAGGCGCAGTGGGATGTCCCCAGCTTTAACGTGCGGGTGGGTTTGAACACCGGGCCGGTGGCGCTGGGCGAAGTCGGTGGGGAGTCGGGTTCGGAATGGACGGCGATGGGCGATGCCATCAACCTCGCCGCGAGGCTGCAAAGCGCCGCACCCCCCGGCAACCTCCTCATTTCCCACGATACTTATGTGCATGTGCGCGGTATCTTTGAAACCCGCACCATCGCCCCGATGCTGTTTAAGGGTAAGTCTGAAACGATACAGGTTTATCTGGTCGAGCGTGAAAAACCACGCACCTTCCGCGTCACCACGCGCGGCGTGGAAGGCATTGTAACGCAGATGGTCGGGCGGGGCAGCGAACTCAAACTGCTGCAAGCCGCGTTTAATTGGGCGACTGAGGAACACGAAACGCAAATTGTGACGCTGGTCGGCGAACCGGGCGTTGGCAAGTCCCGCCTCCTGCGCGAGTTTGATGTGTGGCTGGACGAGCGACCGGAAGCGATCATCCACTTCGCGGGGCGCGCGACCGGCGACATGCTCAAGCAGCCTTACGCGCTTATCCGCAATATGTTCGCCTTCCGCTTCGAAATCTTGGAAAGCGACAGCGCTGCTGTTGCCCGCGAGAAGCTCGAACGGGGTATCGCTGGTTTCCTCGGCATCGACAGCACCGCCAAAGCCCATGCCATCGGCAATCTGATCGGCTTCGACTTCTCGAACAGCCCTTACCTGCTGGGGGAAGATCCGCAGCAGTTGAACCAGATCGGGCAGTTCGCCATCACCGAGTTCTTCGGCAAGGTGGCGGGGGATACGCCAGTGGTCGTGTTCCTTGACGACATCCATTGGGCGGATGATAAGTCCCTAGATTTAGTGAACCATATCGTCCGCGCCAAGCGAGAACTGCAACTTTTTGTCGTGTGCCTTACACGTCCGGCGCTGTTTGAACGCCGCATTCCGCTGTGGATGGATCAGCAGGATTTCCACACACGCATCGAACTCCGCCCCCTGTCGCAGCAGGATACGCGCACGCTGATTACCGACATCCTGCGTAAAGTGCCGGTTATACCGGATGACCTGTGCGACTTGATCGTGGTTAACGCGGAGGGTAATCCCTTCTACGTCGAAGAAATCATCAAGATGCTGCTGGATGACGGCGTGATCTTAAAAGGCGAAACCAGTTGGTCGGTGGACAGCACCCGCTTAACCGACCTGCGTATTCCACCCACGCTGACCGGTGTCTTGCAAGCCCGCCTCGACGCGCTGCCGCCAGAAGAACGCGACCTGCTGCAACGGTCGTCGGTTGTCGGTCGTATTTTCTGGGATGATGCCGTCAGCCACCTGCAAACCGAGGACGAACCACCCGTACAAAATATTCCTGACCTGCTCGAAGCGCTGCACCGCCGTGAACTCATCCGGCGGCGTGAAGACTCGGTGTTTGGCGGAACCATCGAGTACATCTTCCGCCACAACATCCTGCATGATGTCACCTACGAGAGTGTGCTGCGGCGTTTGCGGCGGGTGTACCACGCGCAGGTTGCCGACTGGCTGGTGAAACGCAGCGGCGACCGCGTGAACGAATACACCACCATGATCGCCCGCCACTATGAGCAAGCGGGTGAGTCGCAAAAGGCGATCACCTTCTATAGCAAGGCTGCCGAAAGCGCCCTGAACATCAGCGCTTACCACGAGGCGATTGATTGGGCGGAACATGCCCTCTCGCTTTTGGATGGTGTTGATGCCAGCCCCAGCCGCGATGTGCAGGAAGCCCAGCTTCGGGCATACTTGGGGCAAGCCTACCGCTGGTTGAGCAATTTCAGCCGCGCCCGCGAACTCTACGAGAGCAGTTTGGTGCTGTTCGAACGGGCGGATGATAAACCGGGCATCATCAAGGCGCTGTATGAACTCGGTTGGTTGGTCGGTTCGATCATGCGGCGCTACACCGAAGCCGAGCAGTATTTTCAAGTGTCGCTGTCGATTGCCCAAGAGATCGAGGATAAGCGCGGCATCGCGTGGGCCTATAACGGCTTGGGGGCGATGGCACACTATCAAGGTGACTACAGCGAGGCCATCCGCTACTACCAGAGCAGCCTGCAAATTGCCCGTGAAATCGGCGACCATATGCGGACGGCAGGGGCGCTGAATAACCTCGGCCTCGTCAAAGCCGAACTGGGACGAGTAGAAGAAGCACAGGGCGACCTTGAGGCGGGGCTGCAAATCTTTAAGACGATTGGCAACCGTTCCGGCCTCGCCAGCCCGATTATGAACCTCGGCAACTTGGCGCGGTTTCAGGGCAAGCACGAAGAAGCTGACCACCTGTTCCGCGAAGCCCTCACGATCTACGAGGAAACGGGCGACCGTTCGGGTGTCTCGGTGTGCCTGTGGTCGCTGGGCAGTTTGGCGCGGATTGACGGCGACTACGAACTCGCCAAGCAAAAATATAAGGAAGCGCTGGCGATTGCCCGTGAAATTGGCGCTCCGGCAGGCATCGGCTCCAGCCTCGAAGACCTGTCGATGGTGGCGCGGCTGCAAGGGCAGTACGACGAAGCCCGCGCTTACCTGAACGAAGTCCTGAAAATGGCGACCGATGTGGGCGATCATCACGAGGTCGCGAACGCGCTGCTCAACCTCGGCGGGGTGGCGCGGGCGCAGGGTCAATATGATGAGGCGCGGCATTTCCTTGAGGACAGCGTGGTCATGAACATGGAGCATGGCAACCGCCGTGCGCTGGCGCGGGCGATCCTGTTCCTCGGTGACGTGGCGCTGGCGCAAGCTGACTACCCCGGAGCACGCCGCTACTATCAAGACTCGCTGGCGATTTACCGTGAGTTTGAGCACCGCCTCGGCATCAGCCTGACGCTCGGCGGCTTGGGCGATGTGTTCGTGGCGCAGGGCGACATTGAAACGGCACGCCAGCACTTCCACGAAGCCTACATGATGGCGCAGGTCATCCGTGATACGCCGCTGCAGCTCTGGTTGCTCACGGGGATCGCCAGTTTGCTGGCGCGGGAAGGCGAACGCGAACGGGCGGCGGAACTGCTGGGCATGGTGCTGAACGACAGCGCCACCACGCAGGAAACCCGCGACAAAGCCGGACTGATTCTCGCTGGATTGGGTGACGCGGTACACACGCCGCCGATTGCCGCCGCCCTCGAACGGGGTAAGAACATGGCCGACCAGAAGAAGCAGCGCGTCAGCCCTGAAGAAAACCGCTGGCTGCCGCTGGTGACGTAACACGTAGGCGAAAACTTTTTATCACACGAGAGATTTTTAACACAAAGACACAATGGCACAAAGGCTCATAGAGTTGTGCGAAAGGTGATAGATGACGATTAAGGCCATTGAATTAATGGATGCGGTGATTGCAAATGCTCAAGAATTGCTGGACGATATTGGCGAGAATGAGAAAGCACAGCGATTCGCCTCCAAAATCATTGAAACATCGAAAGACATTCAAATCGAATTTGATCAATTATTTGCTATCGATGGTTCGCTTAAGATTGATCCCAAGATAACCCGTCACAACACCCGCGCTCCTCTTGCTTTTATCTTTTCGAGCAATTACATGATACAAAAATTCATTGAACTTGAGAAAACAACTTTATCTGAGTCACAATTAAACCAAATTGATCGCATCGAAATGAATGTTACTATCATTCAGAAGCTAATGGATGAAATTTGTGAGGACGACTAAAAACGTGTCAGAATATTTGGTATTTGGGAAAAAAGACGCGATGTATCGCGTCCCTACTTCAGAATTTTGACTTTTGTAGGGACAGCATACATGCTGTCCGGCACGTCTAAAATAATTTTCAGACAAGTTCCCCCTAAATATAATAAACTGCCCGCCACTTATGAGGTAATAACTTGTCCCCACTCAAAATGTACGCTGAACTCGCCAAATGGTGGCCGCTGCTCTCGCCTGCGGATGAATACGTTGAAGAAGCCACGTTCTTCCTCCAATCGCTGCATGATGCCGGTGTTAAGGAAGGCAGCACCCTGCTCGAACTCGGCAGCGGCGGGGGCAGCAACGCCTACCACTTCAAGCAGGTGTATACCCTCACGCTGACCGACCTGTCGCCGGAGATGCTGGCCGTCAGCCAGAGCATCAACCCCAAATGTGAACATATTGCTGCTGATATGCGGACGCTGCGGCTGGGACGCGAGTTCGACGTGGTGTTCGCCCACGACGCGCTGGATTATATGCTGACGGAAGCCGATGTGCGACAGGCGTTAGAAATCGCCTACCTCCACCTCAAGCCGGGTGGAGTCGCGCTATTCGTCCCTGACCACATGCGCGAAACCTTCGAGCCGGACAGTGACCACGGCGGGCGTGATGGCGAGGACGGGCGCGGCCTGCGCTACCTCGAATGGACGTTTGACCCCGACGAGAACGACACCACCTACACCACGCATTACGTGTTTATGCTGCGAGAGGGTGATACCATGCATGTCGAGCATGACCAGCATACGTGCGGCTTGTTCCCGCGCGCCTTCTGGTTGCAAACACTCGCCGCTGTCGGCTTCCAAACCACCCACTTGGAGGACAACTTCGGGCGTGACCTGTTCTTGTGCTTAAGGCCGCGTCTATAATAAGGCGACTTTTCACTTCATGAGGATCATTTCTCAATAATGACTCTTCCAACCGATTCAGATATGAATCACTCGCTTTCCGGCAGTCAGACATTTCAGCGCACCTTAATCCGTGCGATTGTGTATCCGGTTGTGCTGCTCGTGCTGCTGATTGTGATCTTCCTGTGGCAGTTGGCAAACATATTGGGGACGAATGAGCGGGTACAACACAGCAACATCGTAATTGGCGCGGCTTCGAGCGTCCTCAATCTGATTGTCGATATGGAAACCGGCTTGCGGGGGTATCTGCTAACGGGTGATGCAGTTTTCCTCGAACCTTACCGGCAGGCGCAAACTGACTTTGAGTCGAGTTTCGCCGCCTTACAAACCCTCGTCAGTGACAACCCTTCACAAATCCAGCATCTCCAAGTCGTAAAGACCAGCATTGCCGAGTGGCAAACCTTTGCTGAACGGGCGCTGGCGGATCAAACCGGTGAACAAGAAGGGGTTAATGTCGCCGCCCAGCTTGCGGGTAAATCGCAAATGGATACGATCCGCGAGCAGTTGCAAGCCTTTGTCGATACCGAAGATGGTTTACGCGCCGAGCGCATCCAGACCAGCCAAAGGGTCACGTTATGGGTTATCGCAAGCGTTGTGCTTGGTGGGCTGGTGGTCGGCAGTATGCTCGCGTGGATGATCCGGCGGCGGCTCATCGGCCTGTCGCAAACCTACGAGCAAGCCCTACAGCTTTCGCACCAGCAGGCGAGCGAAATCCTGTCGCAGCAGGAAAGGCTCCGCCAATCCAACGAGCAGTTGCAGCAGTTCGCGTACGTCGCCTCCCACGATTTGCAGGAACCCCTGCGGATGATCATCACCTATTTACAACTGCTGCAAAAACGCTACGCCAATCAACTTGATACCGATGCGAACGACTTCATTGGCTTCGCGGTTGATGGCGCGAGCCGCATGAAGGGACTCATCGCGGGACTGCTGCAATACTCGCGCCTTGATTCAGGCGACCGAAAAACCTACAGCCTCATTTCGCTGGAAGATACCCTGAACGCGACCTTAAGTAACCTCGAAGTCGCCATCACCGAAAGTAACGCGGTCATCACCTGTGATAAGCTGCCGCAGCTTGAAGCCGACCCGCTGCAAATGACGCAGCTTCTTCAAAACCTGATCGGGAATGCCATCAAATTTCGGGGCGAAAACCCTGTCAAAATTCATGTCGGGGTTGTGCAGCGCGACAAGGAATGGCAGTTCAGCATCAGTGATAACGGTATCGGCATCGAACCTGCCTACCGCGAACGCATCTTCGGCATGTTCCAGCGCTTGCACGACCGCGCCGCCTATGAAGGCACGGGTATCGGGCTGGCGGTGTGTAAAAAGATTGTCGAGCGTCACGGTGGGCGCATCTGGGTCGAGTCAAACGCTGAGGGTGGTTCGAGCTTTTTCTTCACCCTGCCGAAACGCCAAGCCAGATCGTGAGGTCACTAATGAGTACAGTTAGTCCAACTCAACCAACCCCCTACGCCGAACTGAACGGCATCCTCCATGACTTAGCAGCGGGTATTCAAACGGTGCTGGGGAGCAACTTCGTCGGCTTCTATGTGCAAGGCTCGTTCGCCATCGGCGACTACGACGACCACAGTGATTGCGACTTCATCGTCGTTACCGACCACGCGCTTTCCACTGCGGAAGTCGAGCAGTTGCAAACCGTTCATGCCGCCATCTTCGACCGCGACATCCACTGGGCGAAGCATATCGAAGGCTCCTATTTCCCGAAGGACATTCTGCGCGATATTACTCACAGCGGCGGGAAGTTGTGGTACCTCGACCACGGCAGCCGTTCGCTCGTTCAGGATGCCCACTGTAATACGGTGCTGGTGCGCTGGGTGGTGCGGGATTACGGGATTCCCATCATCGGCCCACCGTCACAACCATTGGTTGACCCGATCCCTGTGGAAGCGCTGCGGAAGCAAATCCTGACGGTGATGAATGAGTGGGGGCGTGATCTCATGGTTAACGCCGAACCCTACAATAACGTTTTTTATCAGGCGTTCATCGTCCATAACTACAGCCGGATGCTGCATGACCTCGTTCGCGGCTACCCCGGTTCGAAACGCGCGGGAACAGAGTGGGTGAAAGCCAACCTCGACCCCGCATGGCACGGCCTGATCGACCGCAGTTGGGCAGGGCGCGGCGATGCGTTTGTCAACGTTCGTACCCCCGCCGACCCGACCGATTTTGCAGCGACTTTGCGCTTTGTGGCGTATATTATCCAAAAGGCGAATGCGTTGGATATTGTGCTGTAGCCCGTTTTTTGCATACTATTAAAAATAAACGTTAAGGAAATAATGATGACAACACCCGACCAAAAACAATTTTTTGATACGAACGGTTACGTGCTGGTGAAAGGGTTGTTCACGCCGGAAGAAGTGACTTTCTACCGCGACTACTACATGAACCTGCGCGCATCCGGCACTTACGACGGCGATTTCTCCGGCGTAGACCCCAACAGCAACGACCCCCTCAAACGCTTCCCTCGGATGATTAACATGCACCGCTGGAACCAAACCAGCCTTGAGTGGATGCTCGACCCGCGTCTCAACGCCATGCTGACACTGCTGGCAGGGCGCGAACCCCTCGCCGTCCAAACCATGTTGTACTTCAAACCGGCTGGCGCACGCGGTCAGGCGCTGCATCAGGATAATTATTACCTGCGCGTGCAGCCCGGAACCTGTCTCGCCGCGTGGCTGGCACTCGATGACTGCGACGAGGCCAACGGCTGTATGCAAATCGTCCCCGGCAGCCACAACTGGCCGATGCTGTGCGCCATTAAAGCCGACACCACCCAGAGCTTCACCGATGTCACCGTACCCATCCCCGAAGGCACACCCATTGAGCCGATGATTATGAAGGCCGGTGATGTGCTGTTCTTCAACGGTGCGCTGGTACACGGCAGTATGCCCAACACCACCACCGACCGCTTCCGCCGTGCGCTCATCGGTCACTACATCGAGGGTGATACGCAGCAGGTCGCGAGCTTCTACCATCCGGTTTTGCGGATGGATGGCACACCGGTTGAACTCGATAAAAGCCCCGATGGGCAGCAGTGCGGCGTGTGGGTGGAGCAAGACGGCACGCCTGTCCTCGAAGTCAGCGGCTATCAGGGAGCACCCGGCAAGCTGGACTACCTGCGCCAATAATCAATCTTTATCGCGTAGGGGAGGGTCTGTGACTCTCCCTTTTTGTTTCCTGCCTCACCAATGACTTGGCGTTCTCTGCCTCGCTTGGCGTACTTGGCGATTTGTACCTTCCCTATTCCTCTGTGTTCTCTGCGTCTCGGCGGTTCAATTTTTAACATTCATCCCTGCAAATGTTAAGATTTTCCTACGCACCTCATGCGATCTTAAAACCTACGTTACAATAAGCCGCATGAAATCACGACGCATACCCATGAAACGCACATGGATACCCAACAGCGTGACGGCGTTGAGCGTATTCCTCGGCTACTTGTCGATCATGTATACCTTTCAGGGCTACTTCGTCACGGCGGCTTGGCTGATCGTGCTGGCGGGTATCCTTGACTCGATGGATGGCAAACTGGCGCGGAAGCTGGGTAGCTGCACCAAGTTCGGCAGCTACTTCGACTCGCTGGCGGATGCCATCAACTACGGTGTCGCCCCCGCGCTTCTGTTTCAGCGGGCTTATTTCACCGATTGGTCAATTCTCGGCAGCCTCGTGGCCTTCCTGCCGATTGTGTGCAGCGCCATTCGTCTCGCGCGGTTTAACGTGCTGACCGAGGAAGAAGAACAGGATGGGTTCTTCGTCGGTTTGCCCACGACCGTCGCGGCGGGGCTGCTGGCGACGTTTGTGATCTTTATGAACGACTTGATGAATAGTGAAGGGTCACCCGTACTGGCCGCGCTGCTGGTCGCGGGGTCGTCCTTCTTGATGGTGAGCGCCGTTCCCTATGAACACAACAACCTGATTACCCGCCGGGGTTGGAAGGGCTTGCTCCTTCTGCTGGCGTTGGTCACTCTGCTGCTGTTTCAGGGGCGGGCGATGTTCGCGTGGGTCGCGCTCTACGTGACCTATGGTTTAATCCGCAGTATTTTGCAGACTCTTCGAGACTTGGAGCAGAGGAAAACGATTTGAACCGACAATTTTGGCTGGGGCTGTTGGGCGGTCTGGCGCTGGCTTCGGTGCTGCGCCAGACCAGCAAAACATCCCTTACACAGTCGCGCCTTGATGCCTATTACAAACGCCGCGCGGAAAATTATAATGATACCGATTTGCAGGTCGGCCTCTTGGGTCGCTACCCGCGTATCGAAATGCGCGAAGCGGTCATGAATCTCGCCGACCTCAAACCCGGTGATAAAGTGCTGGATTTCGCCTGTGGTGCGGGGGCGAACTTCCCCTACATCATGCAGCGCATCGGCCCAACCGGTAAGCTGGTCGCGGTGGACTACAGCCCCGAAATGCTGGCGACTGCCCAGCGGGTGATTAACCAGCACGGTTGGACGAATGTCGAGCTGGTGCAGTCCGACGCGGCGACCATGCAGCCGGGGACGGATTTCGACGTGGTGCTGTGTACGCTGGGGTTGATCGTCATTCCACGCCACGAACAGGCCATGCAGCAGGCGTGGGACGCGCTCAAACCGGGCGGCACATACGCCATCGCTGACATTTGTGAGAGTGACCTGTGGTACGCCCGACCGATTGGCTGGCTGCTCAACATCCTCGACCTGTTCATTATTACCGACAGCACCCGCCGCCCGTGGGAATGGCTGGCCGCGCGGACGGAAAACTACCGCCGTGTCGAGGTATTCTTCGGCTTCTTCTACGCTGCTGTCGGCAAGAAACCGCTGGTCGAGTAGCCCTTAACCAACGACTGTTTGCTCAATATAAAACCATCCGTAAGGGTGGTTTTTGTTGAGGCAAGCGCATAATAATGAGATTTGTAAGTGGTTTCCTTTACCCTACGGTTGCCCTCCGCTTATTGGTAGGATAGTGAAAGCACATATAATCCACCGATATATTAAATGACAGTCAAAAGGTCGGCTTATGAATCGCTCGCGCACCGCCCTGCTGAATGTGGCACAAACTTTCCTCGATCAAACAATCGCGATTCCGTGCCTGCCCCAGCTTGTCAGCTAAAAAGCGCGTGATGAGCCGCACCTGCTCACCCACACTCCCCGCCTCCACCATCTGAAGTTGAAAGGTCGTGTCCGCAAACTCGCTCAGGTCAACGATGGAATTAGTCATCATCGAGGCATTTAGCCCCAATAGTGTTTGCAGCGCATGTGGTTTTAAAACCACTTGGAGCGAGGTGTACGAACCCGCTTGGTAGCGCATCACCCCCGGTTGCGTCACCTGCCCGTAGAGATACAACGTCGGGATATGAGCGACGCTGCCGTTAGGCGTACGGATACTTTCGAGCGGCGAGCCACCGTCACGATGCTCGAACACGATACCGGGTAAACCATTCACGCACACGTTGAGGTTCGTTGTGGTCAGGCTGTTGTGTTCGATTAGCCGTATCGAATCGACAGCTTGCAGCAGGGGTATCGGGGTGAGGGTTTAATCACCACTACGAAGATCGTTCTTATACCCCGTCAACGGCGCGTGGTCATCTTCCACCACCTCGGCGACTTCGCCATCCGCCAGCCGGACGTACGCGCCTTTGCGCTTCTCTTTTTCCGGCCAGTCGTCGTACTCGTCGGTTTCAAAATCCGGTTGGGGTTTCTCCGCCAGCACAATCAAAATCGCCGCGATCATCCCCGGTATCCACAGCGGGAACGTGAGCAGTGTCACCACGAAAATCGTCCCGCAGCCTTTATCCAGCACCCCCAGCGGTGGGAAGATCAGCGCCAGCACCACTTTCCATTTGCGGTTGTCCATCAGCGTGAATCACCCAGCCAGAACGCCGCATGGTTGGGGTCGGTGAAGCGTGCCCACTCGGTTGTGGTCGTCCACCGGCTGCCATCGGGTAAAACCGTTTGCTCATTAAAGCGCGTCTCGAAGAACACCACATCGCGCATCGCCGCCCCTTCCAAATTCGCGCCGGATAAATCCGCCTGCCAGAAGTTGGTGCCGTGCAGCGTCGCGTTCTGAAAGTTGGTGCCGGTTAAATGCGCCAGCGCCAGATACGCGCGGCTGAGGTCTGCGCCGGAAAGGTCAGCTTCCGTCAGCACCACACTTCGCATATTGGCTTCGTGCAGAACCGCCTCGGCCAGTATCGCGGCCTTGAGCTGCGTTTCGCCCAAGTAGGCTTTGGTCAGGTTCGCCCCGCGCAAATTCGCCCGCTGCATCTCCGCCCGTGCCAGCGCCGCCCCGCGCAGGTTCGCCTTCTCCAACTGTGCGGCGTGTAACGAGCCGTCGCGGAACCAACCCTTCGCCTTCAGCAGTTCAACCGCCTTCAACACCTGCTTATTATCGCTGCTGCCCATCTGCTGGATGAGTGCGTTTTTGGATCGTCCGAATAATGCGTCAAGCATAACCGCATCCTAAAAATCAGTGATGACGATGAAAGTATGATGCAGCTTAATGGTCACGGTGCTGGCTGTCAATCGCAAGCTAGGGTGACGTTGCTGCCGCGTGCCGTGGCTGCCAGAAATCGGGATGCTGCGGGTTCGTATACCGGCTGACATCCACCCCTGTAGACCAATACGTGCAGTCGGGCAGGATGGTTTCAGAGTCCATTAGCGTGCTGTCGTCCAGCTTCGCGTCCGCCAGCTTGGCATCGTTCAGGTTTGCCCCGCGTAAATCGACACCGCGCAAGCACGCGCCCCGCAGGTCAGCCCCTTTGAGCAGCGCATATTGCAGGTTCGCGCCTGTGAGTTTAGCATGTTGCAAATTGGTCAGTGCTAATTTCGCTCCCTGCATCGACACTTCTTGTAAGTTCGCGCCTTCTAAATTCGCATGGCCGAGTTGTGCATGGGTCAGCGTGCCGTTCTTCAACCAACCGTGTGCCGCCAGTATCCGTACCGCCTCAATCGCGAACGAGTGGTCAGGGCTGCCCATTTGCAGGATCAGTTCCGAGCGCTTGGCCTCGTCGTCATGGTGGTGGTGCAGACGGTCGATAATCAGTACTGTAATCGCGATGCTGGCGAGTTCCGTCCCGACGTTCGTATAAAAATCGTCGAAGGTTGCCCGTAAAAACGCCAGTGGTGCCAGACTAGGGTGTTGATCCAACGACCCAACGAGGGTCACTACAGCCGCGATAATCAGCAGGACGACACCCAGCTTCCGCACCGGCTCGGCGTGCTTAAAACGTGCGATCATAGGTTGCGCTCCTTCGTGCATACTTCCTAACCATAGCACGCAACCCATCGCAAAGACCCCAAAGAATGGAGGTGGCTAGTCAAAATTTACGGAAGCGCCTGCTCGATGTCCGCCAGCAAATCCTCGACCGCTTCGCAGCCCACATTCATGCGGATGAACCCTGCCGCCACCACATCGCCGCCCCAGCGTGCGCGTCGTTCGGCGGTGCTGTGCAGGCTGCCAAAGCTCGTCGCCTCATAAATCAGTTTGGACGCGCTCAGGAATCGCTGTGCCGCAGCCGCGTCCGCCAGTGTAAAGCTGACAATGCTGCCGTAGTACCGCATCTGTCGCGCCGCCAGCTCATGCGCCGGATGCCCTTCGAGGCCGGGGTAGCGCACGTCCGTCACTGCTGGATGCGTCGTCAGGTAGCGGGCAATCGCCAGCGCGTTGGCACACTGCCGCTCAAGGCGCAGGTGCAGCGTCGCCAGCGACCGGTGCGCCAGCCACACTTCCATCGGCCCCGGTACCGCGCCGATCTGGTTGCGCCACATGCGGATGCCGTCTAACAGCGAAGGCTCGCGTACCGCCACATGACCGAGGATCAAATCGGAGTGTCCGGTTAGCCCTTTGGTGTCGGATGCGACCGAAAAGTCTGCCCCCAACGCCAGCGGCTGCTGCCCCAGCGGTGTCGCGGTCGTGTTATCCACCGCCACCAGCACGCCCCGCGCGTGGGCCGCCTCCACCAGCGCCGCGATGTCGCACACGTCCAAATTCGGGTTGCTCGGTGTTTCCAGCCACAGCAGCTTCGCCCCGTCAAGCTGTTCCAGTTGGCTGTTATTCGCTGTCGGTGACATCACCACCTGCACACCCATCTGCGTGAAGTAGCCGCTTGCCATCACCCGCGCCAGATAGTAGCTGTCGGAAGGCAGCACCACCTTATCCCCCGGTCGGAGCGTCGCGCCAAAGACCGCTGCAATCGCCGCCATGCCAGAGGCAAACACCAGCGTTGGCCCACCTTCCAGTTCCGCCAGCGCTTGCTCGAACAGCGTCCACGTCGGGTTATGCAGCCGCCCATAGTTATAGGGGGCGCTGCTGGGTTCTCCAGCCGCATGGTAGGGCGCGGCAAAGGTCGGTCCCGGCAGATACGGCGCGGACTGCTGCGGCGCGGGTAAGCCAGCGCGGACGACACGGGTAGCGGGTTTCATAGTGGCGTGTCCTTTAGTATGGGTCAACACATTTATGGTTGATGGTATTATAGTGTGCCAGTTCGTAACCTTCTAGAGAGGTATGTTATGACCAACCAACCCCGCGAGAACTTGCACATCACCCCGCTGGCCGGTTACGTGCCGGAAATCGGGCGTGCCTTGTGGATGCTGGAGGATGTCCGCACCGTGACCGGACACCGGCTGGAAGGGATTTCGCCGGAGGTCATCGACTGGCAGCCGCCCGCTGGCAACAGCATCGGCACGCTGCTTTACCATATTGCCATCATCGAAATGGATTGGCTTTTTAATGAGGTCATGGAAGGCCAGATGCCGCAGTCGGTTTGGGATAACTTCCCGTACCCTGTACGCGGCGAAGACGGACGCTTAAATGTGGTAACGGGTATCAGCTTGGATGCCCACTACAAACGTCTGGATGCGACACGTAAGCTCCTGCTGGAAGCATTCAAACCTATGACGCTCGACGACTTCCGCCGTCCCCGCACGCTTGAACGCTATGATGTCACACCCGCGTGGGTCATCTATCACCTGATCGAACACGAGGCCGAACATCGCGGCGAACTCGGCACCGTCCGCGCCCTCGCCGAAGCCGCCCTGCGGTAAGGGCATCTTACATTGTGGTTATAACGGGTTTCTCGTAGGGGATGATCACAGACCCTCCCGTGTTCCCTAAAATCTTGGCGTTCTGTGCGAAGCCTCCTGTGGATGGCGACTTGGCGGTTAATCTTTTCTTCTGACTAATGACTGTTGACTAAAGACTACCGACTAAAAGCCCGCTTACGCCTCACCGATCTCGTGCAGCATCCACACGTTCGGCTCGACGTATGTTGCCACATTCCGTTCGCGGTCAACCCCCAGCGGAACCAGCGCACCGGGGATAATATACACGCCGCTTTCCGGCAGGCGCAGACCCGTCCACCCTTCCCACTTTGCAAGCGGTGCCGAAATCGTCATCGAGCGCGGGCAGACCTTCATAATCTTCGCTCCCAACCGTGCATGGGTACGCAGCCACGGGTCGAACAACGTACCGTCCGCGCGCTGCCACTCAATATAGCGTTCCATCGAGGTCAGCGGATACAGGTGCTTATGGTTCGGGCGCACGGGGGCGATCAAACGGCTGAGACCCTGCTGCCGTACTGCCGAGCGCATTGCCTTGATAAGCGCTTGGCTGACCCCTTGCCTCCGGTACTTGAGGGCAACCACCGCTTGAATGGCCGAAGCACAGTTCGGCTTAATTTTTCTCCGGTGGTTTTTCACACCAATTTGCATAATCGCATCCCAGCCCTCGTTTGGCAAACTGTCACCGAGGCCGTCCCATGTCACGGGAATCGTATTGCCCAATGCGGCGATTTCGCCTTCTTCGTCTAATAGCACCACTTGGTAAGCTGGAAAGGTATCGTAGAGCCGCCAGAAATGCTCGTCAGCGATGGGATCGTGAAGCATAAACTCCGGCCATGCGCCGGATTGACTGGCTAATGTATCGGCTGCGTCGATGAGGTCTGGACGTTGGTCAAGTGTAACTACCGTGAACTCGGACATTGTTAAGTTATCTTCCCCCTTATAAATTGGCACCGTCACTTTAGCGGAGTCTCGACCGCGTGAACAGTCACAATTTTTAATTTTTAACTACAAAATAGTATTTTACTTCCATTTATGAAGTATGGTGATTAAAGGAAACACGCCTCCCCTGCAACGCCCTACAAATGTGGGGTCTATCACCGCTGAACATAAAGGTAGCACCACACTAAGCGGTGGATACTAATTTTATGGCAACCTCCTACGTATGGTGAGCCATAAAAGTCTTTAAAGTCCCTCCCTGTTACTACGGGGAGGGGTTGGGGTGGGGTCGAATTTACCCTCCACCACTTAAGGTAGTCTTACGTGTCGGTAGGACTGCATTAAGTGGTGGATGATTATTTTAAGCCCTCACCCTAAATCCCTCTCCCTCAGGGCGAGGGACTTTAAAGACTTTTATGGTTCATTTTGCGATGAAATCGA
>Ga0209460_1000877_pt1 | contig 22242 bp, 19 predicted proteins | sample EBPBio132013_DNA_FD_185868 | JGI IMG/M metagenome (GOLD analysis project Ga0209460, IMG submission 185868) | Wastewater treatment Type I Accumulibacter community from EBPR Bioreactor in Madison, WI, USA - Reactor 2_5/13/2013_ DNA (SPAdes)... | ecosystem: Engineered > Bioreactor > EBPR >... | reverse complement strand
GTTCCGCCGGAGTTGTGTCATTTCAGCGGATGCAGCCGAGCGTCCTGCCGCCACAAAATCACACTTCAGCGGCACTGAGGGAGCGACTCGCCAGACAATTCGGCGGATGAGTGTGCAAATTTTGCAAATTTCGCCATAACCCGAAAGATTTATCCGTTTCAGGTTGTCCATATACCATAGGGGGTATACAATAGCCCTGATAGAATAACCTTAAATGGGGCTAAAGCCTCTAAAGTAGTAGAGTTATCACGAGGAGTTTATCAATGGAAAGCAAAACTTTTCAGGTTCCGAATATTGGCTGTGACGGCTGTGTAAAGACCATCAAGAACGAGGTCAGCCAGATCACCGGCGTTAAGAAGGTGGATGGCGTTGTCGACAGCAAGACCGTCACCGTCGAGTGGGATACCCCCGCGACGTGGCAGCAAATCGAGTCGACCCTCAAAGAGATTGAATATCCGCCCGCAACGCTGATTTCTCTCTAAAAAGGATCTTCAAGGGGCGTAGTCGATACGCCCCTTATTACTTAGTTTATTCCTCGTCCGTCTCACCGTCGATGATGTCGTAAACCGCGTCCAGCAGGTCGTCCGCCCCTTCCAAAGCGACCAACCCGGCCTCATCGTTCGACTGCATTAGTGCCGATGCCGCTTCCAGTAACTTCGCTGCGGCTTGCGTGACCAATGAAGCCACATCCTGATAATCATGTGCCGCGATCAGGTTATCAATCACGTTGGCGGCCTCTTTTGTGGTACCGAGTGCCTGTTCCAACTTGTTAATCGCCTCGTTCGACGTATTCATAACGTTCCTCCAATAACCATCTCAAATCCCGTGTAATACTCCCACAGCCCTTTGCGTTTCACCAGATGCGCTTCTGGAAGCCAGCAAAAGTGGCTGGATGCCCTACTCTGCGACTAAAATATTGGCGCGTTCCCAAATAGAATTTGACTTATCCAAAATCACAAAGCAGTCTATTCATGGCCGAAACATCCAACCCGAAATCGTCTCTCACCACCCAGCAGCTTATTCCGAATCTCACCGCTGGCATCGTCACGGGCTTCATGCAGGTCATGATGGCGATCTCCCTCGCCAGCCTCATCTTTTCCGGTCCCCTTCATGTTGCCCTCCCACGTGGGATTGCCTTTGCTCTGATCACCACCATCATTCATATGTTGGTTTACACGTTCTTCGGCTCTTTTGATGGCATCAACTCCATCTTTCAAGATAACCCGTCTGTACTGTTCGCTGTTGCCACCGCCGGGTTGGTCACTGCCGGTTTGGGGAACAACCTGACCGCAACCGCCATCAGCCTCATCTTCGTGACCTCGCTTCTCACAGGGCTGTTTCTCATCGCGCTTGGTTATTTCAAATTAGGTGGCTTAGTGCGCTATATCCCCTATCCGGTCGTGGGTGGCTTCCTTGCAGGCAGCGGTTGGCTGTTGGTTCAAGGTGGCTTTGGGACGATGGCATCATACAAACTCTCGCCGGAAAATCTCCCGCTTCTACTGGTGCCCGATCAAATCATTATGTGGCTGCCCGGTGTGGTCTTCAGTGCGGCGCTGTTTCTGGGGGTCAAGTACATCCGCCATAAACTAACCCTACCGACCATCATTTTCGCCGGAATAGTGATCTTTTATCTTGGCCTTTTAGTGACTGGAACATCCATCAATGAGGCGATACAACGCGGCCTATTGCTTGGGGACATCGGCGGGGCAGCCGTGTGGCATCCGCTGCCTTTAGCGGATCTCGCACAAGCCGATTGGAGCGCGGTGCTGGGGCAAAGTAGCACGATTGGCACCATCTTGGCGCTGACGGCTATTTCACTCCTGCTCAATATTTCAAGCTTGGAACTCGCCCTCCGCCGCGACATGAACTTGAACCGCGAACTCCAATTCAACGGTCTGATCAATGTCCTCACCGCTATCGTGGGTGGCGGCATCGGCTATCCTGCGCTCGGGCAAACCACCCTGCGGCATCGCTTAGGCTCACGGGGTAAACTGGCAGGGTTCATTGCCATCGGTATTTGTGTTTCCGTCCTCATCATCGGTTCAAGCATCATCGCCTATATACCCAAGCCGCTGCTCGGTGGGCTGATCTTATTTCTCGGCCTCGATTTTCTCAATCAGTGGGCGGTTGAATCACGCAAAAAGCTGCGTAAAACCGACTATGCGGTCATTCTATTCATTCTGGTTGTCATCGCGCTTGCGGGGTTTTTGGTTGGTGTAGGCATCGGCCTCGTATTGATGATTGTGCTCTTTGTCATCAACTACAGCCAACTAGACCTCTTCCACCGCGAAGCCTCTGGCGGCGAAATGACCAGCCATGTCGAACGCAGTGCTTATCACCGGCGGGCGCTGCTCGAACTCGGTAAAAAGGTTCACATCCTTGAACTGCAAGGCTTCATCTTTTTTGGCACGGCGAATAGTGTGCTGGAAACCATTCGTACACGCCTGAGCGAAACGCAAGCGCCGCAGCCCATGTTCGTGATCCTGGACTTCCGCCGCGTCACAGGCTTTGACTCATCTGCCGCTTACAGCTTCGCTAAAATCAAACACCTCGCCGATACACACAACTTTACGCTGATCTTCACCCACCTATCCGCAGGTGATCAAAATGAACTCGTACGCGGTGGCTTAGAAACGGCTGATCGTGTCAAATTCTTCCCGGATTTGGATCGTGGTTTAGAGTGGTGTGAAGATCTACTATTGGAAATCTCGCAGGTCACAAAAACACATTTCCCCACCACCCTCACACTGCAACTCGCGGACAGCGGCTTCGCGAAAGACGATACCAAGAAGCTGCAAACCTATCTTGAGCGCCGCCAGTTTGCCCCCGGCGATTACCTGATGCGGCAGGGGCAGCCCGCCAACGAAATTATCTTTGTCGAGATCGGGCAGGTATCGGTTTTCCTTGAACTCGAATCCGACAAACGGGTTCGCCTACACACGCACAGCATGGGGACGGTTGTCGGTGAACTCGGCTTTTTCCTGAACTCGCCCCGTTCCGCCTCGGTCATCGCCGACCTGAACACAATTGCCTACACCCTCAATAGTGAAGATTACGCCGCGATGAGCGAAAAAGAACCGCAGCTAGCAGTCGCCTTCCAAAACCTGATCATCCGGCTGCTGGCGGAACGGCTGGTCGCGTCAACCAACGAACTGGCAGCGCTCAACCGCTAGTGAGCGCCTATATCGCAGGTTTGCGCCGCTTGAGGACGCAGAAGTACGTGTTGCTCCACGCATCCGTATTGAGCAGCACGTCACCCTTTTTACCGACCCTTGCCACCGGCTCCATATGGATGAGTTCCCAGCCTTGATTGCCCAACTCATCCAGTTCGGGCATCATGGCTTCGGGGGTGTAGGGCGGCGGATTCTTCCAGTTCGGGCGGTAGGTTTTCAAGAATGCCCCTACCCCCTCACTCTTCACATCCGCTTTGATGAACTTCGTCAGATATTCCCAACGTTCCATAATGCCCCCATTATTGAATATCAAATCAAAACGCTATATTGCGACAGGCTCTTGATAAATCCCAAATACCTCGCGCATCACATCGGTAATCTCGCCCAGCGTGGCATAGGCTTTCGCCGCCTCGATCAAGTGCGGCATCACGTTCGCCTCCGCTTGGCACACCGTTCGTAACGCATCCAATGCTCGCTCGACAGCCGCCTGATCGCGTGTTTGGCGCAGCCGGTTCAGCCGCGCGATCTGCCGGTCGTACCCGTTGGGGTCCATTACCAACAGCGGGACACTCGGTTTCTCGTCGGTCGCGTATTTGTTTACGCCAACAATAATGCGCCGGTTGGAGTCAACCTCCACTTGCTGCCGGTAGCTGGCCTCGGCAATCTCCTGCTGCATGTAGCCTATCTCCAACGCCGGAATGACACCCCCAACCGCGTCGATCCGCCGGAAATAATCATAAACCGCCGCTTCGGTCTGGTTGGTCAGCGCTTCCAAGAAGTAACTGCCGCCCAGCGGGTCAACCGTATTCGTCACGCCGCTTTCTTCAGCGATCACCTGCTGCGTCCGCATCGCCAGTGTAACCGCTTCTTCACTCGGCAGCGCCAGTGCCTCATCCATGCTGTTCGTATGTAAGGATTGTGTGCCGCCCAGAACGGCTGCCAATGCCTGAATAGCAACCCGTACCACATTCACATCCGGCTGTTGCGCGGTCAGGCTTACCCCAGCCGTCTGCGTATGAAAGCGCATCAACCACGAACGCGGATTCTTCGCCCCAAACGTCTCGCGCATTTCCCGCGCCCAGATACGCCGTGCCGCCCGAAGTTTAGCGATTTCCTCAAAAAAGTCGTTATGAACGTTAAAAAAGAAGCTCAAACGCGGCGCAAACGAATCAATATCCATGCCACGCTTAATTGCCCAGCGGACGTACTCTAACCCATCTGCCAGCGTGAAGGCTAATTCTTGTACGGCTGTACTCCCTGCCTCGCGGATATGATAACCGCTGATGCTGATCGTATTCCACAGCGGCATCCGTTCGGTGCCAAATGCAACCGTATCTGTTACCAGCCGCATTGAAGGTTCAGGCGGGAAGATAAATTCTTTTTGGGCAATAAACTCTTTCAGGATGTCATTTTGCAGTGTCCCTTGCAGCTTTGCCATCGGCACACCCTGCTTCTCGGCTGCCGCGATGTAAAACGCCCAGATAATCGGCGCGGGGCCGTTGATCGTCATGCTGGTCGTTACCGACTCTAATGGGATACCCTCAAAAAGCATTTCCATATCTTGCAGCGAGCTAATCGCCACCCCGCACTTGCCGAACTCCCCCAGTGCTTCCGGTGCATCCGTGTCATAGCCCATGAGCGTAGGCAGGTCGAACGCCACCGACAAACCCATATTGCCCTGTTCAAGCAGGTACTTGTAACGGGCATTAGTTTCCTCCGCCGTACCAAACCCCGCGAACATCCGCATCGTCCATACTTTGCCCCGGTAACCGCTGGCATGAATACCCCGCGTAAATGGATACTCTCCCGGCAGCCCAATATCCTCAAGCACATCGGTATCGCGCACATCCAACGGTGTATACAAGCCGTTAATCGGAACACCGGACTGTGTGGTAAAACCCTGCTGGCGCTCCGGCATCCGCGCTTGTGCCTGTTTCAAGGTCGCATCCCATTTTTGGCGGGCAGCATATAGTTTATTTAAGTGTTCAGCATCAAATGTCATATTTCACCCTCAAATAACGTACAGGCATTATAGCACCCCTCTCCCATTGCACACGCATCTTACCGTAAAGAGAGTCATAAATATCTTAATCAGATTAAGGTTTGCCTGTGATTTTCATAACTCTCATCATCTTCGTTTAAAATAGTGGGCATTATCGAATGAAACACCAGAAACGAGCGCATATGGCCTTTAATCTTGGCGAACGTATCGAAAAGTTATCCGCAGCCATTCAGCCGGTAAGTCCTGATGATGTCATGGCGGAAGCCGGACGCAAAATTCTACTCGCCGAATTTGTCAAAATGCTGGCGCAGGAAGCGGACAGCCGCACCGGTGAAGATATTGAAAGCGTCCACGACATGCGGGTCGCCATCCGTAAAATGCGGAGCTTGTTCCGTTTGCTCAGTCCCTATTACAAGCGCAGCATCAGCCCCTTCAAAACTGAACTGCGACACCTCGCATGGACGCTGGGTGCAGTCCGCGATCTGGATGTGTTGATCGAGGATATTCGCGCGTATCAACTCAAACTGAAAGCCGCCAAGCAAGCCGACATTCAGCAGGCGATTGACGTTCTCGATCAGCAGCGCCAGAAAGCGCGGGAAGAACTCGTTGAGCTGCTCGATTCACGTCTTTACCGCCGCCTCATCAAGGATTTTAGCAAGTTCTTACTAACAGAGGGTGAAGGGGCAAAATCCCTGCCGAAGGATGAAGTTACACCGGTACAAGTACGCCACATTCTACCGATCATCATCTATCATCGCTTGGCAGCCGTCCGGTCATATGACGCGGTTTTAGCAGAAGCCGACTCCGCCACGCTCCATGCGCTGCGGATCGAGTTCAAGCAGTTGCGATACACGTTATCTCTGTTTGGTGAGGTGCTGGGGCCGCAGACGAGTGAGTACATCGACTCGATTAAAGCGCTTCAAGACTGCTTGGGCCACTTGAATGATGCAGTTGTCGCCCGTGCCTATCTAAACGAATTCCTGAACGACAACCCGGTAAAAGCGCTGACGGATTACATCAACAGCATCGAAGCGAAAGAGTCTGACTTAAAAGTTCAACTGAATGAACTGTGGCAACTGTTCAATACCCGTAAGATACAGCAAAAACTCTCGTCCGCTGTGCTGGCGCTGCGCTAGGCGACAAGTTCATCCTCTTCATAACGTTCCGGGCGGTTGCGGGCGATCATGCGATACGCCTCTCCCAACGAATTTGTTTGGAGCAGCCGCCCCGTCATGCAAGTGTAACGGTGCGATAACGCACGAAGCGCACGGTTACAGAGTATATTGCCCCCGACCATGATGTGTGTTCCAGCGTTGCGCGGTAAGCGAACAATCGCATCTTTTAAGTAGTGCGTAATGTTGCCCGATGGCATTTTGGCTGTCGGACGCATAATGGTTAAGACATCCACCTGATGCTGAACCTCACGTATCATGTCCGTCATGCCCTCAATGGCAGTGTTGAGATCATCCCAATCCCAATAATCACTCACGTACATGCGAATGACAGTTTTTTCACTGTCGTCCCATACACATTTTATGCCAACCATCTTAACATCCTTCATGTACAGCTAAAAAGTCAACTCGACAAAATAGTTGTGCTTATATCCTTATATTAGCCCTTCATCAATACTATGTCAATTAATCAGCATAGAGCTTGGTTACATTTTGGATAGAAAATTGTAACAATTTACCGATCTGATATTTAATCGGGGATGGGCGCGACTGTAAACGGTGCAGAAATGTGATACCCTTCGCCCACTTCTTGTCCATTGATCGTCATCGGTACGCGCTCATTCGTGGCGAGGTCGTACATCCCCACCACCATTGAATAACCGTCACCGAATGGCGCATCCGCAGCATCAAACACGAGTTCGCGCTCGTCAATAATAAATTCCCCCTGCTCCCAAACCAGCGTGGAATAGGTATTACCATCGCGCGTCCAGCTTACCGGCCCGTCCCACGCTTGCAGGACGTTCCCATCGCGGTCGCGCAGGTGAATATAGATCATATAATCCGCCGTAGGCTGCTGGAGTACTTGCCAGAACAGATGCATGACCAGCTTACGCCCCTGCCAGAAGTCCAAGCCACCAATGTCGTAGCCCAGCAGCCGCGCAAAATCGCCAAAGACGACATCGCCTTCAGTCGTCGGCCCATTAATAAAATTCGGCGGTCGCAAACGGTTTTCAAGGTGAAGTTCATACACAGTGTATTTGAACACACCGTCGTCATCCCCCCACGCGCGGCGCATAATCGTGTCGCCGACATCCGTACTGGTGGTCGAGCGTGACAATGCCGACAGCACTTGGTTTTGCCCCACCACGAACGTATTAAAATCGCCACCCGCTTCCGGCTTGCCGTAGATAAAATAGGTCACGCCTTCGAGTTCACTGAGCTTTTCAGGCATCGTCGCAATCCGAATGTCAGCCGTTGGGAAGAAGAACGGCAGCCGCTTCACCTGCGGCGCAACCACCGTCAGCGGCTTATCGGGGTTTTCGTCAATGTACTTCTGTAACCCATCAACCACCGTCATCAGCGCCTTATTACCGGACTCGTAGCGTGCGTGGTCATCCGGGAGCTTATCCGTCCACAGCCAATCCCAACCCGCGTTTACGTCATACAACGGGTTCACAATCCCCGGCAGCGCTAGCGCGATCACAACAACAGACGCTGCCGCAGACAACAGACGTTTTGTCATTTGGTTGCGCGTCAGCCATTCGTACCACAGCGCCAGAATGGCCGCCGTCGGCATAATCATCAATGGCACGATGGCGAACGACAACCGGTAGTGATAGCTGTAGGAATAAAACCATGTAATGAAATATGGCAGTCCCAACACCCACAACAAGCCGAGCTTAATCGCGGTCGCCTTGCCCTCAGCCGTCCAACGGTCTTGCGCCCACCACCACAACACAACAGCAGTAATCACCAACCCTGCGCCAAGAGCCGCCCATTCCAGCGCACCTATCCGGTTATCGGTAATCCCAATGGTGCCGGTGTTATAGATTGACGGCCAAACCCCAACAGCGATCAAGAGTAAACCGAGGGTAAGCTGCCAAATGATGAGACGCTTTCCATGTTGACGGTCATACCAGATCACCCAAGCAGCAGCGGTTATGAGCGCCAACAACGGCCAGCCAAACTCAACCCCACTGCGGGCGGCCAGCGTCTGCCAATAACCATCAGGGAAAATTATCGCCTGATGCCCCAGCAAAAGGTTGCGGATGTACCACCCCCCCCCCAGCGGGATGCACACCAAGCCCGTAATTAGCACCACTTCGATTTGTGGGCAGAGCTGCCGGACGAGTGCAGAGATCGACAGTTTCGACGACCGCCACCACACGACCACTAGCGCAATCCCCGCGACCAGCATCACGCCCCAAATGAACGCGCCCATCGTCGGCTTCGTCCATAGGCCAATGCCCAAAAACAAACCCGCGATCACGGCATAACGTCGAGCAGCTAGGGAATACTGATTAGCCACTGTTGACTGATGACTGTTGACTGACGACTTGCTTGTCCACGCCATCACGAAAAAGGCCGCCGCACCGGTAAACATGAACGTCAGCGGCACTTCCAGATCGCCATAACGTGACCACTCGCCCATATGCGGGTACAGCGCCCATATCGCCGCTGCGTAAATGCCCGCCCGCCGTGAGAACAAGCGGCTGCCCATCACGTAAACGGCTAAAATGCTGCCCAAGTGCAGCCACGGCAGTACCGCCCTTGCCGCATGGTCATCAAGCCCACCCACTGCAAGCTGTATAAATGTATGCTGCAAAGGTAAAAACTGTGGATAATATTCAATCGTTGTTGGGATATGCCCAAGCAGCGTATACAGCCGCCCCTCATAGCCATACACCCACAGCGCGTCGTAAGCCGTCGTCGGCCAATACGCGACACCGATCCAGCGCACCACCAAAGCCGCGATGACCAGCACAATCAACAAGCGTTCATCAAAACCAAGCTGCTGATTTTCTTGATGCGCTGGGTAATTTGATGGTTCAGATCTCCGTCGCCACACCAACACCCACCCCACCACGGCAATAACCACCGTGCCGATAAGTACGGTATCCAGCCGCAGCAGGTTCGCATTCTGGATGCTGCCTAGTATGAACATCCAAGCGGTCACCAGCGCAGGGCCGAATGCCAGCGCTAAACAGGCAGCCATCACACGGTCGCGCCAGTCACGTCGCGGCAGCGCCACCAACGCCCACGGCAAACCCACCCCGATGAACATCCAGATCAAGGCAGGTGTAGCAGCTAAAGTTGAAGTGATCCAATAGGGCATAGGGGGTTTTCGAAATCAGTATGAATGAGTTAAACAAGTTCCGGCAACGTATCCGGTCGCGAATCGTCACCACTGAGTACCGGTTCATCAACACGCCGGTTTAAAAGTGTGCGCCACTTCCATCGCGTCAGCAGCACATCAACACCCAGCGCAGCCACCAACCCTATCGCCGGATACACGGGTAAGTAATAGCGCTGCCATTCCAGCGGGGTTAAGAACATCGTCGTGAGTACCATGACCAGCGCCCACAAACCGACTAACCACCGTGCGCCAGTGATTGGCGGATGAGCATTGGTAATGGGTTCGTCATCATCCACTATCCACCGTTTACGCAAGCGTAGTGGAATGAGCGGGCTTACCATTTCCCACGTACCAACTGCCATGATACCACACACGAACAGCGCACCGATGACCGAGCCGCCCATGCTTACCCCACGCCAGACCGACGACTCATAACGGCTGATCTGGTCAGCAATATAGCCTTCCCAGCCGCTAACCTCATAATACTGCGGGTAAACAACCAAACTTTGACGGAAGAAACCGCCGAGTTGATCGGCAAAGTTGGAATACCCGCCGAAAACAGCCGTTTGTCCGGCTAGCAAATCCTGCCGCAGTTGTAAAACAGTTTGCGCCCTCGCCACCGGATCGCCCCACCATGCCGGATTCAGCGCCAAAAACACCCCAAGCGTGGCAATCGTCGCGAAACCTAAGTATGGCAGCAGCACATAATCCACTACGCTGTAATCATCTTCCGACCGTGCCGATTGGTAAACTAGATAGATGATTACCGACGCGAAAACAGCCGCTACTGTGAAAACCGCTGTATGCTTACTGGCGAGTGCAAACCCGCTGACGATACCCAGTAAAATCGCCCTTCGCATGGATGGATGTTGCAATAACCAGATACCCACCAACACAGCTAGCAAGCTAAAAAAGATGAAACTGCCCTCCATCATCGCCCGCCGCCCATTCAGGAGCAGCGCGGGATTGAGCGCATAATACAGGCTGGCGATATACGGTGTCCATTTACCACCGAGCGCCTTACCCAACCCGAACATGACCGCGACACCGGCTGCCAGCAGCAGCGCCGAAGGCCACCGCGCGGCAATCAAAAGTTCGAATGATGGCGCGTGGTTATTCTGCTGGTTGTAGTTCCAATCCGCGCCCCAATCCCACTGCTCGTTAACGTCGTTGACGCGCATACCCGCCGCGTGCCACGCCAGCCCGATCAGATATTTGTTCACTGTCCCGTTAATGAGTCGAAGCTGCTGCTCAGTCAGGCTAACAGGATCATCACTGTACGCCAACCGGCTCATATCATGGTCGATAAATTGGTAGGCGTAATCGCGGCTCATGAAAATTTGCGTCGACTCATCCCCATGAAATGGAACGTCAACCACGCCTGCCAACACATATCCGGCGAGTAGAACAATCCAGATCATCGGGACATATGACTTGATGGGTGGGGAAAATCGGGACACAGTGGCTACTATTAGGGTTAAGTGGGCAGTTGAAAATATTCGTGACTCAAAATGGACATAACGACCAACGATTCAAAGGTGTCTCCGGTTTTCAAACATTCCCTCAAAACCCCTTCCTCGCGGAAACCGAGCTTCGCATAAATATACCGTGCGCGGCGGTTGGTTTCTTTCACATCTAACCAGAGCCGGTGGGCGCTCAGGCGGGTAAAGGCGAATCGCTGCACCTGCTGAACAGCTTCCTGCCCGTAGCCACGCCCTTTTTCCGTCACCACAATGCGCCGGAACTCGATACTCTGGTGCGGGCTTTCTAACCCCGCCAGAAGGATAAATCCGACACGTTGGTCGGATTCATCTTCAATAATCAAGTGGGCTAAGTCCGTTCCGTAGAGTGCGGCGCGGTGTTGGTCGTATGTCCACTGCATAACGAACACGCTGTTCTCGTCACGCTGTTCAGCAGCGACGACAAACGACAGATCGTCCACCTCGGTCGGTCGCAATAAGATCATGTGGCAGCCCTAAGAGATGCTGACCAACACCTTATGTTGCTCAACGGTCTGTCCGGCTTGCACGTTCACACTGCCGACGACACCATCGCGTGAGGCTTTCAATTCGTTCTGCATCTTCATCGACTCAAGGATGACAACCGTATCGCCAGCCTTTACTGCTTGGCCGGCTTCAACCTTCACGGCGACGATCAATCCCGGCATCGGCGACTTAATATTAACCTCACCGGAATCGCCACCCAGTCCACCACTTCGCTGCGCCATAAGCAGCGCCCGTTCATCAAGCACGCGGGTACTATACAAGCGCCCGCGCATCAGCACTTCGATCTCATCGTCGCGCTGCTCAATCGTCAGTTCATGCGAGACATTTTCAGCAAGGATCGAGTACATCGACGGGCCAAGTGCGTGGAAGTCAACTTCGCGCTTCTGACCATCCACCGTGATGCTGCCATCCGCCAGAATCTCAATCTCAAACTGCTTGTTATTAACCGTCGTAACGTATTTCATTAGCGGTGCATCCTCTCCCAACGCCCGACCCACTTCCAGTTGCTAGTGTCCCGTTCGCCACGGCTGACCACCTGCCCCGCGAGTTGGCGCTGACGGTGCGCGAATAAAGTCGCTGCAATCGCCGAAGTTTCCAGTTCGTCTTCGCTCGGTGCTTCTTCATAAGTCGTCATGCTGAAGCGTTCCTCAACGAACTTGGTATCGAACATCCCTGCGATAAAGCTGAAGCTGTTCATCAGGTTCTGGTGGAACGGGATATTATGCTTCACCCCCATGATCGTGTATTCTTCAAGGGCGCGGCGCATCCGCAAAATCGCCTCACCACGATCTTCGCCCCAGCAAATCAGCTTGGCGATCATGCTGTCGTAGTAGGGGGTAATCTCGTAACCACCATACACGCCGCTGTCGACGCGCACCCCCGGCCCTGTTGGCACATTCAGCGACGTAATCTTGCCCACCGAAGGCATGAAGTTGTTATAGGGGTCTTCGGCGTTCACACGGCATTCAATCGCCCAACCGGTCGGGTTCAGGAAGCTCTGCGTCGGCCCCATACGCCGCCCACGCGCGATACGAATTTGCTCTTTCACAAGGTCGACACCCGTTACGAGTTCCGTCACCGGATGCTCTACCTGCAAACGGGTATTCATTTCCAAGAAGTAGAAATTCTTGTCTTTATCGACGAGGCACTCAATGGTTCCGGCGTTTACATAACCGACCGACTGAGCAGCCTTAACCGCCATTTCGCCCATCCGTTCGCGCATCGACTGGTCTTGGTCGAGGACGATACTCGGCGATTCTTCGACCAACTTTTGATGCCGCCGTTGGATCGAGCATTCACGTTCGCCAAGGTGGATGGTATTGCCGTGTGTATCCGCCAAAATTTGGAACTCGATATGCCGCGCACCAACCAGCAGCTTCTCCACATACACATCACCGTTACCAAACGCGCTTTCGGCCTCGCGCCGCGCACTGGCAATCGCGTCCTTCAAATCTTCTTCGCGGGTGACGGCACGCATACCTTTACCGCCACCACCGGCAGTCGCTTTCACCAGCAGCGGGAAGCCGAAGCTGGGCGCGAGTGCCAAAATTTCATCATCACGCATCCCCGGTTCCGTCCCCGGCACAACTGGAACACCCGCTTTCCGCACCGTTTCACGCGCCGTCTGCTTGTCGCCCATCGTATCAATCGCCCCCGGTGGCGGGCCGATGAAGATGATCCCTTCATCCGCGCACATCTGCGAGAAAAAGCTGCGTTCGGAAAGGAAGCCATAACCGGGGTGAATAGCATCCGCCCCTGTTTTCTTCGCCGCCTCGATAATCTTTTCCGCCACTAGATAGCTTTCGCGCGGGGCGGGCGGGCCGATAAACACCGCCTCATCCGCATATCGTACATGCAAGCTGGTACGGTCAGCTTCCGAATACACCGCCACCGAGTCGATGCCTAAGTCACGGCACGCCCGAATGACACGCACCGCGATCTCGCCACGGTTCGCGATTAAGATCTTCTTAATGGTCTTCTGCCCCGGCTCATTTGCCGCGTTTTTTGATTTGCGCTTTGCCATGTTGCGCCTCCCATGTCCGGCACGCTCGCCGGTGTAAGTTGCCAATTTGCGAACCCTACTGCTGGAGTAGGGTCAATGTTTGTTAAAGCGGAATATTGCCGTGCTTACGCGCAGGATTGCTGTCGCGCTTGTTCTGGAAGACTTCAAGCCCATTAATCAACCGTGCGCGGGTATCAGCCGGTTCGATAATGTCATCAATGTAACCCTGCTCTGCCGCCGCGTAGGGACTGGCAAACTTCTCGCGGTAATCGTTGGTCAATTCCGCCTTCTTAACGACCGGATCATCCGCGCTATCAATATCACGCCGGAAAATGACACCTACCGCGCCATCTGGCCCCATCACTGCGATTTCCGCCGAAGGCCACGCGAGGTTCAGATCACCACGGATATGCTTGCTGCTCATCACGCAGTACGCGCCGCCGTAGCTCTTACGGGTCGTCACCGTCAGCTTAGGCACCGTCGCTTCGCAGTAGGCGTAAAGCAGCTTCGCACCCGCACGGATGATACCGCCGTATTCCTGCGCCGTCCCCGGCATATAACCCGGAACATCCACAAACGTCACAATCGGAATGTTAAACGCATCGCAGAAGCGAATGAAACGGGCAGCTTTCTCGCTGGCATCAATATCCAGCACGCCTGCCAGTACGGCTGGTTGGTTCGCGATAATCCCGACGCTGTGACCGCCTAACCGCGCAAACCCGACAACAATATTCGTGGCAAACATCTCGTGAATCTCGAAGAAATGCCCTTCATCAACAACCTTCTTGATGACTTCTTTCATGTCGTAAGGTTTATTCGGATTGTCAGGAATAATCTTTTCAAGATCAGGGTCTGCCCGCAGCGGATCGTCGGTCGTCGGTACGAATGGCGGGTCTTCCATGTTGTTCTGCGGCAGGTAGCTCATCAACTCCCGTGCCAGCAGCAGCGCCTGTTGCTCGTTATCCGCCACCAGATGGCACACGCCGCTCTTACTGGCGTGAACGCTCGCACCGCCAAGCTGTTCATGCGTCACATCTTCATGTGTCACCGTTTTCACCACATCTGGCCCGGTGATATACATATAGCTGGTGTCTTGCACCATGATAATGAAATCGGTTAGCGCAGGGCTGTAGACCGCACCACCCGCGCATGGCCCCATAATCAGGCTGATTTGCGGCATAACACCACTGCTCATCGTATTATGCAGGAAGATTTCAGCATACCCCGCCAAACTGCCCACACCCTCTTGAATACGTGCGCCGCCGCTGTCATTCAGGCCAATCACAGGTGCGCCGGTTTTGAGTGCCATCTCCATAACTTTGATGATTTTCTGTGCGTGGACTTCGCTCAAACTCCCACCGATGACGGTGAAGTCTTGCGAGAACACGTACACCAAGCGTCCGTTGATGGTACCCCATCCTGTAACCACGCTGTCACCCAAATACTTCTTATCCTGCATCCCGAAGCTGGTCGTCCGGTGCTGCACGAACGCATCCAACTCGCGGAAGCTGCCGGGGTCAAGCATGATGTCAAGCCGCTCATGCGCCGTATGACGATTGTTTTCCTTCTGCTTCTTGATGCGCTCCGCCCCACCACCCGCGTGGCTTTGAGCACGTTTTAAGCGCAGTTCCTTAATCTTGTCATGATGCTCAGTAACAGTCATATTGATCTCTCCGTTGAGATGTCGCTTTGTCTAAACACGACAGGTTCGTCATGTCGCAGGGAAATACAGGTTCAAATTGCAGCACAACACGCATGACGTTGGCCTGCCCAAATTACAACAACCATATCAGCCTACAGATACTAAATCCACCATCAGCTTTACAAATCTGTAGGTGATCTTCACTTATTTCTATATTATAACTCGCCTAACGGAAGGTCACAAAAGCCATTGTGCGGAATATACGAGGGCATACTAAAACCAGCCGGGGTCAGCAAACAAAAAAAGGTAAGCCTATTACCCCTTATTCACTTCTTTGTGCCCCGTGGTAGAAAGCATTTGCCTTAATCTATCGACTACTGACTAAAGACTATAGTCTTCCCTAATCTGGCATTACCCCGAACCGATTGAGTAGTTCGACAATCGCGTTGTTATACCCCAGCGCACTTTCCTCAATCACCCGTATCGTATGCGTCTTACTGAGCGCCGTATCAACCTTCACCGACAGCGCATCCCAAACCCCCGACTTGTACACAAACCCATTGTGCCAGATCGGAATGATGCTCAACCCCGCTTCAATCGCCCAACTAATCTCCTTGATGCATACCTCCGACTTTAGAGTGTCGTGGCTGAGAATAGCAACCAAGTATTGATACTTCTGAATCCGTTCGCGCAGCCCCTTCTCCCAATCATCGCCGGGTTGAAGCGCCAAATCGAGAAATGGCTCGATTCCCACCGCCTTCATCCGCGCCAGCACCAGCAGGGCAAAGGCGCTGCTTTCACTCCGCTTGTACGAAATAAAAATGTTCGCGGTTTCGCTCTCATCAATCAAGTCGAAAGCCGCCTTCGTGATATACACATCATTTTCACCCGCATCAAAACGGGTATAGCCATTACTCAGCAGCAGGCCAAAATGCGGCGCTTTATCGTGCCAGCGTTCGCTCAGATAGCGAATCAGGTATGCTTGATCGTCACTCATCACCAACTGCCCACGGAAGAAGCGGAACGAAATCCCCCAGAGATCAAGCGCCGCGCCTTCCGCCAGTTCTTTGGCAAGCATTCGGATGCGTGTCATAGGGTTTTGCGGCAGCGGTCGCTGATTGATACGCTGCATAAAAACATCAAATGATGATTGCTCACTCATGCTCGCCCCCTTATTGTTACGTTCTTACTTCTCATAAAATGGTTGTGAATTGATGCGAATAGACGCATAGCTTTCATCATCCATCCACATTAAACTCATTGGCTGTTGGATTTCGGCTTCAGTCGCATCAACAAATTTTTGGCTAAAAGCAGTCAGTTTATTCATATCGGTTCCCTTACGAGCACGCAAGGCAACAGTCAATCGCGATTCACCTGTATTTGAACCCATCAAAATCAAGAAACCTAATTCAACAGATACTTCCTGTGCAAGCAGCAGACGTGCTTTTTGGATCATTTTGTCGATTTTATCTTCTGGGGGCAATTTGGAATCGCCCATTGGTACAAACGTGCCTTCACCTAACTCATTTGAAGAACTGAATCCTACGTCTGGGATTTTCCCATCGGCTAAAGGGCCAAACTCCTCGAAAGTAAGAAACGCACCCGGGCCGACTTCGGGGTTAATATTGATTTGATAATAGTTATTTTTAACCGCAAGCCGGAAGAGATCACACACCGGCAGCTTTCCCACACGGTTCGCATCGGGATAAACGTTTTTCACCCGCTCCACGTCAGTAAAAACGGGAAGCGTGATGCGCCCTACGTCATCAACCAAAAGAATGGGCTTCGATGGGTCAGTTCCTCCGGCAAGCAGCAGATCGCTTTTCAAAATCATCTTATAGAACGCAATCCGATTCTGAGTGGTTTCTTGTGTGGCAAGTTTGATAATTGCATTCAACAATTCAGCATTTTCGGGCAAAGCAGGTTTTCGCCGGAAGAAATTGAACACGCTCGATACTCCCTAAGAGATTTATATGCCCCGCCGTTTCATGCTAGTCCCCTAGTCCTGTGACTTTGTGGGTCGGATTGCCCGCCAGATGCCCAAGCTGTCTACCGTAAACCGTGCAAACACCGATAAAACACTAAACATCGAAAATAAACTCAAAAGGCTAAACGTACTGCCAATCGACAGAATGCTGCCAGTACTCACGATACTCAAAATACTGCCACTGCTCCCAATCGAAAGGATACTGCCGACGCTCATAATCGACAGGATGCTCCCGATACTCCAGATGCTTCGCTTGCTACCCCTGTTGCGGTTCAGCTTCATAGAATGACCCTTTGCTATAGGGTAATCATACTTGAAATTGGGGAATTTGTTACGCTTCGGTGTTTTGCCCCGCCCATGCTTGCAAGTCTCGCCGTTCAATCGCCGCAGCCATCAAATCAGGGAACTTATCCGGTGTACAAGCGAACGCGGGAATACCCATCGCCGCGAAGGCTTGCGCGTGGTTGTCATCATGCCCCGGCGCACCCTGATCGTTAAGCGCCAGCAGCGCGATCATTTGCACGCCGCTGTTCACCAACGCCGCCGCCCGTTGCAGCATCTCAGGCGGGTTTCCACCCTCAAAAAGGTCGCTAATCAACACCAGAATCGTTTCATTTGGGCGGCGCACCACCGACTGGCAGTAGGCCAATGCACGGTTAATATCCGTCCCGCCACCAAGCTGCACACCAAAGAGCAAATCAACAGGGTCTTGCAAATCCGTACTCAAATCAACCACTGCCGTATCAAACACGATCATGCGCGTGCTAACCGCTTTCAACGAGGCCAGCACCGCGCCGAACACGCTGGCATACACCACCGAACTCGCCATCGAGCCGCTTTGGTCAACGCACAGGATAATGTCGCGTAACCGCTGCTGTTTTCGCCCGTATCCAAAACGCCGTTCGGGAATAATGGTCTTATACGCTGGTTGATAATGTTTGAGGTTCGCCCGAATCGTCCGGTTCCAGTCAATCTCGTTGTGACGTGGACGGCGGTTATTACGCTGGGCGCGGTTCAAACTGCCGATGACGGCTTGCTCCGTACGCCGCCGCAGCCGTCGTTCGAGTTCTTGCGTCACTTTACGCACGACCTGTCGCGCAGTGGCACGAGTTTTCTCCGGCACAACACGGTTCAAGGAAAGCAGCGTCGTCACCAAATCCATATCCGCTTCAACCGTTTCGAGGATTTCCGGCTCCAGTAAAAGCTGCTTCAATCCCAACCGTTCAATCGCGTCCTTCTGCATCACTTGCACAACCGACTTCGGGAAGTAGGAACGAATATCCCCCAACCACCGCGCAACGTTTGGTGCCGATGACTCCATGCCTGCACCGCGCTTTCGATCTTTATCAGGCGACCCAAATCCTTTGCCGCCATACAGCGCATCAAGGCAACCATCAATCGCTTGGTCGTTTACGCCGAGCTTAACACCCATGCCCTTCGCTTCGTCGCCCAAAATCAACCGCCATCGCCGCAAGCGTTCTTGCTCGTTCATGACACCCCCAATATCTGCCGGAGAAGTGGCAGCACCCGTTCCGCCCGTGCCGCGTCAATCTGTTCGGCCTCAGTTTCGTGTGCGCCCCGCACGATGCGTTCGGCTAAATTACGGCGGGCAGGCTTATCAAATGTCGAGAAGGTTCGCCGCAGCAGGGGCAGAATGTCATCAAACTGCTCACCGGACAACTGGACAACCCATTCATCAATCAAGCCAAAAAGCGTTTCGTCCCTCAGCAGTGTATGTTCCATGCCTGTCAGAAATCCTTCTAGCCAATTTGCGCCGTATTGGGGTGCGTTCCCGACGGAAAACGCACGGTGCATCCGGTGAGCAGCATCCCCCGCGTCAAGCTGCTGTACGCGGAATAACAGCCGGTTTGCCGCGCCAGCCAACAACGGATGCGTCACCACACTTTCCGCCAGCCCAGCCAGCGCCTCGTGCCATCGAGCCAGCAGTGCTTCATCTTGCGCCAATTGCAAAGCACTGTTCAAGCTGATGATGCGCTCATACAACGCTCGTGCCGCGTCATCGTCGATATTCACCGTCGCCGCGTACAAACCGATGCACGTTCGCACCACCAAACTTTCCAGCACTGGCGCGATCAAACCCGCGTCTGTTTGGCGAACGTCGCCATATCGGAGCGTCTCCACCAACGGCGGTGCAGCTTCCATCAGTTGGTTAATATCGTGGGTCACGCTGGCGAGGTTATACAGCCGCTGAACAATCGCATCCACAGCCACAGGCAGGGCGCTCAGGATAGCCTGTTTCAGCAGCGGTGTAACCTTGTGCAACTGTTGGGCTTCGTTGGCGTAGTGTTGGGCGAACGCTACCGCCGCACTTTCGACGGTGTTCCCCCAAATACTCGCTTCGATCAACCGAATATCTTCTTCCGGCAGCCACGTCAGCGTCCAAAACTCGTGGAAGGTTCCTTTGCTCCGCACCCCGCCGTGGTTACTCACCGCCCACTCGATGTTCAGCAAATTTAAGCGGTGAAAAAGCTGACTGCGTGCCAGATCATTCGGCTGGCGCAGGTCAAGGTCGAGGTTGATCGGGTCAGCGGAAACGGTCAGCCGCAGCTTCTTTTGCAGCGTTGTCAAATCCCGCCGTATGGGCACCGAAGGTGTTTCCGCTGGCACAACCCCCAACCGGTTACTCACGATCAAACGGGTGCGGATCAGATTCATCTGTTCGCTGCGCCCCGCGCTCAGCACAGCTACACTCGCCTCGTTCAGTTCTTCTAAGCTGATGTGCCGCCCACGAATGCCCGCTAACATCTGGGCAAGCCGTAAGCCGTCAATCACCTGCGCGGTAGAAGCCAACATACCTTCCTCACGCAGCAGCGAAGCCACCCGCCCCAACCAGCGTGCAGGTGCATCGGTTGGCGGCGTTTCCCATAGGTGATGGTACCAACCCGGCGACACGATCCCCGCGCCATAGCCTGAACTCATGGCAAGCCGGCTGTACGTCCACGGTGCGAAAGTAGCCGCCATCTTGGTGCTTGGCAGCCCCTTCAACAGTGCCGTGTCCGAACTCTTCGTCGCTTTGCGCTCGGTCAGTGCCGGTGTATGCCATGCACCGCAAACCACTGCGACCCGTTCGTGCTGTTTTTCTGCCACCCGAATCGTGGTACGCATCCACGCTTCCCGCAAATCCTCATTCCGCTGCATGACCGCGTTTGTCGGCACATATTCCGCCCGCAGCGCGGTCATCGCTTCATGAATGGCCTCAAATATCTCGACCGGATTATGAGACTCCTCAACCACCCGCCCCCACCAGCTTTCACCATCAGCCTCGCCCGCCGCAGCCGCCAGTTGCCCTACCGGGTCGAAGGGTAAGATTTCCTCCGGCGCTGCCAGCGTTTCGGTTTCGCCTTCCGAGGGCGTTTCCAAATCGATAGGGCTTTCGTCTTGTACACTTTCAAGCGCCAATCGGTGCTTTTGTGGCAAGTCCATAAACCGGACGGGAATACCCGCCGCTAGGGCATATCGTATCGCCTGCCACTCCGGCGAAAACACTGCGAACGGATACCACACGGCGCGCTTGGGCTGCTCAGGGTCATAAATCAGCAGTGATACAGGCGGCTGCATGTCTTCATGCGCGATAAGCGGAATCAACTCATCCGCATCCGGCGGCCCTTCAACCAGCAGGCAGTCCGGTTGCAGGGCTTCCAACGCCGCAACTAAACTTCGCGCCGAGCCAATCCCATGATGGCGTATGCCAAAGAGATGCACACTCATCCTGTTACCGTCCGGCAAGCCTCATAAAAGTCTGACCAGTCCTCGCGTTCCCGCGCCACCGTTTCGAGGTACTCCAACCAAATTTGCCGGTCAGCCGATGGGTCCTTAATCACTGCGCCCACAATGCCGGAAGCCATATCACTGGCGCTCAACCGTCCGTCGCCAAAATGAGAAGCCAACGACAAACCGTTCACCACCACTGAAATCGCCTCCGCCGTACTCAACGTCGAACTGGGGGATTTGAGCTTCGTTTGTCCATCCTCGGTTAACCCCGCACGCAGCTCACGGAAGATCGTAACCACGCGGCGAATTTCATCCAACCCATCCAGCTTGGCGGGAATATCCAACCCCATGCTCAACGCGCTCGCCCGCTGCTGCACGATCTGCACTTCATCGTCGAGCGTTGCCGGTGTCGGCAGCACAACCGTATTAAAACGGCGGGTTAACGCGCTCGACATATCATTCACGCCGCGGTCACGGTCATTCGCCGTCGCAATAATATTAAACCCGCGCACGGCTTGAACTTCCGAATTAATCTCGGCAATCGGCAGTGTTTTTTCTGAAAGCACGGTAATCAGCGTATCCTGCACATCCGCCGGAATACGTGTCAGTTCCTCGATCCGGCAAATCCGTCCGGTCTGCATCGCCCGCATTAAGGGGCTTTCGACCAGCGCCGCGCTCGATGGCCCTTCCGCCAGCAGCCGCGCGTAATTCCACCCGTAGCGCATCGCTTCTTCGGACGTTCCTGCCGTTCCCTGTACCAACAAGGTCGAGTCGCCACAAATCGCCGCCGACAGATGTTCGCTCACCCACGACTTCGCCGTACCGGGTACGCCCAACAACAGTAACGCGCGGTCAGTCGCCAGTGTGGCAATCGCGATCTCGATAATCCGTCGATCACCGATATACTTCGGGCTAATCGTCACCCCTTTTTCCAGCTTGCCACCCAGCAGGTAGGTCGCCACCGCCCACGGCGAAAGTTCCCAATTCGGCGGTTTCGGGCGTTTGTCCTGTTGCTTCAGTGCGTCAAGTTCTTCGGCATATTGTTGTTCAGCGTGTTGGCGCAGGTGTTCACTCATGGGCAAGTCCTTCCATCATTTGTTTACGTAGATCAATCAGCAGTTTATTATCCTCGGCAATTTCAGCAGCTTTGAGTTCTGGCATCTCCTCCATTGACCATAATTCAGGCTTCCGCAGTTCCGCGTAACCCTCGCTGTTTTCAATCATCCATCGTCCGCGCTCACCAATAACCGGCAGCAAATAGGGAATCCACTGCTCATGTTTATTGATGATGCCGAGTACCGATGGCAGCGATGTATGCGGCACACGTTTCCGCCGCCCGATCATGAAAATGCCCCAATCGCGTATCAACTCGCGGGCATACGACGTGCGT
>Ga0209460_1000872_pt1 | contig 22355 bp, 23 predicted proteins | sample EBPBio132013_DNA_FD_185868 | JGI IMG/M metagenome (GOLD analysis project Ga0209460, IMG submission 185868) | Wastewater treatment Type I Accumulibacter community from EBPR Bioreactor in Madison, WI, USA - Reactor 2_5/13/2013_ DNA (SPAdes)... | ecosystem: Engineered > Bioreactor > EBPR >... | reverse complement strand
GGGCAAAGCCAGGGCGGAAGACCAGGAGCGGGAAAAGGTTCGCCAGAAAGAGCGCGAGCAGGAGCTGGACGAAGAGCGCAAGCGGCAGCGCGAGCTCGACAGGGATCTCGGATGGGAGCTGTAGGGGGTCTGATGCCGGAGGGGGCAGAATAGTACGCTAAGGGCTGGTTTTGGGTCCCGCCCGCTGCAGGGTTCTGTAGACTGTCGGCCTTGAGACCGAGAAGAGTTCGGCGAGATCGCTGATGGAATAGTCGCCAGAGGCGTGCATGCGCGTCAGTTCTTTTGTTGTTTTTCTGAGAGTTTTGGCTGCTTCCCTCTGAGTTTTCCCTTGGCGCGGGCGATGGCCATACCTTCGCGTGTCCGCATTCTGATCAGGTCGGCCTCAAACTCGGCGAAGGTGGCCAGAATGTTGAAGAACATTTTGCCCATCGGATCGGTCGGATCGTAGACCGACGCACCCAAGGCGAGCTTGACGCCCTTTTTCGCGAGTTGCTCTGCGATTGCGCGCGCATCAGGGACGGATCGGGCGAGACGATCCAGCTTTGGAACGATCAGCACGTCGCCTTCCCGCACGGCGGCCAGTGCCTGGTCGAGACCGGGACGGGCGCGATTGGTGCCTGTCAGCCCGTGGTCGGTATAGATACTGTCTTCTAAGACCCCCAGAGCTTTCAGGGCCTGCCGCTGCGCGGTCAGCCAGTCGCCGTCGCGAAGGCCTCGACAGCTCACCCAACCTCTTGGCGCACATCTCGCCGCTCGGCTGGGCCCATATCCTGCTCACGGGGGAGTACAGATGGCCGAAAAGGGCTTAGCGTAGGATCCTGCCCCCTCCGGCATCAGACCCCTGTAGGCCTTTATGGAGAGATCAAACGGCCCGCAGAATTTGCATATGTCTTGCCTACTGACTATCAGGTGAACGACGCTGATGTCATCAGCGCGGGGCATCAGCTGCGGGCGAGGCCCCCCTGCGACGGGCTGCGCTCGCGCTTGAACTCCGAGGGGGTCATGCCGGACTGCTTGCGGAAGCACTTGTTGAAGGCCGAGACAGAGCCGAAGCCGCTGTCCATTGCGATCTGGAGGATGCTGGCCTCATCCTTCATCAGCAGGGCCTGCGCATAGGACAGCCGCAGCAGAGTGACATACTCGCCCAGCGACATGCCCGTGGACTTCTTGAAGACGCTCATCGCGTATTTCGGATGGATATCGGCCGAAGCGGCGATGTCGACGCAGTCGATGTCCTCCCGGAAGTTCTCGGCGATGTAGCCGAAAAGGCGACGGATGCTCTGGAAACTCGGCTGTTCGGTACCGACCGAGGCGCCAATGCCGGGTTTCTTCGGCTCGTGGATCACATGCTGATCGAGGCCGATCTGCTCGATGCGCAGGAGGAGCTCGTCCACCGCATGCTGGATGAGCCGGGGGTCGTCCGAGTCCAGATAGCGCGCCCGTCTGGTGAAGGCCAGGTCGTCCTCTGGCTGGGTTCCGGCGCTGACGAGCGTTCCCCCCAGCATGAGCCGTTGCTGGAGGTGCGGCGAAAGTCGGAGCCGGAAGAAGTGGAACAGCGGCAGGTGGATCACGTGAAAGTAGGTGTCCTCGTCGGTGTCCAAGACGCGGTGCGGCAGGCCGCCCCAGAAAAGCGCGACATCGCCGGCCCCGATCCGTACACCGTATCCGGGCATCTCGTATTCAAGGGCGCCGCGGAAAACATAGTTGATCTCGGCCTGGGCATGCCAGTGCGGGGCGGCCATGATACCGGGCTGCTGACAGCTCGCCACGATCTCGTTGGGCAGCCGCTCGATCATGCTTTCCCGAGGATCCCAGTGCCGTTTCCCGCCCATCTTACTATTCGCGCAGTTTGCCTCCCTATTGGCCGAGACGAGGCACGGCCCCGGGGCTAAGGGTAGGCGAGATCGCGGAAGCGGGCAACATACAACGGGAGAAACCAACCATGCGCAACACCACCGCACTGGCGCTTTGCCTCATTGCCGGCCCGAGCCTGGGCCTGGCGCAGGACCTGTCGGGCGACATCACCATCTGGAGCTGGAACATCGCCGCCTCGTCGCTGGAGTCGGTGGCCAAGGACTTCACCGCCGCCAATCCCGGCGTGAAGGTCACCGTCGAGGATCTTGGCAACCAGCAGGTCTTTGACCGCATGCTGGCAGCCTGTGCCGCAGGCGGGACGGATCTTCCCGACATCGTCACCGTCGAGAACCACGAATCCGAGATCTTCTGGTCGCAGTTCCCCTCCTGCTTCGTGGATCTCAAGACGCTTGGCTATGACGACGTGATGGCCGCGCAGTTCCCCGCCTTCAAGCGCACCGAGGTCGAACCGGGCGGTGTCGCCTATGCGATGCCCTGGGATTCCGGCCCCGTCGCCATGTTCTACCGCCGCGACTTCTACGAAAAGGCCGGCGTGGACCCGGCCGCGATCAAGACCTGGGCAGACTTCATCGCCGCGGGCGAGAAGATCCGGGCGGTCAGCCCCGATGTGGTGATGGCCATGGCCGACCTCAACGGCGATACCGAATGGTTCCGCATGATGGCAAACGAACAGGGCTGCGGCTATTTCTCGGACGACGCGCAGTCGATCACCGTCAACAAGCCCGGCTGCGTGGCGGCACTTGAGACGCTGAAGGGCATGAAGGATGCCGGTGTGCTGGCGGCGGGCAACTGGGACGAGAAGATCCAGTCGAACAATGCAGGCACGGTCGCCACGCAGATGTATGGCGGCTGGTACGAAGGCACGGTCCGCTCGACTGCGCCGGAGGATCAGGCCGGGAAATGGGGCGTCTATCCGATGCCATCGGTGACAGCCGACGGCAGCCACGCCGCCAACCTTGGCGGCTCGTCGCTGGCCATCGCATCTTCCTCGGACAGCAAGGAGGCTGCTTTCGCCTTTCTGAAACACGCGCTTGTCACCAACGAGGGGCAGGTGAAGATGCTCAAGGAATACGGGCTCGTTCCTTCGCTGCTCACGGCGATCGAGGATCCATACGTGGCCGAGGCGCAGCCCTTCTGGGGTGGCCAGGCCGTCTGGCAGACCATCCTCGAGCCGCTGCCGCGGGTGGCGCCCAGCCGCGGCACGCCCTTCTTCGGTGACGCCGACGGCATCATGCGCACGGTCCAGACCGGCTATCTGTCCGGCAGCTATGACAGCGCGCAGGCCGCGCTGGACGACGCGGCGCATCAGATCGAACTGGTCACAGGGCTGCCCGTCGCCCAGTGACCGCTTGCGGTGATCCGTTGCAATGACCCTCGGGGGCCACGCGGCCCCCGGACCTCCGCACCAAGCAGGTGGCCCCGATGAATCGCAGAACCATCGCAGCCTACGGGTTCCTCACTCCCTATCTTGCCGTCTTCCTGGTCTTCTGGATCTGGCCGATCCTCTATTCCTTCGGTCTGTCCTTCATGGCAACCCGGCAGCCGCCCTGGACCTTCCGGCCCTCGGTCACCTGGGGGCGGCTCTTCGAGGATCCGGCCTTTCTCAACGCGCTGAAGAACACGCTTGTCATCCTCATGGTTCAGGTGCCGGTCATGGTTGTGCTGGCAACCGTGCTGGCCGTGCTGCTCAACTCGTCCATGCTCAAGGCCAAGGGGTTGATGCGATTTGCCTTCTTCGCACCCGTGGTGGTCGGCGAGGTGGCCTATGCGGCCGTGTTCCGGCTGATGTTCACCGCCGACCGGGGCATCGTCAACAAGATGCTGGAAAGCGTCGGCCTGCCCGTGATCGACTGGTTCTCGAACCCGACTGCCGCCATGTCGCTCATCATCATGGCGGTGACCTGGCGCTGGGCCGGCTACAACGCCATCATCATCCTGTCGGGGTTGCAGTCCGTGCCGGAGGATGTCTACGAGGCGGCGACGCTTGATCGCGTCTCACCAATGCGGCAGTTCTTCTTCATCACGCTGCCGCTGTTGCGCCCCGTCATCTTGTTCTGCGTCGTCCTTTCGGTGATCGGCACAATGCAGCTTTTCGCCGAGCCGTTCCTTATTACCAACCGGGGCGGCCCGGGCGGCGCAACCGAGACGCTGGGCCTCTTCCTCTACCGGCAGGGCTTTACCGTGCTGAACTTCGGCTATGCCTCGGCCGTTGCCTATACCGTGGCAGGTCTGGCGGTGCTGATCTCGGTTCTCAATCTCTGGCTCGGGAGGGAACGCGCATGATGAGGTCGAAATCCTCGCGTCGGTTCTGGCGGCAAGTCGTCATTCACGCAATCATGGGTCCGCTGGCCCTGATCTGGCTCTTTCCGCTCTGGATGATGGCGGTCTTTTCGACCATGCCCGAGAACGGCATCTTTTCGCCGGACATCGAGCTTCTGCCCTCGGACCAGTTCTGGGTCAACTTCCAGGCACTGCAGGCCGAGACCGGGTTCCTGCGCACGCTTTTCGTTTCGGTGCTGGTCGCGCTGATCAGCACGGTGCTTTCGGTGATGCTGACCTCGATGGCAGGCTGGGCACTGGTGCGCTACCAGTTCCGCGGCAAGATCCTGGTGACGGCGCTGATCTTCGGGACCATGACGCTGCCCTACTTCGTCGTCGTCGTGCCGCAGTTCATCATGGTCGCCCGCGACCTCGGCCTGTCGAACACCTGGGTCGCGCTGATCGTGCCGCCCCTGTTCAACTCGCTGGGCGTGCTTTTCATGCGGCAGGCATTCTCGATGATGCCACGCGAGCTGTTCGACGCGGCCCAGATCGAGGGCGTCAAGGAGTGGCAGATCTTCACTCGCGTTGCCTTGCCTCTAGCCAAGCCGACACTTGCGGCGCTGGCGATCATCCTTTTCCTTGCCTCGTGGAACAACTACCTCTGGCCGCTGCTCATCGCCTCGGAACCGACGATGATGACCGCGCCGGTTGCGCTTGGCACGCTCATCGGCGTGAACAGGGTGTCCTGGGCTTCGATCATGACCGGCGCGGTATTGCTGACCCTGCCCATGGTGATTGTCTTCATCTTCCTCCAGCGCTTCTTCATGGCCGGCATCACCACCGGGGCCGTGAAATGAGGAGCGAACTCGCAGGCGCCGGAAGGCCAGGACGGAACGGAAAACTGAATTCCAACAGTGGAACGGAAACGAGGGGATTGCCATGGCAGGCGTGACAGTCAGCGCAGTGCGCAAACGGTACGGCTCGGTCGAAACGATCCACGGCGTGGATTTCTCAATCGCGGATGGTGAGTTCGTGGTCTTCGTCGGCCCCTCGGGCTGCGGAAAATCCACGCTCTTGCGGATGATCGCAGGGCTTGAGGACATCTCGGGTGGCGAAATCTCCATCGGCAGTCGGGTCGTGAACGACGTGGATCCCTCCGACCGCGGCACCGCGATGGTGTTCCAGAGCTATGCGCTCTATCCGCACATGACTGTGGCGCAGAACCTGTCCTTCGGGCTGCGCATGAACGGCAACCCCGCTGCGGACACCGAGCGGCGCGTTGCCGAGGCCGCACGCATCCTGCGCATCGAACCGCTTCTTGACCGCCGTCCCAAGGCGCTTTCCGGCGGCCAGCGCCAGCGCGTCGCCATCGGCCGGGCGATCGTGCGCAAGCCCGAGGTGTTTCTCTTCGACGAGCCGCTGTCGAACCTTGACGCCGAGCTTCGCGTGCAGATGCGCATCGAGATCGCCCGGCTTCACAGCGAACTGGGCACGACCATGATCTACGTCACCCATGACCAGACCGAGGCGATGACCATGGCCGACCGGATCGTGGTACTGCGGGCAGGAAGGGTCGAGCAGATCGGCGCGCCGCTCGATCTTTACGACAATCCGGTCAACCAGTTTGTCGCGGGCTTCATCGGCAGCCCCCGGATGAACTTCCTGGCGGCCGAGTCGTTGGGGGGCGGGCGGCTCAAGCTGCCGAACCAGGGTGGAGCAGAGATCGGCCTGGCGGCCGCGCAAGGGCTTGCAGCCGGGCAGAAGGCGGTGCTGGGTATCCGGCCCGAGCACTTCGCCGCGGCGGGGCAGGGCAACTGCGATCTGCACCTCGCCATCGACGTGGCCGAGCATCTGGGAGCCACCAGCTATCTCTACGCCAACACCAAGGTCGGCGAGCCCGTCGTCGTTCAGGCGGCGGCGGTCCGCAGCGCCCATGCGGGCGACCGGGTCGCCGTCTCGATCCCTGCCGCGCGGGCCTATCTCTTCGACCCGAACGGCGCGCGGCGGGCCTGACCTCCGAAATCCCTGAAATACCGACTTTCTTGCGAAGGACGCTCCATGCGCTCTGAGACCCCGTGCAACGATTCCTGGATCTTTACCGAGGGGTTCGACCCCGTCTGGATCACCGCCCCACTGCCGGGCAAGGCCGTCAGCCTGCCCCACACGGCCGTCGAGCTGCCGCTCAGCTACTTCGACGAAAAGTCCTATCAGCGGGCCTTCACCTATCAGCGGGTGGTCCCATGGGAGGATCGTTTCGAGGGCCGCGAGGTGTCCCTTCAGTTCGAGGGGGCCATGGCCGACGCCCTGGTCCTTGTGAACGGCCAGGAGGTTGCCCGCCACCGCGACGGCTACACCCCCTTCGAGGCGCGCCTCACGCCCCATCTGCGGCACGGCGACAACCTCGTGACCGTCCGGATCGACGGGTCCGAGAACCCGGAGATTCCGCCCTTCGGCGGGCAGATCGACTATCTGACCTACGCGGGCCTCTACCGTGAGGTCCATCTGCGGGTCACGGCGCCGCACTGGATCGCCAATGTCAAGATCGAGACGCCCGAGCCGCTTCGTGCGAAAAAGTCGGTCCACGCCCGGGTGATGCTGGCCGGCGAGGGGCGTGACGCCCGGGTCGAAGCGCGGCTCACCAGCCCCGATGGCACCGAGGTCGCGCGGACTTCGGTGGTGGCCAAGGGCGCGGATGCGATGATCGTCTTCGAGGGCGTGCCGGACCTCCGCCTCTGGTGCCCGGAGGATCCGGCACTCTACAGGCTGGACCTGACGCTGACCTCCACCGTCGGCGAGGACCGGCTTTCCACCAGCTTCGGCTTCCGTGAGGCGCGTTTCACACCTGAGGGTTTTGTCCTGAACGGCAGGCCGCTGAAGCTCATGGGCCTCAACCGACACCAGAGCTTTCCCTATTCGGGCTATGCGCAGGGCAAGCAGTCGCAGCGCCGGGATGCCGAAATCCTGAAACGGGAACTGGGCTGCAACATCGTGCGCACCTCGCACTATCCGCAGTCGCGCCACTTCCTCGACGCCTGCGACGAGATCGGCCTTCTCGTCTTCGAGGAAATCCCCGGCTGGCAGCACATCGGCGGGCCGGAATGGAAGGCCGAGACGGTCCGTAACGTTCGCCGCATGATCGAAAGGGACTGGAACCGCCCCTCGATCATCCTGTGGGGCGTCCGGATCAACGAGAGCCAGGACGACCACGACCTCTACGCCGAGACCAACCGCGTCGCCCGCGAGCTTGATCCGACGCGCCAGACCGGGGGTGTTCGCTACATCACCGACAGCGAGCTGCTGGAGGATGTCTACACGCTCAACGACTTCATCCTGGGCGAGTTCGAGAACCCGATGTCGAACCGGCCCCGGACGGCGCTGCGGTCGCGGCAGGAAACGACGGGTCTCGCACACCCGGTCCCCTATCTCATCACCGAGTTCAACGGCCACATGTACCCGACCAAGTCCGGGGATCAGGAACAGCGTCAGGCTGAACACGTCATCCGCCATCTCGACGTCCTGAATGCCGCCTTCGGCGACCCGGCCGTCGCCGGCGCGATCGGCTGGTGCTTCTTCGACTACAACACCCACAAGGACTTCGGCTCGGGCGACCGCATCTGCCACCATGGCGTCAGCACGATCTTCCGCGAGCCCAAGTTCGCGGCCTATGCCTATGCCAGCCAGATCGATCCGGCAGAGCGCGTCGTGATGCAGCCGGCAAGCTTCTTTGCCCGTGGCGAACGCAACATCGGTGGTGTGCTGCCGCTGGTGGTGCTGACCAACTGCGACGAGATCGAATTCCGCTATGGCGCCAGCCTCAGAAAGCGTGTGGGGCCGGACCGCGAGCGGTACCCGCACCTGCCGCACCCGCCGGTCATCCTCGACCACCGCCAGTTCTCGGCCGGCGAGATGGGACTCTGGGGCATGAGCTGGGAGGATTGCGAGATCCTCGGATTTCTCGGGGGCCAGGAGGTGGTGCGGCGGCGCTATGTTGCCGACCCCTTGCCGACCCGGCTTGAGGTCGCCCCCGATGCGACCGCGCTGGATGCGGCGGCGCCGGACGAGGTGCGGGTGATCGTGCGGGCGCTTGACCAGGCGGGTAACGTGCTGCCGTTCCTGGCCGACGCGGTGCGGATCGAGGTGGAAGGGCCCGGGCGGCTCATCGGGCCAGCCACGGTGCATCTGGCCGGGGGGACCGCGGGGTTCTGGCTGGCCGCCACCGGCGCGACGGGTGCGGTGCGGGTTCGGCTTGCGACCGACCGCTTCGCCCCTGTGACACTCGAACTCAGGGCGGAATGAGATCGGATGCGGCCCCGCACCAAGGGCCGCAGGGTCGCCGACACCGCCAGAGACGATGCAGGAGACCTGGGCGGCAAAGGAAGAGATCGCGCGCCCGGCTCGCAACTATCTGGACCAGTTGGCGGCGGAAGCAGGAGAGGTTCCCGAAGGGCCGCGGCACAAGGCCCCGAAGTATTTGTCGGAAACCGATCCCGCAGCACGCTTTCCGGCCTGATGCTCTCGCCGCAGACAAATCTTACGGAACCGGCCCGTTTCTGGTCTGACTACTCAAGCGCCAGATTGCCCGCAACTTGCCCGGCCCCGAGGGCTTCGAGATCGGCCGCTGCAAGCGCAAGAAGGTCGATATTCTCTTCGCAAACCTGAAGCGCAACCTCGGCTTCACCCGTCTCCAGCGCAGAGGCCTACGCGGCGCCAGTGACGAGTTCCTCCTCGCAGCGACCGCGCAGAACCTGAAACGTCTGACGAAACTGGACCCGGCATGACGCAGACGGAGCAGGCTATTCTGACTGCCAGAGGAGACGCGAAAGGCATCAGATTCAGGTGCTTAAGTCGGTGCGACAACACTCAACACACAATGTGGGGTGTCGAGTATTTCACCTGTATCGGTCGTTTCTGTCCCGCCCCCCCTGCTCTCCCCCACATCAAGGGCTTAGGCTGGACAAAAACCCATGACAAAACCTTTGCGGTTTTGGGAGGTTTTTGGCACGATGCGGCATGATCATCGGATACGCTCGCGTCAGCACAGAGGACCAGAACCTGGACGGCCAGCTCGATGCCCTGAAGGCAGCGGGTGCCGAGAAGATCTTCGCGGACAAGATCACCGGCACGGCCCGCAGCAGGCCCGAGCTAGACCGCTTGCTCGATCAGCTGCGCCAGGGCGACGTGATCACCGTCACCAAGTACGACCGCCTCGCCCGTTCCTTGCGCGATCTTCTCGATATCGTGGACACGATCCAGGCGCATGGTGCGGGCTTCCGGTCACTGGCCGAGGACATCGACACCACCACGCCTGCCGGTCGCTTGGTGTTCCACGTCTTCGCCTCCATCGCCCAGTTTGAGCGGGAGCGGATTTCGGAGAGGACAAAAGAAGGGCTGGAAGCTGCGCGGAAGCGTGGACGGGTGGGCGGCAGGCCCCCTGCCCTATCAGCCGCGCAGAAGGCTGAGGTGCGGCGGATGCGCGACGAGGAGCTGAGGCCCCTGCCCGAGATCGCACAGCTTTTCCGGGTGAGCGCGAAGACCGTTCGAAGAGCATAAGCGCTCCCTATTTCTTCCTGGCCCTGTCCAGGGGAAAGCGTTCCTCTGCATCGGGGAGCGGCGCAGAGGTGCCTAGTCAGGACTCTTTGACTGTCGTGCGTGGGTGCGCCTTCGCATAGTTGCCCGATACGAATTTGCCGGTCACGGCGCTGCGCGCACTGCCGGTCGAACCGCCGCCCGTGGTTTCTCGGACAGTGGTGTGCGGGCTGGCCTTGCCGTGCTTGGCCGTCACATATCGCCCGCTGATCGCACTGCGGTAGCTACCGCCTGATTTAGATTTAGCCATGGCTTCAATCCTCTAGATCGTGTGCCAGAGTGGGCACCCGCCACAGTATATATCACAGGAAGGGCCGGAACGGAAGATGAACATCTGCACGGTTTAGTCGTCCGAAACTTCGGTCCAGCCCCTACCCCACTCAGTTACGGTCTTGCCTGACCGGCTCTTCTCGATCGGCCAAAAGCGTCGCTGAAACTTGCGGCCGCTATATTCGACGGTCTGCTTACTCTTGGCGTCTGGGAAGGCCGCATCCAGCTCCTTTTCGAGCTGTTCATCTTCGGTCAAAGGGGTAGCGCCGTTTGCCTTGAGTGCGTCTTCGATCGTGCGAACTTCGCGCCGGGCCACCTTGATATCTGACTGGTACTTGTTCGGGTTGTTGCCCGTGTACCGATCAAACCGATCTTCCCAGGCACGCAGCGCTTCCCGCGCCTTTTCAAGATCATCAACTGTGAAGGTCATCTCGTGGGTCACTGATTGGGGTTAGAAGCGGTCGTCTAGGCAAACCTCGACAATCTCTTCCACACTTGCCTTGAAGCGCGATCTGATCTTGCCGGTGTTGGTGAGAGTCCACGCCGTATAGCCGTCATCCGCGATCTTCTTAAGCGTGTCGTTGTTCCAGCGTCCCGCTGTAATGAGGCGCACGATCATGATCTTCTGACCGCTGTCGTTCCGGATCGCCAGCAGTTTTCTGCCAGCATCCGTTGCAAGATACGGATCGCCTTTCGGATCGATGGCAAAAACAGTGCCGTTCTTCCAGACGAGAAAATCCGGATAGAAGTTTCGAGTGGTGCCACGGTCGAGAAGCGGAATCGAGAAACCGCCGGGCGAAGGGTTTCTCGCCCAGTCATGCCCGGTCTTGTCGAGAGCATGGGCAACGGCCTCTTCGTCGGGATTGAGATCGCTGTAGCCTTCGTGGAGGGCGTTGTTGAAGCGGACCAACTTTTCGCCGCGAACCAACACAGGCCCAACGGGATGTGGATTGTCCTCTTCGCAAACAAGCTGGGTGTGGTCGAGATACAGACCGACAAGCTCATCGGCCGCGCGCCGCAGTTCCTGCGCGGCTAGGCTGTTGATCTCGATCCGCGCGTCGAACTTAGGGTCAGCCCAGTTGATGACATTCGCGGCCTTGGGATGTTGCGCCTGAAGTGCGCGCCGGAGAACGAACCTGGCCAGGACCGGGTTGGAGTGTTCGGTTGTCTCTTCTTCTATAATGGGCGCAGAACCTGAACCAACGGCCTGTATGGCGCGGACGTACCGCCCTTCCCCCACTGTGTAAACATTATCGCTGCGGTAGTCCCGCAGCGCGGTGATAGCATCGGCTATCGGCTCAATGGCTTCCTCAGAGTCGGCGTGAACGGACGGAAGCTTTTCAGACCTTTTCGGTTCAAGGCGTGTGTCGGATCGGCCACCCTTACCGATATAGGTTGTCAGCTTGGTTTCCGGGGCATCTGTGGAGAGCTTCGCCTGAACAAGCTTGAGAATGTCAGTAAAGGCCTGCCGGTCATCCATCCGCACAAAAAATTCGGCGCTGTTGAGGTCGGGATCGGCATAGTGCTGCGCGCCGGGCTGACGCAGTACTCGACCGATCACCTGCTCGATCTGGACGTTCGAACCCATGCTCTTGTCGATGTAGGCAAAGCAGCACTCTGGATCGTCCCAACCCTCCTGCAGCGTCAAGTTGAAAATAATGTGCCGATAATTGCCTTCCTTGAAGAGGGCATAGTCATCATCGCCACCATTAAACAGGGCGAAGCCGTCAGGGCGTGGATACTTCTTGTCGAATTTGAGGTCGCAGTACACGGCAATCTCGTCCGGGTCGATTCCGGCAGTTTCCGTTAGGTAACGCCATATCATGATCGGTGCGGCGCGGCGCTCCGCAAAGGGTTTTGCCGGGTTGTCCATCGCCCCGTCATCTTGGCTTCGGTTGGTCTGACAGACATATATCGCTTTGGGCCGGAACGGAGATCCGAAGTCCTCGGTCTTCTGTTCTAGGGCTTGGAACGCCTCAAGCATTGACTGGAGCGTCTGTTCCATTGAGGTTTCGAACCCGCCCAGCACGATCTGCCGTTTGACAAGACCGGCGGAAACAACATCGCTGCTATTGACAGGTGTGATCAGGGTCTCGTCGGTCCAGCCATGATCACGGAGCCGTTCGATCATGCGCATCAGCTTCGGGGCTGTGCGCATCGTGGCACTGGCTACCAGCAGCGCATCCGGCTCAAGCTCAAGAAGAAGATCGGTCTGTTGGTCGGTGAGGTTGTGTCCTTCATCGTAAACGATGATGAGAGGGCGGCGCTTGCTGCTCACCTTCCGGGCACGCAGGGCCTCCCAAAGGGGGCCAGGCAACGTGTCATCGGCCTGCTTATGAACGCGCAGTGTTCCGTCACCCTTGTCCTTCTGATTGAAGGATCCCGTGGTCGCTAGAAGCAGGCGCGGCGTACCGGCGTCGTTGAGGCCGTCAGCGCGCAGTTCGGACAGCCTGGTTACGATAAATCCTTCGACAAGATTCTCGTACTTGCCTCCTGCTTGGAAGTTGGCAAGCGTCTGATCGACAACGACACGGTTTTTCGCAACCCACAGAACCAGCGGCTCGCCTGACAGGTGCGCCCGCATCTGCGAAACTGTATCGGCGAGGATCGGAGTCTTGCCACTGCCAGTGAGCGCGGAAAGCGCCTGATAGAAGAATGTATCCCACTGCCGCGTCATCGTTGGCGCGTCAGGATCATTCAGCAGTCCAGAAAAGCGCTCGGCGATGGTGTTGGCGGCGACCTGCTGAAACTCAAGAAGCTGAATATTGCTCACGCGGCAGTTCCCCAGACTGGATATCGACACCAAACGGCTCGACGGTGGTGTTTACGCCGAGCTTTTCCAGGATGCGGTCCGGAATCTGATAGAACTCGACATTCGGCCCATCATAGCTGTTGAGGCGGGCATAGACATGATACGGCGGCTTGAGGTCGTGCTGCTTTGCCTCCGCAACGATCTCCTTGAATACGACACGGTTCAGCCGATTTGCACCTTCTGGCCCATCCCAGACAAGAAAATACCCCCGGCGGCTGCCATCCACGCCGAACAGATGGCGCTCCGTCGCAGCGGGCAGTCGGCGCAGGAAGCTGCTGCGGTCGCTCTGGTCCCAATGCGAGGTTACGAGCAAGTCGATCATTTCCTCACGCTCCAGCGCAAGGACGGCATCAGAATCGACAAGATGGCTTAAGCGCGAGAAGCGGTAACCACCGGGCAATGGGTCGGCGGTAAGCCCCACAGTCCCATCCTTGGCTACGCGCTCGCCGCTGATCGCGCGGCTGACACGCACTGCGGTCAGCGTCCGCGCGTAGTCATCGCGCTTGTTTGGCCTACCCTGCTCTATCAGCACAAAGCGGCGTGACGCTGCGCTCTCCTCGTTGAGCGCAAGCACAGCATGGGCAGCAGTGCCTGATCCGGCAAATGGATCGAGGACAACACCGTCGCGCGGGCACCATATCTGGATTACTTTCTTAAACAGCTTCATAGGTTTGACTGTCTCAAACCCATGTCCTTTGCCGACAATCGCGCTCAGTTCATTGATACCGCTCTGGCTATGGCCAGACTGCTCGTGCGACCACGACATGGCACCAAGAGCATCGGGTGCGTCAAAATCCTCATTCCCCCAGAAAGTTGTCGGGACAACACCATTTCTGACTTCTTTCAAGTAAACCTTCTGCCGGAACGCTCCCAAGCCGTTGTCACGCCAGTAGCCAATGGGCCAGTTTCCCTTCTTTAGAACATTTTCGGCAGCAGCCTTTGCCTTTTCAAGTGATCCATTGATGACGAGGCATGGGGCCTTCCCGTCTCCGAAGTCCTTGCTAACGTATTTGCAACCCCATTTTTCGAGCATGGATTTCAGAGTTTTTCTTTCGATGGCCCAGCACCTCCCTTCGGAAGGCCACATGATTTCGCCAGTAAATGGTGACTGGACCCCGTAAACCTGACCCCAATGTGTGCTTGCTCCACGCCCCGTCAGATCGCCTGGCGTCCAAAGCTCAGGATCGTCATCTGGGCTCCCATAGCGGGCGTTCATTGTTTCGCTACGGGGCAGTAGCTGGGTTTTTGCCGCTTCAACAGATTTGGCGTAGACGAGAACGTACTCCGTCGATGTAGAGACGTGGGCCTTCTTGCCCACGTTGTTTTTCGGAGAATAGGTCTTCTGCCAATTGATAACAGCTATTCGATTGTCCTCACCGAAAATCCCGTCGAGCAGCATGCCGAGTCTGAACAGTTCTCGATGGTCGATGCAGATGGCGAGAACGCCGTTGGGCCGGAGCATTTCTCGCATCATCCAGATACGCGGCTCCATGAAGCGTAGCCATTTGCTGTGTTTGGACCCATCCTCGTCTGCAACAAGCCGACCTAGGTCGGGGTCATTCGGGTCTTCGTCCCATTTGTCGTTGTATCGGAAGTCGCGGCCGGTGTTGTATGGTGGATCAGTAAGGATAAGGTCGACCTGACCTCGGTACTTGTAAAGGCTCACCATCGCCTGCAGGTTCTCACCCTCGACGATGAGGTTGCAGTCCTGATCGGCTTCGTCACCGACACATAGGTCTACCTCAATTTTCTGACGGCGAGGCCTGACGCGGCGGGCGATGCGCCAAGGGGGCGTCTGTCCCTTGTAGGTCAGCCGGATGCCACCGCGCTCGCTCTCGTCCCGTTCTTCCAGATGCGCGATAAGCTGTTCGCGCGTCAGGCGTGTGTAATCCATAGCGAGCAATTTCTGTGTTGCTGAGCGATTCGGTGTTTTGTTAACTTGACGTGTTCACGTTAAGTTCTCAACAGGGTGCTCAAGATTTCGTTGTCGGCGCCAGACAACCGGCGCTTGGCGAGGGTAATCAGACGAGGTTAGCCCGCTCATTCTGCGGTGGAGGGCTGGCTCTTGTCGGCAGATGCCGGATGGAAGTACCCGTTTCGCGATCAGCAAGGGCCAAGTCGAACTGCGCCTGCAGGTTTAGCCAGAACTGCGGGTCGGTTCCGAACCAGTGACCAAACCGCAGGGCGGTGTCGCCGGTGATCGAACGCTTGCCTGCGATGATCTGGCTCACCCGATTAGGTGGCACATCGATCTGCCGCGAAAACTCCGTGGGCGTGATACTCAGCTCTTCCAGCTCGTCCTTAAGGACCTGGCCGGGATGTACTGCTCTCATGAACATGGCCTGACCTCCTTTCGTCAGTGGTAATCCACGATCTCTACGTTGCCTGGTCCTGACTGCCCTTCAGACCAGTCAAAGCAGATGCGCCATTGCTGATTGATGCGAATGGAGAACTGCCCTGCCCTATCGCCACGCAGTGCCTCCAGGCGGTTGCTTGGCAACGCCCGAAGCGTGTCGAGTGATGGCGCGGCGTTCAAGATCGCGAGCCGCTTCGCGGCTTGGTCCTCGAACCCTTGAAACGCCTTCACCAACTCGCCGCGTGCGAAGCTTTCAGTCTTCTTGTCGCGATAGCTCAAGATCATCGTGCATCCGAAGATAGGGATGTTGACGACGTACGTCAAGCGTACTCATGGCGTCACAATCATATTGGATTTTTCCATTTATCCGGTTAATGTAATTATCTGATAACATGGAGACGCCAATGCCGACCGTTGTCATCGCATCGCCGAAGGGGGGTGCCGGGAAATCCACGACGGCGATCCTGCTGGGGACAGAGCTGGCCCATGCAGGCGCGAGCGTGGTCATGTTGGACTGTGACCCCAACCACTCTCTGACCCTTTGGGCTGACCGAGCCCCCCTGCCCGATCGAATTCAGGTTCTGTCGAGCGTCACCGAGTCTGACATCGTGAAGAGCATCAAGCAGCACGACACGGACGGTCAGATCGTCGTCGTGGACTTGGAGGGCGTCGCATCGCGGCTGGTTTCCCGGGCGATTTCTCAGGCCGATCTCGTCATTACTCCGATGCGGGCTACCACGTTGGACGCCACGATTGGTGTCAGAGCGCTTCAGCTCATCGCCGAAGAGGAAGAAGCGCTCGATCGGAAGATCCCGCACGCCGTCGTCTTCACGATGACGAAGGCCGTCCGCTCGAAGCAACACAGCGGCATCGCCGAATCATTGGCCGCACAAGGCGTAGATCTGATCGATCCGCCGCTCCTGGAGCGGGCAGCGTTCTCTGCTCTTTTCGAGTTCGGAGGCAACCTCCGGAACATGCCCGCCCAGGGGAACATGGATGGGGCGATCGAGAACGCCGCTCTGTTCGCCCAGGCGGTCTACAAGCGGCTGGCAGAGGGGGTCTGAGATGTCGGACGGAAAAGCCTTCAACATCGACCTCGGCCGCCTGAAAAGCCGGGAGAAAGACCGCAGCCCGCAGGCGATCGAGAAGGCAGAGCGGGCAGGGGAGGAACTGGGCTTCGTTGCCCGTGACGGCCAGAAGCGACGCGGGCGCAAGCCTAGCCCCCGGACGGGGCAAGTCCACGCGAAGGTAATGCCCGGCATTTCCGAAGAGATCGCCAATGAAGCCAAGCGCAGGGGCGTGCAGCAAGGTGTCCTCATCGAGGAGGCCTGGGAGCTTTACAAAAACAAATCCGGTATCTGAAATTACCCGGTCTTTTTCCTGTTCTGTATCCACTTCCTGCAGAACCCGAGGAACGCGGCTTCAGGGTTGCGGGGCGTCTCCGGGAGCCAACTGCGCCACTCTCGCTCCAGGTAATGCACATCGAAGCCGGGTGCGAGCATCCGGGCCGTCTCATAGACATCAGGGTCCAGCTGCGGAGCCACTGCCTGAGGCAGGACAATCTTTACGCCTTGCCGATTTGAGAAGGTGACCATGTCCTCTTGCTCATCGTAGGCGATGGCATAGTCCGGCATGTGGTCGTGTTCTCGGTCCTCTCGCACGATGTTCAGAACGAGCCGCCGAAACTCGCGCGGGGTGGAGTTCGAGCCGCACTTCTTCTGCAGTAGCGCGAGGCTGATCCGCCATTCCTTCTGCGCCCCGCAGTGCTTGCGGGCGAGTTCGTAGATGCGCCTTTCCAGCGGCTTCCGAAGCCGGAAGTAATCGCGGTGCAGCGTGAGGACTTCCTTCGACCGGATCGCATTGAAAACCCAGTCGGAGAGCTTGATCTCAACCTCCTGCATGCGGCCGTCGCGGGTTTCCCTGACGACCTCGGCACTCTCGATCAGGCCAAAGGTCCTGAAGATTTCCTTCCCGCCGGTTACGATGTTCGTGCTGATCCTCGTCCCGGCCAGGCGCTCAAGGGCAGCCTTCAGCTGAGAGTAACCGGAACCCGCTGTGTTCCGGTTCGTAGCGACCAGCATGTCAAACGCGCGAAACCGGACAACCTGAGAAACCTCTTTCCCATCGTTCAGGGCGGTCATCAGTTGGCTTATGCAATAGATCAGGACATCGCGGTCATGAACCGTCGCAAGGCCATCGACAGAAGGCTTGATCGCGATCTTGATGCCGTTGTGCTCATACTCCCTGACGCGCGTATCAGGCTTGGTCGATAGCGAGAAGATGGGGTGTTCCATCGAAGCCATATCTGCCTTCGGGACGGCATCGAAGATGTCGCACACGAAGAAGTCGCCCTGCGGATACCGATCAGGCAGGAGAGGGGAACGGTTTGCTACATGATCGTCAGACACAGGCGAGCCTTTCGTACTTTCACACACAGTAGGGCAGGGCGAGCTCGAAATCCACGCCGATTCGTACTTTCACACACGCAAGGCGCTTTCGTACTTTTGCCCACGCTCTATCGTACTTTTACACACGATCTTTCGTACTTTCACACACACCCCACTCAGAATCGCTTCGTTGTTTCAAGGGCTTGCGAGGCATTTTCGGTGCTTAACTCTGAATCTAACCCATATTTAACACCTTGGCCTGTGGATAACTTTTCATGAGCAGCTGCAGACCTCATCCCGCATAAAACACGCAGGCCTGTTTTCCGCTCTCCGGCCCCCGCAGCCATTCACCCCCAAGGACAGCGCAGACGGTACCGTTGCCTGCCAGGAAGCGGGGCAAGGAGATGCTGAGACCAAGCGCCAGGACCAACCCGAAGAGGGCTATGAATGGGGTGCGCTTCTTCCAGCGTCCCGCCCTTGCCAGATCGTCGCGTAAGCGCTGAAGGGTTTGCTCTTCCTGCCGGACCAGTTCGTCCAGGGTGCGGCTGGTATCCCGCCGATCGGCAGCGAGGCCCAGGTGCAGGTCTTCCAGCCGGTCGAGGGGAGCGGCCAGGGCCTTGTCGATCTCATTGCCGATATGGCGGCCATAGCGCTGCGGATCGGCATAGGCCTTCGCCGCCTGTGCCGCATCCCGACTTTCCAGCGCGGTCTTCTGGACCGCAGCGAGGGTTTCCCCGTGCTGATCCAGCTTCTCCGACATCTTCGCGACCACGACGCCGAGAAGATCCACCATCTCACCGAGGGCGGCGAGGGAGAGGGCAGGGGAGGCGGAACCGGGTTCTGGCATTGTGATTTCCGTGATCAGGGATAGGCGATGTGGGATCAGAGATCGGTGTTGCGCGATCAGGGTTCAGATTTGGGAGTTGCGGGTTGCGCGTCCGGTGACAGGTGCAGCCCGTCGAACTCCTCGTCCGCGAAGTAGCGCAGCTTGCGGGCGATGATCACCGGCTTGCCCTGGACGCGCAGCAGCTGGACATGGGGCGGTATCTGCATGATCTCGTCCGGGGTCATCAGGTCTCGCGCCGTGACGTTGTACGAGGTCGAGGGCGCATCGCCGGGCTTGTGGCTTTCGGTCTGATAGCCGGTGGTTTCCCGGCCGATCATCTGGCTCAGCCACTTCGCCGTCTCGAAGTCGTTCACCCCGAAGGTTTGCAGCACGCCCGCATTGGCCACGAAGGTATTGGCCCGGGCACCGTAGAGGTCGCGGAGCTGGCTCATGTCCTGCAGGATCGGCCAGAGTTGAAGTCCATAGCCCGCCATCAGCCCCATGGCGCGTTCCACCGCTTCCAGGCGCCCGAGGGCGGCAAACTCATCGAGGAGGAACAGGGCGGGCTGTTTCAGGCGCTGTGCGCCTGCCTGAGCCGCTTCCGCGTCCCTGGCGATATCCTGAAGTGCCTGTGCCACCAGAAGCCTCAGCCAGCGGCTGTAGGCATCGAGGCGGTTCGGGGGCAGGACGAGGAAGATCGAGGTCAGATCATGCCGCAGGGCGGAGAACTGGAAGTCCGAACGCGCCGTAGCGGTCACGATGCGGGGGCTGTCGAGGAAATGGGTGTGGCGCTGCGCCGAGGACATCACCGAGGCCGCTTCGCGGTCGGATTTGCCAAGGAAGCGGTTGGCGGCGCGGGCGATCAGTCCCCCGGCAGCATCCGTGTCCTGCATCAGCTCCAGGAGGGTGCGGAACTTCTCGGGCGGCAGGGTCAGATATTCCCGCACGGTGGCGAGGGTCTTACGATCCTGATCCTCATGGGACACAGCGAACATGATCAGCCCGGCCAGCAGCGCCTTGGCCTCTTCGTTCCAATGCGCTTCCGACTGTTGGCCGGGCGGGTCCATCACCAGGGCTTCGGCCAGAGAGGCGGCATCCTCGCCGAGGTCGAGGCTTTCCGCCGAGAGCCGTCCGAGGGGGTTATAGGCCGAGGCGGGCAGGCCGGTGACGCCGAAAGGGTCGAGGATATGGACCGCGCCGAAGCGCTTGCGCGCCTCGCCCGCGATCTTCGCATTCTCGCCCTTGGGGTCGATCACCAGCACCGAGCGTTCGGCCAGCAGGAGGTTCGGGATCACCGTGCCGACACCCTTGCCCGCGCGGGTTGGGGCGAGGGTCAGAAGGTGAGCCGGGCCGTCATAACGCAGGAGCTTGCCGCTATCGAGGTCGCGCCCGATCAGAAGGCCAGAACCACCTTCAAAGGCCGCGCGTTCCTTCCGGGTGGCAAAGCGCGCCGACCCGTGGCTGTCTCCCTGATTGCGGCCCCAGAGCTTGATGCCGGTCCGGTTCGACCAATCGCTGGCCCCGATGATCCAGCCGGTGATCGTCATCGGCCAGAACACGAACCAGTGCCAGAGGGCTTCGCCCATCGGCACGTCAGACAGGATGATGATCACGATCAGCCAGGCGAACCAGGCGAAGGCCGTGGCCATCACCATCCAGACGAAGAACCATCCGGCGAGGATCGGGGTGACGACGACAAAGAGGGACAACCGCGACAGCAGCCCCAGAGCGGAGAATACATACTGCAAAGAAATCAGGTCCAGCTAAGAGGGCAGGGGGGTGAGCTGCGCTCACCCCCCTGAAGGGAAAAGCGCGGCGATCAGGTCGTGGGCGGTGCTGTCGCGGAAGGTGCGGCGGCGGGCTGCTTCGCATCCCAGCCCTCAAAGGCCTTGCGGTCCTGTTCACGGGGCAGGTTGCGCACCAGGCGCTCGATCATGGCGGCGGCATTGGAATCCCGTTCCGCCAGATCGACCAGCGCCCCCCCGAGGATGATCTTGCGCCTTGTGTCCAGCTTGCGCGCCTTCGTCGCTTCCCGGTTCTTCAGCGCGAGAAGCCGGGCCTTGGCCTGGGCGTAGCGCTTCTCGGCGCGTTCCAATTCTGTCTCAGCCATTCATACCTTCACACACGTCGGAAAATCCAAACATCTTGAGGTTGAATGGAGCATTGACGGGGTAAGGTCAAGCGGTTACCCGTAGGCCTGTAAAGGTCAAGGGCGCACTTATGCAAACTCTCCTCCGCCTGCGGCGCTTCCGAGATTTGCGTGCGGTCTCCTCGGAGGCAGAGCCCCCCGCCGACGGCGTCCCCAGTCCGTCGCATGGTGCGACGGATCAGGAAGCGCGCCCCGCCTTCCTGTCCCGGGGCTTTGCCCGTTCGGCAGCGAAACGCTCCACTGGAGCGTTTCCGGGAAGCTGCCTCACCCCATCCTGGCCAACCTTCGCGGTTGGATTGCGCCCCGCTGTCCCTGTCGCCCTCCCTGGAACTGGCCCCGGGAGCGGGGCGGTTCCGCGAGGGCGTCAGCGCCAGCGGACGATCCGGTTCCGCCTGTCCCTAGAGCGGGACCGGCTGCCGGATCGGGTTTGCCGCGCGTTGCTTGTCCGGCAAACCTTGGCCCATCCTGGGGATGGTCGTGCGCCTCGCTGGCAGCATGGCCGCCCGCCTGTTGGCGTGGCTGCATGTCTGCCTCTTTGCGCGACGGCCTACTTGCCCGGATGGCAAGCCGAGCGCTTGGCCGTTTGCCTGCCTGCCTGTTTGCATGTCTGGCCGTCTGCCTGCCCTTGCACGTCGTCGGATCGGTAGGGCGCGGCCATGGCCAGCTTCCACCTCTCCGTCAAGACGATCAAACGCAGCGCCGGGCGATCCGCCACTGCGGCGGCGGCCTATCGGTCGGCGTCCGTCATCGAGTGTGACCGGGAGGGCCGCATGCACGACTACACCGCCAAGCGCGGCGTCGAGGCCTGCTTCATTCTCGCCCCCGATGATGCACCGTCCTGGGCGCAGGACCGCGCCGCGCTGTGGAACGCCGCCGAGGCGCGCGAGACCCGGTCCAATTCGGTGACCGCCCGCGAATGGGAGCTGGCCCTTCCGTCCGAGCTGTCTGACGCCGCGCGGATCGACATTGCGCGGGCCTTCGCCGCGCAGCTGGTCGAGCGCTACGGTGTGGCGGCAGATGTAGCGATCCATGCACCGCACCGTGAGGGCGATCAGCGCAACCATCACGCCCATATCCTGACCACCACCCGCGTCCTGTCCGCCGAGGGGCTGACCGACAAGACCCGCGTTCTCGATGCCGCCAGCACCGGCGGGCCGGAGATCGAGGCCATGCGCGGCTATTGGGCCGAGCTGCAAAACCATGCCCTTGAACTGGCCGGGCAGGAGGAGCGCGTCGATCATCGGTCATTGGAGGCTCAGCGCGAGGAGGCGTTGTCCCTGGGGGACACGTTGAAGGCCGAAGAGCTGGACCGCGAGCCGGAGCTGAAGCTTGGCCCCGCCGCAAATGCCATCGAGCGCCGCGCGCAGCTGGTGGCCGAGGCCGAGGGCCGCGACTACGAGCCGCTGACCCAGCGGGGCGCGCGGGTGCATGCCGTGCGCCAGGCCAAGGCGATGTTTGCCGAGATGCGCGAGCGGCTGGAGCTGGCGCGCGATGCCTGGGCTGAGGCCCGTGAGGAGGGGCAGGGCCATGTCAGCGCCGGGCTGGCGGCCTTGCGCGCCGCCGCAGGGCGGCAGGCGAAGGAACTGGAACCGGACGAGATCAAGCAGCGCCTCGCACGGATTGCCGGGCGTGAGCAGAACCAGGAGCATGATCGCGCGCCGGGGCAGGGGAGCGGGGATATACGCGGCAGGCTTGCCGATGTGTTGGGCAAAGCCAGGGCGGAAGACCAGGAGCGGGAAAAGGTTCGCCAGAAAGAGCGCGAGCAGGAGCTGGACGAAGAGCGCAAGCGGCAGCGCGAGCTCGACAGGGATCTCGGATGGGAGCTGTAGGGG
>Ga0209460_1000866_pt1 | contig 22466 bp, 15 predicted proteins | sample EBPBio132013_DNA_FD_185868 | JGI IMG/M metagenome (GOLD analysis project Ga0209460, IMG submission 185868) | Wastewater treatment Type I Accumulibacter community from EBPR Bioreactor in Madison, WI, USA - Reactor 2_5/13/2013_ DNA (SPAdes)... | ecosystem: Engineered > Bioreactor > EBPR >... | reverse complement strand
TCTCCTGGACATGGGTAATGAGCTTGAAAGCCGTTACCTACCACCTCCGAGGCATCTTTGGCAACCCACCGATAAATCATGTCTTTGATCCGCAAGCGTTTCCTCGTGGCCGAAAAGATCCACACCCAACTTAGATAGAGATAGCGACAGGGAGGCGATCTATCTCGACTTCAACGTCCGCGTCGACAACACGACGGCAGTCGATACCAGCAAGAGCCTTGTCACGTCGGCGAAGCTTTATGCCAATGCAACAACGTTCCTGGACAAGACGGAACAAATTGCCGAAAACGTCCTTGAGCCGACAGTCACCAACCTGACCAAGACCGTCACCGCCTTTAACCCGCGCCCCGGCCTTGCCACCGGCATCGCCACAGTCAGCGTCAATTTCACCAACAGTGGCGACGGTATCGGCTACGACTTCCGCCTGACCGACGGCGGCTTCGTGAGTGGCGCCAATTACACGGTCACCGCCGTGATCATCAACGGCACCAGTTACGCTCCCGGCAGCCTGCCCAGTGGTGTAACCGCTTCTGGCGGCACGGGCATTACCGTCGATTTCGACCGTCTTGCTCAGGGCACCACCGTTCGCGTGGTCTACACGGTGGAGGTCTCCAATAGCGTTACCATCGCGTCGACCAATGCAACCTTGAAGTGGTCGAGCCTGCCGGAAACCTTCAAGACCTACGCCGGCTCGACCGTTGGCACCGACGCGACGGCGAGCGGCGAACGCGACGGCAGTGGCATCACGACTGCGCCCAACACCTATTACCGTACCGAAGGCGCCGGCCTGGGCATCATCCAGGGCACGCTGTGGGATGACACGGCTTCCACTAACGCCAGCACCACCCCTGACGGTCCCGGCCTCGCCGGCCAGACCGTTACCCTGACCTGGGCCGGCGCCGATGGCGATCTGGCGACAACCGCCGACAACCTGACCTTCACGACAACCACGAATGCCAGTGGCGCCTACCGCTTTGGCGTTCTGCCATCGGGCAACTACCGCATCGACACGCCGACCACGGTCGTCGCCTATCCGTTCCCGGGTGACACCGACGATGCGAAGGTCCGCATCGACAGCGATGGCGCCCCGCTGGCAACGATCACGATTTCCGGCCTCGGCGAGGGGTCGACCGCAACAGCGAATGCCGGCTACGTTCGCGTCAACGATGCGCCGGTCAACACCTTGCCCGCTGCGCCGACCACGCTCGAGGACACCTCCTTGAACATTACCGGCATCAGCATCACTGATATAGATGCCGGCACCCTTGTCATGACGGTCAAGCTCTCGGTTGTAAACGGCAAGCTCGACTTCACAACATCGCTTCCTGCCGGCCTAACCATAGACAGCGGTGCGCTCAACTCAGCCAGCGTCACCATAAAAGGCAGCCAGGCCGACCTCAACACAGCGCTGAACACCCTGCGCTACACCCCGAACCTGAACTACAACGGCACCGACACGCTGACCGTCGTCACCAACGATCTCGGTAATCTCGGCGACGCCAATGGCGACCTGCTGGTCAATGCGGCCGACGCGCTGACCGACACCGACCGCCTGACCATCAATATCACCCCGGTCAACGATGCGCCCATCGCCAAGCCCGATGCCGGCTCTCCTTTGGAGGCCGGCGGCAAATTCAACAACGAAGCAGGTGTTCCGGCTGGCGGGAACCTCTTGCGTAACGACATCGACGTCGACCTGAACGACAACCCGTCCACAGAAGTACTTTCGGTGACGCTGATCACCCTCGGCACCGGCACCCCTGCTACTGCGGTCACGGCTGCTGGCACGAATGTGGTCGGCGCTTACGGCACGCTGACGATCAAGAGCAACGGCGAAGCCATCTATGTGGTCGACGAAAACGATCCCGACGTAGAAGCCTTGCGCCTGAACAGCCAGAGGCTGACTGAAACCTTCACCTATCGTATGAGAGACTCTGCAGGCCTGACGTCGGATGCCACCATCATGGTGACCATCCGCGGCAGAAATGACACACCGGTCGGCGTGAATGATGAAGGTTCCGCACTGGAAGCGGGCGGAGTGAACAACGCTACCCCCGGCAGCAATGCCGCTGGTAATGTGCTCACCAACGATACCGACGTAGACAGCGTTGCCAATGGCGAAGCCAAAAGCGTTACCGGTATCCGCTATAAGCGGGAGTCGGATACTTCTGGTGTCATGACCGGTGTGCCCGGCGACAACTCGGATGTCACCGTGAATGGTCTGCTTGGCGCACTTACAATTCGTTCGGATGGCACCTATACCTATGTCGTCGATAACACCGCTACGGCCGTTCAGCGGATGGTTGCCGGCGATCAGCTTTTTGAATTCTTCAGCTATCTTGTGACCGACGCAGAAGGCCTGACCGACATCGCCCAGATCAGGATCACCATCAACGGCGCCAACGACAATCCGGTGGCCAGCAACGATCAGGCGGCAGCCCAGGCCCAGGGCATCGCTGGCGGGATAGATGTGGGTGGCGTGATCACCGGCGGCACCGAAATGGGCTCCGAGATCAATCCGACAGGCAATGTCATCCGCTTCCAGAGTAGGCCAGGCCCGATTACCCAGCCGGGCGGAAATGGCATCGATACGGACGTCGACCGCACCGACCAGCCGAACAGCAAGCTTGTTGTCACCGGCATTCGCACCGGCGCAGAGATTGGCGGCGACACGACGACCGCAGTCACGGGAGCAACAGTCATTGCTGGCAGTTACGGCACCCTGACCATCAATCCGGACGGCTCGTTCACTTACGATGTGAACAGCCGAAATGCCACCGTGCAAGCCCTGGGTGTCGGCGCAACCCTCACCGATACGTTCACCTACAAGATCGCCGACACCACTCTGCCAACCGGCCTGACCGACCTTGCCGAACTCAACATTATCGTGCGCGGCGTCAACGACCCGCCCGTGGCCCAGGATGTATTCACGACGGCCATCGAAGCGGGCGGCATTGCCAATGGGACGGTCGGCCTGGATCCGAGCGGCGACGCCACGGCCAACGACTTTGACCCTGACGGCGATCCGATCAGCGTAGTCGGCGTCCGTAGTGGCGACGACACTGGCGGCGCAACCGGACTCGTCTCGGTCGCCCCCGGTTCTACCTCGACCACGAACGGCACGGCCATCATCGGCACTTACGGCACCCTGACCATTGGCGCCAACGGCACCTACGTCTATGTGGTCGACAATAACAAGGCCGCCGTGCAGGCCTTGCGCACCGGTGCGAACACGCTGAGCGAGACCTTCACCTACCAGATCGCCGACAACGCAACGACACCGGAAACCGACCTGGGACAGATCGTCGTCACCATCGCGGGGCGTAACGACAACCCGGTCGCAGTGAATGACACCGCCACCGCCGTCGAGGCCGGCGGCCTCAACAATGCCGTTGCCGGCACCAACCCGACCGGCAACGTGCTGACCGACCCTGTCACCGGCGACACCGATGTCGATTCAATCGCCAATGGCGAAACCAGGACCGTCTCGGCGGTCCGCACCGGCGCCGAAGCCGCCACCGGAACCGCCGGCACGGTCGGCGTCGCGCTGGCCGGAAGCTACGGCACCCTGACGCTGAACGCCGACGGCAGCTACCAGTACATCGTCGACAACAACAACGCCGCCGTCCAGGCGCTGCGCACCAGCGGCAATACGCTGACCGAACTTTTCACCTACACGGTGAACGACACGGAAGGCGCCACCGACCTCGCGCAACTGACCATCACCATCCGGGGTGCCAACGACACGCCGCTCGCCAATCCCGATGTGGTGACCGCCGTCGAGGCTGGCGGGTTGAACAACGGCACCGCCGGAACGAACCCGGGTGGCAATGTGCTGACCAACGACAGCGATGTCGATGCTGCGGTCAACGGCGAAACCAGGGCCGTTTCCGCCTTCGCCAACAGCGCCAGCGTCGCCGGCACCCTCGGCAGTGCGCTGGCCGGCCGTTGGGGCAGTCTCACCCTGAATGCAGATGGCAGCTATTCGTATGCGGTCAACAACAGCAACGCCACCGTGCAAGGCTTGCGAACGACGGCCGACACCCTGACTGACGCCTTCACCTACACCATGAAGGATGCCGCCGGGGCAACCGCGACCACCACCTTGAGCGTCACCATCCGCGGCGCCAACGACAATCCCACTGCGATCAACGACACGGGCACAGCTGTAGAAGCCGGCGGTTTGAATAATGGCACTCCCGGCAGCGATGCGACCGGCGACGTCCTGTTCAACGATACCGACCCTGACAATCCTGCCTATGGCGAGACCAAGACGGTGACCGCTGTCCGCACCGGCACGGAGGCCGGTACCGGCACGTCGGGCACGGTGGGTGTAGCGCTGGTCGGCACCTACGGCACCCTGACCCTTGATGCGAGCGGCAACTACAGGTACGTCGTCGATAACAACAACGCGACCGTTCAGGCACTGCGCACAACGGCCAATACCCTGAGCGAAACGTTCACCTACACGATGCGCGATACGGCAGGTGCGACAGATGTCGCGCAGCTGGTTATCACCATCCAGGGCGCCAACGACACCCCGGTGGCGCGCAACGACTTTGCTGTGGCCTGGCCGCCCATCGTCGGCAGCCCCAGCTCCGGTCGCGACCCGAGCGGCAACGTGCTCACCAATCCGCTGACCGGCGACACCGATGTCGATGCCGGGGACAGCAAGACCGTATCAGGTGTCAGGGCTGGCACGGAGGCCGCCGGCGGCAGCCTGACCACGGTCGCATCCGGTACCAACAGCGGCAGTGGCGAACGAATCAACGGTACTTACGGCTGGCTCAACATCGGCGCCGACGGCAGCTACCTGTACCAGGTCGACTTCGTCAGGACGGCCAGCCTTGCTCCAGGCACAGTGGTCCAGGACTACTTCAGCTACGAGTTGAAAGATACCGGGGGCTTGACCGATCTCGCGCAATTGACCGTGTTTGTTCGCGGCCGCAACAACCCGCCGATCGCCATTGACGTTCTGGCCACGGCGGTCGAGGCGGGCGGCATCGCCAATGGTTCACCCGGCGTCGATCCGACCGGTGACGTGTTGGCCAACGACTTCGATCTGGAGGGTGATCCGCTTACCGTCACGGCCGTGCGCACCGGGCCGGAAGCGGGTTCCGGCACATCCGGAACGCTCGGCGCACCGCTGCGCGGCCTCTATGGCGACCTGACGCTGAATGCCGACGGAACCTATCGGTACGTCGTCGACAACACGCTACCGGCAGTCCAGGCGCTGCGCACCAGCGGCAACACGCTCGTCGACACTTTTACCTACACCGAATCCGACATCTACGGCGCAACTGACCAGGCACAGATCATCGTCACCGTTCAGGGCGCCAACGACAACCCCGTCGCCATGGCTGATGTTGGCAGCGCGCTCGAATCCGGTGGATTCGCCAACACGACGCCGGGCAGCGATGCGACCGGCGACGTTCTGGCCAACGACACTGACGTCGATCTCTACGGCGAGACGAAGGCCGTTGCCGCAGTCGCCGGGGGGGCTGTCGGGGGCATGACCACCGGGCGCTACGGTACGCTGACGCTGAACGCCGACGGCAGCTACACCTACACCGTCGACAACGCCAACCCGGCCGTCGAGGCACTGCGCCTGGCCAGCGAGACGCTGACCGACACCTTCACCTATCAGGTCGTCGATGCTGCCGGCGCCACTGCCACCGCCACGCTGACCATCACCATCCGGGGCGCCAACGACAACCCGGTCGCCGCCGATGATGTCGGCCTCGCCACCGATGCCGGCGCCGCTCCGGTCACCACCGGCAACGTGCTGCCCAACGACAGCGATGTCGATGGCGGCGACTCCAGGACGGTAGTCGGCATACGCACCGGCGCGGAAACGGGCAGCGGTACGGGTGGCAGCGTCGGCACCGCGCTTGCCGGCAAGTACGGGACGCTGGTGCTCGAGGCCGACGGCTCGTGGACCTACACCATCGATATCACCAACCAGGACGTGCTCAACGCCGCCGGCGCGGGGCGCATCCTCAGCGACGTGTTCACCTACACGATGCGCGACACCGCCGGCGCTACCGACCAGGCGCAACTGACAATCGCCCTCGACATGGTTGCGCCGTATACTGAAACTGGGAGGTTGCCGTTCTTCAGCCGCGAAACAGAGAGCGGCGGACGGAGCATCCCCTTGCCGAACATCGAACCGATCACCTTCATCCACCAGGTGGTCAGAGCCATCGACCGGCAAATGCGGATTTCGAACACGCGCAATGATGGCACCGATATCAGCCAGGAGGCGCCGCTGGAAATCCGCTCGATTTCGCTGGGTGCCGGACTGGGCCTGGATCCGGAGCAGTTCGTCGGCCGCGCGGTACAGCAAAGTCGCCTGGTGAGCAAACTCGACAGCCTGCAGGTCGAAGCACGCCAGGGGGTCGTCTCGCTTTCCGCCGACGGCCTGCTGGCCGATCCTTCGGTTTTTGTACCTGATCCCCGGCTGATGATCGAAGCCGCCCCCACGCCGCGCGACAGACTCGTGCTGCGCACCTCCAGCGCCCCGTCCTTCCGCGAACAGTTGGAACTAGCCGCGCAGCGTTTCAAGCCAGTTGCGGTAAACTCCCATGCCGTGCGCATTCCGGGTGAATTCCATCACAACTCATGATCCGCCTCCGAACCATGACCAGAACAAGAAAATCGCTTCCGCTGTTCCTCGGTACCGCAGTGTTTCTCTCCGCCTGCGGCTCCTTGACGCCGACGCCTTATACGAAGGACGAGATCAAGGATCGCGTGGTCACCGACCGGGCCAAGATGTTCACCGACCAGGAACCGGTGACCGGCCCGATCACCTTCCACGAGGCGGCGGCGCGAGCGCTCAAGTACAACCTCGACTACCGCCTGAAGCTGATGGAAGGCGCGCTGGCCACCAGCCTGTACGACGCTTCCAAGTTCGACATGCTGCCGCGCCTGGTCGCCGGCGCTGGCTACCTCGGGCGCAACAATGTTTCCGGCGGCGTATCGGAGGGGATCGATGTCAATACCGGCAGGCCCGACGGCACGATCAGCCTGCGGCCATCGACCGCAGTTGAACAGCACCGGCAGATCAGCAATCTGACGCTGTCGTGGAGCGTGCTGGATTTTGGCGTTTCCTACTACCGCGCCCAGCAGAAGGCCGACCAGATCCTGATGGCCGAGGAACGCCGGCGCAAGGTCATCCAGAACGTCCTGCAGGATGTGCGCAACGCCTACTGGCGGGCGCTTGGCGCCCAACGCCTGATCGACGAAGTAAACCGCCTGATCGACCGCACCGGCAGGGCGCTCGAGGCAGCGAAGAAGGCCGAGGATCAGGGACTGCTACCGCGCCTGCAGGCGCTTTCGTACCAGCGCGCCCTGCTCGACGCGGTGAGCCTGATGAACCTGCGCCGCCAGGATCTCGAACTGGCACGGGCCGAACTAGCCGCATTGATGTCGCTGCCTCCTGGAACGCCGATGGTACTGGCGGACAGCGAGGATCCGATCGTGTCGACGCTTCCCACCGACACCGAGGCGCTGGAGCGCATGGCGCTCGAACGGCGCCCGGAAATCATGGAGGAGTGGTATCGCAAGCGCGTCACCGCGAACGACATCAAGATCGCCAAGGCGCAGGTCTGGCCGAACCTCGGGATCGAAGCTGGCCCGATCCACGATTCCAACAAATACCTCTACAACAATAACTGGGCCGAGACCGGCCTGCGCCTCTCGCTCAACCTGCTCAAGCTGTTGCAATGGCCGGCGCTCGACGAGGCACAGCAGAACCAGGAGAAAGCCGACGACATGCGCCGCATGTCCTTGTCTATGGCGGTCCTGACCCAGGTGCACGTCGGCAAGCAGCGCTACGAACTGGCGCTTTCCGAACTGAAGTTCGCGGACGACATCATGCGCGTCGACGGCCGCCTGCTCGATTACGCCAAGGCGGCTTCTTCGACCTCGGTTGACTCCGAACTCGAGGTCATCCGCGCCGAAGCGCGCTCGCTGCTCGCCCGCTATCAGCGCCAGGCCGCTTACTCGAACGCCCAGGCCGCATGGGGCCGGCTCTACAACTCGGTCGGCCTCGATGTCATGCCGGAAGCGATTTCCAGCCACGACGTCAAGACGCTCGCTGCCGAGATCAAGCGGACAATGGCGGAATGGGAGACGATCGGGTTGCGCCCTCCGGAGGCACCAGCCATTTCCAAGGCACCTGGTTAAGCTGATGCGCTTTCTCGTTCCGTTCGCGCTATTTCTCTCGGCAACGGCGCTGGCCCAGAGGCCGCCAGCCGCTCCCCCGGTGACTCCACCGCCGGCCGCCAAAGTCGCCCCGGCACCCTCAGCGGTGGCCGATGCCAATGCCATCCGCGTCCTCCTCGCGCCCGAACTCGAGACCACGCTCGTTGCACAAATGGCCGGGCGCATCGAGGTTCTGAATGCCAGCCTCGGCCAGCCGGTGGCCAAGGGCAAGTTGCTGGTCGGCATCGAATGCGGCGAGTCGCAGGCCCGCCTGCGCATGGCGGAAGCGGAACTGGCCTCGGCCCGCGATACGTTGACCGGGAAGACCGGCCTCAAGCAGCTCAACGCCGCTGGCGACCTCGAGGTATCGACGGCGCAGGCTGCGGTTGACAAGGCAAAAGGGGCCGTTTCGCTCGGCCGCGCGCAGGTCGCCTACTGTTCGCTGGCCTCCCCCTTCAACGGACGCATCGCCCGCATCTACGTCAAGCAGCACCAGGGGGTGAATGTCGGCGCGCCGTTGCTGGATCTGGTCAGCGACGGTCCGCTCAAGCTGCGCCTCAACGTGCCATCGAACTACCTGCGCCAGTTGAAAATCGGCACGGGCTTCGATGTCGCCGTCAATGAAACCGGCAAGACTTATCCGGCCAAAGTCACGGCGATCAACGCCCGCGTCGATGCCGTCGCCCAGACCGTCGAACTCGAAGCGCGGATTGACGGCAGGCCGGCCGAACTGCTGGCCGGGATGAGCGGCATCGCCCGTTTTCCGTTCACGCCTTGAGCGAACAGACCCTTCCGCACCCGCAATTGCTGCTCGCTGTCGCCGCCCTCGAGGAACGGGCGCGCGCGGCAGATTCGCTGCAGGCACTGGCCTTCTCGATCGCCAACGATGCCTACCCGCTGCTCGGCTTCCGTCAGGCGCTGGTCTTCGATGCCCGCGAGGAACCGTGGACAATGCTCGCCGTCTCCGGCCTCGCCCGGCCGACCGAGGATTCTCCCTACCTGGTCTGGCTGCGCCGAGCCGCCGACTGGCTGGCCGCCCTGCCAAAAACCGCAACGGCGACCTGGGTTACGCCCGACACAGCCGACATTCCTGACGATATCGCCGAAGGCTGGCAGGAATGGTGGGCGGCCGGTTTATGGTGCCTGCGACTGGTCGACCGCAGTAGCCGGGTCATTGGCTTCGCCGTCTTCCTGCTCGATGCCCCGCCGGCGGAACCGATCGCTGCACAGGTCACCCGCCTCGCCGGCACCTGGGGCTATTGCTGGGCCGCGCTGGCCGGCGACGAACCGCGCTGGCGCCTGAAGCTGACGCCGAAACAGCGCAAGCTCACGCTGCTGGCCGCCGCCGTGCTGTGCCTGATCCCGGTCAAGCAGACGGTATTGGCCCAGGCCGAAGTGGTGTCGCAGGATGCGCTGGTCGTTGCCTCGCCGCTCGACGGCGTGGTCAAGACCTTTCATGTCGCACCCAACCAGCCGGTACGCAAGGGCGAAAAGCTCTTCTCACTCGACGACACGACGCTGCGCAACCGGCTTGAAGTTGGCGCCAAGGGCGTCGGCGTCGCCGATGCCGAACTGAATGCCGCCAGCCAGCGCGCTTTCGACAATGCTCCGTCGCGCAACGAGATCGCGCTGCTCACCGGACGTGCCGCCGAGCGCCGCGCCGAACTCGCCTCGATTCAGGCGCAACTGACGCGCATCGACGTTCTCGCCCCGCGCGACGGTGTCGCTGTCTTCGGCGACACCAATGACTGGATCGGCAAGCCAGTGACCACCGGCGAGCGCATCCTGCTGCTCGCCGACCCGACGCTACCAGCGATGCTGATCCACCTGCCGGTCGCCGATGCCATTGCGCTCGACGTCGGCGCGCCGGTCAAGCTTTACCTGAGCACACACCCGCTGAGCTCGCTCGAAGGCCGCATCACCGAGACCAGCTATCAGGCAATCACGACGCCCGACGGCATCGCCGCCTATCGCCTGCGCGCCGCCTTCGACGGGCGCCCCGAGGAGGCGCGGCTCGGCTTGCGCGGTACCGCCAAGATCTATGGGGACTGGGTCGTGCTTGGCTATTACCTGCTGCGCCGTCCGTTGGCAGCCCTGCGGGAATGGTCGGGGCTGTGATCGACGCGGCCGCCATGCAGCCGCTGCCGGCATTGCGCGAAGATCTGCGCCTCGCCGAGGCGGCGCCCGAAGCCGACGGTGCGCCGGCCTGGGTGATCGAGGATCCGGTCATCAACCGTTTCTACCGTATCGGCTGGCTGGAATTCGAGTGCCTGATGCGCTGGGGTGCGCCAGCCGCGCAGATCGCCGAACAGATTGCTAGAGAAACCCCGCTGCAACCGGAAGCGGAACAGGTGCTCGCCCTGGCCGATTTTCTCGGCCAGCACCAGTTGCTGCGCCCCGGCCTGGAAGCCACCGACCGGCTGGCCGCGCGCTCGACCGGTGCGCAATGGACGCAATGGCGCTGGTGGCTGCACCACTACCTGTTCTTCCGCATCCCGCTGGTTCGTCCGCAGCGCCAGCTCGGGCGCCTCGCGCCGCATCTCGGCGGCCTGTTCCGCCCGGAAATGTTGTGGGTGGTGCTCGCGCTCAGCGGCCTCGGCCTGCTGCTGGTATTCCGCCAGTGGGACGTCTTCAGACGCTCGGTGGTTGATTCGATTTCGCCCGAAGGCCTGCTCGGCTTCGCCTCGGCACTGGTCGTCGCCAAGACCCTGCACGAACTGGGGCACGCGCTGGCGGCGACCCGCTTCGGCGTGCGCGTGGCGCACATGGGCGTTGCCTTCGTCGTCATGTGGCCGATGCTGTACACCGATGTCGGCGAGTCGTGGAAGCTCAAATCGCGCCATCAGCGCCTGGCGGTCTCGTCTGCCGGCATCCTCACCGAACTGGCGCTGGCCGGGCTGGCCACGCTGGGCTGGGCGCTGACCGATCCCGGCCTGCTGCACACTGCTTTTCTTTACTTGGCAACAACCAGCTGGGGGCTGTCGTTGGCGCTGAACCTCAGCCCCTTCATGCGCTTCGACGGTTATTTCATTCTTTCCGACCTGCTCGACTTCCCCAACTTGCACGAGCGTTCGTCGGCACTGGCGCGCACGGCGCTGCGCCGCAGCCTGCTCGGCCTCGACGAAGCGTGGTCGGAGAAATTCACGCCGCGCCAGCGTCACCTGCTGATCGCCTTCGCCTTCGCAACCTGGCTTTACCGGCTGCTGATCTTTCTCGGCATCGCAGTTGCGGTCTACCTGTTCTTCTTCAAGATTCTCGGCATTTTCCTGTTCGCAGTCGAAATCGCCTGGTTCGTGGTGCTGCCGATCTGGCGTGAACTCAAGGTCTGGTGGGAACGGCGCGCCCAGATCGCCACCGGCCGCCGCTGGCGTTTCGCACTGCTCGTCCTGCTCGGCCTGCTGCTTGTCGCCATCCCGTGGAAGACCGAGGTCAAGGGCTACGGCCTCGCCCACGCGACCCGTCAGCAACTGGTTTTCAGCCCGATTCCGGCGCAGATCAGCCGCATTTCCGATTCCGGCCCGGTCGCTGCTGGCGCGCTGCTCGCCGAACTCGACGCCCCGGATATCCGCCTGCGCGGCAGCCGCAACGAGGCCAGCCTGCGCGCACTTGATGCGCAGCTCACCGGTCTGCAGGCGCAAGAGCGCGGCATCGAACAGGCAAGCGCCACCGCGGGCCGCCTCGACGAGCAACTGGCCGAAATCCGTTCGACCGGTGAGGAACTGGACCGTCTCGTCCTGCGTGCCGAATTTGCCGGAGAGTGGCTCGACACCGACCGCCAGCAACAGGCTGGCACCTGGATTGGAACGCGCACGCCGCTGGGCATTCTTGTCGATCCGCAAGGATGGCAGGTCGATGCGTATGTCGAGCAGCACGACGTCGATCGCCTAAAGAACGGCGCCGCCGCAATCTTCTATCCGGAACACAGCCTCGACGCGCTACGCGGCAAGGTCATCGGCATCGACACCACCCGCGTTTCACGTATCGGCCACCCGATCCTGACGACGCGCCACGGCGGGCCGATAGCGCTTGCCCCGCACAGCGAGGAGCTAACCCCGGCCGAGCCACGCTTCCGCGTACGTATTGCCCTTGATGGGCCACTGCCAATGCCCCGTGAAACGCGCGGCAAGGTGGTCATTGACGGCGAACGCCGTAGCCCGCTGGCCATCGCCACCACCGGCACGCTGGCGGTACTGATCCGGGAGAGCGGATTTTAAAGAAATCGTGGGACCACGTCGGGTACCAATGCGCAAGGGTCCAGACTGAAGCAAGACGAGTTGTCATCGCCCGTCGTGGGAGGACTCGTGCCTGTGCTCATCCACCAGATCCTCACCACTCGGATAGCATGTGACGCCTAGTCGATCAACCATATGATTTGTTAACAACTATCGTGGTTTTTCCCGCCTTTGTTTGAGGTCACATCTCTGGCCAAATCGTTGGCGTAGGCTTTGGCAGACTAGGTTTGGGTGGTCGAGGTTTCCGCAAATGTCTTTAAAAACAATCACGAACAGAGCCTCGGGTTATGCATTCCGAGTGGCTAGGCCCTGGCTCTTCCACCCGGCCGGTTCGGCCAGGCGGATGAGCACAGGCACTGAGCGGGGCGGGATTCGGATGACTTTTCAGGGGCTTCCGCGTCCAAATTCGACATTGACGCTGCTTAATGAAGGCTCATATACTCTCTCCGGTGCCGTTGGATTTATTATCCTTTCACCAACGGGCTTTAGCCATCTGCGGATTGATACCGAGTACTCGTTTTTTATCCAGGATTTATTGCGCCGATCCACCGAAGGTGCCCGTGTAGGCACGCTCGAAACGGTTGAAACCTATGCGTTCATAGCGGGAATGCCAAGCCTCCAGATGGCGCACGAAACGATCATGCTCTTCTTCTCGCGCAGTTCGCGGCTAATGCTCCAATTCTCTGCGATGTTCTGGCTTTCGTCGTTTCTGGCAGTACTGGTTCTCGGTTGGCACTATCTATTTGACGTGATTGGTGGAATCTGCCTAGCGTGCGCGGTGCTTTTCATTGTTCGATGGGTATCGCAACCTGATACGGAGCGGTATGGAAGTGGCTCATGACGGTGTCTGATAAAGCCTTGCAAAGGGCGATGAGCTGGGGGGCAAAATGGGCGGTTTGAGCGTTCGTGGCTTCTGGGCTGAAGTTTGCGAGCGATTCACTCGCGCAAGTCCAGGGGAGACCACGAATCCGTCAGGTTTCACGAGGCGGTTATTCCTGGGGCTGATCAGACTTTCTGGAAGCCTCGTGGTCTTGGTTTGGGCTTTGTCCGGTTTGCCGCAGTCGGCATCTCAGAATCTTTGGTCGTTTGATTGGCCCTTGTTGGCGCTGATTAGTCTGCCTGTCTATGCGTTGGTGCTTTCCGCCATTGAGGGCGCTCGCTACTGCGCCGAGGCCCAGCGTCAGGGTATCACGGCGAGGGGTTTCCTTTTCTGGACGAGTGCGTTTGTGACCAGCAGACCGTGGGCATTTCTGTTGCCTATGGCCATCGCAGCCGAGGCTGCCATGTATCTTGGGGGGAAGGGCGATGGATGCGACTCTCGGCCTATGGTTCGCGTACTTGTCAGCGTGCGCCTCATCGGGTTACTCGTTTGGGCGTTCCTGTGCGGTTTGAGTCTCAATCCTTCGGTTGCCACGCCGATGGCGATGAGCCTCCACGCTTATCTTCCGGGGGGCGTGGTGTCGTTTGGTATCGCAGGGGGTGGTTTGCTGGGTTTCTTTATTTTTGAGCGAACGCAGGGCCGGAGAATGCCTTGGGCATCGGTTTTGTTGGCGGTTTGTTCAGCAGTCCTGCTTTCGGCTGTCGCGTTTCTTTCGGCTCGCGCGATGGGAATCGATCTCGGATTTCTGGCAGTGATGGGGTTTCTCGGGCTGCTGAACTTTGCAATGGTATTGCCGATTTCCGTCGGCGGTTTAGGCGTCCAAGAGGCGCTGCTCTTTCAGCTTTTCGCTACGTCCGGTGTCCCGGCTGAGCAGCTCCTGATGTTCTCGATTCTATTGCATGTTCAGCGGATAGCTTTGGCGCTTGTTGGCGCGGCGCTACATCTTTTTCGTCGTCGCTAAGTCAGCTTCTTTTCTTCGCCAGGACAACGACTTTCGACCTCAACGCGCTTGGCAGTAGATCCTCTATTGTTTGTGCGAGACCTACAGCCCACGACGGGACGTATCGGTAGGCCTGCGATGGGAACAAGAGGATACGCCGAGCGGCAATCAAATCGAAACCATGTGTACTGAGCAGCGGTGTCAATTGCGCCTCGGTATAGGGATATAGCTTGCCTCCCAGTTTGCAGTTCAGTAGCGGAATTCTATTGCGCGGCGTCCAGCGCAAGGAATCAAAGACAAGCAGGCCTCCGGGTTTTAGAATCCGTGCAACTTCCCTGAAAAGCATGGCCGGATCTTCAACGTGAAAGAGAAAGCGCAAACAACAAACGCGATCAAAACTTCCGTCGGCATAGCTTGTGTTGAATGCATTCTGTTCTTGAACGGGGCAACCAGGTGCGCGAGTCGCGGCGAGTTTCAGCATGTTGGGCGACGAATCGGCTCCTTCGATTGTTTTGAAACCCGCCTGGCTCAATGCCGAAAGCAGTCGGCCCGTTCCGCAGGGCATATCAAGTACTTTTCCGTCAGAAGGTGCTCCAAGCATCCCGATGAGCGTCGATTTCTCCACTGCATCCACATAGCACCCCCCGGCCGATCCAAAGCGCCAGTCGTCGTAGTCCGTAACCACTTTCTCGTCCCGGTAATACGTTTGTTTGTCCACTCAGATTCCTTTCGGGTGTTCGGCGATTTGCTGGTATATCTTGATCAATGCGCGGACTCGGCTTTTGATGCCGGGAAGCATCAGCGCTGTGCGCTTTTGGGGCCGTCGAGGCAGATTCCTCATTCTATCGGCTAATGCCGCGGGATTGCCGGCCGGAACCAGGTGCCAACTATCGCTCGCTTTCGGAATGACGTCAGACAGGTCGGGAATGTCGGAGACGATGACGGGGCATCCAGCCGCATCAGCTTCGAGAAGAAGGCTGGGAAGCAATGTTGTGCTGATCAGGCTGCGATACGGAAGTGCAAGCGCCTCAGCACGCTGGAGGACGCAGGCGATGGGTATCATTCCGGTGAGCAGAATCCGGTTCTTGACCGCCGGCGACAAAGCGCCGACTCTCCTTGATATTCGTTGCGCATTTCCATCGGGAGAAAGCGCCAATAGTAGTCGAAGGGATGGTGCTGTTTGCTGCGTGAGCAAGAAAGCTGAAACAAGGTCATCGACCCCTTTGACGGGGTGCGCGTGGCCGATATAGGCGATCAGAGGCGATTCGTCTTCCAGCCATGCGCTTAGCTCGGCGGTAGGTGCGGCGAAATCCTTGCCGGCAAGTTGTGCCAGGTTCGGTACATGGCTTACTTGCCTGTGCCCGCGTTCCGCTAACCACTGCAGATATCTGGCCGTGCTGACCAACTGATGATAGGGGAAAAAACGGGCTATCCAGTGCAGCAATTTGTGGTTCAAGAAGAAACGAGGGAGCAAGAACAGCGGATCGTCGCGAAAAGCAGCTATGAACTCGCGATCGAACCCAAGCGGGAAACCTTCCCATTGAATCAGCGTGCGCTCCGGTTTTAGGCCCAGCAGACGCGCGATTGCTGCAAATCCTGGCGACGGCAGCACGAGATGAAGTATTTCATCCGGTCGCTTGGCTTGCTCGCGCAACTCAACAGACATCGCGCGCAGTCGATGGAACGGGGAACGGCGTCCAAAGTCTGCCAGCGTCGCTTTGTCTAGATCCGGCACGCCGCGCGGCAGGAGGATCCGAGCATTGATTCCGGCTGACGTGAGCTCGTCGCGCAGGGCAATCAGGCTGGAGAGTTGCCCGCCCATGCGAAAATTGAGAACAGCCAGGACAACGCGCTTCGCACTGTCTCTCATGCGCCAGAGCCTCCGCATTTCTTGGCCAGCAGCAGTGTGTGGGGGACGACATGGAAGGCAATTCGGTGCAGTGGCGTGACTGTTACAGAAACGGGCTGTTTTTTGAAGAAGCAGACAAGCTCGTCTTCCGCTTGGTAGTAAAACGCCTGGTGGTTTGATCTCGAAAGCCTGAAAACGCTGTAGATCAAAGCAGATAGTGTTTTGCTGAAGAGCGTTTTCCAGCCGGCCGCACCGTCAATCGTTTTTAAGAGAAGCTGACCGTCCGGCGCCAGAACTCTCACCGCTTCTTCCAGCAAGCGGTTTTGATCGTTTATAGAAAAGCTTGAGAGTGTATCAACGAGAAGAACACAGTCCCAAGTTCCAGTCTTCTGTGTTCGAAGGTATGCGAAAGCGTCGTTCTCGACCAAGACGATCGATTTTCGATCCGCGAGTCTTGATCGGGCCAAACCCAGTTTTCTCGGGTCGAAGTCGACGCCGACGACAGGTGCTACGTCAGATTTCAGCATCTCGAGCACGAGGCCTTCCCCGCAACCAATTTCCAGGAGGGAACCGGTTCTCGGGAGGTGGCTGGCAATCTGCTCGAAGGGCACAATGCGCTTTCTGATCCTTCGTTGCAGGGCGCCGATAGAGCGGCGCAAAGCGCTGTTAGTCATGGCTGTCGGCAACGGCCGGGTAGCTTTCTACAGGTTCTTCCAAACCTTGATGCGCTTGAACGATATAAAGGGGGCGACGCTTCACTTCTTCGAATACCTTGGCTACATACATTCCGATTACGCCCATGACCGAGAGATTCATTCCTCCTAGAAGAAGTGTGACGGCCATTGCGCTGGTCCAACCTGGAAGCGTCCGGTCGGTGAAAAGATGGGCATAGATGATCCATGCCATGTAGATTGCCGCGATCAGGGACAACAAAAGCCCGGAGAGGACGACATACTTGAGCGGCCGGACACTGCTGCTGATCAGGGCGTCAAGTGCGAGGGCGCACATTTTTCGCAACGAATACCGGGACGAGCCGCTCAAGCGGGCCGCCGGCGTGTAGTGAACGCCAACCTGGCGAAAGCCGATCCACGCCGTCAGACTGCGCAGTACGCGAGCACGTTCCGGCAGGTCAAGCAACACGTTGAGCGGTTGTCGATCCATCAAGCGAAAATCAGCCGCCCCTTCAGGAACCGGAGCGTCCGTCAGTATGCGTGTCAGCCGATAGAATAACCGGCTGCTGGTACGCTTGAACCAGGATGTTCTTCCGTCATCGTCGCGAATGGTGTACACGACCTGGAAACCTTGTCGCCACAGTCCGATCAACTCGGGGATGACAATCGGTGGATGCTGCATATCGGCATCCATCATGATGACAGCGTCAACGTCCAGTTGGCGTGTGGTATCAAGGCCGGCGGACAAGGCGGCTTGATGTCCAAAATTCCGGCTCAGGTGAAGCGCGATGACTCCGGAGTCTGTTCGGGCAAGGCTGTCCAGGAGCCCCTCTGTTCCATCAGTGCTGCCGTCATTCACGAAAATGATGGTTAACCGGCTTGGGTCGCTGGCCATGGCTCGCTTGATTTCCGTCAGCAGCGCCGTGATGTTTTTTTCCTCATTGAATGCCGGAATGACGATGGCGATATGAGCTTGTTCTCGATTGACTTTCATTATCGGCTTTCGAGTCTTTGCAACATGGCTTGCCTGAAGCTCCCCGATTTCGACAGGGTCCACTCCTCGTTCCAAGAGTAATTCCAGTGAGCGTAGCGAGCAGCAAGATCCGGTGATTCGAACCCTGGGTGAATAACGAACTCGGCCTGAGCGTTTTGGGGCAGGCGCGCAGCCCGGTCAGCGACGTTCCTTGCTGTATTCTCATCGGCGTAGCCCGCGTCTTGAATTCCAAGGGGGTGAATAAGCGGAACGCCTGGTGATGGCGCGGTCATCAACGAGACCAGGCTTGATAATTCTACCGCCATCTGCTTGATTGGTCCTGGCCTGATCTGAACGCAGCAGCGTACCGGGATGTGGTACGCGCGGAAGATCGGAACCAGTGTTTTCCACAGCGACGGAAACAGATGAACGTGTTGATGCGAGTTCAGAAAACCCAGCTGAATGCCGCGGGCGATTGCCCGCTTGATCTGGGCGTCGGCCTCAGCAAAGACCCAGCGTTTTGTCCCATTGTCGAGGGCCGAGCGGGAAAACAATTCCCGATAGTTCGTGGGTAGGGGCGATGGTGCCAGGTGCGAGCACGGTTGTTCTTCCACCAACACCAGATGGCAACCGATTTGCACGCCAGTCGCCACGAGGGCGTCCAGGAGATCAAGATTCGCATTCTTATGAAACATGACGCTGACCGCATCGATTGCTCCAGCGTCCGCCAAATCGAGAATGCCACGGTTAACCGACTCGTGAAGGCCAAAATCATCGGCAACGATTCGTAGCAGAGGTGTTCGGCTATCTTTACTCATACACGGGCGTGTTTGGCGCAATCAGGTAGGGCGTCTCGATAGGAGGCAGATCAAGCGCCTCCGGCCAATGGAAGCGGATTAGCGCTGGAGAATTCGCGGTCTCCAGTCGACTGGCCCCTTCGGGGAGTTCAACGATTGCACCATCGGCATATCGATGTCCATTTACCGTGAGTGATCCGGATGCAATTTCGAACGCGGCTTTCCGTGCAAGCCGAAATTCGGCAACCTCGTTTGCCGCGAGGCGTTTCCCAAGCACAGACAGTTCCGGGGTGACTCGTACATAGTGTTCGAGCATCCAAGACTTGTCTTTTGCGGACAACCATCCGGGAATGCGGTAGCTGCGAATGACGATCTCTGGTCGTTGTGATGACAGCTGCGATTCCAGATCAATTTGCCCGCTCTGATAGAGCCCGAGTGAAACGGCAGACAAGCGCCAATCGAAAAGGGAAGGACGAAATAAGCCGATTCCTTCAAGCGCGAAAACATGGGTATCAAGGGGCGTTGCATTCAACGCTCGGGCTAACAGGAGCTGGTCGCGATTGGTTTCTCGCGTTGCGAGATCAAGCAGGCGTGGCGAATGCGTGGCGAACAACAGTGTCAAGGTAACCACGGCGAAAGGAACGCTGAGGGTGTTCCGATGGACACGGTTCGTGATCGATATCAGACTGATACCGACAAAAGAGGACCACAACGGAAGAAGCACCAAGAAGTTGTAGGCATAGAAAGCTGGATTCAGTACGATATAGATGAATCCGAACGCTAGGAGGCCGCCTGCTCTGAGTGTTTCGTCGACAGCGTGCCGGCGCATTACCCAAAGCCCAGCCCCCGTCAAGAACAGCGTGGACCACAGGGGGTCTTTCGACAGCATTATTCCAAGTGTCTCAAGCCGTAGGTCTTGCGTCGTTGCTGGATGAGCGGCTATGCGCATCAGGCTGACGTTTCCGTCAATAAAGAACGAAAGAAGCCCTGACGCATAGAAAACGCTGCCTATCGCAGCAGCTGCGAAGGCCATTCCGAAGAAAACATGGAGCAAATCGCGGAGCGGTCTCTTCGTTCGTCCCCGGTTAGTTGTTGTACTGAAGCCCGGGCGTGCCCAAGTCCAGAGGAGTACGAGAGGTAGAAAGACGACCGTTTTTAGTCGGAGAACGAGCATCAATGAGGCCAGGCATCCGATTCCGAATGCATGCCGTCTACCGAAATCAAGGTGAAGAGTCAGAGCCAGTTGGCCCAATAGAAGCACGATAAGGAAGGGTTCTGGTCGAATATCAAGGCTCCGCTCGAGCACGGCCCAAGACAATACTGATGCAAGTGCAGCAAAGGGGGCGGCTTGTTTCGAGAATGCCCGGCTTGTGATGAGACCAGTCAGTGCCGGGAGTGCACAAAGACAAAGAAAGAAAGGAATTCGTAGGAGCCACAGGCGATCCGGCACACCGTCGACAATCGTCATCAACGGACGCATTAACTCCGGTAGCAGATGAAAACTCTGAACGGCGAAATCTTGTCCCGGGACTTTGCCCATCGATCTGAGCCAGGTCGTGTAGATGATCTGGTAATCATCGTTGACGAAATACCGATGTCGCAATGCAAGGAACTCGGTGACCAGGACGGCTATGGTTGCAACGAAGGTTGTAAGCGAAATGGTTCGCATGGCAGACCGCTGCTCACCATTTTCAGGTGATGAAAGCTTGTTGCTCCAGAGTTCTGTACGGTCTGGCGGATTGGCCATCGCTGGATTACTCGTGTTCGGGGTTCTCGGGCTTAAGTGTATTGAAACGTAACTGATGTTTTGTCAGCTCGTGATCGCTGGATAAGGATGCCTGCGTTTCCAGTCGGTCAGACGGTTAGCAGAGCTTCCTGATTCTCGGCTTGAATCAAGTCATCTCAGGCGTGAGTACCGTCCGAAGTACCGTCTGTATTTCCGAGTGCCGCGTGCGATTCGAGAACCACCATACGGCGCCTTTTTTGACCGACCAGTCGGCTTCCGCGCCCGACAGGAGAAGCGCTGCCGTTTGCCCCAGCGTCGGCTGGTGCCCTACGGTGAGTACCGCGCCGCTCGGGCCGCCTTCGGGCCAGGCGGCAGCAGCTAGAACGTTCGCGGCATGGCTGTCCACGCTGAGCCGTCGGTCGGTTTCGAACGGCAGGCCGAGGGCTTGGGCTGTTTGCTGGCAACGGGTGGCCGGGCTGGCGACGATGCCTAGATTCTTGGGGGCATGCTTCTTCAGCCATTCGGCCATTTGCTGTGCCTGCTTTTCGCCGCGGGCGGTGAGCTTTCGTTTCAGGTCGGGATAGCCGTCTTCGGCTTCGGCGTGGCGCCACAGCAGGAGGTCCATGCGCGTTTCCTCGGGTAAATCGGGCACGGTGGCGGATGTTTGTTTCAAGGGCGTTTCCACGGGTCAGAGTTCGTAGGCGCGCAGCTTTTCGACGTCGGGGATGCCGATCTTGCGGCCATCGACAACAATATGTCCGTGCCCCGAGAGTTCGTGCAGGATGCGCGAAAAGTGTTCTTGTGTGAGATTGAGACGTGAAGCGATCACGCCCTTGTTCGTCGGCAGGGTCACGGTGATCGCGTTTTCGTCACTGTCCATGTTGTCGCGCAGCAGGTAGCCGATGATGCGCTGGCGGCCGGAGTGGAGCGAATACGATTCAACATCGGTGATCAGGTGGTGGAGTCGGATCGAAAGGCTGGCGATCATCTTGCGACCGAGCTTCGGGTCCTTCGCCAGTTCGTCGAGTATGACCGATTTCGAGATATGCAGCAGCCGGGCATCGCTCAGCGTTTGCGCATACACCATGTAGGGCTTGTCCATGAACATCACGGCTTCGCCAAAGGACTGGCCCTGGCTCATGATGTCGACGACTTTCTCGCTGCCTTGCAGAGAAGTGAAGGCCAGCTTGACCTGACCATAGACGATCAGGTGGAAACCGGTCGAGATGTCGCCCTTGTGAAAAAGGATCTCGCCGCGCGCGGTATTAATCTCGCGCGTACCTCGTGCGATGCGGGCGATCTCCGGCGGTTCGAGCCCGTTGAAAAGGGGAACGTGCGAGAGCAGGGCTTCGATGTTGAGACCAGGGGCAGCGGGCATGCGGTACATCCGATTCGGCGACGGTTACGAGCGGGCAATGGTCGCATTGGTGGGCGGCAGTGGCAAGCGCGTTTGACGGCACAAGCGGCGGTTATCCTCGTGTCAGCTGGGCATAGAGAAGTGGCAGCCGGGAGGGTGGGACCTCCGGCCGGCGGATGACGGTGAAGCCGGCCGGGCCGAAGATATACGGGAGATAAGCACCACCCTCGCGGTTATCGGTGACGCAAAACGGCTGCAGGCCCAGGCGTCGGGCTGCGTGAATCGCCATGCGGTTGTCTTCAATACCGTAGTGGCTGTCGTAGAGGTCGAGGTCGTTCGGCTTTCCGTCGGAGATCAGCAGAAGGAGACGCCGGGACGCGGGCTGTTCGAGGAGGATGCGCGATGCCTGGCGCAGGGCCGAACCCATGCGCGTGTAATAGCCCGGCTTGCGGGTGAGGATACGGCCCCTGGCGTGGGCGTTGTAGGGCGCCGAGAAATCCTTGATCAGGTTGAAGCGCACGTTGTGCTGCTTGAGCGATGAAAAGCCGTACAGGCCGAAGCGGTCGCCGGTCGCGCTCATCGCTTCGGCAAACAGCAGCAGGCTCTCGCGAATGACGTCGATGATGCGGTGCGAGTCGCTGACCCACTTGTCGGTCGAGAGCGATAGATCAGCGAGCAGCAGGCAGGCCAGGTCGCGCTCGCAACGCGCCCTTGCGCGACAAGCCAGTAGACTCGCTGGTCGCGACCATCCATGGCGGGCGGCCGGGGACGCCAATGCCGCCCTGGCATCGCTTTCTGAGCGAGGACGAGGCTCGCTGGATCGTCGAGCAGTTGCT
>Ga0209460_1000860_pt1 | contig 22630 bp, 20 predicted proteins | sample EBPBio132013_DNA_FD_185868 | JGI IMG/M metagenome (GOLD analysis project Ga0209460, IMG submission 185868) | Wastewater treatment Type I Accumulibacter community from EBPR Bioreactor in Madison, WI, USA - Reactor 2_5/13/2013_ DNA (SPAdes)... | ecosystem: Engineered > Bioreactor > EBPR >... | reverse complement strand
TACACCAAGGGCAAGGGCAAATAGTTCTGTTTCTGTCAACTTATTCAAACCCTTTCTTTTTCCCTAAATTAATCCTACCCACTCATTTTCACAAAGAGCCATTTGTATTTCAATAAATAACTGTCTTTTCCCTTTTCTCTGTGGTTAATGGATTTTGCCTTTCAATAAAAAAAACTGCCTTTTACATTTTTTCGTGTGTTTCGTCCTTTTCGTGGTTAAAAAATGAAACTTTATGCCAAAACTTGAATTCACCTCTGAACTTTTCATTTCAACCATGACTTTCCATTATGTGGTTTGTCCGGATGAACAAGTTAAACTTATCGGGAAAAAAGGCCATATTCCTGTTACCGGCACAGTGAACGGATTTTCCTTTTCAGGTACTTTGTCCCCCGTTGGAAATAAGCAACACGGCATTATCCTCAGAAAAGACTACATTAAACCACTCGGATTCAAAGCAGGAGACATTCTTAATCTCATATTGGAAGAAGATCTCTCTGACCGTACGCCACCTGTTCCTGCAGAACTTGAAGAAACGTTTTATTTTCTCCCTGATGCAAAAATTCAGTACGAAACCCTGAGTTTGTTTTACAAAAAATACTGGGTTGAACACATCAATCAGGGCAAATCTGAAGAAACCCGGGCAAAACGGATTGAAAAACTCGTCGATTTCCTGCTGAACGACTGGGCAAAAAGAAAACGGGGCAGGAAAAACACCTAACCACAAAATACTTTTACCACAAACACAAAATACGGTTAACCACGAAACACACGAAACTCACGAAAGGGAACAATTTCTTTTAGTTAAATGCAAAATGCTATAAAAAATGGTTTTTAGGTGATTTGTCCTTCAATAATAAACTGTCTCATGCCTTTTCTCTGTGGTTAATGATTTTTGTATTCTAATAAAAAATCGTTTTTGTATTTTTTCGTGTATTTCGTGCTTTTCGTGGTTAAAGAATTGAATTTAAAAAGGAATTTTTATGAAAAAGTGGATTCTCATCTCCGCCGGAACGCTCATCACTCTTTTTCTCATCATCTGGTTTGGTGGCCGGTGGTATCTTTCCTGTTCAGTTGCCGACTATTCAGGGGAATTTAAACTCAGCGGCCTGGATTCTTCAGTAACCGTAACTTTTGACGAAAAAGGTATCCCCCAAATCTGGGGAAAATCCACCCGTGACGTTTTTCGCACAGCCGGTTATCTTCACGCTTCCGAACGGTTGTTTCAGATGGAACTCATCCGCCGTCTGGTTGAAGGGAAACTCTCTGAAGTTTTTGGTGACATCGCCATCGACATGGATAAACAAAACCGTACGATCGGATTTTACCGGAAAGGCATTCTCGATTCCGCAAATCTTGATGCGGAAAGTCTGAATCTGATTTCTGCTTACTGCGACGGAATCAATTCGTGGAAAAATTCCCGGTCACCGCTTCCTCCTGAGTTCGTCCTTCTCGGATTCACCCCTGCCGACTGGAAACCGGAAGACTGTCTCTCCATCCTCATTTATCAAACCTGGTTTTCTCATAGCCTGATGGATGACGACCAGCCTTACTTTCGCATGCAGAAGGCTTTGGGTGATTCTGTGCTGAAGTACATGACTGAATTCAAATCCTGGTCGCCGGCAACGGTTTCCTCCGGACTTCTATCTTCGGTTTTTGACGGCAATTCATGGCCGGGCAGAATGTCGAATGCCTCCAATTCCTGGGTGGTTTCGCCTGGGAAATCAGCATCCGTTTCAGCACTTCATGCCTCCGATCCACACCTTCAGCTGAATCAGATTCCGGGTTTTTGGTATCTCATGGGAATGCGGTCTGCAGACGGACTCAATGCGGTTGGGGTGACGACGCCCGGAATTCCGTTTATCGCCATGGGACACAACGATTCCATTGCCTGGGCCTTCACCGTCGCCAGTGTGGATGTGATTGATTATTATCGGTTTACGACAAATCCTGATAATTCTCTTCAGGTCAAAGGAATTCACGGATATGAAAATTTTTCTCTTATAAAGGATTCTGTTCTGGTGAAAGGTAAAGATCAGCCGGTTTATTTTAACATCAGAGAAACGCCGGTTGGTCCTGTTGTGGATGCTGACTCAGTTTCGGTTCTGGCAATCAAATGGGCGGGTTATGATTTTGATGCTGCAAAAATGCTGAAATCCGGTTTTCTGATGAATACGGCAACCAATTTCCCATCCTTCAGAAAAGCTGTAAACGGGCTTGGTGCTCTTGATGTGAACTGGACCTATTCAGACCGGAAGGGAAATATTGGCTATCAGCTTGGCGTTCCGGTTCCGGTGAGATCTTTTTCAAATACGTTTACAGAACTGAACGGTGCTGATTCAACACTCCGATGGAAGGGTTACCTTGCAGATGACGAAAAACCCTTCTCCTTCAATCCACAAAAAGGCTGGATTGCCACCTGCAACAATCAGATTACAGACTCTTCCTTTAAATTTCCGTTGCCGGGATTTTATGATCCGTACCGGATTGTGAGAATTTCTGAATTGCTTCAATCAAAACCCACATTTTCGGTAACCGATATGCAGACTTTTCAGATGGATTCAGTTTCAATCCGGGCAAGACGCTGGAAATCTCTTTTAGCAGACGGACTTGAACGTGCAGGAAAAACTGAACTTGCCGGAAATGTCAGAGCCTGGGACGGATCAATGGGATTTTCATCCACCGAAGCAACCCTGTTTAACCGGTGGTGGCGTGAACTTCCCAAAGCTTTATTTGAAGATGAATTGGGTGAAAACTGGCCGGATGGACGGAAAATTGTTGAAGCTTTTCTGTTGAATCCGATGCCGTCGATCACCGATAACATCAAAACATCCGATAAAAAAGAAGATTTAACTGATATTTCGGCAATTATTTGCACAGGAATTTTATCGGATGGAAAACTGAAATCCTGGGGAGAAACCAGTCATCTCACGTTTTCACATCCGCTTTCAATGGTCAAAATTCTGGATGTTTGGCTCAACTTAAACCGGGGTCCGGTTCCTGCTTCGGGTGACTGGGCATCCTTAAATGCCAATTTCAACCGGTGGAATAAAGAGACAAAAGAATTTGAAACCGAGGCGGGACCCAGTATGCGCTTTGTTCTTGATTGGACTGATGTTGACGGATTTACCATCAACGGAAATTTAGGCCAATCAGGAAATCCGTTCAGCAAACATTATGATGATTTTCTTGAAAACTGGCAGACCGGAAGCCGCTGGAATGTACCGTTCGCCAGAAAAAAGGTGGAGGAAAAAGCAGTTTCGGTGATGGTGTTAAAACCGTGATTTACACCCGTTGAGGAAGGAGAAAAGTAAACTCAGACCCTTTTCCAATTTCTGATTTTACAGAAAGGGTGCCGTTGTTTTTTTCGACAAATTCTTTCACCATAACTAAACCAAGGCCCAATCCGCGTTCGTTTTCGGTGCCGGGCATTGAGGTTTGTTCATTCATCTGAAAAAGTTTGTTTAACTGGCTATCAGACATTCCAATCCCAGAATCCGAAATAGTGATTTTTGCAAAACCCGGTTCCATTGACGAATCAAGAGATATCATTTCACCAGACCGGGTAAACTTCACCGCATTTGAAACCAGATTTCTAATGACCAGATTGATCATATTCCTGTCAGCTATGACATGAAGTGGTTTTTCGTAAAGAACAAATTTAAAGTGAATTCCTTTTCGTTTTGCAGCCAGACTGAATAACACAAAGTTTTCTTCAAGCAATTCGTTAATGTTAAATTCAGCAGGCTGAACCGTTAATCCTTTCATCTGACCGGCCGACCAATAGAGCAGGTTATTGAGTAAATCAGAAGTTGACTGAACCTGAACACTCAGATCAGTGATGACAGACGCCTGTTCTTCAGGGTTAAACGACTTGTCAATCATCAGAGAAAGTGAACTTTGCAAGGTAGAAACCGGACCTCTGAGATCGTGTGAAATTATGGAGAATAATTTGTCTTTTATCCGGTTGGATTCATCCAATAAAAGAGCCTTTTTCTTACTTTCTTCATTGGTTTCTGCAATTTCAACATTCAGCAAAAACATCAGTTCATTATAATGCTCAATTTCCTCTTTTTGTTTTTTCAGAATAATACCAGCTTTTGATTTTGCCCGATAAGCTACAATAAGAACGATAAATAAAATACCACCCAGAACCAAAACAACAGTTACCGAAATCTGAAAAGCACGCTGACCTTCAACTTCTGACTTTAGTACTTTATTTTCTGCTTCCTTTTTTTCCGACTCAAACTTTTCTCTCAATTCGGATACTTTGGTCATGGTATTTTCGTCAAGCATCGTTTCATGAATTTTATTCCGAAGTTGCAGATAGGAATAAGCATCACGAAAATTACCGGCTTTTTCGTTGAGTTCAACAAGATTCTTAACAGCAATTAACTGGTAAACTTTTATCCCGGAAGATACTGACAATTCATAGCTTCTTTTTGCAGTTTCAATGGCCTCTTTCAGTTTGCCTTGATTCATATAAGTTGCAGTGATATTATTCAAAATATTTGGAATGTCATCAGTCCGGCCTGTCTCCCGGTAAAGAGCCTCTGCCTGCAGCAAATAATCAAGAGCGATATCATACCTGTTCAGGTTATTATAAATCGCCCCCAGAAGCATTAAATTCTGACCAAGTGCACTACGGTCATTCATTTCTTCAATTAATGAATTTGCCTTTAAGCCATAAAAAAGTGCACTATCAAGTCCGTACCCGTGGTTAGCAGTGAATTCTTCAAAATGAATACTGCAAATCAGGTTTAAAAGTTTTGAGGTAAGAAAGTTTTGTCCGGATTGAATGGATTTCGGAAGGTTTTCTCTGATGAACTGGAGTGCCTCGGGTCTTTTCCCGGTTGCCCGGAAAACATCTGCCACCCAATAAGCATTGGTCAAAGAATATTGAGTTTCACCGAGGGAATCTGATTTGGTTTTACCGAGAAGGAAATATTTCAATGCCAGTTCATAGTTGGCACCCCGGTTGGCAGAGTGACCGAGGGTGATCAGACTGTCAAGAAAATGGTTTTGTGCCCAACCCCAAACCGGAAGGAAAAAGCAAAAAACAAGCACCGGCAGAATTCGTTTTAAACCGAAGAAGGAATTCATAGAAGCTAAAATACAGCCTAAAAGCGATTTTAGTTCCGTTTTAATTTTTTTATTTTAATTTGCTGGAAAAATCAAGGGGGCTTCAAACCAAAAAGCAGGGTCGGTGTTGTTGAAGGGGGTATTCGTTTTAGATTCCGTTCCCCCAACTTACAACCGACCACTAACCACTTATCACCATTCACTGGTTTTCACCAGCTCATAAATCCGCCGGTCATGTTTTTAACTTTAAATCCTTGTTTCAGAAGAATTTGTGAAGCAGATGAACTGCGGTTTCCTGAGCGGCAATAAACAATGATGTCACGGTTTTTATGTTTTTCAAGTTCGGAAATCCGGCCGGAGAGTTCCTGCAGCGGAATATGAAGGGCACCGTTTACATGTCCTTCATTCCATTCACCCGGAGTTCTTACATCCAGAAAAAGAGCTGATTTTGCCTTCAGGATTTCCTTTGCTTCTTTTACAGAAATCGAAGGAAGATTCCTCCCCTGAAAGTATTTGTAAATGATAAAAACAAGAATAAGTGCGATTACGATATAAGCAAAAGACATAGAAACTCCATTTTAAATTTGATAAACTGATTTGGTTAAGAGGAAAAACACGATGGGCTAAAAGGTCAGTTTCCCGCCATGAGCATTCCCATGAGGGCAAAATAGCCTGCACTGATTTTTGGATTGCAGAGAATTGGGCATGAGCCGCCCGGCATTGCTTTGGTGACCAAACGTGAAACCAGAAGACCAAGCCCGGCACCCACAATTCCGTAAAGCAAGACGATCAGAATGGTCATGATGCACAACCACACATTCCGCCGGCACAACCGTGGCCACCACTGCTTTTATCTGAAAACGATGAAATTGGCGAAGGTGATGAAGTTGATCCAAGTGAAGATCCGCCCATTGAAACACCGGCGAGTGAGAATTTTCTGACTACGTTTTTGCTTCCGCAATGCTCACAGATCTGTGATTCCTGACCGGCACTGATTGATTTGAAAAAGACTTCGGATTCGGTTCCGCACTCTTCACATTTGAATTCATAAATTGGCATTTTTAAGTCCTTTTTTAAATACTAAGAAACCCCAAAGACGCTAAGTCGCAAAGTTTTTGAAATTTGGTGATTTAGATTTCCAAAGAGATTTCTACCTTCCAAAACAATCAAAAAATATTAAACGCTTTCTATTGCTGCCTGTAATTTTTTCCCAACTTCAGAAGCCAGATCGGTTAACCCGGAATCACCAATTGCAGCCAGCATAGCTACCGGATTCACGGCTGAAACGGTAACTGACAAATCAGCATTTTCTCTGACGGTCACATTGCAGGGAATAAATAACCCAACATCAGTTGTTCTTTGCATGGCTTGATCAGCAAAAGCGGGATTACAAGCTCCTAAAATCTGATAGTTCAGATAGGATTTCCCAAGTTTTTCTTTCATCGTTTTTTGAAAATCGATGTTGGTTAAAACACCGAAACCATTCAACTTTAAAGCTTCTGTGGTTTTTTCAATAACTTCTGAAAAGGGAATGTTCAGCGTTTTTTCAAATTTGATTGACTGGGTCATGATTTTCCTGGTTTTATACTGTTTAATGGTTATAAACTGGCAGTTTTCAGCCGGGTTTCCAGATCAGATTCGTCTTTGAGTCCGATCATGACCTCCAGAATCTGATTATTTTTCACAATCAGAGTTGTGGGCGTACTCATAATCCCCATTTTCATGATTTTGGGTCCGATATCTTCAATGGCAACCGACCTGACCGAAAAACCCTTCAATTCCAGATTTTTGATCCTGGGTGCCATCGTCCGGCAGGGTGCACAGTTCTTTCCATAAAAATACAAAATCCCTGGATTTAATGACTTCGTATCCAGTTCAGATGCAAGATCACCGGGAATTTGCTTTCCTTTTTGTCTTTTTGCCTGAACCCAGGGGTAGACAAAAAAGACTACAACACCTGCAATCAGCAGAATTCCCCACCAGGTCATCAGGCAACTGCCGAGGTTTTGTGTTTTTCGAGTTTTTCAGCGAGGGATTTTGCATCCTGAACGCCAACCATGTACTCCACAACAGTGCTTTTCTTGATAATCATCAGGGTCGGAATGCTTCTGATCTGAAGGTGACCTGAGATGGCCGGATTTTCATCCACATTACATTTTGCCACGATCACATCATCACCCGCTTTTGCTGCAAGATCTTCAATGATCGGACCCTGCATCCGGCAAGGGCCACACCAGGGTGCCCAGAAATCAACCAGAATGGGTTTTTCAGGATTTGCATTGATTATATCAGCTACATTTTCATCGGTAAAAATCAGAACTTTTGAGTCGGTCATTGAGGTCTCCGTTATTTATTTTTTTCGGAGATTGGATGATGGGGCTGGCAGAAAGTGTCAGAGGAGGGAAGGAATGATGTTCTGTAGAGAAAGGGCAATGCCCAGTCTCTACATTTTAACAACAACCTTGCCTTTGTTTTTATTTTCTTCAAGATAAAGATGAGCTTCCTTAATCTGATCGAAAGAAAAAACTTTGTCAATATGAACTTTAATCCGCCCAGAGGTAATTTCGGGGAGAACATGTGTTTTCAATGAATCGGTCAGCCGTGATCTGACATCAATCGGTTGTGAACGAAGAGTCGAGCCAATTAATTGAATCCGTTTAACGAGAAGATGTCCCAGGTTCAGTTTTCCTTCCGATCCGCCCAATAAACCAATCATGATAATTTTTCCGTCCTGACGGCAGCAGGAAATATTTCCTTCCAGATAGGAAGCTCCGATGCAATCCAGAATCACATCAACACCTTTCCCGGAAGTATATTGCTTGACAACAGCCTTGAAGTCAGGTTCTGTTTTGTAGTTTATTACCACATCAGCACCCAAACTCCGGCAAAAATCTGCTTTTTCTGCAGAGCCGACGGTTGTAAAAACTTTGCAGCCGTAATGTTTGGCCAGCTGAATGGAAGCAGAGCCGACGCCGCTTGCCCCGGCATGAATCAGCACGGAACCATGATCACGGATGTTGCCTACATCCATCAGATTCAGCCACGCTGTCATCATCATTTCAGGAATAGCTGCAGCCGTTTCATGCGACATTTCTTTTGGTTTTTTGATGGCCATCCGTTCATCGAGGCAAACCAGTTCTGCGTAAGCACCACCGCTGACCAACCCGAAAACTTCGTCACCCGCTTTGAAGCGTTTAACCTGCTCACCAACTTTAACCACTACTCCCGAAAGCTCTAAACCCAGAACCGGAGTTATACCTGCAGGAGCCGGATATTTGCCTTCCCGTTGCTGGATGTCGGCACGGTTGAGTCCAAAAGCCTTCACAGAAACAAGAAGTTCGCCAGCTGCAGGAACCGGATCGGGTGTTTCGCCGATGTGTAAAGTGTCAGCAGAACCGGAAGTTGTTTGAAGAATTGCTCGCATGACATTTATCTCCGGGAAAATGGTCTAAATAATCTGAAAAACAAGTTCACGATTTATCCACCCGTTTCAAAGTCAGCTTTGTAAATTTTAACCGACTTTTTAACCTTTCAGAAAGTATTTAATGGAAATTGCCGGATATTTTGCTGCGGTTCTGATCGGACTCACCCTTGGACTGATGGGTGCCGGCGGTTCTATTTTAACTGTGCCTGTTTTGGTTTATCTGTTTGGTTTTAACCCTGTAACTGCAACTTCCTATTCGCTTTTTATTGTTGGTGTTACAGCCTTTACCGGCTCAATTTCCTATTTCAGACAGGGTGAAATTAAATTTCGCACCACTTTGCTTTTTGTTCTTCCTTCTTTGCTTTCGGTTTACCTCACCCGTTCTTTTTTAATTCCGGCTTTGCCAGAAGTTATTTTATCATCAGACCTTTTTACTCTTACCAAAGGTGGATTGATTCTGATCTTCTTTTCGGTCCTCATGATTTTTTCCTCTCTTTCCATGATCCGGTCCGGAAAAAATGAAAAAGAAAGTCCGGTAAAGGAAGCCCAGTTTCATGGCGCACTTATTTTACTGATCGGATTCGGAACCGGGATTGTAACCGGATTTGCCGGTGCCGGTGGCGGATTTATCATCATCCCGGTTTTGGTTCTCCTGGCCGGACTCCCCATTCGCTCTGCAATCGGGACTTCACTGGTCATCATCACAATGAATTCTCTCATGGGTTTTTCGGGTGACTTATTGCATTCGACTCCAGACTGGACATTTTTGATTCCGTTCAGCCTGATTCCTGTGGCAGCCATTTTCCCTGGTACGTTACTCTCCCGAAAAATTGACCCAGCTAAACTTAAACTCTACTTCGGATGGTTTGTTCTGATTATCGGGATTGTTATGCTGGTAAAGGAACTGATGGCTTGAAGTATTAACTTGCTTCCAACCTTACATTTTCTGAACTTTCAGTTTTTGCAAGGAATCTTAAAGCATGTCAAATTATCTGGTCACCGGTTGTGCCGGATTCATCGGTTCACATCTCACAGAAAAACTTCTGGCGTCTGGCCACACCGTTTATGGTGTCGATAACTTTGATCCGTTCTACCCGAGAAATATTAAAGAACGCAATATTGCTGCCGTTAGAAACCATCCGCAATTCCAGTTTTTTGAAATCAGTTTATCCGATTACCAAATGGTCCGCCGGGTTCCCCTCGATGAAGTCGATGTGGTGATTCACCTTGCCGGTAAAGCCGGAGTTCGTCCATCCATTCAGGATCCGAACGGATATATTGATGCCAACATTGTGGCTACCCAGAATATTCTGAACCGGATGCGGGATGCCGGAAAGAAAAAACTGGTTTTCGCTTCTTCCTCTTCAGTTTATGGAAATATGCCGGAAACTCCTTACCGGGAAGATATGGATGTTTCAAACCCGATTTCACCCTACGCCTTTACGAAAAAAGCCTGTGAACTGATCAATTATACTTTCCATCATTTGTATGGAATGGATATTCTCAATCTCCGGTTTTTCACGGTTTACGGACCCCGGCAACGACCCGATCTTGCCATCCACAAATTCATCCACCTCATGAAATCCGGCCGTCCGATTCCCGTTTTTGGTGACGGATCAACTTCACGTGATTATACCTTTGTTGCAGATACAGTTGACGGCATTGTTCGTGCCATCCGGTATGTTGAAGATAATTCCGGCATTTATGATATCATGAATCTGGGAAACAACACGCCCATTTCACTGAACGATCTGATTGGAACCATCGCAAAAGTATCCGGAATCACCCCAACTATTGACCGGAAACCCATGCAGCCGGGTGATGTAAATATTACCTTTGCCGACATTTCACGGGCACAGAACCTGTTGGGTTACCAGCCAAAAACAAAACTCGAAGACGGAATCCGTTCCTTCATGACGTGGTTCGATCAGCAATATCCTTCGGTTTAATTGAAATTTAACCGGATATCCGCCTGTGGATTTCCGGTAAATTCCTGAAATCCTTTCCATTCTCGTTTCAACTCCTTATTTTTATCAGTCTTTTTTCCAAAATATGTTTTTTCATACTCTGAAAATGAAAAGGATTCACCATGTTTAAGCAGCATCCGGTTGGCTTACGGCTTCTGTTCTTCACTGAAATGTGGGAACGGTTCAGTTATTATGGGATGAGAGCACTTCTGTCTCTCTTTATGATTAATGCCCTTCTTTATGATAAGGCTGCTGCCTCTGAAATTTATGGCTACTACACGGCTCTGGTTTATCTGACTCCCCTTCTGGGCGGATATATTGCTGACCGGTACTGGGGAAACCGCCGTTCGATCGTTGTAGGCGGAACTCTGATGGCCATTGGTCAGTTTGCACTTTTTGCATCCGGTTCGTTTTACGACGTCCCCGAGCTGGGGCGACCACTGTTTTTCATGGCTCTGGTTTTTCTGATTTTCGGGAACGGATTTTTCAAACCGAATATTTCAACGATGGTCGGTTCACTTTATCCTGCCGGTGACCGCCGTAAAGATTCAGCTTACACGATTTTTTACATGGGCGTAAATCTTGGCGCCTTGCTTTCTCCCCTTGTTTGCGGTTATCTGGGCGATACCGGAAACCCTGCTGATTTTAAATGGGGATTTTTCTCTGCAGGTGTTGGAATGGTTCTCGGCATTATCACGTTTGTTTCCCTGCGGAATAAATATCTGGTGACCCCTGATGGTCAGCAAATCGGAATGGCTCCTTCGGGCAGAACCCAGGCGCATCTGGATGAAATCAACCGGAAGCTGACCAAACAGGATTATGAAAGAATTGCCGTTATTTTCATTCTTGCCGTTTTCGTGATCGCTTTTTGGACAGCGTTTGAACAGGCCGGTATTTCATTGACGTTTTTTGCTGAAGAACAAACCGACCGGTCTCTGCTCGGCTGGACGATTCCTGCCAGTTATTTCCAGTCTATCAATCCGGTTATGATTATGATTCTGGCTCCGTTCTTTGCCTGGCTCTGGCTGAAATTGGGTGATCGTGGTTGGGAGCCTTCATCACCAACCAAAATGGCAATGGGTATTTTGCTAGTTTCTTTAGGTTACGTGTTTATTCTGGGCGGCGTTCAGGGGGCTGATTCCGGTGCAAAAGTAAGTCCGATGTGGCTGCTCGGGTTGTACACGATTCATACTATGGGCGAACTCTGTTTGTCTCCGATCGGACTTTCAATGGTGAACAAACTGGCTCCGATCAAATTTGCTTCGCTGATGATGGGTGTTTGGTATCTTGCGAACGTGGTTGCCAATTTTACCGCCGGTCAGCTCAGTGCGTTGTATCCAGATCCGGCACTGGCGGTTAAACCCCAGATTTTTGGATTTGTAATCAACAATTTATCTGACTTCTTTACCATTTTCGTAATTTTTGCTGCCGTCGCTGCCGGAATTCTCTTCCTGCTTTCAAAACGCCTGCAAAAAATGATGCATGGGGTGAATTAAAAAGCCTTAGGCTTTTTAAAGGTTACGAGTCACAGATTACTGCCTGCCCCGAAAGCTTTCGGGGGGTTACGGGAAAAACAATTTCCGGTGACGAGGGACTTGGGACAAGGGACGGAAATACTTGGGTTACGGGTCACAGATTACGGGTCACGGGAAAAAATTCTGTGACTTGGGACAAGTTGCCAAAACGGGGCACTTCGACTCCGCTCAGTGACCCGTTTTCATATTCTTTTTTCTCCTGACTTCTGACTTCTGTTTTCTGACTACAGTCTTTTCTACTATCTACTAACTACTGTCTACTACCTACTAAACAAATACGGAGCTCGAATGTTCAAAGGACACCCAAAAGGACTCTACGTTCTGTTCTTCACAGAAATGTGGGAACGGTTCGGTTTTTACACCATGGTTGCCATTTTCGTTTTTTATCTCGGTGCTGCTTTCGGCTGGGACGATCAGGAAATGACCAACGTCTGGGGTATTTTCATGGCCGCTGTTTACTTCACCCCGATTATTGGTGGTTACATTGCCGATAATTATCTGGGTTACAGTCGTACAATTATTCTGGGTGCCATAACCCTGGCAATCGGATATACGTTAATGGCCATCCCAACCTCTGACGTGACTCAGCTTTACATTGCTCTGGCTGTTGTTGCCATTGGTAACGGGCTGTTTAAAGCCAACATTTCGGTGATGGTGGGTAATCTTTACGCCCATAAGGACGGCTCTCTGAAGGATGCCGGATTCAACATCTTCTACATGGGAATTAACATTGGTGCCTTCTATGCGCCTCAGGCTGCTGCCGGAATCCGGAATTATTTCCAGAATGAACTGGGAACTAGCCTTGCCACAGCTTACAATGCCGGGTTCGGAATTGCAGCAATCGGAATGGTGATTTCACTTCTGATTTTTGTGATTTTCCGTAAATATTATGCTGATGCAGATTTTCAATCTAAAAACCAGGTCAATTCTGAAAAGGATATTGTACTTACTCCGAAGCAGGAAAAGGATCGGATAATTGCTCTTGTTACCATTTTCACCATCGTGATTTTTTTCTGGATGGCGTTTCACCAAAATGGAGCAGCTTTATCCCTCTATGCAAAAAATTATACAGATCCGTTTGTCAGTCCACTTACCTCAGTTTTGTTTAACTTATTAGGACTACATGCGGTTATTGGATTTTTTGTAGGACTCGGGTTACTTTTCAGTACAGGGTCTTCAACAACCGCACGTGGAATTGGCGGTGCATTGACTGCAAGTGGTCTGGGAGTAATTATTTACCAGGCGTTGAACAATGAACCCCTAACCAAAATTTCGCCTGAGCAGTTTATCTCATTTAATGCTATGTTTATTGTTCTTATGACACCAGTTATCGTTGCGACGTTCAGGTGGTTAAATTCAAAGGGGTTGGAGCCATCGTCACCGGCAAAAATTGGTTTGGGAATGTTGGTAACTGGAATCGGGTTTCTGGTCATGATGGTGGCGTCTTTCAGCCTTCCTCCTGTGTATTCCCTTAATGGAAGCATGTCACCTGTAACCGTAACTCCCTATTTTTTAATCTCAACCTACTTCGTTCTGACGATTGCTGAACTCTTCCTCTCACCGATGGGACTTTCCTTCGTTTCAAAAGTGGCACCGCCAAGAATGAAAGGACTCATGATGGGCGGATGGTTTATGGCCACTGCAATCGGAAATTATCTCTCCGGATTTGTCGGACGTTTTTACCAGAACTGGGAATTGTGGGAATTCTTCCTCCTTCTTGTGATCTGTTCACTTCTCAGTGCAGGAATGGTTTTGGTTCTGCTGAAGAAACTGAAAGCTGCAACAGAGTAAGGTTAGTTACTGGTTACAGGTTACGAACTCAATAAAAGCCACTCAAAAATGTCATCCCGGACTTAGCCTGCCCCGACCACTGTCGGGGATCCGTTTACGAAGTTCTGCGAAGCTCATCCATTATATGCATTCAAAGGCGGGGACTGTTCAAAAAACTTTTTTTTGGACAGTCCCTTTTTTTTAAATCCACGGCATCTCCAATCATATAAAAGAAAACAAAATGTTTAAAATAAGTGATGAAAAAACTACAATTGAAAATTATATATCAAATAAGAAAGAAAATGCTTTTTTTATTAATGTAAATAATAATATGTACAGGAATTATGTTGCAATCAAATTAGAAGATGACTTAATTTTAAAACCCATTGAAAACAACATGACATGGAATTTTCTTACTTTTTTAATTTATTTCGGATCAGTTCTGGTTGTGCTTTCCCTTTTAATGGCAATTGGTCGAAACGATATAGTTGGAATTATTCTTTTACTCTTATTTTGGGGAGCAGTAAATGTTTTTATAAAATATTTAAAATATATTGAACGGAGAGATATTTTGAATTATATGAAAACCGGAAAATTTAAACAAAACTTAAAATGAAAGTTTGACGGTACTTTTAAAAACCTCTATTGCTATCTCATAATGAATGAGCTTTGCATAATTGTTTAATCCAATCCAAACCTAAAGAAAGGGTTAAAACAAGTTTCCAATTTTCACCGGATCCGCGGTTTTTGTTCGAATCTTGGAGAAAATAACAACTTGAAGGTTTTAGAGGTGACCCAAGAACGTAAATTGTGGTAGATTGTGAAAAGGAAGGTAATATTGAACTTCAAACTCAAAGGGAAAATATTTTTACTTTTTCTGATACTATTCGGCTGCAAATTGGAACCCACTTTGGAAAATAATATTAAATATTCCTGGGGTGAAAAATTTGTCGATTCATTAGAAACTGAGTGTGCTAAAAAAATGGTTAAACAAATTATTGGAGTGTATAATCAAAATGCGCCTGGTTTATGACAAACGATTATTGGCTGGTATAAGTAAAATAACATTATTAATTTCTATTCTATTTTTTTATGATTCTATTTATGCACAGGAGAGTGGTAATTTATATAAGTTAAAAATTGAAAATAATACCTGCAATATTGAGAAATTTAACTTATTGAAAGAAGTATTTGAGAATTATGGATATCTGATCTTTGGAAGTGATAGTACTTATTTCAGTGATAAACCATTGGATATAGTTCAGGATAGCAAAAATAAAAGTATCCATTTTGAGTCTATTCAAAATATAGTGTGTTTTACTGTTGGGGAAGATGACAGATATTTTGTGGTCTTAGACGAAAAAAAATGTATAAAATCAAATGATATTTTTAAAGTAACTGATTCTGTGCTATTCTATTATAAAAATAAATTATTTTATTTAGAAAACTATCCAGGGACTTTCCCTGATACAGATTCTTATACTTTATGCCAATATAATCTTGGGAATAAAAAGCATGATAGATTAATAACTGCAAAATCCTATTATAAATTATTACCTTTTTATGAACATTTATTACTTTATAGTTACGAAGGATGGATGATTGATCTAAGTAGTGAGAATTTCCAGAAATTAGATAAATACCCCGAATTAAATCCTGTTATAACTATAAACCCTAAATATCATTGTTTTGAAATAATTCAAAAAATAAATAATGATAGAAAAGAAGTGGTAATTGCGCCCTGGACAATCAATTCAAATTATAAAATAATTAATGAAATAGTAAATCAGGATGAATGCAATATTACTCTGACCATTGATGATAAAGTTGTTGATTCAAATAAAGTTACCACGCTTAACAGTTGGTTCGCAACATATTTAGTTGAAGGAAATTGTTATGCAAGAATATATGGTAGTTTATCTCCACAATATAATTCATACGATTTTAAAATCACAAGAAGAAAGTTCTTTATAAATTTTAACATCTACACAGATAATTCTGGGGATAATTCATATTATTTGGAAAGATATTATTAAAATTTACACTGTTAATCACCAAATATTTCCGAATCCGATGACGAGACCCTTCGTTTTAAATTTCATTGTGGAATTTATTCCAAATTGAGCTAAAATGTTTTATCAATTAAATGTAGTTGTCTTAAGTTCTCTCTTTCCGTTTTCTTATTAACTTTCCCTGGCTTTTAAATCCTTCCAAAAAATTAAATTGTTCAGGGATTTTAAGAATATTTTACAACTAATGAAATTCATAGGTGGATCCATACCAACCGAAGCCACCAAAGAAAAAACCTCCTCAAAAACGCCTCTCCTCTTGCCTCAACAGCCCGCTTAGATGAAATCTGGCTGGTAGAATCCTCAGACCGGATTCTTGCAGAACAGACACAAGCTATGCGAAGTGAGATCTGGTCACTCAGCTCGTCGAATGGCCACAATGAGACAATCCACGAGTTCGGTTTCTACTGAAAAGGTGAGTAAATTTAAATATCTGGGTATGATTGTAATAGCATTGGAACCAATAATTAAGGTGCAAACCCAAGTGAACTATTAATTATGGCAAAGTCCCTTTGAAATAATAACACAACTAAGTGTCTATACTTTTTCGAAAGAGCAGTTAAAATCATGAGCGGTATAAAATTATTGAAAGTAAAGAAATACGACCAGTTTGGAATGCAACAGAAGCGCAATGGTATTTTTCTGTTGTAGATGTTGTTGGTATTTTATCAGATTCTGTGAACCCCACAGATTACTTGATGAAAATGAGAAAACGGGACGACTTTCTTTCAAAAGGGTGGGGACAACTTGTCCCCTGGTAGAAATGCTTATCAAAAGAGAGAAAGTGAATATTTTATAAGTTGGGGGTTTCCTTAAAATTAATCCCAATCCCGGGAGCCATTTTGATGATCTCAGTTGTTATTGCACTATCAATACAAACGGAGATTCTCTATGAAATCGATTTTTACTTTTTTCCTCCTTGCCGGTTTTGCTTCAACCGGATTTTCACAATCTCATTCCTGCTGTACGGCTTCGGCAACAGGACCTTCCGATCCAACCGTACAATTTGCTTCCTTTTCAACCCAGGAGACTTTTAAAATGAGTCACGATGAACCTCAACCTTTTGAAGGTGAAAAACCTGCTGCCGGGTCTGTCATTACCTACCCAACCCCTGACGGAAAAACAGCCTCTGCCTATTTTATCAAATCAGAAAAGCCATCCGCAACCACTCTTTTCGTTATTCACGAATGGTGGGGACTGAACGATTACATCAAACAGGAAGCAGAACGGTTTTCATCCGAACTGAAAAATGTAAATGTCATGGCACTCGATTTATATGACGGAAAGGTTGCCACAACCCGTGATTCTGCCGGTGCTTACATGGGTGCTGTTAAAACAGAACGTGCACAGTCAATCATCAAAGGAGCAATTGCTTTTTCGGGTGAAAAATCAACAATTCTGACCATTGGCTGGTGTTTTGGCGGCGGATGGTCATTACAGTCTTCTCTTCTGGCAGGCAAACAGGCCGGTGGTTGTGTGTTGTATTATGGTCAGCCGGAATCAGATCCGGAAAAACTGAAATCACTGAACGCCGATGTTTTGGGAATTTATGCAACCAAAGATCAATGGATCAATAAAGAAATGATTGCAAGTTTTGAAGCTGCCATGAAAAAGGCCGGGAAAAACGCAACGTCTTTCTGGTATGAAGCTGATCATGCTTTCGCCAATCCGAGCAACCCCAAACACAACAAAGAATTTGCGGAAGATGCCCATAAAAAGGCATTGGACTTCTTGGCTAAACGTGTAAAGTAATCTATTTCATTTTCATCCCGGTCACCTGGCCGGGATGAAAACCCCGAAAAACCACCAATCTTAATTCCCCTTAAGGGTATTTTGCTTCCCCCTCCGTATCATTTTAAGGAACCCTGACCAGGTTCTGATGTAGAATGAACAATAATCCCACACACACATCGGAGGTTCCATGAAAACGATCCTGTCTTTACTTACAACGATTCTCTTTTCTTTCTCTGTTTTTGCAGGAACTGGTAATCTGAAAGGCAAAATCACAGATTCAAATTCAGGCGATCCTCTCGAGCTTGCCAATGTGGTGTTAATCGGAACCAAATTTGGTGCGGCAACTGATTATAACGGTAACTACCTGATTAAAAACATTCCTGAAGGGGTTTATTCTGTCAAGGTTGCTTACCTGGGTTATACCAGCACTGTTTTTAAAAATGTGAAAATTAGTTCGGGTCAGGATAATGTTCTGGATGTTACGCTTTCAGCATCATCAATTGAAATCTCAGAAATTGTTGTTGAGACCGGCAGACCTTCTGTCACGAAAGACAAAACATACTCAGTTCAATCAGGTGTTGTATATGATTCCCGTAGCGGGAGATCAGCAGAGGTAGCCTATATGATAAACGGGGTTCCTGCAGGGGAAGATTTTGAGCCGGGCAATACTGAAAAATATGCGGCCATCAATGAAAACCGGATGCTTTCTGCAAAAGATAATAATTTCTCTACCTTCAGTGCAGATGTTGACCGGGCTGCTTATTCTACCATCCGCCGGTTTATTAACCAGAACCTGATTCCAGACGTGGGTGCAGTCCGGATTGAAGAAATGATCAATTACTTCCCCTATCCGTATCCATCCCCAAAAAATGAAACTCCGTTTTCAATCACAACAGAATATGCCTCCAATCCGTGGAATGCAGACCATAATCTGGTTCTGATCGGAATTCAGGGAAGAAAAATTACAGAGGTAAAACCCAACAATCTGGTTTTTCTGATTGATGTTTCAGGATCAATGGGTTTTCCAGATAAACTTCCGCTGGTTCAAATGTCAATGAATATGCTGCTTGATAATCTTGCCCCTACAGACAGAATAGCCATTGTGGTTTATGCCGGTGCGGCTGGTCTTGTACTTCCGTCAACACCTGTAAATGAAAAGGAAACAATCAGAAATGCAATTAACCGACTGCAAGCCGGTGGTTCAACCGCTGGCGGTGAAGGCGTAAAACTTGCTTACGAAGTTGCAGAGAAAAACTTCCTTAAAAATGGAAATAACCGCATTATTCTGGCCACAGATGGAGATTTCAATGTTGGAATTTCAAGCACATCTGAACTTACCACTTTCATAGAATCCAAACGTAAATCCGGAATTTTCTTAACTGCCCTGGGTTTTGGTCAGGGCAATTACCGGGATGAACTGTTGCAGGAGTTAGCGGATAAAGGAAACGGAAATCACGGTTACATCGACAATATTCTGGAAGCAAAAAAGATTCTGATTGATGAAATGCAATCGACGCTGGTGACGATTGCCAAGGACGTCAAGCTTCAGGTTGAATTCAATCCGGCCAAAGTGGATTCCTTTCGGCTTATTGGCTACGAAAACCGAATGCTCAACAAGGAAGATTTCAAGGATGATAAAAAAGATGCAGGTGAAGTCGGTTCTGGTCATGCGGTCACCGCCATTTATGAAATCTATCCGGTGAAGGGAAAGCAGGTTCAGCCCACCGAAAGTAAATACGTTCAAACTGAAATTAAAAAATCAGCATTCAGCACAGATGAACTTTTAACCGTAAAAATCAGGTACAAAAATCCGGAAGATTCAGTCAGTCAGGAAATCACTTCTGTTTTAAAAGATGATCTGGCTGAGATGGAAAAAGCTTCTGAAACCTTTCGTTTTGTATCCTCGGTTGCTGAATTCGGTTTGATTTTACGGAATTCTGCAAACAAAGGAAATGCCAATTTGAGTTCTGTTTATTCCCGGGGTACACTGGCTTCCGGTTCAGACAAGAATGGGTACAGAAAAGAATTTCTGACTTTGGTCGAAAAATATAAACTAATTAAAAACTCCCGGCTTGAAGGAAGAAGGTAAACCAGGTTTTGGCTGATCGGAAAAATCAAATTTCTGTCATCCCGCCTTAAGAGCCGGGATGACAGCTCCTCTTGTTTTGCTTTAACCTTAATCCTTATGCCTTATGCCTTATGCCAAACACCTATTCCTTCCACCTTATTCCTTATACCAAAACCCTGTTTTTTCCTAAATCCTTTTTTCCGATTTGATTTTTTCCCGATCAAACCCGAATATTCTGCAAGTTTAACTTAAATAACAGCAGAATCACCTTAATCCCTAACCAAAAATCGGAAGCATGTCCATGTCTGCACCTTATAAAATCCTCCTGACAGAAAATGAAATTCCCCGTAACTGGTATAATATTCAGGCAGATATGCCAAATCCAACTCTTCCGCCTCTGCATCCGGGAACCAAGCAACCGGTTGGTCCGCAGGATCTGGCTCCGCTTTTCCCGATGGAACTGATCAAGCAGGAAGTTTCGAAAGAACGGTTTATTGAAATCCCTGATGAAGTACGTGAAATTTATAAACTCTGGCGCCCGACACCCATGTTCCGTGCTCACCGGCTGGAAAAATTGCTGGACACAACGGCCAAAATTTATTACAAGTATGAAGGTGTGAGTCCGAGCGGATCGCACAAAACCAATACCGCCGTTGCCCAGGCTTACTACAACAAAATGGAAGGCGTGAAAAAAATAACCACTGAAACCGGCGCCGGTCAGTGGGGAACAGCACTTTCTTTTGCTTGCAACATGTTCGGGATGGAATGTGATGTGTACATGGTCAGAATCAGTTACGACCAAAAGCCTTATCGTAAAGCCATCATGAATTCGTATGGCGCCAATGTCTATGCTTCACCTTCAGATCGTACACAAGCCGGCCGGAATATTCTGGCTTCAGATCCGACCACTTCCGGAAGTCTGGGAATTGCCATTTCTGAAGCCATTGAAATGGCGGTTCAAAATGATCACACCAAATATGCCCTTGGTTCAGTTCTGAATCACGTTCTGCTTCACCAAACCATTATCGGTGAAGAATGTTTGCTTCAGATGGAAAAGGCCGGTGATTTCCCGGACGTTGTGATTGCACCACTGGGTGGCGGTTCAAACTTTGCCGGAATTTCTTTTCCGTTTCTTCGCCAGAATTTGCTTCACGGGAAAAAAGTCAGAGCCGTTGCTGTTGAACCGGCTTCCTGCCCAAAACTGACACAAGGTGAATTCCGTTATGACTTTGGCGATTCAGCGGGTTACACACCGTTGCTTCCCATGTACACACTCGGTCATAACTTCTTTCCTGCTGCAATTCATGCCGGCGGACTCCGTTACCATGGTGCCAGTGTTCTCTGCAGCCAGCTCTTGCGTGATAATCTGATCGAAGCCGTTGCCATCCAGCAATTGGAATGTTTTGAAGCTGGTGTTGCTTTCGCCAAGGCAGAAGGCATTATTCCTGCTCCAGAAGCTACCCACGGAATTGCTCAGGTTTTCCGTGAAGTCCAAAAAGCAAAAGAGGAAGGAACCTCACCGACCATTCTTTTCAATCTGTGCGGACACGGTTTCCTTGATATGCAGGCTTATCAGGATTATTTCGATGGCAAACTGCATGATCACGTGTTAACTCAGGAAGATTTGAAATCCGGAATTAAAGATTTGGCTGATTATCCGAAAATTTGATTTGGAATCCTGAACAAAACCCCTCTGCCTTCGGCATCTCCCCTTTAAAAAAGGGGAGATCCATATTCTCCAAATTGATTTTCGGGAAAACCGAAACAATCTGGTTCCTTTGGTGCGCAGAAATTCCTCTCTGCGGCACCCGGCGCCTCGGCGGTAACCGAATTATTCCGTATCTTCACTACCATGAAACAACGACTGATTTTAGCTCTTGGCGGCGGCGGCGCCCGTGGTTTTGCGCACATTGGCGTTCTTAAAGCCCTTGAAGAAATGGGAATACGCCCTACTCATATTACCGGTACCAGTATGGGAGCCTTTGTTGGCGGCGTTTATGCAAAAACCGGATCCGCTGAAAAAACAGAAGCTGCTTTCCGTGAACTTTTTCGTTGGGATGGATTCCGGGAAAACGCCTTTATTTCTACGTTTGGAAAGCATGATGAATCCTTTTGGACGAATCTGAAATCATCTGTAAAAGTTCTGATGATGAAAGGAAATTTTCTCACCAAACCCTTTTACTACGATGGGAAAGGCTTTGAAGAACTTATCCGGTTCTTCTTCCCCGAAAACTCAAATTTTGAAGATCTCAAAATTCCGTTTGCCGCAATGACCACCGATCTGATTACCGGAAACTCTGTTACAATTACGGCCGGAAAGGTTGTGCCTGCAATCGTTGCCAGTGCATCCATTACCGGAATGATGCCACCGGTTCTTCATAAAAAGTACCTTCTTGTCGATGGTGAGGTCACCGACCTGATCCCGGTCAGACCCTTTTGTCATCATGGGATGAATGTGATCATCGGTGTTGATGTTTCAAAAGTTCCGGCACCTCTTCCCAAACATCCCGAAACCGGACTTGAAATCCTGATCAGAAAAGATGACATCCTTCAATCCAATTACCGGACGGTACTTCTCAAGGATTCTGATCTTGTCATCCGGCCCGCAGTTCAGGATGTCGACTGGACAGATTATACCGAGTTTGACAACCTTATCCGGGTTGGATATATGGAAACGATGCGCCAAAAAATTGCAATTCTGGCTGCAATCAAGAAGAAACGTTCATTTATAAATCACCTGAAATCACTCTGGAAACCAGAAACCCATTCCTGGATTCATGAAGATGAAACTGAAATTCTCCGGTGGGAATGAAAATAGTGACAGGTGACAGGTGACAAGTGACAAGTTTGGAATACCGTTTTGCGTTGTACGTTTTACTGTGTACGGAAAATTACTATACAGCTTAGTTTGCCAGATTCCCCTCCTTTTTCAAAGGAGGGGTGGTCCCGAAAGCTTTCGGGACGGGGTGGTTTCGTATTGCATT
>Ga0209460_1000857_pt1 | contig 22665 bp, 15 predicted proteins | sample EBPBio132013_DNA_FD_185868 | JGI IMG/M metagenome (GOLD analysis project Ga0209460, IMG submission 185868) | Wastewater treatment Type I Accumulibacter community from EBPR Bioreactor in Madison, WI, USA - Reactor 2_5/13/2013_ DNA (SPAdes)... | ecosystem: Engineered > Bioreactor > EBPR >... | reverse complement strand
TACTCACCCCGGTGCTCGCGCACCATGCGCACAGCCCGCTCGCGGACTTCGGGTGGAAACTTGGGTGACTTCTTCATGGCTCAATCCTCTCAGAGAAATGAGCCTCCTCAAATCCCGGGGCGGTTCAACACACGCTTGATGCGGCCAATACCTTCGAGCGAAGTCGAGATCTCATGGTCGCAATCGAGTGGGTCTAGATCGCGTACAACCCCGGCCACCAAGTCATTGAGGTTGGCGAGCAGCCCTCGGTTGTTGAAGAGAGCTGGTCCCGGTTGTTTGAACACGCCGGAGCCCGAGATAAGTGGATGGGCTGCGGTGTAAGAGTCTTACTCGGGCCCCTGCCAGGCCGCCGGAGGCGCCCCCCGGTTGGCCATGTACTCATGGCCTAACCCCTTCAGGCCGCAGCCTGTATCGGCGCCAGCGCGGCGTAGTAGACCATGTCCGGCGTGCGCCCTGCGTGGGCCTGGTGCGGGCGGCGTTCGTTGTAGAACGCCAGGTACGCTTGTAGGCCCTCACGCGCGGCGCTGACGGTCTCGTAGGCCTTCAGGTACACCTCCTCGTACTTCACGCTGCGCCACAGCCGCTCGACGAACACGTTGTCGCGCCAGCAGCCTTTGCCATCCATGCTTTGGCGCGCGCCGATGCGGGCCACCTCGGCGACGAACTCGGCGCTGCTGAACTGGCTGCCCTGGTCGGTGTTGACGATCTCTGGTGCACCGTAGCGGGCAGCCGCCTCGCGCAGTGCCTCTACGCAGAAGTCCGCTTCCATCGTGATGGACACGCGGTGCGCCAACACCCGACGGCTGTGCCAGTCCAGCACGGCCACCAGGTACACCCAGCCGCGTGCCATCGGGATGTACGTGATGTCCAGCGCCCAGGCCTGGTTGGCCCGCTCGATGGCCAGTTCGCGCAGCAGGTACGGGAACACCGGGTGGCTCGGGTGCTTGCGGCTGGTGTTGGGCTTGCGGTACAGGGCGCGCAGGCCCATGCGCTGCATCAGCGTGCGCACATGCCGGCGGCCGACCTCGGTGCCCTGAAGGCGCAACAGGTCGCGCAGCATGCGGCTGCCGGCAAACGGGTGCTCCAGGTGCATCTCGTCCAGGCGGCGCATCAGCGCCAGATCCTCTTGGCTCATCGGCTCAGGCCGGTAGTACGCCGTGCCGCGGCTGATGCCGACCAGATTGGCCTGGCGCTTGATCGGTAGGGCATGCTCGCGGTCGATCATCGCTTTACGCTCAGCAAGCCGGCCTTGTTGAGCGCGCCGGCTAAAAAATCGATCTCCAGCGCCTGCTGGCCGATCTTGGCGTGCAAGTCCTTCAGATCCGCCGCGGGCTCCGCAGTGCCGCCACCGGCGCCAAACACGTCGGCAGCACGTTCGAGCAACTGGCGGCGCCACTCGGTCACCTGGTTGGGATGCACGTCGTGCTTTTGCGCCATCTCGGCAATCGTCTTGTCGCCCTTGACGGCGTCCAAGGCCACCTTAGCCTTGAAGGCTGCCGAGTGGTTGCGACGGGGTCTTCTGCTCATCTTTCTGCTCCTGATCACGGGCTCTATCCTCGCCCAACGGAGCAGCTCATCCACTTTGCGGCGTGTTCAGAATTCCGGAACCGGCTCTAAGAGCACATAAAAGACTTCTTTCGCCAAATGTTTAATCAGCTCAGACACTTGGCCTGTGAGATTGAGTTCCTCGTAGTACGAGGAGATGTCCTCTTCGCTAACGTTGTTGCGATTTATTCCTTGTCCTGCCGCCCAACGCTGAAAACCCACTGGTTTCATGGCGTGACGGCGCATCGCGTGATCAATCCAAAGGTCTGCCTTGGCATTTGCGGCTAGCCTGTCCACCGCGCCGCTCCCGTCCTGCTCGTCGATCAACAATCGGATGGAGTACTCGGCGAAATCATGAAGAACGCTCCATTTGGGGAAGGGAGTGAGGAACATCTGCTCCCGATCCTCGTACCAGCTATGCACGTGCCTGATATATGGGAAAGGATCACTTAGCACGTTGTGAACGATATTCGCGTAGTAGTACGTCTCGTAGTACCGCATCGTCAAAAAAGATTTTTCCATCAGTACCCCTCATTTAAGAGACCTTGCTGTCGGGATGTGGGACGCGGCATCCATGAAGCGGTGAGGCCGCTGTTTGCCAAATTTGTGTACATGTCCCCCGGACCTTCCTGCCATGTTGCAAAATGTACCAACTAGATTTGCAAACAGCATCAAAGGGGGAATTCATGTCGCCCAGCCGCAAGCCGTTAATGGCAGGAAATCCCGTTCACAGGACCGAGATTGCGCTTTGGCGGTCGGTTGCCGCGTTCTTGTCGACGGCTTACTAGCTGGCGCCGAGCCATGTCCCGCTTCGGCGCGTGGAACGATCTTCTGTTGTCGGAGTTCTTCTCGGAAGCCTCTGAAAATGAAGATGTGTGGATCCGCGCCACACGCGCCGAACTCGACTCTTTCGGCTTGCATCTCGGTGGCGCCGAAGGATTGATCGCTGCTGTCGGGTCTGGCCCCCCATGGCTGCCGAGCCTATCGAATTGTTCGGATGTTGCCCGCATCTTGGTCCAACAGCGCAGGGATCCTCTGCGCACGCAGTCGTACGAGGATCCAGGAGCATCCAATCCAAGGTATGCCGGCGCGAGGGCGCCAGCATATCTTCCCGTCCTGGCGCTATGGGTGCTGGCAGCATCGGGTGAGCAGCTGGAACGCGGGTTCTACGCTTCAGTGCAGCGTTTGCTGGGGCCCCAATTCAAAAGCGAGCCAAAGGTCACCGAAGCCATGTCCAAGGCATGGGAAGACCTCGAAGCGTGGTCGTGCAGGGAGTGTACGGGCAGGTTCGGCAATTTCCATTATCGCGTTCTGGGAGAGCATCGGTTTGTCGGTATCGCTCGTTCGCAGTGCCTGATCAGCCGCCAGGACGAACGGAACCTCTACAGGCTCTTTTGGGAAGCCCGGCTGCGGCCAGGCCAGGAACTAAGCGACTCAACGCTGGCATCCCTGCTTGAGCGCGGCTGCGAGGCGCCCTACCTGACGAGGCCGCTTCGCATTGCAATGGCGGAGCAAGCCTATGTACCGCAACTCGCCGCTCTATTGCGCAAGCTTCTTCGATCATGGAGTGGGAGCCGGCCAAATATTGGGCACGCAGACGCCGAGAGCCGCAGCGCTGGGCAGCAGGTGAAGGAGCAAGGCCAGACAGGGGCCGCAGTCACCCTTGTCCTGTCGCCATCCGACGAGGTACCGAACGGCTGGGATGTGCGCTGGAGCTTTCCTGCAGTCGTCGATGCGCCGCGTTGCAGCTTTGAAATCGCTGGTCAACGCCTGCCAGCTCTCCTCCATCGCGCCAGTGCAACCTTTCTAACGGATCTCTCGGAATCCAGTGTCCGCCACTCAGTCGCGGCTCTCTCCGCTTCGTCATTGGCGCAAGTCGAAGTTCAGGTCCGGTTTGAAGACGATAGCGTTGGAACATGCGGCGACCAATGCCGCGCGGAAATGATCAGCAGGGCGAGCCGCCGGATACTGGCGTGGAACTCGATCGATCCAAGCTTTGGACAACAGCTCATTGAGCGGGAGATTCCGCTCTACGGGGTTTTCTACCTGGTTTGCAATTCGGTGGATTGGACCAGGACCGATCCTTGGCTGCGGCGGGAGCGGATCTCTTTCGAGCCAATGCAGGTCTGCGGTTTGCCTGATGGATGGCAGATGGCCTGCATCCATCGAGCAGAGAGCCTCTCTACAGAGCACCGGCAACATTTGGCCGATGCTCCTGAAGCCGCCGACGTGCCACCGGCTAGGTTGAAGCTTGTGGGAGGGAGCCGGCTGCTGCGCGGCGGCGCACGGCTGTTTGCTTCCTACGACCTGCCCGATATCGAAGTTGAAGCGCCTCCTGGTACGCTTGTCGAATCTCCTGGACTGACGCTGTCGGAAGTGCCGCAACACCTAGCCAGTGAAGGGCAATCTGGAGTCAGGCGTTTCGAGGTCGACTCGTTTGACGTGAGCCGCAGCAGTTTCGACATCAGTCTCGTGTCGAATGGGATCGGGTTAGCGAGCCTCCGGCTACGGGTGGCTGATCCCGATGGAGAGGGCCGCGGAGAGAGCAGACCTTTCTCCCTTGACCCCTTGGGATTCCCAAGATCGAATCTTGGCGGATTGCGTGGCACCACCATTGGAGGTGGGTGCCAAGACCCGCTTGAAGGTGGTTGGCAAAGCGAAGAGATGCTGGAGGCCGCAGCTTCACTCGAACGCGGGAGCGCATCCGTCGAAGACTCCAGTGCCGCAAAATTCCTAAACACACTGGCAGCGCGTGGATCGATGTCGTACGGCACGGCTAGGGACCAGCTCTTGCGACTATCCGGAGGCTCCCTCCCCATTTCCTTGCTGATGGACCTGCGGGCAAGAGGTTGCTTGGAAATAGAAACCGATGGCAAGGGACACTTTGTCCGTATTCACAGCGTTGCTCCCTCGCTGTACGCGCTGCCCGCTACACAAGATGGCCTGCCGCTATTCGGCGTATCGGGAACTCTGCGGCTTGCCCAATGGGCTTTGCTACAAGGCAATGGGGACTTCCTCGCCACCGTCGCAGACGCCGCAGCAGGGCATCTACCAGCGTTACGCCTGGCTGCGATCGACGCGCTTTCCGTCCAGGCCGAATGCTCCTCAATGGGCTTCGATTTCGCGCCGGGTCCGGCGCGGGATGTTGCCCGCTGGGCAGGGTCGTTGAGGCAGGCCAGGGAAGCTGCAGAATCGCGCGGCACAGAAACCGTTGCTGCTGAGCTGGGGCATCTACATCGTTTGAAAGCAGACTCCGCAAGGTTTGTTCCGGCTAGCGAACCACGCATGTCGATAGACCAAGCGTGCGGTGCTCAGCTTTTCCGCTTTGACGACCCCCAGGCCGCTGCATTGCAGCTGTACGTCCTGGGTGTTCGCCGCGCAGATGGAGCCTCAAGATACTCGCACGTGCACGACTCCCGTTGGGGCGTGTGGATCTCGCAGTTGGCTTTTGCAGAAATGCTCAAGGACAAGCATGGCCGGCATGACGCCTTTCCTTGGCCTCTCCACTATGCCCCAGAAACACGTGACCTGTGGGTGCCTGCGCGGCTGCGACCACCTGCGGTGCTAGAGCGGGCTCTGGCGCTTTGTTCTGGAGCGGGGCCCGAGGCCCACTTCCTTTCTCCCAGCGGCCATGCCGACGAAGCGTTGGCGGTTTTCGACAACGGTTCTGGACACGCTGTGGGAGCTATCAGCCATATGTACGGAGAGTTTGTTCCAGGTTATTGGCTCCGCTACCAGTGGGTTCCGGCCGAGACGGCGCGCCAGGTCGCCGGGCTGCTGGGATGCACCTTGCAGCCAATCTTGTGCGCGGGAGCCGCCCGCGGCACGGAAACCATGACTACTTAAGAGGACGGTAAGAGTGCAAGAAACCATAGGTGAAGACCCCATCGGTTCGTGGGAACAGCTCAAGGGCCATCTGAAGCGTTACATCCAATCGGCATTTGGCACTGACTCGCCGTCCTTTGAGGCAGAGCGTGAGGCGCTTCTGAACACTGCGGGCGTCCTGTTCCAGGAGCCCTACCTTGAGCTATTGCCCTCCTATGCGGCCGCCAAAAAGCTTGGCGAGCTCGACGGAGCGGACTTGCCAGGCTTAGATGAGACGGTGAGGCGTGGATTCATCGCATTGGCAGGAGCCGGGCTCATGCCCGCTGGCGCGGATTTGTACGTGCACCAGCAACGGATGCTCCAAGCCGCCATGCAAGGCAAGCATTGCGTGGTCGTCACCGGTACGGGTTCTGGCAAAACCGAATCGTTCTTGCTCCCGGTATTCGCGTCCATTGCAAGGGAAGCGCTCAGGTCTTCTGGGGGATGGGATGCGGCTAGGCCGCCTCCTGCATTGCCATCCCAGTGGCAAAGCACTCCACCGTGGAATTTTGACCGGGCCGCTGCACGTGGCGAGCGGCGAAAGCCTGCAGTCAGGGCCCTGCTCCTGTATCCCATGAACGCACTGGTAGAAGACCAGATGTCCCGCTTGCGGCGCGCGCTCGACTCCGATGATGCGCACGTTGCATTTGATCGGCACTGGGGTGCTAACCGCGTTCGGTTCGGACGCTACAACGGCACGACCCCCGTGCCTGGCCACCCATGGCGACTCAATGATGAGGGCCAGCGGGAGCTGAATAGGCCGAAGCATGACGAGCTCAAAACGGACTTTAAGGAAGCTATCGGCCAGTACCAACAGCTGGCTACAGCGATCCGGGCCGCACGCGAACATCTGAACTCGGTTGAAGATGCAGGTGGCGATGCCGGTGACGCAAAACGACAGCTCGACAACTTGAAGGAGCAGATGTCATTCGTACCGCGGATGTCACCCAGCTCGGCCGAGATGTTCCACCGCTGGGAGATGCAGGCGGCGCCTCCCGACCTCCTGATCACCAATGTGAGCATGCTTTCCATCATGATCATGCGACAGGCTAGCCCTGCCATAGCAGGTGACCGCGCTGATGCCGACATCTTCGAGGCCACGCGTGGGTGGCTTGCAGAAGACCAGGACAACCATGTTTTCCAGCTGGTCCTTGACGAACTCCACCTCTACCGGGGCGCGGCCGGCACGGAGGTCGGATACTTGCTTCGGCTGCTGCTGGAACGCCTCGGCCTAGAGCCGGGCAGCAACCAGCTACAGATCCTGGCCTCCAGTGCTTCGCTTGATGGGGATGCAGAGAACACATACAAGTTCCTCGGCGAGTTCTTCGGAATGGAGCCGGAAGTCGCCCGTGCACGCTTCCATGTAGAAGGGGGTGTCAGCGTGAACGGGTCTCCCGAAGGGCCCACTGAAATTCCGCCTTCCTTTGCGAACGATTGCTTGAACGTTGCCCGGCAAGCTGAGGGGGCCAAGCCGGTAGACCTGCTCGCGGGCGAGTTTGGATCGAACATGGATGGCGCCATTCCTGCTAAACGCCTTGCAGACTCTTTTTGGAAAGTAGAGGGAGCGCGCGGCCGTCACCGGGCTGTATCGCTCTCCAGCTTGTTGCGGAGCCTGTTCCCACACATGGCGGAACACGATGCTGGGGATGCGGTGCGTGGTTTGTTCTTGGTCGCAGGAAGGGCCGCTAAACACTTCTCTCCTAAAAAGGCCCAGCCTGCCCATCCTTTGCCACGGATTAGGTTCCACTGGATGGTCAAGAACATCGATGGCCTGTGGGCCATCGCTCAGCACGTCGGTCAAGACCGGCGCAGGAGGGTCGGACGCTTGCTTGCTGAGCCCTGCATGGAGGTGGAAGGCAAGCGGGCTCTTGAAGTGCTGTACTGCGAGTGCTGCGGAACACAGCTGCTTGCCGGATACAAGACTTCTGCGTCCATTCCTGGGAACATCGATCGATTCGAACTGGCGCCCATGCCTCCAGCAATCGAAGGCTTGCCGGAGTCAACCCCCCAGACCAGGACCGACGCACAGCGCTATGACAAGTTGGGAGTGGTGCATTTGCTGCCGGGCGATTGGGAGGGGGCATCCGATCCGTCCGAACTTCAGTGGACGCAAGGATCAGAGGAGCGCCATGAGACCACCCGGCGGCCTTTGAACACGGCTCAGGCGAGTTGGCAGCAATCCTCTATCGACCCTTCGACGGGTATTGTCGAGGTGGGCAAGGAACCTATGGGCAATGAAGTTCCTTGCCTTTGGTTCCGCCTGGAGGCATCAGGTGACTTGCTGCCTGCGATGCCGCAGCGCTGCCCCTCGTGCAAGATCGACTACTCCGTGCGCAAAGGCGGTCGCCCCGCCCCCATACGGTCTTTCGCAACCGGCCTGAACCAGACATCCCTGCTGCTGACCAAACACCTCATGGGTGTCATGCCTGTAGGCGCTGGGCGTAAGCTCGTCGCGTTTTCTGACAGCAGGCAATCTGCCGCCAGATTAGCCAATGGGGTGGAGACCGAGCAATGGGAGCACCTGTTGCGGGTCGCTGTGCTCCGCGAAATCCGTGAGAGGGCAACTGGAGGTATCGAACCTATCAAGCGGCAGCTTTTTGATGCCCTGTCTGCAGGCGACGTGCCCAATGGACAAGCCCTCCTACGCGTAATCAAAGAGTCGGTGTCGCCAGCTCAGTTTCAGACCTTAGCGACGTTCTGGCAAGACGCCAAATCCGTGCGTGATGAGCCTGAATTCGCTAGCGAAGAAGCCCTATCAAACGTCGATCGCCTGATTCACTGGAAACCGGGGTTCGTGTGTTTCGACGAGTTTCTTTTTCAACCGAATCCTGCCAAGCCGACGCTTCCTGCCCTATGGGAGCACTTTGTGGGCTTGGGGGTAAACCCTGCGGGGCCGGCCATCAATTCCAAGCGTGTCGGAAACGACGAGGATTGGACATCACTCTTCGATTTCGACCCTCCTGCCGGCGGTCCGAGGCTGTCGTCCGATGATTTCTCACAAGCGAAGACCGCCAGTCTTGAACAATTCGGCGTTGACCTTCGCCGGCAGTCTTGGCGGGCTATCTCCGGGCGGTTGCTCTATGACCTTGAAGCACAAGGAGTCGGCTACCTTTGCTTGCCGCCATCAGCGAGGAAGCTTCACCCCTCCAACATTGATGAGCAGGTTTTCATAGGAATTTGTGAGAGCGTCATTCGGATCCTCACCGAACAGCGGCGCACAGACCCTTCCCAAAGGGATTGGCCGCCAGAGCGGTGGTCCGCTGACCAGCCGAGCGGGAACCGTAGGGAGGGCGCGGACAAGGCAAGAATCGCGACGTACCTGACCGTGTGTGCCAGCAGGCTTGGCGTCGGCTGGGAGAGCCTAAGGGCCGGCGTGCGCGACGCCTTAGCTCGGGTTGGGCACGGCACCAATGACGCATGGGGTATCGTTTCGCTCTCCTCTCTCTGGGTAAGAGTTCCTCCACGTGATGCCCGGCCCTGGGTGTGCGAGCGATGCGGCCAGCTCCACTGGCAACCATCGGGAGGAGTCTGCTCCCGTTGCACTGCCCACCTGCCTTCGGCCCCGAATGGTCAGCGCTCGGCGGCGGAGATTGAACGGGACCACTACTACGCTTATCTCGCGGCCGATGCAGGATCGGCATTCCGGATCCATGCTGAGGAGTTGACAGGGCAAACAAGCGATCAGGCCCAGCGCCAGCGGCACTTCCGAGAAGTCTTCTTTCCAGGGGAAAGTATCGAAGACGTTGTGCGGCGAAAAATCGTGCGCCAGGTTGACACGATCGACCTGCTCTCCGTGACGACGACGATGGAGGTGGGCGTAGACATCGGTGCCCTGCAGTCTGTGTTCCAGGCCAACATGCCTCCCGAACGCTTCAACTACCAGCAGCGCGCAGGCCGTGCTGGTCGCAAAGGACAAGCTTTTTCGGTGGTCCTAACCTACTGCCGAGGCCAGACACACGACCGAATCCATTTCGACCATCCCGAAGAGATGACGGGCGGCACTCCTCCACAGCCAACAGTTTCGGTCACTGAGGACCAGCGCCTGCTCGCTGAACGCCTAGTTGCTAAAGAGGTTCTTCGCCGTGCATTCCGGTCTGCCGGCTGCAACTGGCACCACTCAGGCAAGCCCGTAGATACGCATGGTGAAATGGGACTGGTCCGCGACTATTGCGACCAACGCAAAGCGATGGTTGAGCAATGGTTCCTGGACCAAGGCGATCAAATTTCCAGTATCGCGCGGGTAGTCTCGAACGGCACCAGAATCGATCCTGTAGGGCTCGTAAATGAAGCGCAGGGTTTGCCAACGCAGCTTGAGAGCGTTGCACGCTTAGCCTCCGATCCGACCCAGGGCCTTGCTACGGCACTGGCCGAAGCGGGCGTACTGCCGATGTATGGCATGCCTACGTCCGTGCGCAACTTGTACTTCCACCTTCCACCTGAGCCTGCGGGCCAATCGCGGGAGCCAAAAGTGCTTGACCGGACGCTTGACCGGACGCTTGACCAGGCTATCACCGACTTTGCCCCCGGCTCCGAACGGGTCTGGGACAAACGGCTGCTTTCGCCAATAGGTCTCTCGGGGCCGATTGCCCATGACCGTAGCTATAAGTGGGCGACGATTGACAGGCCGATCTGCAGCGCTACATGGCAGCTCTTCTGCCAGGGCTGCCGGAACTTCACCGTGTATCGAGCCGATCCCGTTACGTTGCGGCCCACTAGGCCTATAGATGGGTGGGACGAGTCTTGGATCAGGAATCCACCGTCCCAACCCTGCCCTCGATGCGGCGCTGTTGCGGCCCTATCCTTGGCCGTTGTTCCCAATGGCTTTGTGACCGATCTCGATATCGAAAAGCCAGTGGCGTCCACAGAGTCCTCGCGGAATGGTGGGCCGAGGTCGTTTGTGGCCTCGCCTTCGCTTCGCGCGAAGCAGCAACGCCAGCTTGGAAGGGCTTTCCTGGCCTTGGATCACCAAGGGCAGGTTTATAGGATCGCGCAGGGCCCGAAAGGAGAACCATTTGGATTCAATAGGACTCCCTCACTTCGTCAGAACAAGGGGCAGCAATGGTTGAACGGCGAGATCTGGAAGGCATCGACTGACGAGGCCGAGATCTCGGCAAGCATTGCATCGCCGAAGACTACAGATGTCTTGAGCGTCAGGCTTCTTGATGGCAGCGGCTTGGCTTTCTTTGACGGCGCAAAAGAGCTTTGCTCAAGGCGAGCTGCTTGGTATTCTGCGGCGACCATCTTGCAACGCGCAATTGCACTGGAACTCGACGTTGACTCCGTTGATATCGAGATTGCGTCTGTCCACAGGTACCTCCTGGACAGCGATGTGTCCGGTGCTGAGCTCTACCTTGCAGATGCCCACCCCAATGGCGCCGGGCTTGTCGATTGGGCCAACCGCAACTGGGCCGCGTTGTTGGCAGGATGCATCAGCGGCTCTGGCGATCACGCCAAGCTTGGCTCAATGATTCGGGAAGAATGCCGGCGTGCGGATCAAAGCGAACTAGTATGGCGCTCGCCTGATATTTTGCTTCGCGGTTTCCGGAACCGGCAACTTCATGGGTTGATCGAATGGCGTCTGGGACTTGAGCTGCTGCGCGTAATGCACGACTCTAGCTTTGTGCCTGGCCGGGACGGGTTCTTTGAGGATTGGGACGTGGGACTGCGCAGCTGGAGTGCGCATGCCTCAGACCTGGCAGACACCTATTGTTCAGCCTATGAGAGGGGCACCCAGGCTCGGAGGAGTGGGCCTAGGGGCGAACATGGATGGATAGCGCGGGGCGGCGTGGCCGGGCAAGAAACGGTCATCCTTTATTTGGTGAGCCATCCACTATGGGCGGCTTCCGTTACTGGATCAGGGCCAATCGATTCGGAGCTTGCGGACTGGGCCCGTAGCATCGGGGCAACGGAAATTTACTTGATCGACTCTTTCAACCTGGCGCGCCGAATGGCGTGGGTACGTGGCAACCTGGATCTCTTTCCGAAAATCGATATCAATACGGCAGGCTCGGGAGCGGGCGGTGGGGCGCCCCCCGCATCAATAGATCCTTGGATGCAGGAGCTGATGGACATGCCTGAAGGCGGGGTCTTGCCCCACGAAGGCGCGCATTGGACAAGAGTATCTGACGTGGACGGTTGGACAGCCCAGCCAGGGGTCTGGCTCGCGGACTTCAACGGGCGGCCAGCCAAGGTGAACATTTCCAACTTTGCAGGAGCTGGCTTGCGCATCAAAGTTTTCGGGGGCACACAGCTCAACCGCCAATCATGTCCAAACCTGCCACTGATCGCGTTCCGCTCCGGCGGCGGGAACTCCTGATATGCCGAAGATCATTGGACAGATCAGTATCGACCGTTGGGAACGAGAGGTGCGCCGTCTTCTGACGGGCCAGTTGCCTCAAGAGTGGATAGTGGTGTGCAACGTCGCCTGGGCTTTGCAGAATGACCAGGGCTTGGTGCGGGATGGGCAGTGCGATTTCGTTGTGCTGGTCCCCGACCTAGGCATGGCCGTGCTGGAAGTGAAGGGATCCCGGTCGGTCCGGGTAGACGAGAACGGAACTTGGTACCGGCAAGAAACAGACCGGCGTACAGGGCAGGTCAGAGCTGAAGTGCCAATCGACGAGCCTCCGCCGGAGCAGGCTTGCAGGAACATGCATACGCTTGCAAAGGCCGTTTGTGACCGGTTGCCCCGACAACGATTCCCGGGCGCGTTTGCCTTCCTTGTCGCATATCCGAATGGTCAGGTTGAAGGTTCTTCCTCGCTCTACGACCCAAGCACAGTGGTGCCCTCCCAGGAAATGCATCGCTTGGAACGGAGAATAAGAGGTGCTCTTGAGGCGCGTACCCATCAGCGGCAGAGTAGCGAGTTCACAGCTGATATGGCAGGCAGGATTGCTGCAATCCTTTCGAATGCCTCATTCCGCATCGCGCCGCGAGACGTCCCCCTGAATGCCGACGACGATGCCGTCGATCTCGATGAGTTAACCAGGCAGCAGTTCGCAGCTCTGCGCGGAGCGTTTGAGCTGCCGCGGGTCGCTATCGTTGGCCCTGCAGGATCCGGTAAGACTCTGCTCGCGCTTTGGAAGTTGGACGCCCTGATCGAAGAGGGAAAGCGGGCCCTGTACGTGTGTTTCAACAAAGCCCTTGCCGAACACTTGAGGCTAGCCAATCCGGAAATGTCGGCAGCAATCACTTCCGTCGATCGGCTTCTCTATCAGCTTGCTGCGATACCTGAAGGCCACCGCATCGGCGATCGTTTTTTTACGGAAGAGCTGCCTTCGCTTGCGCAGGACGTGGCGTCGGAACTGCCGCTGCTGTCCAAGTACGAGGCGATCATCGTGGATGAGGGCCAAGACTTCGGGGAGCTCCGGCTGCTTGCTTTGCTGGAACTGCTCACGCCCGCCGGCCAATGGCTCTTCTTTGCCGATTGGGAGCAGAATGTCTACAGGTCGTCCCAGCAAGATCCGATCGGCGCCGAGGTTACCTTTAAGCTGTACCACAATTGCCGCAATACCCAGCTCGTAAACGCTGCCACGAATGGCTGCTGCGAACTTTCGGTGATGCACATGCCGGGCGTTCCTTTGGGTGCTGCCCCGTTGGTGAAGAAGGGCTGGGCGGCGGCGACGGCAGCGGCCGCTGCATGGGCAGCGGCGCATGAATTGGGTCCTGAGGGCGGGGCGATCTTCCTGTCGCCGTTCAAGCTGGAGAATTCATGCTTGGCATCGGCGAAGCGTGCTTATGGCCTAGAGTTGACCGAAGACATTGCGTTGCGAGGAAAGCCTGGCTTCGTCTACTTCTCCACCATCAGGTCGTTCAAAGGTCTTGAGGGAAAGAATGTGGTTCTGCTCCACGCCGATGTTCCTGGCCGGAGCCCGGCACTTAGTGCTGATGATTTGTACGTCGCATGCACAAGGTCTACCGGCCGCCTTGTCATCATGACGGTTTCGGAGGAGGCGTTGCAGTGGTACTCGCAGCGCACAAATCTTTCAGCGGGTGATCCGTGTGCCTAATGCCACCTGCCTGATGCCGGCTACCTGTACGGAGGCAGCCTGTGCACTAGCCTTTGCACGCGCAGCCCCTCCTAGATCGACAGCAGTTTCCGGACCCGGAAGTCCAGCTGTTCCAAGTCTGCAGGCTGCGCGCTGCCTCCAGCGTTTGTGAGATCTCGCGCGATGGTGCCAATGGCAGCCATCTGCCCGTTGGCCTCGTCGAACTTGGGAATGTTGAGGTACTCCGCAACACTGGCACCCAGGCTGAGTTGCGCCGCATATGCAGACACCGCCTTGGCAATAGTGGGGGCGTTCAGGAAGCCTGTCAGATATGCCGCCTCTGGCTCTGATTCGACCGGGATGAAGTAGAGCTTGTGGTCCGGGACAACAATCTTTTCGCCGGCGTGTTCGATTGAGGTGCTGCCGATGTAAGCCGCAGCGAAGGTGTTGCCCATCTCGCGCCAGAGTACTTTGAAAGGGGCGAATGTGTAGACGCCAGTGCTCCAAAGCGAATAGAACTCCTGTCCCTTTTGGAACCTCTTCAGGCTGGACCGCTGTTCGAGCTCGCTCTTGAAACGGTTGAGGAATTTGAACGTGTGCGGACTTGCGGCCGGCAGATCTGGGTCGCCATGCATACCCCGTTGGGGAACAATAATCCGGAGGTCCGCTTCTGGCACGGCATTGAACGGTGCAACACCGCGGCCCCGGAGAAGCGGGAAGAGGTGTTCTGACTCCACTGTCGCGGTGATCTGGGGAATCCCTTTCGTCTTGCCGATGTCTGCTGCGTTGCGCACCGTTACCAGGTCAGTTCCAACGGAGCCAGTGGCATAGACCCAGAAGATGCCGTTGCGGTCGGTCGTGATGCCTTTACGCGCCTTGTACTCAGGCTTTGCGCCTGCTACAAAAACCTTTGAGAACACAGCTTGGTCTTGCGCAGATCCGACCAGCCATGGACGCGTCCCATCGCCGCCTGGTACGGGTACCGCGGTTCCATCAACGCATATGGCAGTGCGGCGGAACTGCTCTGCTGAAGCGTAGGTCCGCTGGTTGTCGATGCCGTTCGGATTTGCGCCCCATGAGCGGTAGGGAACAGGGAATGCAGTGGCTGCGTCCCGTTGGAGCAACAGGAACGTCGGGTGGTTGCTGACGCCGTCAAAGGGCTTGATGTCCTGGTAGTCTTCAACCAGCAGGACGCGGCACTGCAAGCTGCCGTTGTCGATCGAGAAGCGCCTAAAGCCGGCACTTGACTCGGTTGTGAATACCGATCCGGGAAGGAAGAAGCCCAAACGGCCATCGCGCGCTAGGTAGTGCTTTACTGCCTGGTAAGTAATCACTGTCGAAATGTCCGACTCGATACCGCCGACCCATTTGTCGGTGCTGAATACGCCGAGGCCCCGGCAATGCTTTTGGATCGACTGGGCGTAATCCTTTGGCAGGTTGCTCCACTTGACCCATGGCGGGTTGCCGCAGATGTGGGAGGCGGGCGGGATCGCGCCGGCAGCAAAGCGGTCGGCCAGGATCGAGCACCAGATGCCATTCCAACCTTGGTCGTGGAGTTCGACCAAGTTGCCGACCGTCGTGCTGACGATGGAAATATCGGATGGATCAAGCCCCATGGCTTGCAGGTCGGAGAGGATCGAGCCGCAGATCTTCGCTACTGGATAGTCAGCATCGATCAGCATCCGTACTTTCGCAAAGATGCGGAAGAAGTCGGAGTGTCCGATCATCCTCTCGGGGACGGAAAACTCCTTGGGGCCAACTTCCGTATGCAGGACGTGGCTGTAGTTCGAGAAGAAGTCAACGGCCGCCGGGTAGACGGCATCTGCTAAGTACACCGGTAGCCGGATAGGGTGCGCGGGGTCGAGGTGCGGCGACAGGAAAACGGCAAGCGACCCTTTCGCCGCAATGACGGCGAGCGGGTTGAGGTCGATGCCATGGATGCCAGCAAGCAGCGATTGGGCTGTGGCGCCGCCGTCGGCCTTGCGCCGGCGGCGGATCGCTTCGAGCAAGAATGTGCCCGACCCGCACGTAGGATCGGTCAGCGAATCCGACGGTTGCCATTCGAGCAGGTCCATTCCATGTTCAGCCAGCCAGTCCGGCGTGTAGAACTCGCCGAGCGCGTGCCTGACTTCCCGAGGGATGAACCGCTCGTAGATACCTTTGAACAGGTCTCGGGTCGTGTCTGCGTGCTTCTTCGATACGGCGAAGTCCACGCCGCCCAGTCTACCCAGCATGGCGCCGAGAGGGGCTTGGTAGCGGGGCCAGTCGCTGTCGTCCAGGTACCAGGAGAAGAAGTCGCCGCTTAGCATGTTTAGTATGCCAGCATGCTCGAACAGCTCGCCTGTCTCCACCGCACGTAGCCGCTCTGCTACCGGCACGCCCGGCGCCAGCACGTCTTGGCTAACCCTTGGTAGTGCGCAGGCGGCCACTACTTTCGCGATGATGGCAATGTATGTGTTGAGCGCGAACAGGTAGGCAGCAGGGTTATCCTGGTATGGCTGGTCGTGCGAGATCTCCTGACGGGAAAGCAGCTTTTTCATGTGCGCAGGCTGGAACCCTACGACTTGGCTGAAGAGCCTGCGCCACTCCGAAAACAGCATCTTGGTTTTCGTGGTGGTTGCCGATGCATCCGCCCTGCAGATGCTGGCGTAAAGCTCGGGAATCAGCGCCGTACCGTACTCTGAGTCAGGCCCTACCAAGGCTTGCAGGAGCTGGGGGTGGACTAGCGGACGGCCGTTGCTTTCCAGTGCGGAAAGCAGGCGTTCAGCCGAAATCCTGTCGAACGCGATTACATCTTCCCAGGTGGCAGCGGCGCCTTCGAAATGCCCGAAAGTGATGTGCGCGCCATCCCATGCGACTAGCACGTACTCTTGGAGTGCGCGTCCCTCTTCGGCAGAGATCAACTCTGCATATTCTTCAGCCTGCTGGCGCGCATGGGCCGCCTTTGCGCCAGCACGTCCACTAAACGACTTCGGTGGTTCGTACTCGATGACCACCGCGCCGTGCGCCACGTCGGCGAACTTCGTCGGCTTACCCTTCGCCTTGAGGGCGCGCTCAAGCTGGAATGGCGTCCAAGGGACGGAAAGTTCCGCGCAAGCCTGCTCAAGCGCATTTTCCAACTCGTGCCGCAACTGCGCTTCGTTCTTGGAGATCTCCGCTGCGGATACGACAGCGCGAACGAGTGAGGTGGTAGTTGCGCTGCTCACAGCAATCCTTGTGCAGACTCACCGAGCAGGTGCATCTTGGTTCTAAGCGGCCCTGCGGAAAGCTGGCGCGTCAAGCGCGACCAAGCCCGCACCAGAGAACAGGTGGGTAAATATGGTCTCCGCAAGCTTTGGCGGAACGGCGTTTCCGATCTGGGTGAACTTCGAGTCCGTTTCGCCAACGGGCGTGAATTTGGCGTCGAAGGTCTGGATGCGCGCGCATTCGCGCCAGGACAGCCTGCGCGGGGTTTCGAGTTTCTTGCGCTTTGGGTTGGCCTCCAGATGTTCGTACTGGTCGGAAAAGTCCCAGCGTTGTTTCCACCCATCGGCAAGGTTGGACCAGGTCAGGGTCATCACCGGGCTGGCGGGGTGCAACGTGATGTGCCGCCAGTTGGCAACGACAGTGAACGCCGGATCCGCCCATTTGGCCTTGCGATTCCTGGACATGTAGTACCAGGAGAAGTGGCCTTCCGGATCATGCGGGCGCTCGTAGAACTCGCCCTCTGGCCACAGAGGCAGGCCTTTGATCGCGTCGCCGTGCGACGCGTACGGCAACAGCGGGCCTGAAGCCTTGGTCGTTTTACCGTGGGTCTCCTTCGGAAACTCGAAAGCCTGATTCAGGTCTTTCCTCACGCCCACGATGAATAGCCGCTTGCGCGACTGCGGCACGCCGTAGTCCTTGGCGTTCACGAGCTTGTAGGTGACGTGGTAGCCGGCCTTGTTGTAAGCGTCGAGCTGTTCCTTCAGGAAGGTCCCGCTGCTCAACTGCTTGAGGCCGGACACGTTCTCTGCAACGAAATACTTGGGCTTAACGATGCCGACCACGCGCAAGAATTGCTTGTACAGGCTCGTTCGCTCATCCTTTTCGGGATCGCGGTTGCCGGCCATGGAAAAGGATTGGCAGGGATAACCGCCGACGACGACGTCGGCGGCTGGGAAGGCCTGGATGCCTGAGATATCCGCATTGCGGATGTCTGCGTCAGGAAAGTACTTTTCCAGCGTCTTACAGGCATCCGCCATGATGTCGTTCGAGAAGATGACGCGGCCGCCGGCCGCTTCCACGCCGAAGTCCATGCCGCCGCAACCTGAGAACAGGGATAGCACCCTGATCTCTCCACCGTTTTGTTCGAATTTCTTTTTCACGCGCTCTCGCTTCTCTGCTGCGCATCTTCGGCGTCGGTGCCTTGCGGAAGAAGGGGCCACTTGGCTTTCAAGTAGCCATCGATCGCGTCGCGCACGACCCAGGCAAGAGAGACTTTGTTCTCTGCCGCGATCTTTTCCAGGACCTGGTACTGCTCCTCCGGGAAGCTAATAGAGGCGCGGACCGTGCGCTCATGCTCCCCGCTGTCATGGCGTTTTGCCTGAGTCCGCATGGTTATTCCCCCGCCTGAAGAGCGAATGCACCATTTTACACCACAGTGGTGAATGGTCGCGAGCGCGGCTAGGAAGGGATGTTCTAGTGTGAAGGTTAGAAAAGGCGTTCGCCGGCGTACAAAACGCTCTCAAGCGTTCCTTGGTACGTTGCAGATTTCACATTCGCATAATTCGAGGACTTCCCAGCCCAGATGACCATGCCAGAAGCATCCATGTAAATGGGCTGCTGCCGGTTCCGTGGACACGGACCGAAGCTTTTTGAGCTTGATGTTTATAGACCAAGAGCAAAGAGAAGCTCTAGGCAGCAGTTCGCAAGTTGGCCCATCAAAGTCATATTGACATCGAACGTAAACGTAGAAAAGATGACTGCCATCCTTCGCTCAACTCATGCAAAAACCACCACACGACCAATAGCGTCGGCGCCAAGAAAAGAGCGCCAGCAGAGTTGCAGTCAAGACAGCCTTGAGCCAGGAGTTGAACAGTACCGCCGAGAATCACAAAGCAAGAAATCGCAGCCCAGACTTTTCGGACGATGCTGATTGCCTGGATGGGCAACTTGGGCGGCTCACGCAACTGAAGCCGTTGGTCTTTGCACTGCGCACCAAGATTGCACACCAGGCCTCGAAAAGTCCACCAATTCATACCATGTGACTGCCGGATGATGCGCAGTCGGGCGCGCTCAGCGGGACTGAGATCGAGGCGGCCAAATTCCGCAGCGGTCAGATTCCGCTCCGCCTTGCCCAGTAGATCCCAATATTCCGGAGTACCAGGCGTCAATTGACGAGCACGTTCTTTCCAGAACATATGGCGGCGGTAAACAATCGGGTGGAAGATGACAAGTCGCCATCCAGACCTGAAAGAGTTGACGTAGCCAGACAGGTTGAATTCACCATAGTCGATGAAGTGCCGAACAGCTTCCGGCCCTCCATGCCTGGCCTCCTCGACCATCCTTTCTGCAAGGTCGGCCAGATCGTCTTGATCCGGCTTATCCATGGGATTCTTTATCCCAGATCGCGCTGACCAGGTCGTTGCGGTCTTGACGTTGCGTTAGCGACTGCTTGCTACGCTTGTGCTCCACATAGGCGGCATACAGACGCTCTACCAGGTCACGTCGCATGCCCTCTGGGCAGTCCGGAACGCGTCGTGCGCAAAACAGGCCGACGTCCTCCACAGCTTGCCAGAGCAGCGGCCAATCGATGGCGCCCTGACAGTCCTCTGCGCGAACACCAAAGAGAACGAACGGTATGTCGACTCCGGCGCCTTCGACGCCGCGCAAATAACCAAGCGTCGGGTCGCTGGAGCCCGCCTCATATTTGTACTGCGTTCGCCGGTCCACTTCACCAGCCTTGCCCAACTCCACTTGGGTCAGCCCAAGGCGCTGGCGTTCGGATTTGAGGCGGTCGCGTAGGAAGGCAATCAAATTCATAGAAATCAGAGTGTATTGTCCTTGTGAATCGACGATAAGTGAATAATAATTCCCATCATGGGCATTAATAGTCAACAAAAGACGTTTCAATCCGCGGAAATCAAGTCTGAATTTCAGCTGCAGGGGATGTCTATTGCGGCGTGGGCGCGCGCGCATGCCTTTGATCCACGCTTGGTCTATGCCGTATTGGGAGGGAGAAACAAGGCATCGCGTGGCAAAAGCCATCAGATTGCGATCGCCCTAGGCATCAAGCCGGGACCACAAATCACAGAAAGAACAATGCAGCTGGGCCTGGCCAGTGCACTGGGGTCCCCGGACGGCTCAGTAGCTGCGTCCCAGCAAGGGGAGTCCATATGAGCCCGTAAAACCAAAACGCCCACCTATTTTCATAGGCAGGCGAGTTAGCCGTTGGCAGAACCAGACGTCGTGGTGACTGAAGTATCTGCTAGCGGTTGACCGGCTGTCAAGGCTTTGTCGTGCCTGAAAAACAAAACTCAGGGCAGCTTGAAGGAAAACCGTGTCAAAAAACCTGCAGAACAGACTGCGCGAGCTCGCGCCGGGCGCCGCCGTGCCCAAACAACCCCGGAACCTGGTGACCCGAAGTGGCACACGTGTCAGGGGAATCCACACTTCGCTGCGGTTCGGGTCGCAGATGCAATGGGAAACGCCTGAAGAACGCACGGCCCTAGAGGTGCTGGACGCATCCCCAAGGACGCTCGGCCTTGTGAGCCAGGCAACTCTGCTAACGATCCAGGGCTTTGAGGGCGAATTCAACTATGTGCCGGACATCGTGGCGCTCCGGGAGCCTTCCAGGCTCTTCGTGATTGAGTGCAAGCCGCTGTCAGTGCTCACGAGCGAGGAAATTCGCCACAAGCATCAGGCGATTGCCCTGCAAATGAAGTCATTAGGCGCCACCTTCATTGAGCTGCCAAACGAGGTCCAGCCGACGGCGGCTGTCCTGGAAAACGCGAGGCTCATGAAGACGGCGCGCAACTTGGTGGCCTATCCCAAAACAAAAAGACTGGAGGACTGGCGCTTGCTTGAGGAAGCGTCGGTAGCCACCTTTCGGCGACGTGTGCCGGCTCGTCGGCGTACGCCATGCCCTCGCCGCCTTGGTCATTCATGGCTGGTACTTCGACATGCATGCGCCGCTGCAGCTCGAAACGGCCGTGTCACGGCAGTTCGAGGAGTGCTTTGATGGAGCGAATTACATTTATTCCAGGCAGTCCGGTTCGACTGTTTGACCAGACACATATCGTGTCCGCTATTCGCGACAACGATAGTGTGGAGTTGACCACAGACGACGGCAAGATCACCAGGACCCTGCAGCTCACTACGCTCTTCGGCCACTATCAAAGCGGAGCCCTGAGGCCAGGACCGAAACGCCGCAGCACGAAAGTGCCAATGCCGGAAGCATCGATTCGGCATATCCATCACGTCGCTGCCGATCACAGTGACGCAACAAAACGGCAAGCACAGGTAATGCGCGAAATACTACGGGCGGTGGAGGAGGAAGACTGCGCAATCAAAGACAGCAGCGAATCGTTTCGCAGGACAGTTGAAACTGTTGCGAACAGGTTGAACGTCAAGCCCCCGAAAGCCCGAACCGTCCAGCGCTGGGTCCGGCGCCTGGTCTATTCGGTCGGCGCTCGCCCGCTTGTGCCGAGGTTCGCCAATCGAGGCGGCAAAGGCCAATCACGCTGCAGCCCAGAAGTTCAGGAGTTTATGGACGAGGTCATATTCAACGGGTACATGACCACAGAGCGACTCTCGGTGGCTCGATGCTACATGGACCTGTGCGCAAAAATTGCCGTTGCGAATCAGGCGCGCCCGTCAACCGACCTCCTGAAAACCCCATCGAGCAATGCCTTTAAACGGCGCATTGAGAGGCAACCGGCCTTCGACCTGTACGCAGCCCGCAACGGGCTGGACGCTGCAAAGAAAAAATTCCGGTCTACAGGTCACAACGTCGAAAACTGGAAATTCATGGAGTGTGTTGAGGTTGACCATGACCTGCCCCCTACCGGCGTACCAATCAAAAGTGGAAGTCCGGGTTGAAGATTACTCGATGGATTTTGGTGTTGATGGGAATTGAGCTGCATTGCCAGCGCGCTGGCGATGCAGCTCGGCGAAGCGAGCCGGTGGAATGCGCCCCAGGCTGCTATGGGGTCTGACCTCGTTGTAGTCTGATCGCCAGGCTGCCACGGCCATCCTGGCCTGATGCAAGGTCTCGAACCAGCACTCGTTTAAATGCTCGTCACGGAACTTGCCGTTGAAGCTCTCGATGTAGCCGTTCTGCATGGGGCGCCCCGGCTGGATCAGGATGTGTCGTATGCCATGAGCCTGCGCCCATGCCATGAATGCCCGGCTGGTGAACTCTGGGCCGTTGTCTGTTCGCACAGCCTGCGGATACCCTCGAAACAGCGCAGCGCGGTCCAGCACGCGGGTGACGTATTGGCCCGAGATGCCGAAGTCCACCGCGATGTCCACGCTCTCATGACTGAAGTCGTCGGCCACCGTGAGGTACTTCAGACGCCGCCCGCCTGAGAGGCTGTCACTCACAAAATCCATGCTCCAGACCTCGTTGACCGTGCGAGCGAGTTGCAGCGGTACACGTTCGTTGACGGGGCGCTTGCCCTTCTTGCGACGGCGCACAGCCAGGTTGGCTTGCCGGTAGAGGCGGTAAACGCGTTTGTGGTTGACCCCGGGAAACTGCGGGCGCAGCAGGTCGTGGATACGACGGTAGCCAAAGCGCCGGCGCACGTGCGCGATCTGCACGATCTTCTCGTGCAGATCCTGCGTGGCCTCATCGACCTGCGGCGGATGGCGATAGCTGTCACGGGAGAGCCCCACAAGACGGCACGCGCGGCGTTCGGACAGATGGTGTTCGATGACCATGATCCGGATCGCCTCGCGCCTGGCCTGTGGGGCTAGCGCTTTACCCCCAGAACGCTCTTGAGCGCGTGCATGTCCAGGTGCGCCTCGGCCAGCAACCGCTTGAGCTTCGCGTTCTCGGATTCGAGCTCGCGCAGACGCTGCGCTTCAGACACCTGCATGCCGCCGAACTTGGCGCGCCACTTGTAAAACGTCGCATCGCTGAAACCGCCGTTGCGGCACAGCTCCTTGATCGGCATGCCGGCCTCGGCCTGCCGCAGGAACCCAATGATCTGTTCCTCGCTGAATCTGCTCTTCTTCATGTCCGTCATTCTCCTGGTGGTTGACGGACTTCACTAACTTCAGACTGGTATGGCTGGTGGGGGGCAGGTCA
>Ga0209460_1000856_pt1 | contig 22676 bp, 17 predicted proteins | sample EBPBio132013_DNA_FD_185868 | JGI IMG/M metagenome (GOLD analysis project Ga0209460, IMG submission 185868) | Wastewater treatment Type I Accumulibacter community from EBPR Bioreactor in Madison, WI, USA - Reactor 2_5/13/2013_ DNA (SPAdes)... | ecosystem: Engineered > Bioreactor > EBPR >... | reverse complement strand
ATAAACCATTCAACATGAATGAGGCTGTTACAAATCTTGGGACACAACCAGCACAGCACAATCAAGCTGATACTCCTTCAGGAAAGTCACCCCTCGTTGTTTTTGATATTGAAATAGTTGATGCAGAGATAGATGATAAGAATATATGGTTGTTAAATCCTGGGATGACCTATCGTGTTCGGGTAACAACCAGTTTTAATCCTTCGGATGGGCAGCAACAAATCACGATAGCGAGACCTATAACCATTACCTTACATAGTACCCATGGTGCGTTAACAGTTGATACGGTTAAGTATACTGTTCTTCCAGATACCTATGATCAAGAGGTATATGAATTTGTAATCCATGTCAAAGATGAAGGATGTCCGAAGGTTCAAGTGGTGCTCTTCCTTTTATTTACAGAAGCAAAAAGTATTAAGAAAAAGAAAGCATCTGAAATAACAGTTCTTCTCCAAGGACTAGAAGAACTGTCGGAAGAGGTACAACAGTTGTGCCAAGAAATGTGTATCAAGCCTGATACACGGCTTCCTGATAACACGGCTATTCTCCACGTAGTCGCTTCTTCAGCAGATAAACTGCGTCTTCACGGTTGGAATGGAAGAACATCGTTGTTGAGTATCGAAATACCTATATTCGCTGGTATCTCTTTAGCAAATTTTGTCGCAAGTAGAGATGATCCTAAAGATATTCGTTGGAAGCTCCATGAATTCTCTCGATGCAGCATCCCAGATTTTCTTCTATGGATTAAACAATTACATGAACATCATGGAGATGGTTTTGGGTTAGTGATTGTCGATCAAACAGCATTAGAGCTCCCATGGGAGATACTTGAAATTGAAACTAATATGTTCCTTGGGATAGTAGCCCGTATTATTCGTTGGATTCCTATTATCCAGTTTACTAATCATCAACAGCTCATTATCCAACCTGAACACTATAAAGGTGAAGTTGTCGCATATATAGATATAGATGGAATCGTTCATGGTAATTATGAGTATGAAATATTGCTGAAATGCTGCAATCCATACCATTCAGTCGAGGATTTACTGCATCGTTTAGCAAAACCACTAGACTCTGTAGCGCTCATCTATCTTGCTTGTCATGGAATGTTTGTTTATAACGATAAATATAAAACCGCAGTCGGTTCTTTGCATAACCCATCGGAACGGGTATTAATCCTTGATCTTGCGGAACTAGCCGAACACACAAACAAACAGACTGTTATTTTTATCAATGCCTGTCACTCTGCGCGTCTTATTGCTGATAAATCAGGATTATATGGATTACCAGAACTCCTACTTTCCCGTCTGGCAAACGGCTATATTGGGACTATTGGACCAGTTGGTTCCGAAATTGCCCAGACGATTAGTGAACAAATGTTAGATGCAGCCCAAACAAATCCAGATGGAGTCAATATCGCAGAGGTTTTTCGACAAATGAGAATAGCGGCCGTTCAAGATATTCTCCATAATCCACCAAAAACACATATTGGATGGTTTCGGTTTCTTTATACCTTTATGTATGTGTATTATGGTAACCCACTAATCCAACTAACACTCCATTCGCATGGACAAGGAGTGATTCATGATTGATAGAGATCATTTCATTAGCTATCCTCGTGAAATTGATAGAGATGCAATTATCATCCAACCAATCATTAGCTATCCTCGTGAAGCAGAAGTCGGAAAAACCTATTTATTAACCATTGATATTCAACTACCGCAAGATGATCAAAAATGGCCTTATGCAGAAGAAGAATACGTATTTTATTGTGTTCTCGATTCAATGCCGCTATTTAGCCATGAACCAATCGACGAGCCTATGCTCATAGTTCATCGTTTTGGCGGAACCTATGGCCCAGCGCGATTCTTAATAACTGCTACTAGCGAACCAAGTGAAGGATCACTTCGTATAACGCTGGTAAATAAATACTTTATACCAATGACGATTGTAGAGATAAACGATATACAGGTGGTTAAGGAAAGTGGAAAATATGTACAGCCGGTTAGCATACCTGAATCTATAGTCCATAATACGTTTGTGGGAGTCAATCTTGGCCCCATCATTTATGGCCATCCACCAGCGGAGGCTGAGCGCCAACGCTTGGTCGCCTACTTGGAGCAGGTGACGAAAAGCCACAATACCCTGCGCGTGGTGGCGGTTGACTCGTCTCGTCTCTCGTCAGGGATTGACCTCGCTTCCACTTATATGATGCTGGCGGTGCAGGGACGCTATCAAGTAGTGCGTCCACTCACGACGGAAGAGACTGAGGCCTATCACCAGCAGCGATTTAGAATTCCCGATGAACTCAGCTCTGATCGCTGTTTGCCCGATCATGCCGTAATCGCGGTGACTGAGCGAGATGGACAATTGGTGTTATTGCGAGCGGAACTGGCGACTGAAACCGTCTTGGCGCATCCCTACCTTGTCCTATGTGGCGCACCGGGGAGCGGCAAATCGACCTTCGCCAAGCATCTGGTGTGGGCGTTGGCCCAGCGAGGTCTTGACCAGATTAATCAACAGACCAGATTGATTGGATGGGATGATCATCAGCGCATGTTGCCCGTGTTCATGCCCTTACGCACCTTAGCAGGCGCATTGGTTGGCAAAGATTTAGGGTTGAATGGCACACCAAACATCGGATTACTGCTCGATGCGGTGTGTGCCCATCTGCAAACGAAATATGGGCTTGAACAGCCACGCGAACTGCTGCATGCTGGGCTGGATCGCTCGCGCACGGTGCTGTTTGTGTTTGATGGTTTGGATGAAGTGCCACTCGAAACGACCTCAGAAAGCCTTGATCGCCGCTCGTTGTTGGCCTTTGTGCGCTTGTTTGCCAATGCCTATGCTGCTCGCATCCTCCTCACTTGCCGCTCACGGGCGTGGACGGAGGAATATGGCCAGATTACCCAATGGCCGATGATCGAATTGGCTCCGTTGAGCGGTGGCCAAATGACCCAGTTTATCCGCACATGGTTTCCGTTGTTATATGCCAAGGGCTTGATTGACCACGAGGCCATTGCACGCTATGGCGAGCAGTTGACGCAGGCATTGCACGACCCCCACCGCCACCGATTACGGGACATGGCCGACAATCCGTTGCTGTTGAGCATGATGATCTTTGTGCTCGCTCGCAAGGGCGTATTGCCGCGCGATCGCCATAGCCTGTATGACGATATCCTGAAGCAACTGTTAGGTGAGTGGGATACCACCAGTCGTAACGGGCAGAATTTGGGGCAGGCGGTGGGGGATGATCGGATTACGGGTGAGGAGGTGCGGGATCAGGTGTTGGATCGGTTGTGCTATCAGGCGCATTTAACGGCCACATCAGCGGATGGGCGTGGGCGGATTCCGAGTCGCGATCTTCAATTTGCCTTAATGGAGTATTTTGCCCGCGTCAATGTGGCCGACCCCTATCGGGCGGCGGAGCGCTGTGTTGCCTATATTGATCAATGCGGCGGCTTGCTGCAGCCCGAGGATGATGGCAAGGTCTATGCCTTTGCGCACTTGACCTTGCAAGAACAGAGTGCAGGCCGCCACTTGGTGTTTTATGAATCGCTGAATCAATTGTTAGCGTTACGCCGCGATGGCCGCTGGCGCGAACCGATCTTTTTAGGGGTTGGCTGCCTGACGAAAGCGAGTCTTGGCAGCGTCAAAATTGAACAACTCCTAACGACGTTGGTGGACTCCGATGGGTATGAAGCGGGAGCGATGCACCAGTATGACTGGTATCGTGATCTGATCTTGGCCGCTGAGTTAGGCGCGGATTGCGATTGGGGCTTGTTGCACGGCAAGCAGATCAACGTGGATAAGATCCAGCGACGGTTGCGGGCGGGGCTGGTGAAGCTGCTTGAAGATCGTGATCATGCCCAAGCGGCGCTTGACTATTACAACGGTCAAACGATGGAGCCTGCGCCGTTATTGGTGAAGGAGCGTCAAAAAGCGGCCGAACTTTTAGCAGGTTTGGGCGACCCACGCTATCCCGTGAGTAGCGAGCAATGGCAACAACAAACGCGACAACTTTCCACACAGTTTGGCCGTGAGGGTACGCACTATTGGCGGTATGTCCCTGCGGGCAGCTATCGGGTGGGTGGATGGGATGATCAAGAACAGCCGATAAGCATTGAGCTTCAGCAGTACTGGGTCGGGCGGTTTATGGTGACCGTTGATCAATATCGGGCATTCATGGAGGCAGGCGGCTATACCAACGATGCGTACTGGACGGCGCATGGAGTGTCGTGGAAGCAACGCGAACAGCGAACGAAACCATGGCGTTGGAATGATCAAACTGAGCAGGAATACCGGAATCAGCCAGTCTATGGGGTGAGTTGGTATGAAGCGGTGGCCTATTGTCAGTGGTTGAGCGAGCAGCTTACGCCATGGTTGCCGCAGGAGTATTGCATCAGACTGGCGAGTGAGGCGGAATGGGAAGCTGCCGCAGCCGCTACCGCCGGTGGCCAGCGCCACACCTATCCGTGGGGCGAGCAGCCTGCCACACCAGAGCATGCGGTCTATGATTGGAGTAGGGAAGGTCGCCCGCTATCGGTTGGTTTAGGGCTTGTTGGGCAAGCGGCCTGTGGGGCGCTGGATAGCGTTGGGAATCTGTGGGAGTGGACAGCCACGCGGTATCAGGACAATGGTGGCGATAGCCAGCAGGTGCTTGCGGATAGTGATGGTTGGATGGTACTGCGGGGTGACGCATACTATACCACAAGCACAGATGTTCGTTGCGCGGCGCGTCACTGGGATCTTCCCTACTTCGTTCACAACCTCCTTGGATTTCGTTGTCTTTTAGCCCCTCGTTCATATGTTCTGCATCCTGCATCCTGAGTGCTGGGTGCTGTTGACGGTGGGGGTATGCTGGGGGTAGCGGGGCGTGGACGAATGTGGAGGGATGGGGCGCGACTGCGCCCCGCGATTTTTTTGAGCGCCATGCGGCGGTCGGCCTATGCCCTGACTAACTAACACTTTGCTGCGACCCGCTCAGGCTGAAACGGATGGAGCGTGAGGTTCCATTTCGGGATATCGGCAAGGCTCAATGCTCGCCGGAGCCAACGCCATCCTAGCTGAAACACACTGAGTTGACGCTGATAGCCTGGATCGACGTGGGCGCGTTGCTCATCCTTGAGTACGCGTTCCCCTAGTTCATACATCCAGAGCGTTGCCACGGCGATCGCCAATAGCAGCCGATCAAGCCGCTGCGGATCGCGCAGGCGACTGGCATCCAAATCAAATCCGCCCGATTTGTCATCGCGGAAGCACTCTTCGATATGCATGCGGCGTAAATAATGATTCAAAATCCATTTGCTCGGCTCTCGATTGGTTATCACCGCACATCGTTCCGCAGGCTTGGTTTTCGTGGCACGTGTCCACGTAATGGCGATATTGCAGCGCCATTCTCCGTCTTGGGTGAGCAAAACATTGCGCAGATAGACGGACTTGCCGGGCTTTACTGCCATGGTGTTGATCGCCATCCATGGGCCATCATCCCAGCGAATGGTCGTTGTATTTGCGATCCGAATGATGTAATCCCAGCCGCGGCGCTGGCAGCTTGCAGCCCATGCCCAATCGCGAAAGCCCCGATCCGCAAGAAACGTCACACGACGGGTTCCGATCAGGAGTTGTTGTACCCGATTAAGCATCCGCTGGCACGACTCCACGGAGACATTCCCGTGATGGCTCATGACCTGCCACGCGAGCGGGATTGCCCGATAACAGTGGGATAAGGACAGGCGAACCATCTGGAGTTTGTCGTGATTGACATAGCACCCGTCAATCATGATGGTGATGTCGCGATTGCGCCAAGCCGTGAGCACATGGGTAATAAGCGGACGATAGAGAAACTGGGTATCAAGCCACGGATTGGCGAGCCAGCGCCGAATGCGTGCGATTCGCCCAGCGGCCTCAGCATCGCTCGCCAAATGGAGCGCCACAGCGCTAAGATGGACGGATCGCGCATGGAGTAAGCCGACAATGACCCAAGCCCAGGTCGCCAGTCGCCGTGCATGGAGGGTTGGATGAAACTGGTGCAACGTCGTCCAAACCCGCGTGTATAATTCATGACTGCTCCCCATGATGATCACCTTTCTTTGAAGCATAAGCACTCCAAAGTATGGCATGATTGTGGGGAGCAGCAAAGTGTTAGTTAGTCAGGCCTATGCCACAGAAAACCACGCATGTCGCCGAAGGATTGATTGGTCGGATAATCAATCCTTCCTCGGCACTGCTTGTTTGCCCCTTCATTGATCCTCGTCCAACCGCGCCAACGCCGGAATCCGCCCGGTCGTCGCCATCGCCTCACTGGTGGTCACAAACCCCGCTTGAGTCGCATTGATATGCAGAAAGTCGTTCGGCATAAACTGGCCCACCCACGCCACATACGCCTGCATGCCGTGCGTTACCACCACCGCCCCCGCCTGCGCAGTATGGGGTTGGGCCATCGCGATGGGGGTCCACGGCTCGGCCCACTGGGCTTCCCACGCGCTCGCCACATCCAGCTCGTCCACTGCAACCCGACTCAGGCACAGCTGCGCCCGATAGCTCCCGAATGGTCGATCCGGAAAGCGACAGGTCGTCAGGAGCATCACCGTTTTCGTTTGCGGATCGTGGAGCAGGGGGTTGGCCTCGACAATCACCGAGGCTGGCGTAGCAAGTCGCGTGACCTGCCAATCCGCATCGAGCGTCGAACTGGCCAGCCACAGCACCCGTGCGCCATATTGTTCATGCACCACGACCACGCGATCCCCCACCGCACTCAGGGCGAGCGCATGCGGGGTGGCACTGGCGATAGTCTGCGGTTGCCACGTTGTGCCATCCTGCGTGATGGCAAGCTGCACCCCACCCGCCATGCCCTGCGCAATCATCAGTAACGGCAATCCTGCCTGATCCGTGCACACGTCGTCCCGCTGCCAGACGGCCAGCACCGCACTGGCACTCGCAGGTAATGGGTTGGCCTGTTGCCACGTTCCGCTGCCTGCCGTGGTTTCGGTTGCGATGGTCAGGTGAAACTGTATCCCCGTGCGCGTGAGCAGCGCCAACACCGCGCGGCCATCCTCTAAGATTGCCAATTGGGCCACGCTCGCATGCACCGGACTGGCCACGGCATTCCATGTCACCCCATTATCCCGACTTTCCCACAACCGCACGGTTCCATCGAGCGTGGCGGCCACGATGATGCGACCCTGCCGCGCCGTGATCGCCGTGGGGCCAGCGCTTGGTTCGCCCTGCCACAGACGGCGCTCATAGCGGTCGCCAGCCTGCGTCACCCCCTGCACAATCAGGGCGCTGTGACTGGCCTCGGCCATAAACTCGCTTGCCCGCAGGTAACTGGTATGGGCATAGCCGTGGTCGTCGAGCGCCGTGGCCAAGCCGCGAATGACCCCAATGTCCCGTCCCAGTGTGCGCGGGGTATCGAAGGCCCATGCCGCAGCAGACGGGGTGCTGGTCGGCGTTTGGGCGGTGGTGTCAGCTGGCAGGATCAGGCATACCACGAGGAGCACCAGCACTAGCACACGCCGGATCATCGCAGCACCCCCGCCCGACTGCGCCAACTCCAGAGTGCCAAGAGCGTGACCCCAACGACCGCGACAATCGGCAGCCACAGCGTCCATGGCCGGGCAGTTGGTGGGGTTGGTGGGCTACTCGGCAGCATTGCGAGTATGGGTTGACTGCTGGTCGGTATGGGACTGGGCAGGCTGGTGGGTGGCGTGGCTGGCACGGTGCTGGTCGGCTCGCTCGTCGGCGGCACGGCCTCGCTGGTGGGCAGCTGCGCTACCTCTACTGTGGCGGTTTGGGCGGCGATGGCGGTTCCGGTCGCGGGTGGCGCAAGGGCAGCGGTCGGGTCATCGGCTTGGGTCGGGCCGCCTGCCCAATCTTGCTCCAGCGCGTGATGGGCCACTCCGGTCACTGGATCAAGCTGCACCGTGAAGGTCGTCAATCCCACGACCGACTGGATGGGATAGCCTGATTCGTATGGCGCTTCCCATGGCAGGATTGCCCCATCAGCAGCGGCCAGCGCCACCACGAGGCGATCCGCTGGCAACGTGACAACCGCGATGCCCTGCGCATCACTGGTTGCGGTGATCGGGTAGCCCCCGATAGGCGTAAACGTGATCGCAACCCCGGCCACGGGCTGCATGGTGACCATATCCTGCACCCGCACGGTCAGCGGGGTGGACTGGGCGAACGCACTGAACGGACTGATGAGCAGCATCAAGAGGATTAATATCCAACGCATACAAGACTCCTTCTAAACTACCGATAGGGATTCACGAAATAGCCAGCCCCCCACAAGCGCGGTGTGCCATCGGGCCATGGGGCCACCAGCCACGGCTTGGTGAGCCAGTTATCCTCAATCCGAATGCCCCACGCGGGACTCAGGGCATGCACCAAATCGGGTGTGCCATTGCCGTTGAAATCCCCGATATACATGCCCACATGGGTCGGCGGGCTGCTAAAGCGGCTGCTATCGGTGTGGAAAAAGACCAAATCGCCCGGTCGCAGCTCGCTGATGCCAATCCGTTGGAGTTGGGCGCTCTGCCACATCGCTTGGGAGGTGCGCGGGACGGTCAGGCCGACACTGCCATAGGCGGCGTACATCAACCCCGAACAATCAAAGCCACCTTCCGCCTCACTTTCCCCGCCCCAGACATACGGCCATGCCAGTTTGCTCACGGCGTAGGCAACCAGCGGATTCGTGCCTGGTGGAACCGCGACGGGCGTGCCGTTGATCGGCGCACCGGGGCTACCGCCTGCGGGCATGGTCGGAAACGGAATCCGCGCGATATTGCCATCACAGGTTGGGTCACGCCGATTCTGCACCACGATCACGCCATCGGTCGGCTGCTCGCGCAGCAGCGCATCGGTAGGCATGCGATACACGAGCACAAACACGGGCGTACCAATCGGGGTGCGGATCGGAATCTGGCCGCGCCATGGGATGCCTGCTTCCAGTCGTGTGGGCAGCGTGATCACGGTGGTGGCCAGTGTCGCCGTGTCGGTCGTCCACCAGCCGCGTGCCGCTTGTCCGGCATCCTGTTCAACCTCACGAATGACCACTTGGGCGGCCAGATCGAGCGGCGACGACACGGCGCTGGTGAGTTCGAGATCGACCCACTGAAACTGGCCCCCGCCAATCGCCGCTGGAGCCGTGTCGCCGCTGGTGATGCCATGCACGGTCACGCGCAGGCCGTTGCTGAGCACATCCTGACCCAGCATGAACTGGTCACGGTGATAGTAGGGCGTGACCGTCGGTATGGCGGCAATTGCGGTCGGATCGCCTGCCATGACGGGCGTGGGACACCACCACTGGGGCTTGCCCGTGATGGGATGGGTGGAAGCCGCCGGAAGCGGGCGACCTCCACAACCACTTAAAAATACGATTATGACAAGTCCGACGAGTCGGAAACGGGTGGACATACCGTCTGTTCCTCCATCCATGTGGCGACCAGCGTCCAGCGCTCGCGGTGGCGCAGCTGGCTCTTGGCCTCATCGGGTACGCCCGTGAGCGCAAAGTGGTGATTGCCCAAAATGCGGTGGCGCACGTGCAGCTCGACCTCGCTCTGGATGCGCATGCCCGTGGTCAACTGTGGCAGCGTCTCGGCAACGGCGAGCGGCACCAACAACGGCACGATCTGGTGCTCGATGCGTTGGCCACGGGCGGGTGGGGGCCGATCAAAGGCTTCGGTGACGCGCATCAGCACGACCTGTTCATGCTGGCGGTCAAAACGAAAACGGCTCGTTGGCTCCTTGAGCACGCCCGTCACGGTTCCCGACAGTTGACCAATCAGGTATTGCTGGCGGCTGGCATCCCCCCGCGTCAAGGCCGCACTGCCAACCAACACATAGGGTTGGGTCTGAAAGAGGCCGCCAAACTCACTGGTACGGGCGTAGCGGCCATCAAAGTGGGTGCGCACGACGAGGCGACCACTGACCGTCAACATCCGCCCGGGCTGGAAGGCCAGATTGAGGCTGGCGGCATCGCGCGGGACGAGCATCACGACGGTCGATATTTGCGGCAGCACATCATCATGGCCATGCACCTGATCGTAAATTGCCACGGTATAGCGATTGAAGGCTCCACCAGCCGTGGGCCGCACCACGGTCACGGGATCATTGGTAGCCCGTCCCACGACGGTCATGTGATTGGTTCCCCAGCGGTCGGCGTGGGGCGCAAAGGCTTGCGTCGTCGAGCGAGCACGCGGCACGCGGGGGCCAGCATAGCGCGGGCGTTCGGGTTGAACGATCGGCGCAGCGAGTCCGGTAGCGGGTGGCGTGCTGGGTTCGGTGGGCCGCATCGTGATCGATTCCACCCGATGGCGATCTGGGTGGACTGGCGCGGCAGGGTTGACCACGACGGGCTGCACCGGAACGGCGGGCATCTCTCGCATCGGCTGCGCAACTGGCTCGACAATCGCCGTGACTGCCCGTGGAATCACCGTCGTGATCGGGGGTAATTCGGCCATCGGCGCGACATGCATGGGCGCGGAAGCCACATCTGGCGTGGCCTCAGCCAGAGTGCCGTCCTCCTCCGGCGTTCCGTTCTCATTGAATCCATCATTCTCCACCATACGACCTCCGATACGTGCAAATGGACTGCGCCGACGGCGCGACGGGAGCATGTGAGCGGTCATGCGAAACTCCTTCAAACAAAACAGACTTTAGAAAAACACCCAGTTCAATCAGGAAAAATCCATCCGTGTTAGCGAGCGAGTTGGGTGATCGGGACAGGCGGCGGTAGGGCCGTGCCATCGACGATGGGCTGCCATGCCACGTCCGTCCATGGGCCATCGGGAGTGGCATACCCGATGACAAGTCGCGGCCAGTGTGGGGTCCAGGCGTACTCCACCAATCCCATGCGCTGCGGCGTGGTCACAATCAGCGGAATCGGCACCGGAAAGCCGCGCGTAGTGGCCAAGTCGCGATACCAGCGTGCCCGCATGGCGTGCTGATCGCGCGAGACCTGTTCGTGATCGGGAACCAGCAAGTACCACGTATCCTGCTCCCGTTCCCGTGGCGCGGCGGTATTCCAGCGCAGAATCGGGGGTGATGGCCGACGGCTCGGGGTGGTGCGCGTGCGCAAGCCCACAATCCGACCCCCGCCGCGATACAGGTCAAGCACCGTCGTTTGCACACTGACCAGATCCGGCAACCGTTGGGCGGTTTCGAGCAGCGCTGCGGCCATGCGAATCGGCGGCAGAATCACCAGCTCGGTCGCGGGAACCGCCGTCGCGTGATAGCGCATGGCGATCCGTTGCCGTCCGTTACTGAGGATGGTGGCGTGCAAGAGTTTCTGCTGGACGAGGGGCCGCAGGATGCGCCGAATCGCCTGATCACCCTTGGTCGGAAACCAGATCCGGCCAATCGTGGCACGGTCGAGTGGCCCCAAGGCCGTGAGTCCGGCGTGCAGGCTGGCGACAAGGATGGGATCGTGGGGCGGAAGACATGGGGTCATGCCATCACCGCCTCGGCCCATACGGCGCGGAGCAAGGGAACCTGATAGGTCATGTCGCGGTGATGCTGATGCGTCCAGATCGGAGCCAGTGCGCCATGGGCATGAATCGCATCGAAGGTCGTGCAGCGAATCGCCCCGCCCGGCCAGCCGCGATACCAGGCATCGAAAATGACCTGTTGGCGGCGTTCGGTCGGGACGGCAAAGGCAATCAACGGCCATTGAAAGCGCTCTTTCCATGAGCCGGAATCGTAGAGTGCGCCATAGGATTGGGCCTTGCCCGTAATGATGCTCGGTTCCTCGGTTCCCCGATCGATCTCAATCGCAAACAGTTCGTCGATCTGCCCTTCTTGACGGGGAACGACCAGCCACGGATAACACGATGAGCGTTCGTCAGGATGCAGGGTGGCATGCTTCCAGCGACGCAAGACGACAATCCCATCAGCACGCGGTCGGGCCTGCTCGCTCAAATCCATCTCGATATAACTACTCATGCCGATGATGCCCGGAATGGTGTCGAGATCACGAATGATGCTGGTGACCAGATCGGCGTATTCGATTTGATGCTCCGCTTGATGGCGCGGATTGAAATAGGTTGGCGCGAGGCGTTCCTTGCTTTCGTCGAGTTCGGGATAGCCTTCCTTCAGATAGCTCCAGCCTAACGGAGTCAGACTATAGATCCGCCCATGGCGTTTCCAGAAGGTTGTCCGTTTGCCCCGTGCAGGCGGGGCTTCAAAGTGTTCGACATAGGTGATGAGTCCGGCCTCGGTTAATTGCTGCAACGCCCGATTGACTTGGCGGAGCAAACATGGTGGTGACCACGCGACCGCAAGGTGGCGCGAAAGGAGCCGACCAAGGCGGGCCAAGAGGACAAGACACTGGGTTTGCATCGCATTTGGCGCAAAGCCCGTTGGGGTTTTCATGGATTCCTTTCTCCAGCACCAGGCTGGGATTCGCTGCGGATGGAAAAGCGGTGGCTGCGCGGTGGAGCACACGACCGCTGGATGAACGACGAGATTGCAATCGGTGGCTGCGCAGGCTGTTAAAGAGTGTCGGCACGACCAAATGGCCGCCCAGCCCACTCCCTGAGCACGATCACGCCACTTGGTGATGTGGTCGCCATTTGGGCGTGATTCGGTCGCCATTCGGGCGTTATTTCGTCCTTGATTCTTTCGGTCGATTGCGCCTGACCAAATGGCTGCTTGTCCGTTCATCGACGACCGCGCTGCTCGGAACGGGGCGGAATCAGCGGCGCAGCGGCAGGTGGCGATGGGTCAGATTGGGTTGGTTGTTCCTCGTTCGTTATGTCAATACTTGGTGCAGTGGGATGCTGCTGCGCAGGCATGCCAACGCGGGATCGTGATCGTAATCGGGCAGGGCGGGTTGTTGCCTGCGGCGTGCGAGCGTCCACCATTGGTGTTGCTGGTTCCTCGATAGGCGCACGGGTCGCGGTCGCCACGGCAGGGGTTGCCTGCGGGGCGGGTGTTTCCGGTTGCGCGGTTGGCGTTGACGGCGCGATGACGGGATCACTGCTTGGCGCGGCGCTGTTGACCAGTTCGGTTCCGTTGGTCGGCATCGAGACAGGCGGTCGCTGCGGCCCCCGCGATGCGTTGCTGACCAGTTCCGGCGTTTGCTGCGCGGCTGGCTGTTGGCGTGCTGGCGGTGTGGCCACGGTTCCCCGGATCGGCGCGGCGGCAGCGGGTAATTCCTGCGTTGGCGGCGTTGGCGCGTCCATGCGGATGCGGTTCGCGTGCGTAGGCGGTGGCGGGCTGGCTGTCGCGGTGGTTGCTGGCGCGTGTGTCGGTGCATGGGCAACGCTGGCGATGGCTGCATGCGCCGTGTTCGATTCCCGTGGCGCATCGAGCGCTGTGGCCTCGGTTGGCGCTGCTGGCATTGCCGGACGGCCAGCGCTGGCACTCAACGGTTGGGTTGGCGGCAGATCAGCGGCAGACGGTCGCGCCGTGCGGGGCAGCGGTCGCGTTGGCAGTTCCTGCGTGGGTGCATCGGCTGGGCGTGGCGCGGCGACAGCACGGTCGCCATCACGACGAGCGACGGGTGCGGTGGCGCTGCTCGGTCGTTCTGCTCGCGGTGACGACGCGGTTGGGCGCGTGTTCGTTGGTGCGGGCGTAGGCGCAAACAGCCATTCGGGGGTGACTTCGTTCTCATGGACATAGGTCACGCCTGCGGCAATCGCTTTGCCCCCAATCATGGTTGTGATCGCCTGATCCGCACGGTCAAGCTGGGTGTCGGTACGCACTTCGGTCGTGCGGAGCAATGTAGCTTCCTTGACCTCAATCTGGTGATCAAGCTGTTGCACCCGCTGCACCGTGCGCTGGGTCGCCTGCTGCATGCGCATCACCATGCCACGCGGATTGATCAGGGATGGGATGGCGGTGCTGGCGTGGGCGCTGGTGCTGTGGGCCGCGCTGCCGGGTGTCGTTGTTTCCTGCATGGGCGTTGTGCGGAGCAGCGTCGAGGGAGCCATGGTCGGTTGGGTTGCGGCGGGATCGGCGGTCGCGGTGTAATGTCCGGTGGCCGTCACACGGGCTTCGGTCGCAGCGGCAGGCTGGTCACTCAGCAGACGTTGCAATGGCTCGCGGCTCACGACGGTGCGCACGGCGGCAAAGCCTTGCCAACTGAGGCGCATGGCAAAGCGCAGCACCCGCCACTGCACCCAGACGAATAAGGGCAAGACCACGAGCATGGTCGGATAGGCCATGGCAATGCCGAGCTTGGTCGGTGTGCCAAAGAGCAGGTAGGTGGCCAGATTGGTTCCGACCGCCAGCACGGTTTGCCAGCCACTGATTTGAAAAAAGCTCCGGTAGACCACGGCGACCCACTGGCGCTGGTTGCCGAGCATCCCCAGCGGGGCCACCACAATCCCGAGCAAAAAGAGCAGTGCGCCACAGACGGTCATCAGCGCTTGGGCAAGGGTGGGCATGAGCGTGGCCAAGGCGGCCAGCACCCCAACGACCGCGTGCAGCGTGCCACTACTGGCGATGGTCAGTGCTTCGCGGCGTTTTTGCATGCCATTTGGATCGCTCGTGAACGCGCCGCCATACCAGGGCTGGGTGGCATCGGGATAGAACATGGCGGCAAAGTCGGGGGGCACGCCATCGAATTGCACCGTGACCGTGCCGTCGGGGGTGGTCTGGTTCACCCCATCAACCCCGCTGATCAGGCTGGCCCGATCCGTCCGCCAGAGCGCCAAGACGGCATCCATCGGCGTGTACATCGGGTGGGCACAGACCGCGCTGCTGGTGACGGTGGTGGCACAGCCCGACGCGGTGGCCGGAACCGCCAGCACGGCAGCGCGGGCCGCATAGGCTGCGTTCGCGGGGTCAAAGGGTTGTACCGGGTCGCCATCCTGCCCGACGGTAATCCACGACGCGGTAATCGGCGGCAGGGTCTCGACGATGGGCGGCATGACCAAGGCTGGAACCTGCGTCACCACCTGAATGGTGGTGGCATAAAGGCTGGGCGCGGCCAACGCGAGCAGCACCATGATCAGCGACCAGCGCACGAAGGCCCGTGGCTGCACCAGCTTCAGCCGGAAGCCACTGCCCATCAGCATTAAGGTCAAGCCCAATCCGAGCATGCCGATGGCCAAGGCCCGACTGTACCAATTGCCCATCAAGGCGCTGGTCAACGGCCCGACCCAGCCAGGGAACCCAGTGGCGTTGGGGAATGCCCCAACCATGACGGCACGCAGCACGACCGCACAGGTTTCATGCAGCAGGATCAGCATACGGGTGATCCACCACGCGGGCATGGCCAACCAATACTGCATCAGGTCAATGAGTAACCCCTTATTACTGGCATCCATTAATTGGTCATTCATCCTGACTCACTCCTTCCTCGCGCACCACGAGCGCCATGACCGCGCGGCGATCCGGCGTGACGGGTGGCGGCACGGGGTCATCCCATGGCGGAATTGCCACGATGGGTGGGATCGGCGTTGGTGCGTCCATTACCACAGCGCCTCCGCTGCGAGCGTGAGCGGAATCGAATACCAGATGCCGCCCGATGCGCGGCGTTGTTTGGCTTGATACAAGGTGTGGGCGAGTAAGGTGGGAAAGCCGAGCCACATGCCGAGCGGGGTGGTACTGGCGGGAGTGGCGGTGGCGCAGCCATGGGCGAGATGGACAATCACATCGAGATCGGCGACGCGCAGGCAATGCATGCCCTCGGTACGGGGCAGCACGCCATATTCTTGGCACTCGGTGACTTCCTGTGGTGACAACACGGCACAGGCGATCCCGATACCAGCGGCGTTGGGGGCGAATACATCCATAGAGACCTCCGTGATGGGTCAAACCGTTCTGCCTCCAGCATAGCGGGATCAGGGGCTGGTGGTGCGACGGCGATGCGATGGCAATGCGATGGGCATGCGACGATGCGACGGCGATGCGATGGCCGTGCGATGGCTGTGCGATGGGCATGCGACGATGCGACGGCGATGCGATGGCCGTGCGATGGCAATGCGACGATGCGACGGCGATGCGACGGCGATGCGATGGCCGTGCGATGGCTGTGCGATGGGCATGCGACGATGCGACGGCGATGCGATGGCTGTGCGATGGCTGTGCGATGGCAATGCGACGATGCGACGGCGATGCGATGGCCGTGCGATGGCTGTGCGATGGCAATGCGACGATGCGACGGCGATGCGATGGCTGTGCGATGGCTGTGCGATGGTGCTGTGCATCGCCATCGCATCGCCGTCGCACCACCCGCCGCGTCGCTGGCTAGAATCAAGGAAGCGACTGTTTTTTTTTGGAAAGGAGGATGGCATGATCGCTCTTCGGCGCGTGGGCGCATGGCTGGCTGCGCTCACTACCATTGTCGTGAGTTGGCCCACCCCCGCCGCGCAACCCGTGCCACGCGCCACGCCCGTGGTGCAGCTGGTGGCCCAGCCCAGCGTGGCCGTGCCCGGCATGGCGGTGACGGTGGTCGTGACGCAGCCTGCCGAGGCCGTGACCGCGACCCTAACCCTCACCCTGTCGTCTGCGGTGGCATGGGATCGGGTGGCAAGTCACCATCGGGCCTGCACGATCAGCGGCGCGGTGGCAACCTGTGGCGGGCTGGATGATCCGGCGCTGCCTGCGGTGGCGACCCTCGCATTCACGGTTCCGGTCACGGCGACTGACCCCTTGGTGATTACGGCGCTGCGGCGTGATCGCCCCGATGATCGGGTGATCACGACCGTGCTGCTCGATCTGACGCGCACGGTCACGCCGGTTGCGACCGCAACGGTGGTCGTGTCGCCCAGCGCCACGGCAACGGATGCGCCATCACAGCCCAGTGTGGTTCCGGCGACGGCGACGGATGCGCCAACGGCCACGCCGACGGCCAGCAGCACACCAACGAGCGTGCCAACGGTGACACCAACGGCCAGCAGCACGCCACAGCCAACCGCTTCGCCAACCAGCCTGCCAACGGCCACGCCGACGGCGATTCCGGCCACGCTGCCGATCGTCCCAACCGCTGGTTCGGTCGATGGGGGATTCCCGCCGATCATCGTGTTCCCAACCCTGACCGCTGTGCCTGCCGAGGATCGCGTTGTCCCCAGTGGTAGCACGACCCCACCCGTCCCGACCGCCTGTGTCGTCGAGGGCCAGCCCGTGGCGGTGGTGGATAGCCAGATTCGGGCAGGCGTGGAGCCGTGTGCGCTCATCAGTCTGCCGCTGGCCGTGCAGGCGATTCCCCCCGCGTTGGCGCATGTGGTGGCCGATGCAGATAGCGAGCTACGGGCCGGACCTGGCATTGCCTATGTGCCGCTCGCGCATATTCCGCGTGGCTATACGGTCACCCTGACGGGGCGCATGTTTCAGGGCTATGTGGAAGTCACCGCCTTTCGGGTGGGTGCGGCTCCCTTGGCGGGCTGGCTCTGGAGTGCCGACTTAATCGTCGATAGCCTCTTGACCACGCCGCTGCCGACCGTGGCTGATCCGGTGGCCGCGTTGCCGTCGCCCGTTGTGCCGCTGCCAACCATGGCGGATGCCGTCGGGACACGCCCAACCGCGACCCTACCAGTCCTCGGCTGGCGGTTGCAGGCGGTGCCCGCGACCACGCGCACGGTGACGGTGCAGGTCTGTCGTGGCACGGCAACCTGTGGCCGCGATCAAGGAATTGCGGGCATGGCGGTCGTGGTGGATAGCGCAGCGGGGGATCGGGTCGCGCAGGGCTGGACGGATACGACCGGACGCTGGGTCGTGACCCTGCCGATCCAGGAGGGCTTGGTGGTGCGCGTGCCGTGGCTGGGGCAGGTGGTGGCGTTGGCCGCGACCGCCGACCGCGTGCATGTGCCCGTCACGGAGGCCGTATTACCGCCCACATTTGGAGGAACGCCATGACGAGTCCCTATGACCATGAATTTCAGGCGTTTCTGACACCCCTGCTGGCGGGGTTATCGGTGGCCGCTCGCCACACCGAACTCGACCGACTGACCGACCTGTGGCAGCGCGAAGGCGCGATTCCGGTCAATGGCCAGCTCGTCTGGCTGGGCACGCCTGCCACATCCCGCCCGACCGCGCCTCCCACCGCTGCTCCGGCCCCACGCGGCGCACCACGCTGGCTGGGACTGGTGATCATCGCGGTGGTGCTGCTGGGCTGGGGGCTGCTCGGTCGGCGGTCGCAGGCCGCGCCGTTGGCCGAGGGTGTGCTGCGTCCGGTGACGGTGGCGGCGGATGGCGAGGCCGCTCCGGTGCAACTGGTGATCGGGTCGCAGGCGTTTGCGGTGCAGGCGTTTGACCCCGCCTTGGGCTGGCCTGATCCCGTGGGGATTCCGGCGGGGACGGCAGTGTGGGGTGGGACGCGCAGTCAGGTGGTGCTGGGGCTTGATGGCGCAGCGCTCGCTGCGGATGCCCTCGCGGTGGGGTCAACCCTCACGCTCCAGCAGGCGCAGGGCGAACCGCGCACGCTCACGGTGGTGGCGCGGCAGACGGTAGCGGTGCATGCCGGATCAGCGCTGCCCCAGCAGCAAGTCGGGGTGACGCTGGTGCTGTGGGATCAGGACGACCTCAGCACGCGCACGTTGGTGCAGGCGTTGCCCAGCGAGCAGCCCGTGCTCACAACGCATGATGCCACCCTGCCACTGGCGGTGACGGGCATGGACTGGACGCTGATAGCGATGCAGCCCACGCTCATGGTCAGTGTCACGGTGGGGCCAACCGAGCGCACAGGCGTGGTCAGTCGCGCTGGGGTGGCGCTCGTCCGTCTGCCCGTAGCCACGGCGACGACGATCATAGTGCCCGTGACGACGACGGCCATGGCAGGCACACGGGTCGATCTGGCACTGGCGGTTGAGGGGCAGGCCGTGCCGCTGAGCATCGCCATGCCCGCCGCGCCGACGCTCACGGTGGACTGGCAGACGGTCACGGCCACGCCATCGGGGCTGGCGATCACGACCGTGCTGCGCAGTCCGGCGACCGTGCTCACGCCTGCCGACGCAACCTGTACCGCAGGCGGCGTGACCCAGCCGTTGCAGCCCAATCGCCCGTGGCCGCTCGGCATCACCACCACCCAAACGGTGGTCTGGACTTGTCCGCATGACCCCGCGCAGCCTGTCCCCGTGACGGTACAGCTGGGGTCGGTTGGTCAAACACTCCTTCCCTAAGCAGTATTGGAGGTATTCAATGGCTCGCATCCTGATCGCGGCTGGTGGGTTCGATGTGATGGAGTTACTCAACAAGTTTGTCAACATCGACAGCCTGTATCAGCTCGCATGGGTGGTCTTTGGCTTGTGCGGCGTGACCTTCGGGGTCATGTTGTTTGCTGGCTCGTTTGCCAGTGCGTTAGCCAAGAAGCTGCGCATCGCCTATTTCCTCGGCGGGATCATGCTCATCGCCTTTATCCCCATCGTCTTGGACTGGGTGAAGCCTGCCTTCAAGGCGGTGGGGCAATAATCGGTCGGGTGTCGTTTTGGACGCTGTGCAGCGGTCGTGTTGCGCAGCGTCCTCTCTTAAAAGGAAGGTGCATGATGCAGGTGTTTCGACCCTTTTTACAGCCGCCGAGGACGATTATCAGCGTTCCGGCGCTCGGTGGGTTGTCCATCGGTGATCTGGTCACGCTCGGCGGCGGTGGCCTTGCCATGAGTGTGGTGCTTAGTCCTACGGGCTTGCCGCTACTGGTGCGGCTCGTGGTTGGGGTGGTACTGGGCCTCGTGGTGGCACGCGGAACCTATCAGGAGCAACCGCTACACACCGTGGCGGTTGGCCTGCTGCGCTACGGGTTGGTGCGGCTGCTAGCTCCGCAGCGCTTGACGGTGGATTGCCGCACCTTGGGGCAGGGCGAGGCGACGGGCCGCACAACCACGACGGCGGTGATGCAGCCGGATGGCACGCTGGTCAGTTTGGCGGATCGGGGGCAGGGATGACTCCCCCGTTATTGCTCCAATTGCACGGCCTTGAGGTGGTCAATCTGCACCCGCATCAATGGGAGGTGGCGATTGACCGCGTGCGGCAGGCATTGCAAAGCCTCGTCGTCGATTGGCGGCTGATCAGTGTGGTCGCGCCGCGCTCGTTGGCCAGTCGTCGCCAGCGGATTCATGACCAACTGCGCCTGCTCGACCCCAGCGACCCGCGCCATCCACGGTTGACCGCCCAACTCTTGCATATGCAGGATTTAGAACAGCACGCCATGACCAGTATGAGCCACTATCTCGTGGTCTGGTGTCCGCCCAGTTTGGCCCACACCACCGTCGAACACACGCTGGGGCGGGCCTGTGGGGGAGCGACCCGCTTAACGAGCCTGCCGTTGCTGTTGGGTGCGCCGACCGTCCACATGACCGCGTCGGGTGGGGTTGCCGATACGCCCAATGGCCAACGCTGCTGGCAGGGCATGCTGGCTGAGCGCTGGCATGGCTCGCTGTCTCCCTTGCTCTTTCGCCCGCTGCTGCTGGAGCAGACCCATGCGATCATCGTGGTCGATGCGCTGACCATGGCCCCCGACCGGGCACGCACGACCATGGATGTGGCCTTGCAACGTTTGGATGCCCATGCCGCGCTCAATCCGACCTATGACGAAGCGCGTCGCCATGCCGTCCAAGACTGGCAAGCGGCCTCGACCCATCTGGAGCGGGGGGCGTTGCTGCATACGGTGCAGGTCGCCGTCTTTGTCGGGGCCGCGTCGCCTGCGCTGGCTCGCACGCAGGCCCAAGCCGCCCGCCAAGCGCTCGGATCGACGATCAGCTTCAGCCCGATGCTCGGTCGCCAACCCGATCTGCTGCCCTTGCTCGGCACCCGCGCCACCGCCACGCTTGACCTGCCGACCACGGGCCACCCGATGATTACCGCGCAGCTGGCGACCTTGTTGCCGATCTATCTGGCCCAACGCTCGCACCCGCCTGCGTCGGCCTTGTTAGCCGGGGTGGATGAAGTGCGCGGTACGCCGTTGCTCTTGGATTTGACTGCCTTGCCCGCGCTGCACGGCTTTTTCTGTGGAGCCACGGGCAGCGGCAAGAGCAGCTATGTGGCCACCATCGGCTCGCGCCTGGTCGATGACGCGGGCTACCAGTTGATTCTGCTTGACCCCCAAGGCGCATTTGCCCCGTTGGCCGACGCGTATGCAGGCCGCGCCTCGGTCAATCGGGTGGCGCTGGATACGCTCAAACTGAATCTGCTCGACCCGATTGTTGACCTTCAGCACGACCTCGTGACCCAAGTGTTGCATGTCGAGGAAGTCCTCCAGTGGCTCTTGGACGGCGCATTGACCCAACTGCATCGCCAAACCCTCCGGCGGGTGCTCTCGGTGATCTATGCGACCCATGCCGCGCCGCGCTTGTCCGATGTGGTGGCGCTGCTGGCCGAAGATACGACGGGGCTGCGTGAGGTACTGTTGCCGTGGACGGAATCGCCGTTTGCCGAGGTCTTTGACCAGCCCTCGACGATGGATTTGACGCTTGACCCCACGACCCCGGTGGTGATCTACGACGTGTCCGATGCCGCGATGCCCGACCATATTAAGCAATTCTTTCTGATTTTGATTGCCAGCGCGATTCAGCGTGAGATTCGGCTCAAACCGCGCAAGGCAATTATTGGGATTGACGAGGCGGGGGTCTTGTTTGCCAATCCCCTGTTGGCCAGCTTCGCGGAACGCTTGGCCAAAACCGCGCGACGCTTTGGGGCAGGCGTGTGGGTGATTGACCAGACGACGCATTTGCTAGAAACCAAGGCCGGAGCCGAGATTTTTGAAAACAGCTTTATCACCGTGATCGGCACGATGCGCAGCGACCAGTTGCCTGCGTTGCGCGAGCGCTTCCCGATGGTCACGGACAGCCAGTTGCAGTGGATTACGGGGTTGGGGATGACCGACGAACAGCGCCAAGAACGGGCGGGCCAATACCTGATTATTGTGAATGAAACCCCCTATCTGATCTATAACCACCTCTCGCATTGGGAGTGGCAATTGATTCCGCAACGGGCGGTCTTGCATACGGAGGTCGGCCATGGGGCTGTTTGATCGCTGGTTTGGCACTGGGGTGACCGATCCGACGGTGGCGGCGCGGCAACGGTCGGCGGCGTGGGGCGCGTTCTTGGCCCAGCAACGGGCGGCCTTGCCCCCTCGGCCTGTGGATGCTGGTGTGTCAATGGCCACGGCTCCGGCGGGGGGAGCCGCTCGTGTACCGCCGCCTGCCGCACCTGCCATTCCCCCATCCACATTACCCGCATCTGCCCTGTCACGCCAGACAACCACGGTGCTGGTGATTGAAGATGGTGAGGAGGAAGCCCCATGAGTCTGCTGATCCTCATCGTGCTGGTCGGCGGGGCGAGTTGGCTGCTCATGCGGGTACTGGCCACGATCACGACCGAACAAACGCAGTGGGCAGCGTGGCGGGTGCGGGTTCCGGCGGGAGTCGCTGCGGCCACCCTGCGTGAGGCGCTCGTCGATGGCGTGGGCATGGGCGCGGCATGGCTGTGGCTCGTCCCCACCGCGCAGGGGCGGCAACTGCTGCTCCAGACCACGCCCGCGACCCACACCGTGCTCATGACCACGCTGCATGAGCGCTGCCCGTTGGCCACGCTGCGCCCCGTCACCCTGACCCTGCCCGCGCTCCGTTGGCGGCGGGGTGGGGTGGCGGATGCGCAGACCGTGCAGGGCTGGATGCTGCGCAATGGGGTCGTGCAAGCCGTCCATGCCACCCCGCAGCGCTGGGGATGGTCGTTGGCGGTGGTCTGGGTGCTCGGACTCGTGCGACCGCAGCCATGGGATGGCGATCTGTCGCTCG
>Ga0209460_1000854_pt1 | contig 22710 bp, 14 predicted proteins | sample EBPBio132013_DNA_FD_185868 | JGI IMG/M metagenome (GOLD analysis project Ga0209460, IMG submission 185868) | Wastewater treatment Type I Accumulibacter community from EBPR Bioreactor in Madison, WI, USA - Reactor 2_5/13/2013_ DNA (SPAdes)... | ecosystem: Engineered > Bioreactor > EBPR >... | reverse complement strand
TCCACAGTCCCTTATACTGCGGCGGTGCGATGTAGACATAATGAAAGTGGTACGTCGGTGGTTGAGCCACAACCTTGAGCGCATCCCCCTGCCGGACAGTCGCTTTATCAGCCAGCTTGGCGATTGCGAGATTTTCGTTCACCGTTTGTACGGCCTTGCGTTCCATGTCGATGAACACCGCGCGTTCAGCACCTCTACTCAACGCCTCAATGCCCACGCTGCCGGTACCCGCGAACAAGTCTAAGAAGACCGAGTCGTAAATATCGCGCCCGATGATGTTGAACAGCGCTTCCTTCACCCGATCCATGATGGGGCGTGTGGTGTCTCCGGGGACAAGTTTCAACTGGCGACCCTTCGCTGTGCCGCCAATCACCCTTAATGGCATATTACCGTCCTGCTCCGAGTATTATGTCCTGTACCGCACGAATATTTGAAAGGGGAGTCGTCGTTAATAACGTGCTTCCGGTCGCGAGAATAAATCGTCGATTATTGACCTGTGCGGTCGCGGCGCGAATCTGCTCACGGATCGTTGCCGGTGTCCCCAGATGTAAATGGCGTTTGTGAGAAAGTCCGCCGCAAACCGCGCCGTTGAAGATCAACTTCGCTTGCGATAAATCAGGTTCGACCTCTTGATCGCGCCAATTCATCGCTTGTGCCGGCAGCGAACTGCACAACCGGAACATCGGCGACTCTCCTTCTAACTGTAGCATATTAAACCACCATTTGTCGGGGAGCGCTTCCAGAATTTTGCGGTCATAAGGAATGCCAAAGACGCGGTATTCCTCTTCAGTGAGTATTTCATGGGTGGCGATCTGCAAACTGAAGTAAATACCGTCTATCGGGTATCGCCTGATCGCTTCGATAAACCGCAGTGTGCTTTCGGTAATGGCATTCAGCGCTGTTTGGATACGGTCAGGGTTGGTGCGGATATGCCGGACGAGTAAATCGCGCCCACCAATCATTGCAGCTTGCGTCAAAGGGCTGTACAGCGTTTGGATAATCGGTGTCTCATCGTTCCGCAATCCATCCGTGATGAGCCGGATAGCTTCGGTTTGCCGTCCTAATGCCCCGCGTGAAGGGTCTAAGGGACGCAGCGTTGTCCAATCAAGCGAACGGGTTACGGCGCGTTTCGTGCAGACGCGAGTGCCTTCAAGGTTGCCTTCCCATTCATCTTGGTATCCGTAATCCAAAACGCTAAAACTCTCTGCGGGTGTAATTTTAACAAAATCCCAGTTATAGGTTTGTTGGAATTCAATCGTTGAGCGTGCCAAGTCCGCTGCCCGTTGGTCATCCCCCGGCCAATGCCGCCATAAAGCGATGGGAGTCCGGTCTGTTGCCTCACCGGCAAATGACTTTTCGAGCCTTTCACGTTTATTCATGATTTACAAGTAATACTTTCTTGACACCAGTCACAAGCATACCGATCAATTAGGTGGCGGAGCCTCGATCACTATCGGAGTCAGTTGCGTATGCTGATCCGATTGAGTTGCAGGCAGGGGTGGTATGTCGATCTAATTTTACTTGTCGTTCGCGTGAAACACAAAAATGAATACTGTAAGAAAGGCACGAGGTAATATTGAGTTATCGAATACTAATCAAGGTTGGCAGGATAAGGTCTGTACCCAAGAGATTTCCGGTTGAATCGTAAAAGCTGATCCGGTCATCGGCTGTACACACGTCACGGCAGACATACGCTTCAACATGAATCTGGTAATTGCCCTCCAGAATGCCGTTTTCGAGGACGAAATCATAATAATCCACTACATACTGCTGGGTATTCCAGCGTTTCGTCGGGTAAAAACCGGGGCTGTGGAGTGCCGTTTCATTCCAGCGGCTTTCGTCACTGTTATTCACGAGGAACAGTTTGACGAGGTAATTGTCAGTCAGAAACCGCTGGGTTTGCCAGAACAGCGTCAGATCCAGCGGTTCGTTAGCATGGTAGACATTTTTACCCAACCGGAATGCACTCAAGTTTAATCCGGCGGTGCTGCGTATTTGCGTCGAAAAGCTGCCCTGCAAACCGGAATTCGGCAGGGGAGTCAGGTCGATAAGCGGGTTGTTGGGCAGTAAAACAAGAAGGGCTGCAATCCCGAAACAGACAACCGGCAGCGCAATTAAGCGTGCCTCTTCAAGTTTTAGGAGCATGACATCTTCTATGATGGTTTTGTGGGTACGGCGGATTTTTCCCCAAGTCCAAATCAATACCATGATGAGTATGATGCCAGAAAGTGTCCAACTGCCGTTACGAACGTCGGTCGTTCCTAAATGGATGGAGAGTTCCGCATTGTTCGCGTTTAAAATCGGAACTTCGACCTGAATAAGCCCGGTGGTGGGGTTAGCCTGCACACTGAGACGTTGTTCACCGATGTTCGCGCTCCAACCGGGAAAATAAGCAGTGAGGATATTGAGGGTGGTGGGCGAGGTTGTCTGAATGAGTTGAAACTCGTCCGACTGTGAATCATTGGCGAGCGGGCTGGCACGAAACCCGCCTGAAATTTGCCCCGGCGCGAGTTTGTTGATCGTACTGCTGGTGTAGCTGTCAATGAGGGAAGGGCTAAAGGCAAGATCGTTAGCCAAACTGGTTGGCAGTGCATCACCGCTTGGCAGCACCGCGATACCATATCCCTGCTGCTCATATCGAACCTGCGCTGCCCCATTTGCGCTGCCAACATTTTCGGCTGCTTCGGGGGGTGACCAGATATTAATGGAACCAATCCAAATAGTAATCATCAGGACAGGTAGTGTTAAGCGCTTCGGGCGGCTTGAGAGACGCAGCCGCAGACGTAGGATTTCGCTGCCCGCCACCGCGCCGCACATTAGGATGAGGCCGAGCAGGTCGGTTTCGGTCGGCATGAGGAGCAAACCGGTGGCTGTGATAAATAAACCGGCAGCGATGAAAAACTTGCCAAAGTCAATGCGTTGGCTCAACAGTAGATTGGTTGCCGCACCGCCGACCGCACATAAAAATACGACAAGCCCGATGGTCATTTGTGGGTAATGCACCATTGCCGAAGGATCAATCGCTTGTATGGGCGTGACGATTTCGTTGAGGCTCAGTCGCAATAGTGGGCTTGTCCCATTGGCTTGCCAGTGGATCGCGGTTTGTTCGAGGATTGCGGGTATCCAATAAAACCCCGCTGCGATGACACCTAGAAAAACACCCGCTACCAATCGCCTGAATCCCCTGTAAGAACGAAAGCTGATGGTGAGCCAGAGCGCATAACCCAACGCCAATAGATAAGCCATGAATGCATTTTTGACATCGGTTAATAGCAGTGCCGCTGCCAAGCCAACCACCAATAACAAGTTCTGCGGTCGCTCATTCCGCAGCGTGCGGTCTGCTGCCCACAACAGCGCGGGTGTGAGCGCTAATGCCAGCATGTGGGGCATATTGCCCTGTATGTGCGGTGTCGTATAGCTGACAACCGGACTGTAAATATAAAGCATGGCTGCGAGAATACCCGCCGCCGCACCCGAACGGCGGGTCACCAGCGCGTACATCGCCAGCCCCGCCACACAGGTTGCAACCACATAGAACAAGCGCACGGCAGCGACCGGATTGTTCGTCAATAAGACTTGGAAAACGGCGGCTGTGTACGGCGCTGCTGGCGGATAAAAGTTGGGTATTGGAGCGCCGTAGCCACCGAGGACGTGTGGCGACCAACGCGGGTATATCCACCCTTGTTGGATGGCGGTCGCATAATCGTTTGTCCGGTAGACATAATTCTCGCTGGCATTCGTCGTTGGTAAGTCACCCCGCAGCAAAAAAGGGGCGGCAACAATCAAGCACAGGGCAAGCACAAGCAGCAGCCCCCAATCGAAACCGCGTCGGGCGAGCCGCATCCAATCCGGTAGGTCGTGCTGTGGTAAGGGTTCAGTCAGGCTGCTCATAGTCTCGATTGTACATGATGTGCTTGATTTGCGTCTTGCTCGGTGCTATGCTCAAATCCATTATGATGAAGAGACAATATGCAATCCATGAACGTTCAGCTTGCGACCTCAGATGATCTTCCCGCTCTTGCTGACATCTGGTATGAAAATAAAGTCCTGAACCAACAATCCGATTCCGGCTTAAAATTACTTCCAGATGCTAAAAATTGCTGGTCGGAGGACGCGCACGGTTGGCTTGAGAATCCGCGCTGCCGCATATGGGTTGCTACGCGCGAGTCAGCCGTTATCGGCTATATCATCGGTTGGCTACAAGACATGCCTTCTGGTTTTGAACCATCAACAGTCGGCTGCATCACCGAAATGGCGCTCGATCTGCATACATCGTCGGGTGGCGCAGGTCGTGATCTACTGGATGCCGCCCGTGAATGGTTTGCGACTCAGCATATTGAAAACGTAATCACACACGTCCCCCATCGTCAAGCAGTGCAGCAGGCATTCTGGCGAGGGCAGGGCGCACGAGATTGGGTGGATTTAATGTGGCTGAAGTTATAATTCGCCCGGTTACGAGCGAGGATGCCGACGCGCTCGGTCAAATGTGGCTTGACTTAGTTGCTTACCACCGGCGGTTGAGCCGTGATCTGCCTGCCGCCGCGCGTGGCGGTCAGCACCGTTATGTGCGCCGCATTCTCGACCGTCGTGATGACCCGTACACCTGTGCTTTGGTTGCTGAAGTCGAGGGGCAGGTCGTTGGTTTCGTACTCGGAATGGTGGTCGATCTCGTGCCGGATATTTTCGAGCAGCCTCCCGCTGGCTTTTTGGCAGATATTTTTGTGGAACCCGATGCGCGGCGGCAGGGTGTCGGTCGCCATTTGGTTCACGCGCTAAGTGACTGGTTCCGTAAATGTGGGATTAAAACATTTGATTGGCACGTGTCATCGGATAATGCGGAAGGGCTGGCTTTCTGGCGTTCGGTAGGCGGGCGCGATGTTATGATTCGGATGCGTGCCGATGTGGAGACTAAACATGACTGAACTTATTTATCAAACCGATAGTTACGCGAAAGAATTTACCGCAACCGTAACTGGTTATGCTGGCGAGCAAAACGGTGTCTTGCTCGACCGTACAGCCTTTTACCCCGGCGGCGGTGGACAGCCCAACGATGTGGGGCAGTTGGTAGTGGATGGTCGCACGTACAACGTCACCAGTGTCGTTCGCGGCAATATTCACATCGTCGAAGGTGAACTCCCACCGGTTGGCGCAGCCGTCACGGGGATTTTGGATTGGGATCGCCGTTATAAACTCATGCGTACCCACACCGCCATGCATATCCTTTGCGGCGTGGTCTGGCGCGATTACAGCGCGAGTGTGACCGGTGGTAACATGGAACCCCTAAGCGGACGCATGGACTTTGAGTTTGAGCGGATGCAAAAGGAACTCGTGACAGAGATTGAAACGCGGATTAATGCTGAAGTGCAGGCCGCCCGTGATATTCGCGTCAATATCCTCCCGCGTGAAGAAGCCTTCAAAATCCCCGATCTCATTCGCACCAAAATCAACTTGCTGCCCGAAGGTATCCCCGAAGTCCGTACGGTCGAGATTATCGGCCTCGACTTACAGGCGGATGGGGGAACACACGTTGCCAATACCCGTGAAGTCGGCACGTTGCGAATTGCCGACTACAAAAGCAAGGGCGGCATCAATAAACGTATTTATCTCGAAATCAATAACTGAGGTTGTGTATCAGTCTTCATGATTAGTCGTATTCAAATCTTTCTGGGTCCGACCTATTCGCGCATTCTGGTGGCCTCACTGGCTATCACGGGTCTTATTAGCCTCGCGCTGAATGTGGTTGTCAATCAATATGCATGGGTACGCCCCGTTCAATCGCTGATTGTCGTTCTGTTTCTGCTGGTTGTGGTCGTGGTCTTCTTTATTCGCCTGTCGCCGGAAGAACGTGGTCATTGGGCGGCTGTTCTGATGCCGCCGATCATCGCGGTTTTAATCGGCCTCCTGCTCGTTCCGCACCTCGCGTTGTTGTTTGCAGGTTTGGCTACCGGGTGGCTGGTTGTCATCCCCTTGATAACTCGTAACCGGATGCCGTTGGAATACCGTCAAGCGGTTAAACACCTGCGTAAGAGCGAATATGCCGAGGCCGTTAAAGTGATGGATACTGTCATCGCGGGCGACCCGAACCACGCTTACCACTACAAATTCCGTGCTGAAATCAATCGCTTGTGGGGCAAATTGAAACCTGCCGTCCGCGATTATCAAAAAATGACGCAGTTGTCACCGGATTCACCTGTCGCCTTCAACGGTCTTGCGGAAGTCTATCTGCAAAATCATGATTACCAACTGGCACAAGAGGCTGCCCACACTGCCAACAAGCTCGCCCCTGATGATTGGGTGACGTTCTACAACCTCGGTATGATCGAAGACCGCCTGAAGCAGTCGCCAGAAGTTGTACAGCACCTTCAACAGGCGTTGGGCTTAAAAGTACCGGATACGCGCCACCGTTTGCTGATCTACTTCTATTTGCTGCGGGCATACGCGCGCTTGGGGCAGGCCGATAAAGCCGCCGAGATGCTGGCTCACCTGAAAAAGCACACGAGCGGGTTGGAAGAATGGCAAACCATTCTCAAGAGTGAACAAGCGGGTACGCTGCGCGATGTGATTGGGGATGATCTCCAGACGATTTTTGAATTGTTAGAGGGTGATTTGAAAATTGAAGACATGAGGTTGGCGTAATGCGTCGCCGCTTTCAAGTGCTGCTGATCTATCTCTCGCCGATACTGGCTATTTTGGGCGGCATCGTCTTTGTGGCAGGGCTGGTCAACGAACTGTCGTCTGACCGCACCTTGCGCGGGGGCATTTTGTCGCCTTCCATTCAGGTCGCGTTGGGCGGTCTGTGTGTTGCGGCATTGATGTTCTTGATCTGGTTCATGCTGGTGGGCTGGTTGTTGGTGCGTCAGTCGCGCAGTCAGGGGTCAGGTTACGGTGATGCCTATCGCTTGATCGAGGAATTTCGCTTCCGCGAGGCGATTCCGCTGCTCCAGCGCTCCATCAAAGAAGGTAAAGAAACGCCTGAAGTACTTATGCTGCTGACGAGCGCCTACGCCTACGCGGGGCAGCTTGGGAACGCACAGGCCACCGCAGACCGCGCGGTTCGGCTTTTCCCGAATGACCCCGGTTCATACATCACCCTCGCTAATGGTTACCGGTTGCAAGCGACCTATGACGAAGCCGCTCGTGCGCTCATGAAAGCCTCCGAATTGGAACCGGATCAGCCGGTGATTTGGGCAGAACTCGGCTTTGTGCAGCAGTACGCGGGACAGTCGCAGGCGGCGCTGGAATCCTTCGAACGAGCGGCGCAGTACTCCATGCCGCCGATGTACACCGTGCGCGTTTATTATCACCTTGCTCATGCGTATACCGCAGCGGGTGATGTCAAGAAGGCTGTTCGCGCGATTGCCAAGATGTTGAGTGCGCGGGAAGGGTTAGCGGCTTGGCAGTCCGGCCTCGCGGCGCTGGATGGCACGGCCTATGGGCAAGCGCTCCGTTATGAAGTCACAGCCATCCAACAAGCGCTCTCCGATGCTGATGCTGGAAGTGTAGGCCAATAAGCGCAATGGGTAAAATAACCGCATATCTGTTTTCCAGGTTTCGGGCGTGGGAACGTTCGACTCAGGTCGCTTTTATTCTCGCGTTGATCCTCTTGCTGGTGTCCTTTGGAGTATTCTCAACCAGCTCCGAAACGTTACGGCAGAACGCGCTGATAGGTGTCGTTGGGCTGATTTTCGCCCTCCAAGTGATATTCATGTGGGGGAACCGCACGATGGTCACCGCCTTCACACAGGCGCAGCGCCGTTATTTAGCGGGCGATTTCGCTGGCACGCGCCAAATATTGGAACAATTTCACGACACTGGCAAAGCAAATATGTCATCGTTGACGCTCCTCGCCAACACCTACCGCCAACTGGGCGACTTGGAAAAGAGTGAAGAAATTGTAAAAAAAGCTTTAGCTTTAAGACCTTTTGACCACTTTCCTCTCTACAGTTTTGGGCGTACACTTTTGATAAGGGGATTATATACACAGGCGGTTGAGGTCATTCAACAAGCCATTGATGCCGATGCCCCCACCATTGTGTATTTTGATTTGGGCGAAGCGTTGTACCGTGCAGGAAATATGGAAGCCGCAGCCGCTGCGCTTCAACGCGCACAACATGAAGATCAGGAACCGTTTCGCTTGCTGATGACCGTTTATTTACTGTATAGGATGCAGTTGGGGGATGCACCCCCCGGCCAACTCGTGAACGCGGGGATTGCTTATTGGGCAGAATTGGCCTCGCGCTTTCAGAACACACCCTATGGTCAAACCCTTGCGGATGATGTGGCTTATCTGCAAGCATATGTGGAGGAAACATGACAATTCTTGGACGTGATGGCAATGTTTCGTTTATTCGGCTTGGTACACTCGCAGCGATAATCGGTGTTCTCATTATTTTGGGTGGTCTTGCATTGTTTTTTGTGGATCGTGCCAACCATCAGCGTCCTTTTGATATTGAGCCGCCTGCTGGCTCGGCCTTATGGTTTAGCGCCGATAAGGGCGGAAATGCGCGTCAGGTCGTGTACCGGGTACAAGGTGCAAATGCCGATGACATAGCTGCCTACTACCAGCGCAAGCTGCTTGAATTCGGCGGGAACAATGGCGATAAATGTGTTCGTTTCCCTAGTATAGGCAACTACACCGAATATGACGGCGGCAATCGCGAGATCCCGCCCTTCCGCTGGAGCTGTATGTTTGATAACTCTGGTTTTCAAATATCGCAGTCAACCCGCGTGAACATCGAACCCGGAACCGAAGCCAATGATTCTGTAGGCATGGTCGTCATTGAAAATGAACAATACTGGCAGCGATAATCCCACTGCTCACGATCAACCCGTACCTGAGACTAAATCTCGGACTGTACCGGTGAGTATTCTCATTCTGGGTGCGGTTGCGGTTCTCTTAGCGGTGGTTATAGGCAGTCAGGTGATTGGTGTGCTCTATGCCATCTTCTTCCCGCCTGTAACACCGCTGCCAGAGCAGGTGACACTGGTGAGCCATACCAGCGCGGATTATGGAGTCGATGATTGGCTGTATTCATCGACTGACCCCGCCTGTGACATTGTGCGGTTTTATCAGGACAATGGGGCGCAGTGTCGGGTGGCTCCACTTTACTGTACGGGTGAGGGGCAGGCTTCGGTTGTTGTTCCCAACGAGCGCACGCAGAATGTCGGTCGCTGCGAAGTGACCCAAACATTCTCCATTTTTGCGCTGCGCTACGAGGTGATTGTTGCAACCGGTTCAAATTCCGATCAAGCGAGCCAGTTCCGCCTCAACCGCGAAATTTACTGGACAGGTGCTGTGCCGCCGTATAATCCGCCGTCACTCGACTCGGATTTTACTGCCGGTTAGCAGAATCCACGCCTGAATAGCATAACCGCTGTCCGAAGCCGCGAAGTCTTAGCTTGAACTTTCCCTACCGCATTCGCCGTTTTTGCGCGATAATGATGCTGTTCTCTGTACATACTTGATAATGCCCATCAATACAGGCTGATGTTACAAGGAGGTGTCCCCGTGAAGGAGACAAAACAATTGCTCCTATCGCGGCTGATTCCTCGTTTGGGGCGTATAGCATAACTTGTCTCGGAAATTTCGCTGACCCGCTTCCCAAACGATAACTCGATGGAGAATTCTATGTTCAAGGCAGTCAACGCCAAAGTTGATATTCAAAAGCTCGAACGCGACCAGCAAACCTTCTGGCGCGAACGGAATGTCTTTCAGCGCACCATGAAAGAGCGCGAAGGCGGCCCGGAATATGTGTTTTACGAAGGCCCGCCGACCGCCAATGGTAAACCCGGTAGTCACCACGTTCTCGCCCGCGCCTTCAAGGATATGTTCCCGCGCTATAAAGTGATGCGCGGCTATCACTGCTTGCGCTACGGTGGCTGGGACACGCATGGTTTACCCGTTGAAATCGAAGTGCAGAAAGAACTCGGCATCAAGTTCAAGCACGAAGTCGAAGAATACGGTATCGCGGAATTCAACAAGAAGTGCCGCGATAGTGTGCTGCGCTATCTGACCGACTGGGAAAAGATGACCGACCGCATCGGCTTCTGGGTCGATCTGGATAACGCCTACATCACCTTCAGCAACGACTACATCCAGAGTGTGTGGTGGATTCTGAAGCAGTTCTGGGAGAAGTCGCTGTTGTTTCAGGGCTATAAGGTTGTTCCTTACTGCCCGGAATGCGGCACGCCCCTCAGCAGCCATGAAGTCGCGCAGGGCTACGAAACGGTTGAAGACCCCAGTGTGTTCGTCCGCTTCCCGCTGAAGGATAAGCCGGGTGTCTATTTCCTTGTGTGGACGACGACCCCGTGGACGCTGCCCGCTAATGTCGCGCTGGCCGTCGGCGAAAATATCGACTACGTGCAGGTCGAAGGCCCCGCGCAGGATGGCGACGGTACCGAAAACCTGATCCTCGCTGCTGGCTTGGTTGAAAAGGTACTCAAGAACGCCGAACAGTACAAGATCGTCAAGCGCTTCAAGGGTAAGGAACTGCTGAACCAGCACTATAACCCGCTGTATACCTTCCTCCCCGTTGAGCAGGATTATGCCTATGTCGTCGCCGGTGACTTCGTGAGCACCGAGGACGGTACAGGTATCGTCCATATCGCCCCCGCGTTCGGCGCGGACGACTTGTCGACCGGCCAGAAGTATAAGCTGCCCGTGCTGCGTACCGTCGCGCCCGATGGCAAGATCATCGACCAAGTGACCAAGTTCCGCGGCATGTGGTTCAAGGATGCCGACCCGGAAATCACCGCCGACCTCAAAACACGCGGCTTGCTCTACAAGTCCGGCAAGTACGAACACAGCTACCCGTTCTGCTGGCGCAGCGGCACACCCTTGCTGTACTACGCTCGCGAAACGTGGTTCATCCGTACCACCGAATACCGCGATAAGCTGGTCGAACTCAACCAGACGATCAATTGGGTGCCAGATCACATCAAGGACGGTCGCTTCGGCAACTGGCTCGAAGATGTGAAAGATTGGGCGCTCGGTCGTGAACGCTTCTGGGGTACGCCGCTGCCCATCTGGGTAGACGACCAAACGGGCGAAACCCTGTGCATCGGCAGCGTCGCTGAACTGTCGCAGTTAGCCGGTCGTGAGCTAGCTGACCTCGATCTGCACCGTCCCTACGTGGACGAAATCACCTTCTCGAACCCCAACGGCAAGGGTGGGACGATGCGCCGCGTACCGGAATTGATCGACGTGTGGTTCGACAGCGGTGCCATGCCCGTCGCGCAGTGGGGTTACCCGCACAAAAATCAGGACGAGTTTAAGACGCACTTTCCGGCTGATTACATCTGCGAAGCCGTCGATCAAACGCGCGGTTGGTTCTACAGCCTCCACGCCATCAGCACGATGCTCTGGGGAGAAGTCGCCTACAAGAATGTCATCTGCCTCGGTCACATCTTGGACGGCGAAGGTAAGAAGATGTCCAAGAGCAAGGGCAACATCGTTGACCCGTGGGACGTGCTGAATAAACACGGCGCGGATGCCTTCCGCTGGTATCTCTATACGTCCAGCCCGCCCGGTGACCCGCGTCGCTTCTCGGTGGATTTGGTCGGTGAAGTCGTCAATAAGTTCTGGAGCACGCTCTGGAACACCTACAGCTTCTTTGTGACCTATGCCAACCTCGACAAGTGGTCGCCGCTCGATAAGCAGCCCGCCGTTGCTGACCGTGATCCGCTCGACCAATGGGTGCTGGCTGAACTGAACCTGCTCGTCAAGGAAGTCACCGAGGCTTACGAGGGTTATAACGTCACTGATGCGACCCGTCCGGTGCAGGTGTTTGTCGAGCGCCTCAGCAACTGGTACGTGCGCCTCAGCCGCCGCCGCTTCTGGAAGGGCGAAAGCGATGCCGACAAGCAGGGCGCATATGCCACCTTGTATGAATGCTTGACTACTATTGCCAAGCTGATCGCGCCAGCCATGCCGTTCCTGAGCGAGTCGCTGTATCGCAACTTGGTTGCGTCGGTTGACGAATCCGCTCCTGATAGCGTCCATCTCGCCGCGTGGCCGGAATTCGATCCCGCGCTCATCGACATGGAACGCATCAATGAGATGAACACCGCTGAACGCTTGGTTAGCTTGGGACGTTCGGCTCGCGAGAACGCCAACCTCAAGGTACGTCAGCCGTTGGCAAGCGCCCAGTTCGTCACCCGCGACGCGAAGGAAAACGCTGCGGTCAAGCGCCTGACACCGCTCATCCAAAGTGAACTCAACGTCAAGCAGGTTGTCGTCCTCGAAGGCGCATCTGACGTGGTGGCCTATGTCTTGAACCCGCTGCCGAGTGTCCTCGGTAAGAAGCTGGGTAAAGATTTCCCCGCCGTCCAAAAGGCGCTGCGCGAAGGCGCACAGACCGATGTAACCCGCTGGGCGAAGGCACTGCTGAACAACGAAACCGTTTCGGTCGAGGTCAATGGGACTACCTTTGAAGTCACGGCTGCCGAAGTCGAAGTCAAGCAGAAGTCTGCCGAAGGCTTCACCATCGCCGAAGAGGGCGGTTATCTCGCCGCGCTAGATACACGCTTGTCCGAAGACCTCATCCTCGAAGGCTTGGCGCGTGAAGTTGTTCGCCGCATCCAGACGCTCCGCAAGGAAGCCGACTTTAATATCGACGACCGCATTGTGGTACGTTACACCGCTGGCGATCAGATTGCGAAAGCCATCACCAGCTTTGACGAATACATCCGCACTGAAACGCTGAGTGATAAACTTGAAGCGACCAAACCGGCTGATGGCTTCTTCAGTAAGGACGACACGCTCGAAGGTGAAGCAATCGCACTCGGCGTAAAGCGGGCTAAAGCCAAATAAAGTGTGCAATCGCTCGACTTTGAGTGAACATGCACACATCATAATGATACCCCTCGCCCTGAGGTCATTGGCGACTGAGCTTGTCGCAGGGTAGCCAATGAGGGGCTAGTGGTGAGGGTTGAAATCAGAAGGGCGCAGTCATCTGCGCTCTTTTTATTGGTGATGTTGTCTAATTGGGCAACCTGAATAAACGAATATTGGTTAAATTGACATTGTTGTTCTGCTTGCCAATGCTGTAATATTTGGTTGTAATCACTAAATAGAGTAGGCTTTGATTGTTGATAATGCTTTATCGCTGTGGAATCATCCTCATCTCACAATCAGAAGGTAGGTGATTTTGACCGAAAATAATACAACAACGCTGCAATCACTGTTGCAATTTGCACTGCCACTCGGCACGACCCTTGCGGCAGGCTCGCCCGAAATGAACATCAATTGGTCGGTGACTGTCCGCGCCCAACCCCCGGCCTTCCCCGACGTTTACGGTGGTGAACTCGCGCTGGTGTCGATGGATGTTCTTCGCAGCTACAACAGCCGCCTAACGTTAGGTGAAGTTGTACAGGGGTTAGCGCAAGTAGGCGTGAGCGCCATCGCCGCGATTGACGATGTGACCGATAGCGCCATCGCCATCGCCAACGATTGTCAGGTCGGCCTCTTGGCACTGCCGGAAGACAGCAATCTCACCCGCATCGAACGCGCGGTGAACACCCTGATTGCCAATTACTCGGCGCAGTTGAACCAGCGTGCGATGGAAATCCAGCGCCAGTTGAGTCGCCTCGCTGCCGAAAACCGCGACCTCAACAGCCTCCTGCAAATTGTTGCCCGTGCCACCGCCCGTCCGGTCGTCGTGCATGATGACGCGGGTGTCTTGATGGCGCAGGTTTACCCGAATGTCTCGCGCCGCGTCGGTGGCACAGGCCGCTCGATCTTGCAAAGCCTTCCGTACGGCGCGTTCCAGAATTGGCTGGAGCGTGAAGCGCCGCAAGCGGAAGGGGCGATTGTCTCCAGTCCGCTCGGCTTCACCACCGTACTCAAGGTTGAGAAGCGCGTTGCCGGTTATCTTTCGCTGGTGGATAAGCAAACCCCGCTTGATGAATTCGACCGCCTTGTTATGACCTATGGTGCGGATGTGTGCGCCATTGAACTCGCGAAGAACCGCGCCATTGCCTTCGCCGTTGAACAGGCGCGTGGCGACTGGGTTCAGATGTGGCTCAGTGGCACACCTGCCGATGATGATCTGCTCACGACCCGCGCCCAGCAGTCCGGCTTTGACATCACCTCAGCCTTTGTGGTGGCCGTATTCCGTGCCTCCACCAAGTCCGGTGCGCCGCTGCCGCTCGAATCCCTCATTTCGCTTGTGCGGGATGATATGATTCGCCGTCAGATTAACGGCGCGGTTGGGCAGTATGTCGATGTAATCGTCGCGCTTTATCCGCTCGAAAATGCCGCCCAGCCGCAGCGTGTTCGTCGCTTGGTAGATGAGGTTCGCGAACAGTTGGCTTCCCGTACGCCCAGCGGTCTTGTTGGCGCGGGTATTAGCCGTCCTGCCCTCGGCCTCTCGACTCTGCGCGAAGCCTACCGCGAAGCCAAAGATGCCGTCAGTATCGCCAACGAACTCGGCGACCGTGAACTGGCGACCTTTTACGGCGACCTCAAGCTCTTTCAGCTCTTGCTCGCCCTCAAAGAACGCAACCTCGATCAGATGCGGCGCTTTCATAAAGAAACGCTCGGCTTGCTGGTTGACCATGACGAACGCAAGCAGGGTGATTTGCTCCGCACGTTGAACGGTTTTTTCGAAGCCAACGGCAACCTCGCCAAAGCTGCTTCGGACTTGGATGTGCATCGTAATACGCTGGTTTATCGCTTGGAGCGCATCGCCGAGCTAACCGATATGAATCTCGATGATCCCGACAACCGCCTGATCCTGCACCTCGCCCTTAAAATCCAGCGTGTGCTCGCAACCCTCTCCGGCGGTTGATGGTTACTAAACAATAATAAGCCACAGGTATTTATTCCCTCCCTGTTACTACGGCTAACAGCGGAGGGAGCCTGCGACCGTGCTGATGTGGTTAGGGTGGGTCTGACTTGGCACGAGGCTAAAACACTTGGCGCTCTCCGTTCTCCTTGGCGCACTTGGCGATTTGCTTTTATCTCTGCGGTTTAAATGTATTTTGCCTTGAGCTGGTGACTGGCGACTGGCGGCTGTTTTGTCTTTGCATTGATCTATCGACTAAAGACTAATGACTATCGACTTATTATTTCCTACGTTTGAATCAGGTTTGTCGGCAAACCATTTTCAAACCGTCCACCAACATTGAGCCGCTGATTCTCCCCTGCAAAGTTAGTGCCAACACCCCTTAAAAGTGACCAAATGTTCTGACAAATGTTCACCCTTTCTGCGCCCAATTCTGCTACCCTATGTTTACCGTTGTGTTATGGTGCCTTGAGGTATCAATATTGAATCGCTCTCTTCTTTCTCTGTATTTCTTGGCGTTCTTGGCGATTGGTATTCCTATATTCCTCTGCGCTCTTTGCATCTGTGCGAAGCCTCCTTTAGGGCTGCGGTTAAAAATGTATGGCTTCTCTGTGCCCTCTGTGTCTCTGTGGTTAAATCTTGTATTTGCATTTTCGGCGGCATTCTCCCTCACTCCCGCCATGCAACTGCACAAATTGCACAGCGGCGGTTTACTCCCTCACATCCGCCGCACGTGCGCCATTTCAGCGCCACGCTCCCTCACTTCTGCCGCCACAAAATGACCATTCAGCGGCAGCACGGGAGGCTCCCGCCAGACAATTCGGCGGGAAAATATGCAAAATATGCAAATTGTGCAGAATTTGAAGAATGGGGTGAAGTGTTACCCACCGATGACCATCAACCACACGATGCCGACAATCAAGGTCAAAATGGTAATGGGGACACCGGCCTTGAGATAAGCCATAAAACTCAACTTGACTCCCCTCGTCGCCGCCACCTCCGCCACGATCAGCGTAGCCGCCGAGCCAAGCAGCGTCAGGTTGCCCGCCAGCGTCGAGGACATCGCTAAGGTCAGCCACGCTTGCTGCGCGTTCGGGAGTGTCCCGATTTCAGGCCGGAGGAGTAGAACTGCGGGTACGTTCGAGACAATGTTGCTGAGTGCGCCGGTCGTCAAACTCAGCGCCGGAACACCGCCACGAATGAGGGGCGACACGACCTCGAACAACTGCTTGCTCAATCCGGTGACCTCAATCGCGCCGGTCACGATGAACAAGCCCGCGAAAAATGCCAGCAGTTCCCAGTCAATTGCCAGTAGTTTGGTCGGGCGTATGCGGGAAACGAGAAGCAAACCCGCCGCGATACACGCTGATGAAACAATCGGCAGTCCCACCAAAAACGCGATCATCAACCCAACTACCACGATCAGCGTTCGGTTGAGTAGGGGCGGGTACGTTTGAAGGGGTTCATCCACCTGCGTGGGTGATTTTGTATCAAACGGCTTCTTAAATTCGGACGGATAAACCACCACGATAATGACCCAGCAGATTGCTAAACCGATGAGCGCCACTGGCCCCAGATGCGCGAGGAACGTCAAAAAGGGAATGCCGCTTGCTTGCCCGATGATCAGGTTTTGTGGGTTGCCCGTAATCGTCGCGGTTGAACCGACGTTCGCTGCCGCCCCCAACCCCACCAGATACGGAATCGGATCGCGCTTGAGCGTGATGCATAAATCAATGACCAATGGAGTAAACAGGATGCAAACCGGATCGTTGAGGAAGATCGCCGATAGTACACCCGACGCAACAATGACCAGCCCTAGTAGCATTCGCGGGCTTTTCGCCAGCCGTAAAACGCTGCTGCTGACCACGTTGAAGAAGCCCGCCATCCTGAGGTTCGCGTTGATGACCATCATCGCAGCCAACAGCAAAATCGTCCCCATGTCGAGCGCATGATAGGCTTGCTCCTCATTGATCGCGCCGATCACGACCAAGATGGCCGCGCCCACCAGAGCGATGGTCGCGCGGTTCATCCGCAGCCCCGGTACGCGCCCAACCGCGACTCCGGCATATGTGGCGAGTACAACGATAGTGGTAAAGATGTTGAGTGGTGACATGAAGACTCTCGATGGTGAAGGTAAAGTGCAGGGATATTCTACAAGGCGGCCTAACGTCCTGAAATCCTATTCCCAAACAAAAAGGCGAACCGCGTTCGCCTTCCTGCTAAGAGTGTCTTGGTGATTAGTTCTTCCGCATCGGCGGGGCAACCTTCACGAAATGGTCTTGAGGCCGCGCGACCAAGTTGTAGAGGTGCTGCGCCGTTTCCGGTTGGTTGTTCACTTCCAGCGTCTGGATGTAAACATTCAGGAGTTCACGTACATCAGCCAATCCGCGCTCATCCAACGGGAAAATGTCGACTGTCGCGCCTTCCGCGATGCGCCGGCGAATAGCATCAACTGTCAGGTTCATTTCTGGCTGAATACGTTGGTAGATCACGCCGCCGGACATCCCCGCGCACATCCACGGGCCGGGGTCGCCGAGGATTATCACGCGACCGGAAGTCATGTACTCGCAGGCATAACCCTTGATGTTGGCGCGTCCAGCCAAGCCACCGAGTTCATCTTGGAGAGGCCGGGTGACTTCACCACCGAAGATCACATCCGCGCCGCTCAAGCGGATGCAAGCGCGGGTATCGGCGTTCCCTTGAACGATGAACCGTCCGCCCTGTGCGCCGTAAGCGAAACTCTTGCCCACCGAACCGTCGAGGCGGATACCGTTGTGGTTCAAGCCCTTCAGGATGGTGACGTTACCACCACGAGCGCACTTGGCAACACCGTCCTGTGCGCCACCTTCGACCATGACTTCCAGCGGCGCGTCGAGGAAAGCAGCCAAACCGTTACCCGGAATAGCCGAGTTGCTAAAGTTCAAATGGATAGCAGTTATAAGGTCGGCATTCGCGAAGTCGCCGCGCTTGATCGCCCCGTTCAGGTGCGTACCGAGCGCTCGATCCATCGCCATCACCTGTTCGTCGTCGTAGGTTAGTTCACGTTCGCCATATTCTACCTGCTCGGCAATCGTCGCGGTGATCTGCTTGGTCAGGGTATTGCGTGGGCGTACCAACCGGACACCAACCCCCGGTTGCAGGGCTTTCTTCATGTTTTGCGGGGCGCGGCGCGTCAGTGGGCTGAGGTCGATGCGGTCGTGCATCGCGATTTGTTCGAGCAGATCAGCACGCCCGACCACATCTTGCGTGCGGGTGAAACCGAGCTTCGCCGTCCACTTGCGGATGTCGTCCGCCAGCATGTAGAACACGTTGCAGATGCCTTCAACGGAGGCTTCGTAATCACGCGGGTCAAAGTGCTTGATGCCCTTGAGCAGTGCTTCTTCTTTGGACTTGATGTGGGTTGTAATACCAACGTGGCAGGTTCCTTCGTGGCACTTCCGGCAGATCGTACAACCGACCGCCACCATCGCCAGCGTCCCGAAGCCCACACGGTTCGCGCCCAAGCACATCATTTTCAGAACGTCACGACCGCTCTTCATACCGCCGTCGCACCACAGTTCGACATCATCCCGCAGGCCGCTTTCACTCAGCGCACGGTGCGCCAGCCAAACGCCGATTTCCGCCGGAAGCCCGACATGCCGCAGGGAGTGGGCGCGGGCTGCACCCGTACCACCGTCATAGCCGGTAATGTTGATAATGTCCGCGCCAGCCTTCGCCACGCCAACCGCGATCACGCCAACCCCCGGCACAACCGGAATCTTGACCGATACTTTGGCATTTGGATTAGCGGTTTTTAACTCGTCGATCAGTTGGGCGAGGTCTTCAATCGAGTACAGGTCATGGTTGTTGCTGGGCGAGATCAGGTCTACGCCCGGTGTCGTGTGCCGTGCGGCTGCCACCTGCTCGGTAACTTTGTAACCCGGCAGTTGACCACCTTCACCCGGCTTCGCACCTTGACCGATTTTAATCTCAAGGTAGTTACAGGAATTCAGGAACTCGATATTCACGCCGAAACGTGCCGAAGCTATCTGGTTTCCGCGGTTGCGCGGGTAGCGTCCCATCACGTCAGCTAATTCGCCGCCTTCACCGTTCACGCAGATGATGTTCAAACGGTAGGCTGCCTCGCCGTAGGACTTATAAGCCAACTCACCCTGCGAGCCGAAGGACATCGCGCCGATCACCACCGGCATGGTGTGATCTTTGATGGTGATGTCAACGCTGTCGGGGTCGATGACTTCCTCAACCTCTTCGGTTTTTAGACCCATGATATGCCGCAGGGCAACCGGAATTTCGTTTTCGAGTTCGAACATCTCTTGAGTATATTCCTCAAGTGTAAGTTCATCGCGAGCAATGTCTTCGATCTTCTTCCACATCTTCGGGTACAGGCGGTCAGCATTTGCCAGCTTGCCTGTTTTCTCGCCGCGTAGTTCCGCTGCGCGTTCTTCAGCATCAGCCTTCATGTCGCTCCATGTCAGGCCGCGTGCTTCCGAACCGAAATAATTGGGTGTGCCAAAGTAGGGTGTTACGTTAATCGCCAAGCCAATCGAGCTGAACGAATGCCCGTAGCCGCGCAGTTCGTGGCAGCCGATGGTCGAAATGGCCTTTTCGATACCGCCGTTGAGAACCTTCACCAGTCCGATCAACTGCTTGACGCGCATCTCCGGTGTGAGTTGTTCTTTAGAAGCTTTCGGCGCAAGCCCCAGCGCGACCGCATACATCGCATAAGGAACGACACCATTCGCACCCAACGCGATGCACAGAGCCAGATCGTGCAGATCACGCAGCGCTCCCGACCGGACAACGATACCGACCTGTCGGCGTAGGTTAGGTGTGTGCGGCGCGTTGCGCAGTGCTTGGTCAATTGATGAAGTCAAAAGCAGGGGGTCGATCCACAGCTTGTCACCTTTGAAGACTTCGCTGTCATCAATGACGATACAGATTGCACCATTGAGCGCCGCATCAATCGCTGCTTGTTGTAAGCGGTCAACCGCTTCTTGAATGTTCTCATCCATCGCGGCTGAACTGGAGAACACGACTAACTGCTCACCAAAGGTTTCAAACAGGTCTTCGAGTACGACCGTTTGCGTCTTCTCTGCTGCTTCACGGATTTCATCCAACGATCCCAAATCAGGGTAACCACCGAGCAGCATCGGACTGCCAAGTTGGAGCAAGGAGGTTTGTGTATCCAAAGGTGCGGCAATCGCAGGGCGCGTGCCGATCAGCGACTTTACCGAGAACTGAGCTTTTTCGCGTTCACGGTCAATCGCGGGGTTGGTGACGACCGCTACCGTTTCCTTGAAGTAGTCGGCGATGTTCACGCGGGTTTGGCTGAGTGCCGCGAGCGGGCCATCCCAACCGAGCGAGCCAACCTGCTCTTTGTGGGACTCGGCAATCGTCTCCATAAAGTTGACGTGGTAGCGTTCCCAGCCAAGCGCGGCCATGGTGTTCGCGTTCACCGGCGTTTTGAGTTGGTTCCACGGAATGGGAAGGGCAGTACGTACAGGGGCAGGGGCGACTTGTACTGCTTCGGCGACGGCTACCGGCTCGGCAACTGCGATATGCCCGTTACCGTTGCCAATACTATGACCACCGTTCAATCCTGCGAAGCCCAAACCGTTGCTGGGCAGGTCATTGATCGACCACATGCTGCTACCGTTATTCGGCAGGTTTGCATGGCGTTCGCGTTGGGCATTCAGCACATACCGTTGGATGGCAGGATAGTCAAGGACTTCCAAGCCTTGTCCGGCCTTTAGTTTCAGCGCGATCTTTTCGCCGGGGGCAAGTGGTTTCGGCTCGGATGACATCATATCGAGCGAGTAAACACCGCGTTCGGAACTCGCGAAGTATTCTTTTTCGCTCTCACCGAACCACAACGGGCGCAATCCCAAAGCATCGACGCTGAATATGCAGACATCACCGAGGCGACCTGCCACGGCAGCAGGCCCTTGGGCAAACGGCCCGAACGACTTGCGGATTTGATCGTACATCCCGTGCAGTTCAGGATTATTTTGAATGAGATCATGACCATGAGGCGGGAATACGTACTCCATTGCCTCGATCAAGTCCATACCATATTCGACGCACAGCGCTTGCAAAACGCGGTCAACATCCTGCGAGTCGGAGTTGTTTGCGTCCAACGGGATACCGATCATGCCGGCTTCCATGCGGAAGCGGGAGATGGTATTGAATTCGCCATTGTGTCCCATCACGCCGAAGGGTTGCACACGTTCGAAGTTGGAATTGGTGTTGGTGGAATAACGGGCATGTCCCAACGTCACAACCGAGGCGTAATCAGGGTCGCGCAGTTCAGGGTAGTAGCGGCGAAGGATTTCAACCGTTCCCTGCACTTTGTAGACGACACTGTGCGACGAGAACGATGGGAAATGTACACCCAGTTCTTTTTCAAGCTGTGTTTGGAGGCGGAACAATGTGCCTTCAAGTTGTTCGAGCGCCACGCTGCCGTTGGTTCCGGCGATTTGCCAGAAGTCCGGTTCATTTTTTTGGGCGTTGGGACCAAGCATGTGGCTGTTGACGACACCGGGTTCTTCAAGAATGACATCCAGTCCCGCTGCCATAATATGACGGCTGATGCGTTCGATCAGGTTATGCGAACGACCGCGCGCTGCCGCCGGAATCATCACATGGGCAACCCAGAAATTGCGACTGCTGGCGATTGACGAGCGCAGACCGGCGCGAGCGAGGCGCTTAATCCAAAGTTGGCGTGGAATATCCGTTAAGATACCCACACCGTCGCCTTCACCATCGACAATACCGGTACGGTGTCCCATACGGGTGAGCGCTTCGATTGTTCTTTTTACGTTACCGTGTGTGGGCTGACCACCTTTGCGGACGGCGCAAATCAGAGCACAGGCATCATGTTCCTGTGTATCAATGCGATGGAGGGGTAAGTCACTACATTCAGAGGCCGATTCTTGCTGCATTGTTTGATTGCTCCTTGTTGCCGCGTTCCTGACAGACGCTTATTTTAGTTAAACCACCTAAAAATAAATGATTCTTTATTGGTGATAATTTATCCTGTGCGGGTCAAGAAACATACGGATAATTTACTTGAAGCTATCCCCCCATAAATCGTGCAAATTGCATAGATCGTCTTATCATCTCTGAATAAAACGTGTTTTTTCGGCTGAATTGAGGCTTTAAACGGTTCATCTCAGCTTAATATTTGCTGATATGGGCAAAACAAAAAGAGTGCTGCCGCACTCTTTTATGGGATTTCGTTGATAGTTATGCCAATTAATTCATCGTTAACAGTCGTCGAATGGTCAAAGCAAGATGTAAAGCCAAGCGGATTTCGGGACGATCCAATTCGATTTGTGCGATGTCGTTAATGCGGTTCATGCGGTAGAGCAGGGTGTTCCGATGTACGATCAGCATGTCCGCCGTTTGGCTTAAATTCCCGTGGCAGGCAAAGAAGGCTTCAAGCGTTTTAATCAAATCCGCATTCTGGCGGTGGTCATATTCTTCCAGTGCGCCGAGCGTCTTTTGGCAGAACGACAGTAGCTTGTCCCGATCCGAAAGACTCAATATCAGTTGATAGACCCCTAAGTCCCCAATATATAAAGGCGTATCGGTGTGCAGCCTCGACGCGAGTTCTAAGGCTTGCACCGCGTCACGGTGGCTGTTACGCCATGCCGTAATATCTCGTGCCGCTTGCCCAACGCCGACTGCGACCCGTGCGCCGGGGTACTGCCGCTGGACTTCCTGCGTAAAGGCTTTTGCCAGTTTGATGCTGCCCTCGACCGTTTCCTTGCTATCCGATGAAGTCGCGTGGAAAACCAGTAGTTCATTTTCACGTTCGCGCTGCCACACCAGTGCGCTTGCCCGTTGGCTTGCCACGACACCATTGACGAGAGTTTCCAACCTGCGGTTCGATGGCTTTTTGTCGCCTTGCCACGCGAGGACA
>Ga0209460_1000848_pt1 | contig 22806 bp, 28 predicted proteins | sample EBPBio132013_DNA_FD_185868 | JGI IMG/M metagenome (GOLD analysis project Ga0209460, IMG submission 185868) | Wastewater treatment Type I Accumulibacter community from EBPR Bioreactor in Madison, WI, USA - Reactor 2_5/13/2013_ DNA (SPAdes)... | ecosystem: Engineered > Bioreactor > EBPR >... | reverse complement strand
CGACGATGATCGCGGAAGCCGGGGGCGTGATGACGATCGTGGATCGCGTGGCCGGGATCGCGACGATGACCGGGGAGGTCGGCGCGGTGGTGGTCGCGGCTTCCAGTACTCCAGCCGCTCGCGCGAAGACGTGCAGAAGCGGGCAGAGCAGGGTGGGGGCGACTTCGACCGCTACTTGAAGGACGCGGTGAAGCTGTTCAAGCCGTCCGACAAGGAGAACGCGATCCGCTTTCTGCCCCCCACGTGGGACAAGGCCACTCATTACGGCCACGACATCTGGGTGCACTTCGGCGTGGGCCCGGATCGCCAGACCTACCTGTGCCTGCACAAGATGAAGGGCGAGGACTGCCCGATCTGCGAAGAGCGTCAGCAGGCCGTGCGCGATGGTGACGAGAAGTATGCGAAGGATCTGGAGCCGAAGCGCCGGGTGCTGACCTACCTCGTGGATCGCAACGCCGAGAAGGAAGGCGTGCAAGCCTGGGCGATGCCCTGGACGCTCGACCGCGACATCTGCTCGGTCTCGACGGACCGTAAGAGCGGGGAAGTGCTCCCCATCGACCACCCGGACGAAGGCTACGACGTCCTGTTCGACAAGCGCGGGGCGAAGGATCGCACCGAGTATTCCGGCGTCAGCATCGACCGGCGTGACAGCCCGCTGGGCCGCTCCGAGTGGCTGGACTTCGCCGTGGATCATCCCTTGCCTGAGCAGCTGATCTACTATGACTACGACCACATCAAAAAGGCCTTTGGTGGCTCCGGTGGAGGCGGACCTCGGCGGGATCGTGACGACCACGATGACCGTCGCGGCGGATCCCGCGGAGCCGAGCGGAGCCGAGACGATGACGACCGCCGTGGTGGGGATCGTGGGCGGGATCGAGACGATGATCGGTCACGAGACCGTGGTTCTTCCCGCAGGAAAGACGAGCCGGCCCACTCATGGAAGGAAATCCACGAGATGACCGGGTCCGAGCTGGACGCCCTGGTCGAAGAACTCGACCTCGACCTCGACCCCGATGACTTTAACTCTGACGAAGAACTGGCCGACGAGATCTGCAAGGTAGCCGGCATCGAAGAAGAGCGGCCGCGTGGCCGGGATCGCGATGACAGGGACGACGACCGGAGCAAGCTGAGCGAGATGCGGCGTCGGCGCGAAGGCGGGAGGGACTAACCGATGGCGACCCGGACCAGAACAAAGGCCGTAGAGCCCGCCAAGGGGCGCTCACGGGTCCGCGTGGAGGGGTCGCCTTCGGGCGATCCTTCCTACTTCGCCAGCGGCAACGAGAAGGAGTCCTTGTCCTTCGTAAGCTCAGGCTGTTGCGTGCTGGACGAAGCCCTAGGTGGCGGCTGGGTGATGGGGCGCGTGAGCAACATCGTGGGGGACAAGTCAGCCGGCAAGACCCTGCTGGCGATGGAGCACTGCGCAAACTTCGCGCTGAGCTACCCGGCTGAAGACAGCTGGATTCGCTACGCGGAATCGGAGGCGGCGTTCGACCAGCCCTACGCCCAGGCCCTCGGCATCCCGGTGGATCGCATCGAGTTCAACAAGACAGGCGAGCTGATGGAGACCGTCGAGCAGGTCTACGATGACATCGAGCGCTGCTTGAAGGACTACAAGGGCGCGAAGGCCGGGCTCTTCATCATTGATTCACTCGATGCGCTTTCCGATGCGGCCGAGCTGGGGCGGGAGTTCGACGAGGGGTCCTACGGCGGCACGAAGCCTAAGCAGATCGGCAAGATGTTCCGGCTGATCGTGCGTCGGCTGGAAGAAGCGAACGTGCACCTTGCCGTGATCAGCCAGATCCGCGACAAGCTGAACGTCACGTTCGGGGAGACCAAGACCCGAAGTGGCGGCCGCGCGCTGGACTTCTACGCGACGCACATCGTCTGGTTGGCCGAGCTCAAGAAGCTGACCAAGACCGTTGACAAGGTCGAGCGAGTCACTGGCATCCACATCGAAGCCAACGTGAAGAAGAACAAGGTCGGCCTTCCTTTCCGTCGCGCCCGCTACCCAGTGCTGTTCGGCTATGGCATTGACGATCTGACGGCTGGCGTCGAGTGGATGATCGACAACAACCGCGAAGATCTCCTGCGCGAGCGCTTCGACATGTCGAAGGCCGGCTACAAGGCGAAGGTCACCAAGATCCGCGACGCCGGTGGCGCTGAAGCCAGAGAGCTGCGCGCCGCCTTGACCACGACGATCCGCGAGGAGTGGGTGAAGATCGAGACCAGCTTCCTCCCGAAGAGCCGGAAGTACTAGCATGAGCGACTACCGCAAAGGCCTGGAGTACTCGGCGCTGGTGATACGGCGGCAGATGGGGGTCGTGCGGGGGAAGATGGCCAGCAAGCCGAAGAACCGGGAGCTGCCCAGAACCCTCCGCATGCTCCAACGGCTGCTGAATAAGATCGAAGGAGCGGCCCACCATGCCCGCAATCAAGCTGGCCCAGAAGCCAGGACACATGACGCTGAACGGTCCCCTAGTGGAAGGCTACGGGGCGATGATCGAGTGGCAGGGGCACCAAGTGATGGTGGTTGCCCCCACGGCTGCGACGTCGTCAGCACTGGCGGCGTCATTAAGCGGTCATGTCGTGGAGCTTGCCTCCCACGTGCTAGTTGGGCAGCCACCTTGGTACCAGAATCAGACCCGCGAGTTCGATCTGGCCAGCGCGCTGGAGGGCCAGCCGCGTGAAAGTGATCCTCGCCCTCGATCTCGGGTCAAAGTTAGGGTGGGCGATGCAGACCCGCCACGGGAAGATCGTCTCGGGCGTCGTCGACTCCTTTGGTAAGTCCAGCCGCTTCGAGGGCGGCGGGATGCGCTTCCTGCGCTTCGAGAATTGGTTGGTTGGTGACATTCTTACCAATGGCGCCGATCTGGTCGTATTTGAGGAAGTCCGCGGGCACAAGGGGGTTGACGCCGCCCACATCTACGGCGGCATGCTGGCCACGCTGACCCGGCTCCTCGAGAAGCAGAAGATCCCCTACCAAGGCGTTCCAGTAGGGACCATCAAACGGTTCTGGTCTGGGAAGGGCAACGCCCCGAAGGACGTGATGATCCGCATCGCCAAGGAGCGGGGATTCACGCCGAAGGATGACAACGAGGCCGACGCCCTGGCCATTCTTCATTGGGCGATGTCTTATGCTGCTCCCCGCACTGCTGACGAGCGATCTTCACCTGACCAGCGACCCCGCTCACGAATACAGGTGGTCCCTGTTCCCGTGGCTTCGAGACGCGTGCGCGTCAGAGTCCGTTAGAACCCTGCTCATACTGGGCGACCTGACTGACGCGAAAGATGGGCACCCGGCTGAGCTGATCAACCGGGTCACCCGCAGCCTGGTGGATCTCCGGGCGCAGGTCGAATCCCTGGAGGACATCTACATCCTCATGGGCAACCATGACTACCTGCGTGAAGGGCATCCGACCTTCGCCTTCCTGAACTACATCGAAGGACTGCACTTCATCCACAAGCCGCATGAGCTTATGGATGACGATAAGGGGATCCCGGCCTTGCTCCTGCCACACTCGAAGACCCCGGCTGCTGACTGGGGCTCGATCAACCTCGAGTTCTTCGCCATGGTCTTCATCCACCAGACCGTGAAGGGAGCACGCGCCAGCAACGGGCAGGTCATGGAAGGCACCCAGATCCCCCGCTTCGATGGGCTCAAGGTCTACAGCGGCGACATCCACGTCCCACAGGTGATCTCCGATGTCGAATACGTCGGAAGCCCCTACCACGTCCACTTCGGGGACAAGTTCAAGCCGCGCTGCGTGCTGTTGGATCGCCGGGGGCGGCCACACGACCTGTTCCCGCCCAACATCAAGCGGGTGACACTGACCGTCAGAGACCCATACGAGTTCCAGCGGATCGACTGGCTGGAGCCGGGGGATCAGGTCAAGCTGCGGGTCGAGCTGGCCCAGGCTGATCGCCATCTGTTCAAGAAGTTCCGGCTCGACCTGATGAACATCGCAGAGCACCGCAAGGTCCGGCTGATGGGGCTGGAAGCCGCCATCCTGCGCTCAGAGACCCCGCTGAATAGGGTAGTAGCCACAGGACCGCGTTCGTTGATCCTGAGCGATCCTGATCTCATTCAGCGCTATGTACAGCAAGAGGATCTAGGGGGCGACGCCCTGGACATCGGACTAGGACTGATCGAACAATGACCCCGCTCCGCATTACGATCGAGAACTTCGGCCCCTTTCGCGCGACAGCCAGAAGACGCCACTTCGACTTCCCAGGAAAGCCGGGGCTCTACTTCCTGTGGGGGGAGAATCGCGCGGATCCGCAGATGGAAGGAAACGCCTGCGGGAAGTCGAAGCTGTGGGAGGCACTGTGCTGGGTCCTGTTTGACCGGACCAGCGATGGCGTCAAGGGCCCCGCCATGATGAACTGGGACGCCGATGCGAAGGCAGGCGCCCGCGTGGACTTCTCCTACATCGACGACGCCGGTGTTCCGAAGCAGGTCACCCGAACGTGGCGGCCGAACAGCTGGACGATGTCGGTCGATGGCCAGGAGTTCGACCTAGCGAAGGACTCGAACCCGCTGCTTGCGGATCTGAAGGTCGGGTACGAGCCTTTCCTGCACTCCGTCTTGTTCGCCCAATCGCGCGAGTTCTTTCTGGACATGCGCCCGGAACCCCAGGCCCAGCTGTTCGGCGAGATCATGGCCATCGACCGATGGGTGGATTACAGCCAGCGGGCGAGCCAGCGGGCGGGGCGTACCGACCTGTTGTTGCGGACCCTGGAGCGGGACCTCGGCCGGGTCTCCGGGCGGCTGGAGCAGCTTTCTGCCGACACTGCTCTAGAAGACCTCAGCGCCCAATACGAGCAGGCCCGCAAGAAACGGCTCAGGACGCTTCAGGAAGACCACGACAAGGGGATAGCCCTGTCAGGGGAGAAAAAAGCGATCCTGGCGCGATCTGATGCGGCGGAAGGGGAAGCCCGCGAGGCCTACGCCGCGGAACTGGCCAAACTAGAACAGCTAAAGAAGGCTCTCCGTGAGATAGGCATGGCGATGGCCGACCTCGAGGTGGAGGTCCGCACGTCTGTTCGGCAAGTGAAGGATCTGGCCTCGGCGCTTCACAACCATGAAGTTGGCCAGAACTGCCCGACCTGCGGGCAGGAGATCCCCGAAGAAGCGCAGGGCGGTATCCGGAGGCAGATTCACGACTTGAACGCCGCGATCAAGAGGAAGGAGGCTCTTCTGGCCACGGCGCGCGAACACAAGGTGCAGGGACAGGAAGCCTATGACCGGCAGGACGTCGTGGTCCGGCGCCGCAACGAGGCCCTTCGTGGTGCTGAGCAGGCCACCATCGAAGCCAGGCGCGACCGGGCCCGCGTGGAGGATCTGCTCGACCGGATCGAACGCGAGCACGAGGAGTGGTCCGATAAGCCCAACCCCTACGAGGAGCGGATCAAGGAACGCAGCCGTGATCTGGTGGATCTTCAGAAGCAAGCTGCCAAGATGCAGCGGCAGATCGACGACCTGACCATGACCATGACCATCGAGGCTGGGTGGTCGAAGTGGTTCCGCGAGATCCGGCTGGCCTTGATCAGTGAAGCGCTGGAGCAGTTCGAGCTGGAGGTGAACAATGCCATCCAGTCGAAGGGCCTGCTCGGCTGGGAGCTTGAGTTTGCCGTCGACAAGGAAACCAAGGCCGGGACGTCGCGCCGGGGCTTCAGCGTGATGGTCAAGAGCCCGAACAGCCCGGAGCGGGTGCCGTGGGCTCTTTGGTCAGGCGGCGAGAAGCAGCGCCTACGCGTCGCCGGGCAGGAAGGGCTGGCGAACCTGATCAGAGCCAGGACCGGGCTCAGCCTGAATCTGGAGGTGTGGGACGAGCCGACGCAGTGGCTCAGTAAGAAGGGGGTCAACGATCTCCTCGAGAGCCTGGCGCGCCGCGCCCAGGTCGAGCAGCGGCAGATCTGGATCGTGGATCACCGGTCGTTGGAGTTCGGCGGCTTCAGCGGATCCACCTGCGTGATCAAGACCCGGAACAACGGTGCCTACTTCGATCAATCCGGCATGTATATCTCCGCACCTGAATCACGACCCGCAAGGAGGCGCGTCCATGAATGAGCAAGCTACCCTGTTTCCCGGCCTTCCGTCGCTGGAGGAGGTCTGCGGCCTGACTGATTGGCGGCTAGGGCCCCCGCCCTGCAGCGGCTGGTGGAAGACTCGGCGCGCGGCCAGCCCCAGTCTGATGCAGCCGCAGCGGCGCTGGTATCACGCTGACGCGGAAGCCTGGTCACCCCCGGCGCAGCCCCACTTCACGGCTGAAGAGTGCGCCGGCACCGCATTCATGATCTCGCACTTCAAGTTCACCGAGATCGAGTGGTGCGGTCTGGCCCAGGATCCGGCTCCGTGGCTCCGTGGGGAGAAGACATGAGCGAGCAGCTGCCACTCCACCCACCGCAACGACCCCCGGTCACGCTGGACGAATACATCGCCGCGCTGATTGCCATCCGCCAAGAGCTTGCAAGCGCCGGCGTGGAAGATTCCCCGCAGGTGCAGGCGTGGTCGGTGATCCTGAAGCGGCATCACGCGACCATGCCCAGGCTGGCCCACGAATACAAGGGGCCGGTGCACCGCGGGGAGACCGGGGCTCGCTTCTGGCATCCTAGTGACGGCGAGAAGCTCAAGGGACCTCTGGTGGTCAGGATTCTGTAAACTGCCAGCACTCCAGCCGGCCCAGGAGGGTCGGGATCAGAATTTCGTAGCGGCCGTCCCCGTTGAAGTCGCTGACTGCGGGGATCCCTTCGATCCCGCCCTTCGTGAAGATGGCCCCCACGAAGCCGCCATCCTTGGTCAAGATCATCAGCATCCCCGACATGTCGGCAATCAGGATCTCCTCCTGACCGTCGCCGTTCACGTCCAGCATGATCGGCGAGGAGTTGAAGACCGCGTCGAAGCGCTGCTGCCACTTGACGTCCATGAAGGCGTCCATGCGGGTGATGAAGCCAGCGTCCGACCCGACCAACAGATCATCGGCGCCGCCACCGTTGCCAATCTTCATGGGCACTGAATCGACGCCGTTGAAGCTGGAGTCAGTCAGCGTGGTGGAGCTTTCAAGCACCACGCCATCCGATCCGCGCACCTTGATCATCTGCCCGTTCTGCTGACCCACCAGCACGCTCCAAGCAGAGGTGCCGTCGATCTGGGCCACCAGCATACTCGAGACGGATCCAGTGGGCAGATCAGTCGCCCACTTCAAAGCCCCGGTCGTGGCATTCCAGCAGGAGACATGGGCGTTCTCCTTGCCCGCTGTTGTCAGGATGCCACCCAGGCAGATCGTGACGACCTCGAGGTTGGTGTCGTTGTCCACATCCAGCACGGAAGGGAACAGCTCGATGTCTCCACCCAGCGCTTGCTTCCACACCACCGCCTGGGTGGCCAAGTTGTACTTGACTAGGTGATGATCGAACCCGGTCTGGTAGAGGTAGGGCACGCCGCCTTCGACCGAGATCGTGCCGGCGTGCATGAAGAAGTAGTCGGAGGAATGGTTCGGCTTGACGCGGAACTTGGTCCCTGCAATCGGGGCCACGCTGAAGTTCGTATCGACCGTGATGCGCGGCGTTCCGCTGGTGGTCACGTCGAGGATGCGCTTCGTATCGACCACCGCCGTGCCGCCTGCATTGAGGATCTCGATGTCATCATGGATGACCGCGCCTGCTGGCGTAGTGCGCATGAAGGCCTTCGGCGCCCAGGTGGCCCCGGCGAGTTCGACGTAGTTCAGACCGCCGTTGGTAGCGGTCAAATAGGGCGTGAAGGCGTCCCCAGGCTGCGACCGCCCACCATCACGAACGTAGGCGCTGTTCAAGGCGCGATTGGTCTTGCCGGTGTGCCAGACCGATCCGTCGCATCGCAGCAGCGTGATCCTGCCGCCTTGGTCAGCCGCGACGATCTCCAGCAAGGTGTCACCGTCGATGTCGTGGGCCTGCACGCGGCCGTAGATTGCGCCGCCGACTGCTGTGCGCCAGAGCTCTGTGCCTGTGGCAAGTTGGACGCAGTAGACGTAGCCGTCATACCCACCGAAAAGCACCACAGCCCCGCTGAAGGTCACCGCGCCGCCGATCACGCCACCGGCCCTGATGACGTAGTTCGTGATGATGATTGGCGAGCTGTAGACCGGGGTGGTGTCGCGCTGCCAAGCCCACAGGCGAGTAGCGCTAGTGAGCTTCTGGATCCCACCCCGCTTGACTTCAAGCACGCCGAGCAGCGTCTTGATCTGCGTCACGCGGGCGGCGAAGTCGCCGTTGTCCAGCACATCTTCGTTGAGCACGTCCTTAATGGTCTCCGCCAGCGCAGCCCCCATCACTGAGGCTTGGCGCAGTGCCTTGTTCATGTCAGCTCGCGCCACTTGACCGGTGGGGAACCCGTTCAGCTGTTTCGAGCTGCCCGCCCATGTGACCTGCGGCGTGACCGTGGCCAGCGCAGCGAATGCGATGGGCTTGAAATCGTTGATTGCCATGTGGCCTCCTTAGCGGGCGCGGATGATGAAGTTGACCGCCACGTTCCACGGGCGCGTCTCACGGCTGAGGCCGGCTTGGCTGGTGAGGCCCTGCCGCACATTACCACCGCCTACGTTCTGGATAGAGCCGGTGGAAGTCCCCGGCATGCCGTCTGTGGTGCTACCGTAGACGAAGATGCCAGCCGTGTCCTCTGCCACCCCGTTGTAGTGCTGATGGTTGGGGAGTTCGGCCTGCGGAGCCTGAGTCAAACCGATCACGCGGCCGGGGTCCACGTTGCGGCTGATAGATCCGTCAGGCAGCGAGTCCCAGCCCCGAAGGAACATGCCGCGCAGGTCGGGCAGCGTGAACCACGTCGGGAAAAGTCCGCCGCCGGTGCCGTAGAGGTTCCCGATCACAGACAGCAGCTGCGGGTAACTAGATGCCAAGACGTTCGCCCCATTACAGGGGAGCCAGTCTGCCGGGACTGCCAGGCCAGCAAAGGGCATGATCGCACCTACTGGCGCGGCCGACGCCTGTGCTTGCGCGAGCACATTGTCCATCGCAGACTTGAACGCCAGAAAGTAGTCGTTGACGCTGCCATTGTCCAGCTGGTCCACCGAGCCTTTGGTCTCGACGTATTTAGCGATGCCCGCCATCGAGGTGGTCAGCTGCCGCATCAGCGTGTTCATATGCTCGCTGAGTGCGATGCCCGGCACGAAGCCGGGGCCCTTGATGGTTGGGCTCAGTGCCGCCCAGGCAGAGGGAGTCAGCGCATTGGAGCTGAGGTCATAGGCCCAATTGCTACTGTATTGATTGGCCGGCATGGGATCTCCTAGAGTTAGGTGCTGAAGACGCCGCGGTCAAAGCCCGCGAAGTAGATCGTAGTGGCGTTGTCGAGCGCGAAGAGCGGGTAGTCGATCTCGTGGACGTCGTTGACCCTGACCCCGGCCGTCTTTGGCGGGATCACATTGCGCTCAATGAGAGCACGCAGTGGGGCGGTCAGAGGCCCCGCCACATAGACATCCACGCTCATGTCCATGTTGTCCACCACGGCCACCCAGATGTCGAAAGTGGAGAGCCCGGTGAACGTCAGATCTTGAACGTCTTCGACGCTGCCGTCCCAGTAGTTCGCGGCGATCTGGTTGTGGATGATGGCGTTGTAGGTCACATCGTCCAGATCGACGATGCCTTCCGTGGGCTCGTAAGGGCCTTTCCAGTTGGCCTGGTTCCAGCCCAGGCCCGCGATATTCCACGAGAACCAAGCATCCGTGATCGGGGTGCTGACCTTGCGATTCACGCCGACCCACTTGCCGATGTAGTCGAGCTGCTGACCTTGCGCCACGTCGACGTCGTAAAGCTCAGGCATCGACTGAAGAACAGCGGTGGTCTCAGCAAGCGGCTTCGTGATGGCATCCACCAGTGCCATGAACTTCGCAGCACTGGAGTGCTGGCTGGTGATCAGGGTCGTGTAGTCCATCACAGCAGGACGATCGTGACGTCAGAAGCGGAGCAGTAGGCCTTCTCATTGTAGGCAACCACCAGATCGGCGGTCCCGAAGGCCGCGGGGATGAAGGCCAGCTCGATCTGTCCCACCTCGAAATAGGTGCTCTCCGGATCCTGCCCCGCCAGCTGCGCGGGGACAAAGAGCCTTACGCGGAGCACATCGGCCCCCACAGGAAGCGCCGTGATGTATTCCGCCACCGACTCCTTGATCGCATCGGCAATCAGCGTCGTATAGCCGTCCAGCGCTTCAAGCGAAACCTGCACCTTGACATTCTTGTGGGTCACCACCGAGTACTTGATCGGGCGACTGATGCCCGCGAGGTCAGTCAGATTGACCGTGGTCGTCCCGTGGGTGCCGACGCCGAGGCCCTTCTTCTTCAAGATCGTGGTGGCGATCTCCGTGGAATCCCCGCCCTCCAGCACCACGGCGATGGAATGCGCGGGCACACCATTCACATCGGTCGCGTTCGTGTCGTTCTCGTAGACCTTCAGATACGTGACCCCGTCCAGATCCTGAAGCGCGGCCACTAGACCACTCATGGTCGAGTAGGAGTTGAGCGCCGGGCTGATCACTTGTCTGCGACGCAGATCAGCGTCAGTCTCCACCGGCTGGCCGGCCGCGGCTTCGACTTCATTGGTCACCGATTGCCAGCCGAGCGTCGGGGTGATGATCTGCGTGACGGACCCCACCGGCGCGGAAACCGCTCCGTCCTGGGTGCACGTGGCCGTGATGTTGATGAACCCGGCGCCGGGGATGACCACGGAAGATGGCAAGGCCCAGCGGTTGCCGTTCGCATCGCCCGCGATGCCGTCCTGCACAATCGTCCCCTCCTGACCGACCAGCTTGAGCAGGACCGTCGATCTGGTGGGCACGCGCCGTTGGATGTGGTTGATCTTCACCACGTTCGACAGGCCGATGCCTTGCGCGCTGTTGGGACTGAAGGAGTGATAAGCGGCAATCGCAGCCTGGTTGCAGTCGTGGATGGCCTGAGCGAACACCGCGATCATCTGTCCATCTTGACTGTCCGGCTCGATGTAGATGTCGACCCCGAAGATCTGCCGCATGCTCGCCTTGAGCGATTCAAGCACATCCTCGTAGGTGGGGGCGGTGATGCCGACCGGCGTGATCTGGACGCCAAGAGAAGCTAGTGGATAGGTCATGGTCAAACGCTCGCGCTGAGTTGAACTTCACCGTAGATCGTCGAGACCCGGGCCGAGATCTGGAAGGATCGGTCAGCCTGGACCTCGGAGCTGTATTCGAGAAGCTCCTGCACTCCGGGGGTATCCAAAATGCGGCGCTTGATCTCGATGTCGCGGGTGCCCTGAGTTCCGTAGCCCAGGATTTTCGTCTGGTAGGCCGTCCCTTCATCCGCATCGAGGAACCACTCGCCAGCCATTAGACGTAGCCGCGTCGAGATGGCCTGGCCCACGGTGGCCGGCGTATTGATCAGGAACTGCCCGGTGGCGCCCAAGTTGTAGTCGCCTTCTGGAGTGAGCGCGCGGTATCTCATGGGTTGGGTGCTCCTGTGGAAGCGCCCCCAGGCTGAACGCCGGGGTGCGTGTGGGTCTTGAGGCTGATGCCGTCTCCGATGACATTGCCCGTGGCCGTGACAGGCGCATTGATCTGCACCGCGGTCGCATTGATGGTCAGCGTGCCAGGCGTCGTCAGCGTAATGTTCTTGTTGGCTTCGATAGCCACCAGCGCCGTGCCATCGTCAGATCGAAGCTGCACAGCCCCGGCATTCGGAGCCGGGGAAAGCTTGCGGGGCTGTGATCGAGCGCCCACTAGAGCGAAGCCATCGTTGATGTCGTGCATGCGGTGGTCGCCCTGAAGCTGGACACCACCACTCTGCCACCAGAAGTCAATGCAACGCATCGCAAAGATCACGAGGCACTCGTCGTTTGGCTTGATGGGGAAGGTCAGCGAGAAGCCGCCACCGTTCGGGAAGATGACCGGCACGTTGATCAGTGGGGTCACTTCGACGAAGCGGATCGCCCCCGTGGGCTCGCGCACGTTCATCTTGATCGCCAGCTGTACCGTGCAGGTCATCGTCGCCGGGAAATACTCGCGGATGATCCCAGGCATCGCCGTCCACATCTCAGCCTGCCGACCTTCAAGGGCGGCCAAGACCCCCTCGACTAGATCGTTCAGCCGCTCCCGCCTATCCATAGGGCTTCACCTTCTGCGTTGCCGGATCCAATGCCAGGGCGACCACTTTGGAGTGCCAGTCAGGCCCTCTCGTGTCGCCGGTGTGCTCGACCACCAAGATGCGGTAGAAGCCATCATCGGTGGTCGAAGCGAAGAACTGCAGGCCGGTGTAGCGGTTGAAAGCCACCGGCGCTGCCGTGGGATTCTGCTGAAGCGTCTTGTTGATCGAGTCGTTGTCGATCTGGCAGCGGCCACCCACTTGCAGCCGTGGGTTCAACAGCATCTTGAACTCGACCCCCTCGGTGGTGGCTTCGGGGATCCCCACCATACCGTTAGCCGCATTCACGACTATGGCTTCACCTGGCAGGTAGCCATCGAGCGGCGTGATGTTGATCCGGCCGTTCGAGATGTTCCACGTGGCCCCCATCGCCTGAGCTTCGTTGCGCATCAGGGTTCGGGCCATACCGAATAGCACCTTGCCGCGCGGCAAGACGCCGCCGGTGTAGTCCATCGACTTGCCAGGCTTCACGCCATAGGGCGTCAGGTCTTCCCAGATCTTCCGGATCCGCTCAGCGGAGTTCGCGGCCGGACCTAGCGACCGGTTGATCACGCCGAAGTTGTAGGCAAGGTCCCCATCCGCAGCCAGGATGTCGAGGTAGGAGTCGGTCGCATTCTCCTTGCCGATGCGGAACTGCTTGATCGTACCGTCGAAGATCACACCGAACTGGCCTTCGTACCCCGCCTGAAGAACCACCCGGCTGAACTCGCCGCGGATCTGCCGGACAGTGCTAGCGCTCAGGTTGTAGACCCGGATCGTGCAGTTGTTGGGGGACTCGACGTCCTGCTGCGCCGTCTGGAACTTGAAGTGGAACTCCGAGAGGTCGAGCCCGTTCTGCGTGTTGTCCGGCCCGACCATGTACGCTGCCGGCTCCTCGTCCAGCGGCCCTGTCAAGAGCAACAGCGTGACCTTGCGGAGATACTGCAGCGTGCTCATGGGACCACGAAGTAGAGCCGGCCAGTGACCCCCAGCTCAGAGAAGGAAGGGACGTCATCGACAGCGGAGTCGGTCTGCACCACCAGAGCCCCGCCAATGCCCAGATACTCGAACTGGTCGAGCAGGTTGGTGCCTGTCAGCAGAGGGATCCCATGCGCAATGGGGTTCTCGGCATCATCGTCGATGTTCATCACCCAGTTCTGCGACGCCTTGTTCCAGTAGACGGTGAGCTTGTAGTCGATGCCGTTCAACGGGATCGAAAACGTCTGTGGAGCAGGACTGAGGGGGATCTCGAATGGAGTCATGGCGTCTTGGCGTAAGAGGGCAGGGAGATCGAATCAATGAAGCGCTGACTGAAATTGTCCCCTGCCGTGAGCCGCTTCGCCCCGGCGTTGCTGGTCGGGGTGTTCGACTCCGGATCTTTGCGAGCGGAAGCAGGGACATCCCCCAGGCGAACTGTTTGCGTGGAGACGAGGATCACCTCCCGCAGCTGAGCCACCACCATCAGCGTGTTCTCCGTCTGCCGATCCGTGGTCACGGTCAGATCACGGATGAGCATGTTCCGGTAGGCCCGCTTGCCGGTGTAGACGTCGAAGGGCTGGCGATTGCGCTGAAGGGCGAGCAACGCCTGGTAGATCTCGCGGACCTGCTGTGGCGCGTTGCCGGTCAGGATCGACTGCACCCCCACGACCGTCTGAAAAGGAGCGGCCGCAATGCCGCCGACGAAACTGGGGATCGTCGGGCTGTTGCTCCACGCACAGTGGATGATCACTTCCGCAGGGCGGCTGTAAGCGTGATCGGAGATAGTCGCGCCCTGCTGGACCGGGTGGTCCGTGATCTCGAGGGTGTCCCGGTGGACTTCCTGCAAGGTGACCTGCGGGAGAAGGTTGCCGATGCCACGCTGCGGCTTGACGAGGATCGCATTGACCCCCAGCTGTAGCGCTGCCTGGACGTAGCCGAGACCCGGACTGCTCATCGAACCGCTCCCACAGTGTTGCGAATCAGTGACGAGTTCGTGCGCTCAACGGCTGCGGCAGTCCGGTTGGCCGTCTGCTCAGGATCCGTGGAGCCATGAACCGTCACCTGCGTGTTGATCTGGATCGGGGTGCCCGCGATGTCTTCGACGTATTTGCGGGTCTCGAGCGGAGCGGCGCCGAGACCCTTGTTCTCAAGATTCCCCATGCCCCAGTTGTAAGCCGCGAGCGCCTTGGTCACATCACCCCCGTAGCGCTTCATCAGGTAGTTCATGTAGCGGGCTGCCCCGGTGGCCGACGAGGTCAGATCGTTCGGATCCTCGACGCCCCACTCCTTCGCCGTGGCCGGCATGAACTGGAAGTGGCCTTGCGCCCCCTTCGAGCTGAGCATGTAGAGCCCCCGGCCGGACTCCTTCTTCCACATGCGATCGAGAACCCCTTCAGGAAGGCCGTAGAGGCGCTCTAGGCTCGCGAAAAGCCGCTGAGCCTGGCTACCCCCTTGCCCGATGACTTGCGGCGCTTCTGGGCCCTGTTTTCCGGGCGCGGCTGGCTTGCCGTAGTTCTTGAAGGATTCAGCGGCGCCGCTCCAGAACCGCTTCGTCCAGTCCCAGTAGGAACTCACCCCAGACTGAGCCCCCTTCGCCCCATCCTTCACCTCCTTGGTGATGTTGGTCTTGTTCAGCCAGGCGTTGAAGGCGTCGAGCGCTTTCGTGGCCCACTCGGTGAAGGACTTCATGTAGGGGAGTAGCTTCTCCTGAAGAATGTTCCACGTGATGCCGAGCCGCTCATTGATCGAGTTCAGGGCATTGGCGTACTCCATGCCCGTTTTGGCGATCTTGTCGTAGTCGAGCCCAGCGCTGGCCGCAAGCTGACGGCGCAGATCCGCGGCCGCCTTCATCTTCTCCAGACCTTCCTGCAGGAGCAGGAGGTCATCGGGGTCGATGCCGAACAGCTGCGCGTACTGCGCGCCGACATAGAAAGGCATCTTGCGGAGCTGAGCGACCAGATCGGTGAAGACGTCCGACTTGTCGCGGCCCTGGACTGGAATTCCGAGCTGTTCGAGCAGGGCGATCAGTCCGGGGTTCATCCGCAGGTTGCGGGCGAAGCCTTCGAGGGCTCCACGCATTTTGTCGGCGCCGATGCCGATCTGCTTGCCGCCGAACTCCAACGCGAGGATGTTGCCCGCGGCCGCATCCGCCTTGCGGCTGGAGTAGTAGAGGCGCTCCATCGACCGGCCGAAGATGGCCGCCGACGCGACAGCTGCCGCTCCCAGGCCGGCCACAGCCAGGCCCACCCCCTTGACCGTCATCTGCGTGACGTTCAGGGCCGACAGGTATTTGCGATACGAGGGCTGGTCGACCTCGTAGCCTAGCGATACCAGATACTCGCGCAGGATCTCGGTCGTAGCGTTCATGTCGAGCCCTTCTTCATTGCCTGTTGCACCCGGTATTGATTCTCCGCTTCGACCTCGAGAGCGTCGATCATCCGTGCGAAGTCTTCAAGGGTCAGCCCCGGCTGCACGACCGCCCTATAAGGCACAAGGCCCCGCAATACGGGGCGCATGAGCCAGTCCTCGCCGTTGGCCATCTCCACTAGGACGACCCCAGAAGGGCCGTCAGGGATCAGGGAGTTCCACCGGCGAGGAGCTCTCCGAAAAAACCGCCGAGGTTCTCCTTGCAGACAGCCATCGTCAGCTTGACCATCGTCGGCATCGTGATGTCTTGATACATCAGCGAGCCACCATTCTGAACAGGAGCCCACCGCTCGCCATCGAGCCGGTGCACCACGGACAGGCAAGCCGAGATCACGTAGTTCACATCAGCATCGGGCATCTTCGCCAGCGCTTCGGTGACTGGCTGGAAGCCCTTCGCGAAGTCCGCCTCGGTCAGCTTCGCGCCGGCGATCTCCTGCACCTGCCCCAGGCCCAGGCCCAGAGAGTGCATGAGCGGCATGACGCGCCGCATGACGTGGAAAGCGGCCAGAGGGGCCAGCTTGCCCACACGGTACTTCTGGCCTTCTAGTGTGATCTCGACTTGTTGGTTCATGGTTGTCTTCTTCCGTCAGTGGTTGGTCACAGGGCGCCGAGGACTCGGTTGATCGTGACCGCGTTGAACTCCCACTCCAGCATCATCGCCTCGCGGCCGAAGCTGACGGGCGGGGCCTTGGCGAAGGCGACTTGCTGGCAGGTGATCACTTCGCCCGTCTGCTGGTTCGTGATCGTCAGCGTGTTCTGCCCGTGGGCCGATCCGCTGGCGGTCTGGAACTCGTACATCGCGCTCAGCTCGCGGTTGCGCGGGGAGTTGCGCAGCAGGCGCACCGTGATCTTGCCGCTACGGTCCGCGATCAGCGAGTGCATGCCGGAGCCATCGGCCCCGATCTGCATCACGTCGATCTCCGTGGAAGGATCGACGCTGATGCCTTCCTCTGCGGCGCCAGCGCCTGCGCCCAGACCAATGAAGCCGCCAGGGCCGATCAGCGTGGCCGTGACGTCGAGAAAGCTGTAGGTTTGCATGGCTCAGAGCCTCCTTACTGGTTGACCGCAACGGAAACGTTGATGTCGTGGATCGCCCCGGCGAGCTTCGCCGCGACTTGAATGGGGACAGCGTGGCGGGCGGCACGTTGCGCGGGGTCCTGGGTGTCCACGCGAGGAGCGTAGACGTAGAAACCCTTCGCCAGATAGTCGCCCTGCCGCAGCGTGCCGAAGCCGTTGGAGTTCCACACCCCCGGCGCGAGCAGACCGTTCGTGACCCCCTGCGAGCAGACCGCTTCCACCGCCGTCAGCAGGACGTGCATGCCCGCATCGGTCTGCGGGATCTTGGTGGGGCTGGTGTAGAGGATGTTGTAGAGACGGGTCTGAATCGTGACCGCCAGCCAGTCAGTGCCGGTCACGATGTCGACGAAGTTGCCGCTGCAGCAGACGCCGTGCTGAAGGATCGCGGTGTCGTTGTTGTAGGCGACGAAGACGTTGCAGTGCTTGTCCTGCAGCACGTCGACCTGGTTGGCGTTCAGGTTCTCGGCCACGATGCCCGGCTCCTGCTTGTACATCAGGGTGATCATCGTGTTGTTGCCGCCGTAATCGGTGGTCAGGATCCGAGCGAGCGCCGATGCCACCGCGTAGGCGTTGGAGCTGCTGTACTGGATCATCGTCTTGTTGTAGCCGGCCGTCTTCAGCAGATAGGCGAGATCCGTGGTGCTGACCGAACTCAACGCCCCGGCTTCCTGGGTGGTCACGCCGTAAAGATGCTTGGTGTTAGTGCCTTCGATGAAGGCGGCGATGGCCAGGTGATCGTCGTTGTCGCCTTCAGGCACCATCAGCGCATACCACGACTGGCCGAACTTCAGATCAAACTCGGCCACGGCGTCGACGGCTTCTTCCGGGGCGCGGCCATCGGCACGGTAAGCCCCAGAGTCCGAGGAGCGCATGCCCAGGTCATCAGAGATGTCCGTGCCGGAGCCAGGCGTCGACAAGAAGGTGACCGACGAGGTGGCCCCGGTGGTGTTGCTGGTCAGCTCGAAGCGCTGGTAAACCGCATTCCACACCATGACCGCGCCGGTCAGCGCCGCGGTGATGATCGAAGCGACGGCGTTCAGATTGGCGGCTGCGGAGAAGTTGAGGCCCGTCACCGTGGTGGGGGCGGCGCCATCCTTCGTGTAGGTGAAGGCGCCAGTGGTGATGGCATTCCACGCCGTCATGTTCTGCTGAGCCGCGGAACGCAAGGCACCCACGAGCTTGCCCTTCGTGGCGGTCTTCGCCCAGCGACCGATCTTCAGCACCACGGGCTGCGGGACCTGCTCGAACCACAGGGCGGCGGCCTTGTATTCCGGGGCGCTGGTGCCGAAGTCCGCAACCACGCCGTCGAGCGAGCTGTATTCGCGGACGCGCTCGGTGACGTCGATCACATCGGAGTTGCCCAGGATGAGCAGGGCCGACAGACTTTGCGACTGCGCGCCTGCCGGGGTCAGATTGACCGCGACGTTGACCAGCCGCGAGATGGGGAGGGAGGTGTTCATCGTCATTTACTCCTATGGAGTGGGTGGAGTTGGAACCGGGATCGGCGTCACGTAGAGTTCATTATCCAACCCTGCGCCAGCCGAGACCACGCTGCGGATCTGATAGGTGTGCGAGACGACCCTTCGGTAATACACCGTCAGATCCACGCGCTGCACCCACTTCTCCTTGAACAAAGCGGGAAGGTTGACCAGCTTCTCGGCTGCGACGAGAAGGATGCCAGCGGCCCTGAGTGGGTCGCGGTTCTGGGAGACCATCAGGCCGGTGCGGAACCGGCTCGCCATCGCGCTGGCGGCCGGCCCGTAGAAGGAATGCAAGACCTGCAGCGTCTCCGAATACTGCACCGTCATGGTCTGGCCGTCCGGAGCCATCTCCTCGAAAGGAAAGGTGTCGGGCTCGAGATTGGTGATGCCGAAGGCCACCCAGTTGACCGAGCTGTCCGGCTTCGTCACGGGCTCCGGTTGCCAGCGGGGGCGGATCAGACTGCCCGTGATGCCCGTGATGCCCGTGATCGTCGCCTGCAGGGCGTCGACAAGGGCGTCGTCGTAGATCGGAAGCGGCGCGACCGGGGTCAGGTAGCCTGCGGTGGTTGAATCGTTCGGCATGGTCAGCTCAGCGGGGCGTCGGTGGAGTTCATCGACTCAGCCGTCGCGTGGACGAAGCCTGAGCCGTACTTGGTGAAGTTCTTCACCGCCTTCACGGTGTATTCGACGCCGTCCCAGATCACCACGTCAGCCTTGAATCCGGTCGATGCGGCGCGGAGCCGGAAGGAGGTGGCGATCTCGATCACGCGGAAAGACGTCTCGTAGTCTTCGGTTCGCTGCTGGTTGCTCGGTTCGCTGGGCCAGACCGAGCCGCTGACTCCCGCATGCAGCACATCAGTCGTCGTGGCGCGGCCGTTCGAGCCCACCACTTCCTGCCGGCGCTTCACATCGAAGGTGCTGGAGAAGTCCGGGTCGTCGAACAGTTCGCTGACGTCTAGGTTCGCCATGGTCACACTTTCTTGGTCGAGGGCTTGGCCAGCTTCGTGACCTTGCCGGGGCGTGATGGGCGGATCACATAGTTCACGGCATTGCGCAGCTGGCCAGTATCCACTAGGGGCTTCGCAAACTGCGTGGATGGGGCTTCCCCCTTAGCCCGGTTCTGCAGCTCCTTCTGGGCCCCTTTACGGCCCTTCAGGCCCCTGTTTGCGCGCTTCAGGAGGGTCGACTCAGCCAGGGGAGGGGGGATGCCTTCATTGATCTTGTTCTTGATGCCCACGGAAGCGACCAGTCCGATGCGGTGGAGCCGCTGGGCGACCTGGGTAGGCGGGATGCCGCCCACGTGGGTGACCTTCTCTAGCAGAGATCGAAACTGGCCGGCCAGATCGTCACGGGTCGACTGGATGCCGGGATCCATGAAAGGGCGCGCCGGGATGTTCGCCTCCGGCGCCCCGTGATCGTGGATGTATCCGAGGGCGGCGTTCGTCGGCCCATTAGGGCCAGAAAGATGCGAGTCCTCCGGCTCACGATCGGCGTTCTGCTCAGGGAAGCCGACGAGGATCTCGTTGCGCAGCAGGATCTCGACCGCCTCCACGTGGGCGACGGCTTGATCCCTGATGAGCTTCACGCCCCCCTTGATCAGCTTCACGGGTCACCACGGCATGATGACGCCAGGCCATGCCGAGGAAGCGGAGGCGTCGGCCTGCGGCTGGCCAGACTCCACGGGACCGGCCCCCACCTGGCGCGCGAGCCGGATGTACTGCGTGCCGTAGGTGGTGGAGTTCCAGTGCCCCGCGTCCTGCTCGGTGGCCACGGAGTTGTCGTAGCTGATGGAGCCCGGCCCCACGCTCTTCGACGAGACGACGCCGACCTGAGCCCCAGGCCTGGACGCCGATGCCCCTGCCGCGCGCGCACGTGCGATGTAGTGGGCGGTCTGTAGCATCTGCCCGTGATCGAGAAGATCGCCCCACCGTTCCGCATTCATCAGCTTCAGCGAAAACGCGAGGTAGTAATCCACGGCGGCATCCGGATACGTTGCCAGGTCAGCGAACTCCGGAAAGACCGTGCGGAACAGGGCGTTGTCGGCCATGTGGGACTCCGAGGTGGTTCAGCGCTTGATCTCGACGCCTTGCGCCTTCGACCACCAGTGTTCGGCGTCTGCGCGCGGCATGTTGACGAAGCCAGCGTGGTAGGTGATCGGGACGCCGCCATCGCGGGTCAGCGTGTAGGTCTTCGGGACGGTCGTCTCCACCAGATCGCCGAGGTCCGGCTTCGGAACATCGGGCACGATGCTGACCGGGGCGCTGACGCGCACGCGGGTCGGGGTCTTGGTCTTCTTTGCTGCGGTTGCCATTGGGGGAACTCCTTCAGGATGAACAAAGGGGCCGCGAATCGACTCCGCGGCCCCCGCTACGCACAGGACGGCTTGCGCCGCCGCTGCTTACAGGCCGTCGCGGTAGGCGATGGTCTCGGGATAGACCACCTCGACGACGCCCAGCTTGCAGTAGTAGGTCGTCTTGTGGTAGATGCTGTCGTACTGGATCGGAGTCCGCTGCAGCATGGTCATCGGATAGCGCACGAACTTCTTGTCCTTGGTATAGCAGACCATGCGGTCGACCGTGCCTTCCGTGCCCAGGGTGCCACCGCTGCCCGCGCCGATCAGCCACTTGGCCGGCTGGATCTCCAGCTCGCCCTTGCCGCTCGACTTCAGCACATTGTTCTCCAGCAGGTACTTCAGGATCGAGATGTTGCCCGCCGTGCTGATGGTCTGGGTGCTGATGTAGCCGAACTGCTTCGGCGGGATCAGGATCCGCGCCGGCATCACCGCCCAGGCCGAAGCGCCCCAAGTCGAGGTGATGATCGCGTTGACGTCGGCCAGGATTTCGGCCGGGGTCTTGTTCTGCCACAGCGGGGAGGCCGCGGCACCGTTCGGCAGATTGGAGACATTGGTGACCAGCGCACTGTTCACCAGACCGCCCTGGTTCAGTTGGGCATCACCCACATAGACCATCTCGTCGATGTCCATCTGGTGCTTGAGCTTCAGGCCCTCGTACTTCTGGTCGTCGATGGCCCGGCCCAGCTTGACCGAGGATTCGAGTTCCAGCAGGGAGAACTTCAGCTCCATGCCCCAGGGAGTCAGCGGCAGCGGGTACTTGCCCGAGTCCATCGAGATACCGCCGATCTGGTCGGTGCTCTTGCCGATCCACGACTTGCCGTTGCGGATGCCGTTGCCGGCGCCCAGCGAGCCCGCAGCAGCGAAGGTCGACAGCATGAAGCTGCTCGCTTCGTCGGCCAGCGAAACGTCTTCGCGCAGTTCGATGTCGCGGTTCCAGGTGACCGCGGCCAGCGGCATGTACAGCTGCTGATCCAGTCGCTCCAGTTCGCCCACCAGGAACGCGCCGGTGGAGTCCACCGTGCGGCCATCGTGGGTGCGGTAGGCGTGGTCCAGCGAGCGGCCACGCACGTTGCCCATCGCATCGATCGCCTGGTGCATGGCGGCATCGAAGGTCAGGTGGTCGATCGTCCGGGCGCGCACCAGCGGCCGGCCAGTCGGGGTGAGGATCTTCTTCATCGGAATACCTTTCAGTGAAAAGGGTTCAGGGGGTGGCAGATCAGGCCGGCCAGACTTCGATCTCGACGTTGCCGTTGGCATCCGCGGGACCGTTGAACTTGGCATTGCTGACCAGCGCCGAAGAGCCGCCCGTCAGCGAACCGACGAAACCGCCCTGGATGTTGTTGCCGGAAGTGGCCGCGAACCAGACGTAGACCGCGCCGCCCTTCGCCACGGTCACGCCGGGCGGGATCTTCGTCATGATGAAGCCGCTACGCAGCACATCGATGACGCCGCTGGTCGGAGGTGCCGCTGCACCGATAGCCGCAGCCATGCCGCCGCTCTGTTGCTGAGTCGGGAAGGGCCGCACCGCCACGCCGTAGATCGTGGTCGGGGTGGTCGTATCGCCGACGACGAAGCCGCGCACCGAGTTGTCCGCGGCGTTCACCAGCACCGGATCACCGTACAGCCGCGGGGGCGTGGTCGTGTTGATCAGGGCCGGGATCACCGAGAAGGGGTTGGTGCGGTTCACGTCGCCAGGGAAGCCGGCACCCATGCGGAAGGTGAAGGCGACGTCCGAGGTCCGGGCGCGCATCGGGGGCGGCAGGATGAGCATGCTCAGCACGCCCAGGAAAGCGGTCCGCAGAGCAGCCCGCAGCGAGGAGAAGATCGGGGTCTTCATGGTCATGGGTCCTTGTAGGAAGGTTGGGAGAGGGCCTAGTGCTTCTTACCGGCGTGGTAGTCGGCGTAGAAGCGGTTCAGGTCTGCGGGAGTCCGGGCACCAGCGGCGCCCGGGGTTTTGGGTTGCGGGATGGCCCGGCTGTCGCGAGTCGCGGCGGCGTTATTCATGACGCGCTTCGCAGCGACCGCCGAAGCGAACATGGTGGCCACATCGGCACAGCTGGTCTTCGGGCCCAGGGTCAGGCCATCGGCAGCGGTGTCGAGCAGGGCCTTGCCTTCGATCGTCGTGCCCAGGTGGGCCAGCACGGCGCGGCGCTGCGCGCAGAACATGTCGACGGTCTTGGCGCGGGCCAGCTTCGAGTCGAAGGTGGGCAGGCGATAGCCGGGGACCAGGATCTCGACGTGGCTCGCCAGCTGTGCGTAAGCGCGCTCCAGCGCAGCGGAGTCGCCGGTCTTGCCGCGCAGGCTACCGTCATCGCCTTCGGTGCCGGGTAGGGCCTCGTCCTTGGTTTCTTCGGGCGGG